>Ga0081538_10006719_pt1 | contig 10066 bp, 7 predicted proteins | sample TabmetS5T2R1_FD_71022 | JGI IMG/M metagenome (GOLD analysis project Ga0081538, IMG submission 71022) | Tabebuia heterophylla rhizosphere microbial communities from the University of Puerto Rico - S5T2R1 | ecosystem: Host-associated > Plants > Roots > Rhizosphere ... | reverse complement strand
GACCACCCCGGGGGCGACCGCTCCGACCCCGACCGCGTTGGCCGCCTGGTCGCCGCCGCCGGCCACCACCGGGGTGCCCGGCGCCAGCCCGGTCGCCTCGGCCGCCCCGCCGGTCAGGGTGCCGGTCACCTCCGGCCCCTCGTGGGTGCTGGGCAGCAGCCCCGGGTCCAGGTCGAGGGCGGCAAGGACCTCCGCCGACCACGTCCTTCTGGCCAGGTCGAACAGGATGGTGCCGGACCCGTCGGCGACGTCGACGGCGTAGCCGCCGGTGAGGCGGTGACGCAGGTAGTCCTTGGGCAGCAGGACGTGGCGGACCCGGGCCCAGTTGTCCGGCTCGTGGCGTTGCACCCACAGCAGCTTGGGGGCGGTGAAGCCGGTCAGGGCGTCGTTGCCGGTGACCTCGATGAGCCGCTCGGCGCCGACCCGGCGGCGCAGCTCGTCGCATTCGGCCCCGGTCCGCTGGTCGTTCCAGAGGATGGCCGGGCGGACCACCGCCCCCTGCTCGTCGAGCAGCACCGAGCCGTGCATCTGGCCGGTCAGCCCGACCGCCTCGACCTCGGCGCCGGCCGTCCCGGTGTCGGCCAGCACGCGCCGGACCGCCTGGATGGCGCCGTCCCACCACAGCCGCGGGTCCTGCTCGCTCCAGAGGGGACGCGGCGTGTCGTAGCCGTAGGAGGCCGAGGCGACGCCCTCGACCGCCCCGTCCCGGCCCACCAGCACGGCCTTGGTGGCGGTGGTGGACGCGTCGATCCCGAGGACGAGGCTCATGACCCGTCCAGGTCAGCTTCCCGACGACCAGATGATTCGGTTCACCCGGTTCTCGAGCAGCTCCTGGCGGCCGGACACCGGCGCCGGGTCGAGCTCGCCCGACCGGACCCTGGCCTCCAGCGACTCCAGGCTCTCGCCGCCGTCGAGGATGCCGGTGCCGAGCCCGCTCGACCAGCCGGCGTACCGCTCGGCCAGCGGCCGCGACAGGGTCTCGCGCTCGGCCAGCTCGGCCGCGGCCAGCAGGGCCCTGGCCAGGGTGTCCATGCCGCCGATGTGGCCGTGGAACAGGTCGGCCCGGTCGATCGACTGGCGGCGCAGCTTGGTGTCGAAGTTGAAGCCGCCGGTGCTGAAGCCGCCGCCCTTGAGGATCTCGTAGAGGGCCAGGCTCAGCTCGTCGACGGAGTTGGGGAACTGGTCGGTGTCCCAGCCGTTCTGGGGGTCGCCGCGGTTGGCGTCGACCGACCCGAAGATCCCGTGGGCGACGGCGTAGGCGACCTCGTGGTGGAAGCTGTGGCCGGCCAGGGTGGCGTGGTTGGCCTCGATGTTGACCCGGTACTCGCCGGCCAGGCCGGCCCGCTCCAGGAACCCGTGCACCGTCTGGGTGTCGTAGTCGTACTGGTGCTTGGTCGGCTCGGCCGGCTTGGGCTCGATCAGCAGCGTCCCGGGGAAGCCGATCTTGCGCTTGTGCTCGGCGACCAGGGTCAGGAACCGGGCCAGCTGGTCGCCCTCGCGCTTGAGGTCGGTGTTGAGCAGGGTCTCGTAGCCCTCGCGGCCGCCCCAGAGCACGTAGTTGGCCCCGCCGAGGCGGTGGGTCGCCTCCAGGGCGTGCTTGACCTGGGCGGCGGCGTAGGCGAACACGGCCGGGTCCGGGTTGGTGGCCGCCCCGGCCGCGTACCGGGGGTGGGAGAACAGGTTGGCCGTGCCCCACAGCAGCCGCACCCCGGTCTCGGCCATCTTCTTCTCGGCCCGGTCGACCATGGCCTCCAGGTTGTGCGCCGACTCGGCGAAGCTGTCGCCCTCGGGGGCGATGTCGACGTCGTGGAAGCAGAAGAAGGGGATGCCGAGCTTGAAGAAGAACTCGAAGGCGGCGTCCATCTTCTGGCCGGCGGCGGCCATCGGGTCGCCGGTCCCGCCCAGCCAGGGGCGGTCGAAGGTCCCGGCCCCGAACACGTCGCTGCCCGGCCAGTTGAAGGAGTGCCAGTAGCACACGGCCATGCGCAGGTGGTCCTCCATGCGCCGGCCGAGGACCATGCGGTCGGGGTCGTAGACCTGGAAGGCGAGGTCGTCGGGGGTGCCCGCGCCGGCGCCGGCGAACCCGATCCGGTCCTTGACGTCGTCGAAGAACTCGGGCATCCCGACCCCCTCAGCCGTGGAGCTCGGCCAGCTCCGACTTCGTGACCTCGCCTGGCAGCTTCCCGATGATGATCATGGCCAGGACCTCGTCGATGGTCACGTCCGTCTTCTTCACCGTGCCGACCAGCTTGCCGGTGAGCATGACGCTGATCCGGTCGGCCAGGTCGAAGACGTCGTGGATGTCGTGGCTGATGAGGATGATCCCGAGGCCCTCCTGCTTGAGCTGGCGGATCAGCTCCTTGACCTGCGCGGTCTCGGCCGGCCCGAGGGCCGCCGTCGGCTCGTCCATGATCAGGATGCGGGCGTTGAAGTGGACGGCCCGGGCGATCGCCACCGACTGGCGCTGGCCGCCCGACAGCGAGGCGACCGGCACCTTGAAGTTCTGGAACTTCGGGTTCAGCCGGCCCATCAGCTTGCGGGTGGTGTCCTCCATGGCCGAGTCGTCGAGGTTGCCGAAGCGGGTGGTCAGCTCCCGGCCCAGGAAGATGTTGCCGGGGGCGTCGATGTTGTCGGCCAGGGCCAGGGTCTGGTAGGTGGTCTCGACCCCCAGCGCCTTGGCGTCGCGGGGGGTGGCGATGGTCACCGGGCGGCCGTCGACGCGGATCTCGCCGGCGTCCGCCCGGTGGGCGCCCGAGAGGGTCTTGATCAGGGTCGACTTGCCGGCCCCGTTGCCCCCGACGAGGGCAAGGACCTCGCCCGCGTACAGGTCGATGGAGACGTTCTCCACGGCGTGGACCCCGCCGAAGGCGACGTTGATGTTGCGCAGCTCGACCAGCGGGGTCTGCTCGGTCATCGGGCGGCCCTCCTCCGGTAGATCGTGTCGAAGGTCACCGCCGCCACCAGGACGAGCCCGACGACGATGTCCTGGAGCGGGGCGTCCACCCTGAGCAGGACCATGCCCGACTGGAGCGACTGCATGACCAGCGCGCCCAGGACGGCCCCGGGGATGGTGCCCACCCCGCCGGCCAGCGAGGTCCCGCCGATGACGGCCGCGGCGATCACGTACAGCTCGCTCAGGGTCCCGAGGCCGCTCACGGCGGCGTTGAGGCGGGCGGTCGACACCGCCGCCGAGATCGCCACCAGCATGCCCATCAGCATGAAGGTCTTGACCACGGTCCTGCGGGTGTTGATCCCGCCCAGCTCGGCCGCCTCGGGGTTGCCGCCGATGGAGAAGACGTAGCGGCCGAAGCGACGCTGGTTGGCGATGAAGGTCATGACCAGGGTGACGCCGATGGCGATGAGCACCGGGTAGGCGATCCCCAGGGGGATGTTCAGCCCGCCCTCGGGGAAGGCGATGCCCCGCTCCTCGGCGACCTGGCGGGCGACCTGGGGGGGCAGGTAGTAGCTGTTCAGCACCCGGATGGCGCCGAGGACCAGCGCGCAGCCGATCACCCCGAGGGTGATGTCGGCCCAGAGCGGGCGGAGCCGGAACTTGAACCGTTGCCGCTGCCGCCGGCCGTTCACCAGCAGGGCGGCGATGCCGGCGCAGGCCAGGATGCCCAGGATCCAGCTGCCCAGCTCCCCGATGGACCCCCGCGAGCCGCCGCCCAGCAGCTGGTAGGTGGAGTCCATGGGGGCGATCGTGCGGCCGCTGGACAGCGACCAGGCCACCCCCCGCCAGACCAGCAGCCCGCCCAGGGTGACGATGAAGGAGGGCACGCCGACGTAGGCCACGATGAACCCCTGCAGCCCGCCGAGCAGCGCCCCAAGGGTGATCCCGACGGCCAGGGCGATGACCCAGGTCGCCGGGTGGTCGAGGCCGATGATGTCGGGGAGGATCTCGACCTGGACCACGGCCATCGTCATGCCGATCAGGCCGAGCATCGACCCGACGGACAGGTCGATGTTCCTGGACACGATGACCAGCACCATCCCGGTGGCCATGATGGCCACCACGGTGGTCTGGACCGACAGGTTCCAGAGGTTGCGGGGGGTCAGGAAGGTCCCGCCGGACAGGATGTGGAACAGCACCCAGACGACGGCCAGGGCGGCCAGCATGCCGAGCATCCGGGTGTCGAACTCGGTCGCCTTGACCAGCGCGCCGAGCGAGCGTCCCGGGGGGCGTTCCTCGGGACGCTCGGTCTCGGTCGGAGGGGCCTCTACGCCCATCGGATCGTGGTGGTCGTCGGGGCTAGGCGCACGCCGGCACCGAGCCGGCCTCCACGCCCTGGCAGACCTGGTCCTTGGTGATCCAACCGGCCTCGATGACCACGTTGAGGTTCTCCTTGGTGATCGGGATCGGGGTCAGCAGGATCGAGCTCATCTTGTTGCCGCCAGGAGAGTCGAACGGCTCCACGCCGCTGACCGCGGTCAGCTCGGTGCCCTTGGCCAGCTGGACGGCGGCCTCGCCGGCGGCCTTGCCGAGCTCGCGGGCGTCCTTCCAGACCGAGACCGCCTGGGTCCCGAGGGCCACCCGGTTGAGGGCGGCGGCGTCCCCGTCCTGGCCGGAGACCGGGACCTTGCCGGCGAGGCCCTGGGCCTCCAGGGCGGCCACCACGCCGCCGGCCATGCCGTCGTTCTCGGAGAGGACGGCGTCGACGTTGTTGTTGGCCTGGGTCAGGAACTGCTCGGTCTGGGTCTGGGCGAGGGAGGGGTCCCAGTTGTCGGTGTAGGTCTCGCCGACGATCTTGATGTCACCGGCCTTGACCGCCGAACCGATGACCTCCTCGTAGCCGTCGCGGAGGAAGTCGGAGTTGGCGTCGGCCTGGTTGCCCTTGATGATGATGTAGTTCCCCTTGGGCACCAGCTTGAAGATCGCCTCGGCCTCCATGCGGCCGACCTCGACGTTGTCGAAGGTGATGTAGAGGGCCTTGGGGTCCTCGATCAGGCGGTCGTAGGCGATCACCGGGATGCCCTGGTCGGTGGCGTTCTTCACCGCGGGCAGGATCGCCTCACCGTCCTGGGCGAGGATGATCAGCGCCTTGGCCCCCTGGGAGATCAGGTTCTCGACGTCGGTGAGCTGCTTCTCGGCCGAGGAGCCGGCGTCGGTCGAGATGTACTTGGCCCCGGCCGCCTCCAGCGCCTGCTTGATGGCGGGCTCGTCGGACTTCGCCCACCGCTCCTCCTGGTAGTTGTTCCAGGACACGCCGACGGTGATCTCCTCGCCGCCGCCCCCACCGGCCGCCTCGCCCCCGTCGTCGCCGCCACCACAGGCGGCGACCACCAGGGCGAGAACGGCAACCAGCACCCACCGAAGCTTGCTCATCTTCGACCCATCCTCCTGGGATCGGCGTCCCACACAGACTTGCCCGCGAGCATACCAAGGAGGGTGATCCTAGATATAGTTGGAACCACAACAAAATCCGAGGTGGTCGCGCGTTGAGCCGGATCGAGACCCCAAACAGGGACACGGTGAGCCGCCGCGGGGTCGCCGCCGAGGAGCTGCGCCGCCACAACCTGGCCGCGGTGCTGGAGCGGCTGCACGTGTCGGGGCCCCTGTCGCGGTCCGAGCTGACGGCGACCACCGGCCTCAACCGGTCCACCGTCGCCGACCTGATCGGCGAGCTGACCGCCCTCGGCCTGGTGGAGGAGGGCCCGGCGGCGGCCACCTCGGGCCCGGGCCGGCCCTCGCCGCTGGCCAGGGCCAGACCCCAGGGCGCCGCCGCCCTGGCCGTCGAGGTCGGGGTGGACTCGATCGCGGCCGCCACCGTCGGGCTGGGCGGCCACGTCTACGACCAGTGCCGCCTGGCGCGGCCCCGCCGGCGCCTCCCGCCCCAGGAGACGCTGCGGGAGGTCGCCCGGCTGACCGAGCCGCTGCTCGCCGCGCTGCCGGCCGACCACGTCCTGGCCGGCGTCGGCGTCGCCGTGGCCGGCGTCACCCGCCGGTCGGACGGGTTCGTGCACCTCGCCCCCAACCTGGGATGGCGCAACGTGCCCCTTGGCGTGATGGCGGCCGGCGAGCTCGGGCTCGGCGCCCCGGTCCTGGTGGCCAACGACGCCGACCTGGGCGCCCTGGCCGAGCACCGCCGGGGCGCCGGGGTCGGCGTCGGCCACCTGATCTACGTGTCGGGCGAGACCGGGATCGGCGTCGGCATCATCTACGACGGCCGGCCGATGCTGGGATCGGCCGGCTACGCCGGCGAGGCCGGGCACACCCTGATCAACCCCGACGGCCACCGCTGCGGCTGCGGCGCGTCCGGCTGCTGGGAGGCGGAGGCCGGGGCGGCCGCCCTGGCCCGTCTGGCGCGGCTCCCGGTCACGGTGACCGGGCTCGACGTGGTCGCCACCGTCCTGGCCCGCGCCGAGGCCGGCGACCGGCCCACCCTGGCCGCCGTCGCCGAGGTCGGGCGGTGGCTGGGGCTCGGCATCGGCAACCTCGTCAACGTGTTCAACCCCGAGCTGGTGGTCCTCGGCGGCTCCTACCACACCCTGTTCCCGTACCTGGAGGCGGCGGTCGCCGAGGGGGTGCGGACGCGGGCCATGGACGCGCCCGGCGACGCGGTCAGGATCGTCAGCAGCGGGCTCGGCACCGACGCGGTCCTGATCGGGGCGGCCGAGCTGGTCCTGTCCGAGGTGGTCGCCGACCCGGCCGGGGGCGAGCGTGGCGGTTGAGGGCGGGCGCGGCCTCCTGCACCGGCGGGTCGCCGTGCGGGGGCCGGGCCTGCTGTGGCTGGCCGCCGGGCTGGCCACGGGCGTCCTGTTCACCGCCGGGGTGGTGCTGGTGGGCCACCGCGTGGTCGCCGAGCCGCCGCCCCCGCCGGCCGCCGGGCCGCCCCGGTTCGTGGAGGAGTCGGCCACCGCCGGCGTGGGCCACGTCTACGACGGCGGCTACCACTACTTCGTCGGCGGCGGCGTCGCCGTGTTCGACTGCGACGGCGACCGCCGGCCCGAGCTGTACGTCGCCGGCGGCGCCAAGCCGGCCGGGCTCTACCGCAACCAGAGCCCGACCGGCGGGCAGCTGCGCTTCACCCGCCTGGCCGACCCCGCCACCGACCTCACCCAGGTGGCCGGGGCCTACCCGCTGGACGTCGACAGCGACGGCCTCACCGACCTGGCCGTCCTGCGGGTCGGGGAGGACGTCATGCTCCGCGGGCTCGGCGGCTGCCGCTTCGAGCGGGCCAACGAGCGCTGGTCGGTCGACGGCGGCCAGGCCTGGACGGTGTCCTTCAGCGCCACCTGGGAGGGCACCCGCCGGCTGCCCACCCTGGCCTTCGGGAACTACGTCGCCCTGACCGGCACCGGCCAGCGGGCCGGCGGCTGCGCCAACCACGCCCTGCTGCGGCCCGAAGGCGACCGCTACGGCCCGGCCACCGTCCTGTCGCCCGGCTGGTGCACCCTGTCGATCCTGTTCAGCGACTGGGACCGGTCGGGGCGCCGAGATCTCAGGATGACCAACGACCGCCACTACTACCGGCACGGCCAGGAGCAGCTGTGGCGGATGGCCGAGGGCGAGCCGCCGCGTCCCTACACGGCCGCGGAGGGATGGCGGACCATGCAGATCTGGGGCATGGGCATCGCCAGCCAGGACCTCACCGGCGACGGCCGGCCCGAGGTGTACCTGACCAGCCAGGGCGACAACAAGCTGCAGACCCTGGCCGACCGCTCGGGCCGGCCGGCCTTCGAGGACGTCGCCTTCCGTCGGGGGGCGACGGCCCACCGGCCGTATGCCGGCGACGTGACCAAGCCGTCGACCGCTTGGCATGCCGAGTTCCAGGACGTCAACAACGACGGCTACAGCGACCTGTTCGTCTCCAAGGGCAACGTGGAGGCCCAGCCCGAGTACGCCGCCAAGGACCCCAACAACCTGCTGCTCGGCCAGCCCGACGGGAGCTTCACCGAGGCGGCGCAGCAGGCCGGCATCACCAACTTCGACCGCAGCCGCGGGGCGGCCGTGGCCGACCTCAACCTCGACGGCCTGCCCGACCTGGTCCAGGTCAGCCGGCGCAAGCCGGTCAGGGTCTTCCGCAACGTGGGCGCCGGCGGCCCGGAGCGGCCGCAGGCGATGGGCGACTGGGTCGCGCTGCGGCTGCAGCAGCCGGCCCCCAACCGCGACGCCGTCGGCGCCTGGGTCGAGGTCCGCGCCGGGGGCCGCACCCAGCTGCGCGAGCTGACCGTCGGCGGCGGGCACGCCGGCGGCCAGCTGGGATGGATGCACTTCGGGCTGGGGGCGGCCGACCGCGTCGAGCTGCGGGTGCAGTGGCCCGACGGGACCAGGGGGCCCTGGATGAAGGCGGCTGCCAACCAGTTCCTGACCGTCGCCCGCGGCGCCGCCCAGGTCGAGACCTGGGCCCCGCCGGCCGGCTGAGGAGGACCGAATGGCCCGCGCCCGGCTGATGCAGGTCGAGCTGCCCGACTTCGGCATGCCCGACGCCGTCCCCGAGCTGCCGCCGGCGCTGTACCGTGAGCGCCTGCAGCGGCTGCGGGCCCGCGCCGACGAGCGCGGCTACGACGTGGTGATCGTCTACGCCGACCGCGAGCACAGCGCCAGCATGTCGTACCTCACCGGGTTCGACCCCCGCTTCGAGGAGGCGCTGGTGGTGGTCGGCCCGGCCGGCGAGCCGGCCGTCCTGGCCGGCAACGAGTGCTGGAAGCTGGCCGCGGCCGCCCCGCTGCCGATGCGCAGCCACCTGTACCAGGAGCTGAGCCTGCCCAGCCAGCCGCGGGACCGCTCCCGGCCGCTCCGGGAGCTGCTCGGCTCCGAGGGCGTCGGCCCGGGGAGCCGGGTCGGGCTGGTCGGCTGGAAGGTGTTCGCCGACCGGGCCACCACCGACCTGCCGGCCTTCATCGTCGACGAGCTGCGCGCGATCTGCGGCCCCGACGCCGTCGAGAACGCCACCGACCTGCTCATCGGCGCCGCCGACGGCCTCCGGGTCATCAACGAGCCCGAGCAGCTCGCCCTGTTCGAGTACGCCGCCTGCCAGACCTCCAAGGGCGTCCGCGAGCTGCTGTTCGGGCTGGAGCCGGGCATGACCGAGCAGGAGGCGGTGCGACTGCTGGGCTGGAACGGCATGCCCCTGTCGTGCCACCTGATGCTGACCAGCGGCCCCCGGGCCCGCTTCGGGCTGCTCAGCCCGAGCGACCGCCGCATCGGGCGGGGCGACCGGTTCACCGTGGCCTTCGGGATCTGGGGGGCCCTCAACTGCCGGGCCGGCTTCGTCGTCGGCGACGCCGGCGAGCTGCCGGACGGGATCGGCGACTACCTCGAGCGGCTGGTCGGGCCGTACTTCGAGGCGGTCGCCGAGTGGTACGGGGCGCTGCGCATCGGCCAGACCGGCGGGGCGCTCCAGGAGATCATCGACCGGCGCCTCGGCGACCCCTTCTTCGGGATCTTCCTCAACCCGGGCCACCAGCTGTCGCTGGACGAGTGGGTCAACTCCCCGGTCGCCCCCGGCTCGCCGGTCGAGCTGCGCTCGGGCATGGCCCTGCAAGTCGACATCATCCCGGCCACCGGCACGGACTACTTCACCACCAACATCGAGGACGGGGTGGCCCTGGCCGACGAGTCGCTGCGGCGCTCCCTGGCCGAGGGCTGGCCGGCGGCCTGGGCCCGTATCCAGGCCCGGCGGGCCTTCATGGCCGACGCCCTCGGCATCGACCTGCACCCCGACGTCCTGCCGCTCTCCAACATCCCGGCCTGGCTGCCGCCGTTCCTGCTGCGCCCGGACCGGGCCATGGTCATGGCCGCCTAGGTCGGCAGGGGGCGGCTGGTCTCGCTGAGGATCACCCAGCGGCCGCCGGCCCCCTGGCGCAGCACGAACCGCGACCGGAACGGGGCCTCGGCCCGGTCCAGCTCGACCCGGGCCGCGTCGTAGGCGACCCGGCGGACGGTGCCCGACGCCTCCAGCCCGAGGGTGGCCCCGCCCTGGGGGCCGTCGGTGAACACCACCCCAAGGCGCAGGGCGTCGAAGCGGTAGTCGGCGACCTCGAAGCGGCCGGCGGTGGCGGCGGCCTGGACCTTGCGCTCCATCGCGAGCAGCCGCTCGCCCGCGTCGGCCCCCCGGAGCAG
>Ga0081538_10006718_pt1 | contig 10067 bp, 8 predicted proteins | sample TabmetS5T2R1_FD_71022 | JGI IMG/M metagenome (GOLD analysis project Ga0081538, IMG submission 71022) | Tabebuia heterophylla rhizosphere microbial communities from the University of Puerto Rico - S5T2R1 | ecosystem: Host-associated > Plants > Roots > Rhizosphere ... | reverse complement strand
TGCCCGGCCTCCCGTCGCACAGCAGAACCCGGACGAGGTCAGCTGACCCGCTCCCACGCGAGGTCGCATAGGTCAGCGGTGGGCCCGCCGACCCGACCAGCCACCCGCACCCCGACCGACCAGCACACCGCCGAACCCTCTCGCCCAGAGGGTCATGCCGCCCTGCCCGACCTGGCACTTGACCCGACCTACAGTCAGCTCGCCAACGAGGCAAGTGCTCGCCATGGACAGGCCTCCCCCTTCGGGCCAAGCTGCCGGTCGTCGCCGCCACGCTTCAAGCTGTGTCGTTCTCGCCGGCCGTGCCCTTCGCGTGCCCTAAGCATCGGTCGCCAGCGGTCATCCACGGACAACCACGGTTCGTCCCCACCCCAATGCCCACCGACCTGGAGGATCGCCCTGTCCGGAGCGGTCCGAGGGTGCTTCCCAAGCTCGCGGTACTGAACGCGGTGTGCTGCACCGGGCCTAGGGAACGCCACGATCACGACCATGGACCGCGCTTGGATGCGAGAGCGGCTGGAGGAATTCCGCGCCGTCTGTGACCAGTACGCCTTCTCGTCCCGCGACGGGTCCATCGGCGACAGTGGCCTTCAGTCGCGCATGTATCGCCTGGAGCCGACGGCAAGAGCCATCCTCAGAACACTCGACCCGAACCTCGATGACTTCAACCTTGACACGATGGCCGGGGAGTATGAGGGCGTCTACGCCGCGGATAAAGGTCTAGGGATGCTCGCGGACCTGAACGAGATAGCGACACGACTTCGACCTGAGGCGCGACACTGCCGGCCGACCAGCTCCACCCCTGGGTCTGGGATGCCGCTCGAACCTTCTGGGACGCGGGCGCTCACGCGGTCGCCGTCGAACAGGCGGCCAAGAGCATCACCGCCCATACCCAGCAGAAGACCGGATGCCAGCTAGATGATTGCTTCCGAATCGGCTTGAGGTGTCGAGCCGTGACAAACGAAGCGAGGGCGCCGAGAGTCGGCGTTGCCAATGCAACGTCGACCTCCGGGGAGGCCTCGTGCACGCCGACCTCGACACCCTCGTCATCGCACTCTATGTCATGGTCGACGACCTGTTCGGCCCCCGGCTGGGCCCGGGCCGACGGCCCAAGCTCAGCGACGCCGAGTTGGTCTGTTTGGCCATCGCGCAAGTCCTGCTCGGGTTCGGCTCCGAGCGGCGCTGGCTGCGGTTCGCCCACCGCCGCCTGGGCCACCTGTTCCCGTATCTGCCGACCGCCTCGGCCTACAACCGGCGGCTGCGCCGCGCCGCACCCCTGGTCGCCGTTGCCATCCACGCCATCGCCGCGCACACCCCGAGCTGGCATGACCAGCTGCGCCTGGTCGACTCCACGCCAGTGCCCTGCGCCGCCTCGCGGGAGACCGTCAAGCGTTCCGACCTGGCCGGCCATGCCGGCTATGGCTACTGCAAGAGTCACCACCGCTTCTTCTGGGGCTTTCGGCTGTATGTGCTGGCCGCCCCCGACGGGCTGCCCGTCGCCTGGTGCCTGGCCACCCCCAAGCTGGGCGAGCGGGAGGTGGTCGCGGCGCTGCTGGGCCACGAGCGCATCCGGCTGCGCCCGGGACTGCTCATCCTGGGCGACAAGGGCTTTGCCGGCCGCGAGTTCGAAGCCCTCGTCGCCGACCACGGCGCCAGGCTGCTGCGCCCTGACCGCAGCGGCGAACCGTACCGGCACGGGTCACTGGGCCGCTTCCGGCAGTGGATCGAGAGCACCTTCGACACCCTCAAAGACCAGCTCGGCCTGGAACGTCACGGCGGCCGCACCCTGGCTGGCGTCTATGTCCGTGTCGCCCAGCGACTGCTGGCCCTGGCCGCCGCGATCTGGTGCAACTGGCAGACCGGCACGCCTGACAAGCGCTCCCTGGTCGCCTACGACCACTAGGAGCCCCTCCACCCAATCAGAAGCAATCATCTAGCGGTCCCGACGCCCGGCGAACAGCTCGCGTACCGCGGCGACGCCGGCTCTGGTCACGGCCTCGACGGTGGCGCCGCCGGCATGGGGGCTGGCGACGAAGTTGTCCAGCTCCAGCAGGGGCGAGCCTTCCGGCGGCTCGCGCTCAAAGGTGTCGAAGGCGGCGCCGCGGATCCGGCCGCTGGCGAGCGCCTCGGCCAGCGCCTGCTCGTCGACCAGGCCGCCGCGGGAGGTGTTGATCAGCAGGCCCTGCGGCCGCATGCGGCCGAGCTCGGCCGCGCCGAGCATGCCCTGGGTGGCCTCGGCGAGCGGGGCGTGCAGGCTCACCGCGTCCGAGGAGGCGAGCAGCGTGTCCAGGTCGACCAGCGGCACGTCGGCTTCGCGGACGAACGGGTCGGTGGCGACCACGTCCATGCCGAGGGCCCTGGCGATGGCGGCGACCTGGCGGCCCACGGCGCCGTAGCCCACCACGCCAAGGCGGCGGCCGGCCAGCTCGATCCCGGTGTGGCGGGACCAGGAGCCCGACCGCACCTCCCGGTCGTGGAGGACCAGGTGCCGGGCGAGGGCCAGCAGCAGTCCGATGGCCAGCTCGGCGACCGACCGGGCGTTCGCGCCCGGGGTGGCGGCGACCCGGACCCCGCGCCGGCGCGCCGCCTCCAGGTCGACGTTGTCGGTCCCGCTGCCGAAGCGCACGACCACCCGGAGGGGGCCGGCGTCGAGCACGGCGGCGGTGACGTGGTCGACCCCGACGATCAGCCCCCAGCAGCCCCGCACCAGCTCGACCAGTTCGTCCTCGTCGAGTGAGCGGTCGGCTTCGGCGAAGCGGACCGGCGCCCCGGCTGCGCGCAGCAGCTCCAGGTGCTCGCCGGGCACCTGGCGGAAGGAGCGGGCCGTGACCGCGACCGGGTTCATCGGGCTCGCATGCCGCCCAGGTGCTCGAAGACGCCGACGACGCCCGCACTCAGCTCCCGGTGGACGGCGAGCAGTTCCCGATAGTGCTCGTGCCGCTTCCGGTCGGGGCGGATCGGCTCAGCGGTCTGCTGCCAGGCCTTGGCCGTGACCGCCAGGTCGGCGACCTGTCCGGTGGCGGCGGCCGCGATGAGGGCGTCACCGAGCACACCGCACTCCTGCCGTACGGTCGGCACCCAGTCGATGCCGAGCACGTCGGCCTTGATCTGGTTCCACAGCCGGGACCGGGCGCCGCCACCGAGCACCCGGGCCTCGCGCAGGTCGGCGCCGCGTTGCCCGCCGGCCAGCGTGGCCCAGGCGGCGTACTCGTAGGCGATGCCCTCCAGGATCGCCCGGAACAGGTGGCCGTGCCGGTGCCCGGAGGTGAGCCCCAGCCAGCCGCCGCGGACGGCCGGCTGCGGTGGGAGGACCCGACCCTGGAAGTGGGGCAGCCAGAGCAGCCCACCCGACCCCGGCTCGACCGCCTCGGCCAGCCGGTCCAGCCGCGCATACGCGTCCGGGTCGCCGGCCAGGTCGACGGCCACCTGGTCGCGGAACCACCGCAGGGCCAGGCCGCCGCCGTTGATGAAGGCCAGCGCGATGAAGACCCCGGGGATGACCGAGTGGGTCGCCATGAGGGTCCGGTGGGTGACGTCTGGGGTGAAGGAGTCCACGCACATGGCGAACACGCTGGCGGTGCCGGCCGAGTCGAAGGCCTGCCCGGGGTCCACGACCCCGGCGCCCAGCGACGCCGCGGTCTGGTCGCCGGCGCCGGCCGCGACCGGGGTGCCGGCGGGGAGGCCGGTGGCCGCCTCCCCGGCGCGGCTCACCTCGCCGATGACGTCGAGCGGGTCGACGATCCGCGGCAGGACCTGCTCCTCGACGCCGAACGCGGCCAGCAGCTCCGGGGACCAGGCCGCCCGCCGGGTGTCGGAGAGGTTGGAGAAATGCAGGTAGGTGCGGTCGATGAAGGCGTCCTGAGCTGCCAGGTCACAGAGCCGCCCGGCGACGAAGGCGCCGGGGACCACGAAGCGGGCGACCCGCCGGTAGTCGTTGGGCCGCTCCCGCCGCCACCACAGGATCTTGGGGCCGTGGGAGTAGGTCGGGGGGCAGCCGGACAGCTCGGTCACGCGGACGGCGTGCTCGTTCATGGCCGCGATGTACGGTTCGCAGCGGGTGTCCAGCCAGGAGTCGAACCTGACCGCCGGGCGGTAGCGCTCGTCGACGGCGCCGATGCCCGACATCTGGCCGGAGAAGGCCACGCCGGCGACGTCGGCGGCCCGCCCGGAGACGGCGAGCGCGGCTCGGATGGTGCGGTGCGCGGACGCCTCGATCTCCTCGAGGTCCTGCTCGACCCACCCGGGGCGCGGGGAGTGCAGCGGCACCTCCTCGAAGGCGTCGCCCAGCAGCCTGCCCTCGAGGTCCACCACGGCTGCCTTGGTCCCCATCGTGCCGAGGTCGCAGCCGACGAACACGGGCATCTGGCTACCTCCGGTACCGCGGGTTGGCGACGACCTCCGGGCCGTCGTCGCCAGCCACGATCAGCACCGGGAACCCGGTGCGCTCGACCGTGCCGTAGTCGTGGCCGGCGTCGCCGACATACGCGGCGAAGAACACCAGTGGCTCCCGGCCGACGTTCACGCTGCGGTGGGCCCAGCCGCCCGGGACGTAGGAGACGGTGCCGCGGCGGATCGGCTCGACGGCGTGGCGCCCGTCCTCGGTGGCCATGACCAGCCGTCCCTCCCCGGCCAGGCCGAGGTAGACCTCGGCCCGGTCGCGGACCTGGTGGAAGTGGCCCTTGGTCATGTAGTACTCGCGGCCGGCCGTGCCCGGCTCGAGCACCGTGGTCGAGCAGAGCAGGTTGGCGCCGGTGGCCGGGGCCGGGATGGCATAGACCCGGTACACCAGCGAGTCGCCGGCCTCGGGCTCCTCCAGGAACATCCCGCGCAGGTCGTCGAGGCGGCGCTCCACGACCTCGCGCTGCGGGTCGAGGGTGCCCAGCTCCATGTCCAGCAGGGTGGTGAACGGCGCGAGGGCCGCCTGGTCGGTCACTGGCTCGTTCCCTCCACGTCGACGGTGATCTTGAGCGCGCCGTGGCCGTCCCGGCCGAGCAACACCGCCGGCGCCCGCTCCAGCGGGACGGTCGAGCGGGGCAGCCGGGCCAGCGGCACCTCCCCGGACGCGGCCAGGTCCCGCGCTCGCCGGTAGTCGCCGACGGTCGATCCGGTGCTGCCGATGACCGTCAGATGCCGGTAATGGACGACGTTGGCGTCCACCGGCGCCCCGCCCGGCGTGCTCGCGAAGGCGTGCACCCGGCCGCCGACGGCCACCTTGGCCAGCGCCCAGGCCAGCGGCTCGGCGCCGGGGGCGGCGACGACGGCGACCGACGGCGACCGGCCCAGCTCGGCCTGCGGGTCCTGGCCGGGGTCGAGGACGACATCGGCCCCGAGCCTGGCCGCCAGCGCCCGCCGCCCGGGGGAGCGCTGGGCCACGGCCACGGTCGCCCCGGCGGCCTGGAGCGCCCACATGCACAGCAGCCCCATGCTGCCGGCGCCGACGACCAGGGCCGCGTCGCCGCGGCCGACCCCGAGGGCCGACAGCGCGTGCAGGCAGCAGGCCAGCGGCTCCAGCAGGGGCACCAGGCGCAGGTCCAGCCCGGCAACGGGCACGGCGTGGGCGGCCGGGACACAGAGCCACTCGGCCAGCCCGCCGTCGCGGTCCAGCCCGATCGACCTCTTGTCCGGGCAGCGGTTCTCCAGCCCGGCCAGACAGTGGGGGCAGCGACCGCAGCCGACGTCGGGGTGGATGCCGACCGGCGTGCCGTCGTCCAGGTGGCCGGCGGCCTCGTGGCCGGGGATGCGGGGTGGGTCGGCACCCCTCGCGGCGAGCCGGCGATCGGTGCCGCAGATGCCCGCCACGGTCACCCGGATCCGGACCTCGCCGGGGCCGGGCGGCCGGCACGCGGCTTCGACCAGCTCGGCCGTGCCGGGGGCGCTCACCATCACGGCTCTCACCGGCTCATCCTGTCACCTGCACCGGCTGGCCCTCGCGCAGGGAGCGGTTCACGGCCAGCGCCGCCCGCAGGGCGGCCACGCCGTCGCCGACGCCGGTGCGGGGTGCCTCCTCGCCGCGGGCCACCCGCACCAGGTGGGTGTCCTCGGCGCGGTAGGCGTCGGCGAACAGCTCCCGCCAGCTCCGCACCGGGTCGGCGACCGCGCCGTCGGCCCGGACCAGCAGCGCCGTGCCCGCCCGTGGGTCCCCGGCCATGACGACGCCCTCGGTGCCGTACACCTCGACCCTGGCGTCGTAGCCGTAGTCGGCCGGGCAGGCCCCGTCGACCTGGGCCAGTCCACCCTCGCTGAGCTCGCAGGTGACGGCGACCAGGTCGACGAACCCCGGGTAGCGGGCGGCCAGGTCGGGCCGCTTGGCCGCCCGGCCGGCCGCGTAGACGCGCTCGAACTCACGGGTCGACAGCCACCTGACGGTGTCCAGGTCGTGGGAGTTCACCTCGGCGATGAGCCCGGCGGAGCGGCGCGGGTCGTTGGCCCACGCCGGCGGCAGGCCGGGGCCGCGCCCGGTCGAGCGGACGAACACCGGGTCGCCGACGTCGCCGGCCGCGATGCGCTCGGCGACGCGGGCGAAGCCGGCGTCGAAGCGGCGCATGAACCCCATCATCAAGGTACCGCTCGACCCGTCGGCGGCGGCCTGGATCCGCCCTGCCTCCTCCAGCGACGAGGCCAGCGGCTTCTCGCAGAGGACGTGCTTGCCGGCCTGGAGGGCGGCCACCGCGACCGCCGCGTGGGTGAAGGTGGGCGAGGCGACGACGACCGCGTCCACGCCATCGTCGGTGGCGGCGTCCAAGGGGTCGGCCAGCGTCCGCCGGCAGCCCAGCTCGGCGGCGGCCCGCTGGCGCGCCTCCGCCACTGGGTCGGCGATCGCCACCAGGCGGGCTCCGGGGACGCCGGTGGAGAAGTTGCGCCCATGCACCAGCCCGGCTCGGCCGGCCCCGACCAGCGCAACCCGCACCAGGTCGGTCATGTGTCCTGTCCCCGATCCTCCGGGGGACGAGGCTTGCGCCCCCCGGACCCCCGATCCTCCGGGGGGCTAGGCTTGAGCCCCCCGGACCCCCTCGTGGCCGCCCGGCGGCGCCACTGGTCGAGGGCGACAACCGCGACGATGATGAGGCCGTTGACGACTCGCTGCCAGAACTCGGCCACACCGAGGATGCTGAGGCCGTTGGCGAGCACCCCGATGATCAGGATGCCGATCATGGTGCCGCCGACCCCGCCCTCGCCGCCGAACAGGGCGGTGCCACCGACCACCACCGCGGCGATCGACTGCAGCTCCATCCCATCGGCCATCAGGGCGTTGGCGCTGGCCAGCCGGCCCGTCAGCATCATCCCGGCCACGGCCGCGAGCAGCCCGGAGATCACGTAGATCCAGAACTTGGAGCGCTCGATCCTGATGCCGGAGACACGGGCCGCCTCACGGTTGCCGCCGATGGCGTAGGCGGCGCGGCCGAGCTTGGTGCGGGAGAGCACGAACCAGCCGAGCAGCGCGCAGGCGGCGGCGACGACCACGATCAGCGGGATGCCGAGCACCGAGTCGGCGCCGAGGGTGGCAATCGACTCCGGCACCCGCCGCCCCTCCCCCGCCCGGCCGTAGTCGGGCACGGGCAGCCCGTCGGTGACCAGCAGCGCCACCCCGCGCACGGCCGCCAGCGTCCCGAGGGTGGCGATGAAGTCCGGCACCTTGAGCCGGGTGATGACGAAGCCGTTGAACGCGCCCACGGCGAATCCGGCGGCCAGCCCGAGCAGCACGGCCAGCGGTTCCGGCCAGCCCCAGTGGGCGAACGCGACCCCCATGAGGCTGCCCGACAGCGCGGCCGTGGACGCCACCGACAGGTCGATGCCGGCCGAGACGATGACGATGGTCTGGCCCACGGCCAGGATCGCCGGGACCGAGTACTGACGCAGCACGTTGCGGGTGTTGTCGGCGGTGAGGAAGTCCGGGGTGGCGATGAAGAACCCGAGCACCAGGAGCAGCAGGATGGCGACCGCCCCGCCCCGGCCGCCGGCGGCGGTGGCGACCCGGACGGCAGCCCGCCGGACGCCGTCCAGGAGCCGGGCCCTCCGCTCGGTGGTGACCTCAGCCATGCACCCCTCCCGCGGCCGCCATCATCTCCTCCTCGGGCGCGTCCGGGTCGACCGAGCGCACGATCCTGCCGCCGGCCATGACCAGGACCCGGTCGGCCAGCGCTCGCGCCTCCCGGGTCTCGGAGGTGAGGTACAGGATGGCCGCGCCGTCGCCGGCCAGCCGCCGCACCAGGCGGAACACCTCCTCCTTGGCGCCGACGTCGATGCCGCGGGTGGGGTCGTCGAGGACGAGCACGCGCGCTCCCGAGCACAGCCATCTGGCCAGCACCAGCTTCTGCTGGTTGCCGCCCGACAGCGTCTCGGCCCACCGGTCCAGGGGCGCGCGGATGCCCAGCTCGTCGGCGAAGCGCTTGGCCAGCTGCCGCTCCTGGCCGGTGGCCAGGAGCGCGCCTCGGCCGAGCCGCGGCAGCGAGGCCAGGGTGATGTTCTCGGCCAGGGTCATGCGGGGAACGATGCCGGCGGCGCGGTCCTCGCCGAGATAGCCGATCCCGAGCGCGATCGCGTCGGCCGGTGCCCGCACGCTGACCGGCCGGCCGGCCACCTCCAGGGTGCCGCCGGTGGCCGGCTCCAGGCCGAACAGGGTCCTGGCCAGGCGGGTGCGGCCGGAGCCGACCAGCCCGAACACGGCCACGACCTCGCCGGCCCGCAGCTCCAGGTCGACCGGCTTGAGCCGCGGCGGCCGGGCCAGGCCGCGGGCGGCCAGGGCGACCGGGGCCCGGTCGCCGGCCGCCGGGGGCGGGACCGGGCCGTCGCCGCCAACGGCCCGGCCCACCATCATGCGGGCCAGCCGGTTCTCGTCGACCTCGGCCGCCCTGACCGTGCCGACCAGCCGGCCGTCGCGGAGCACGCTGATCCGGTCGGCGATGTCCAGGACCTCGGGGAGCCGGTGGGAGACGTAGACCACGGCCACCCCGGAGGCGGTGAGGTCGCGGACGACCCCGAACAGCCGCCGGGCCTCGGGGTCGGAGAGGGCCGAGGTGGGCTCGTCCAGCAGCAGCACGCGGACGTCGCCGGACAGCGCCTTGGCCAGCTCGACCAGCTGCCGCTCGGCCATGCCGAGCTCGCCGACCCGCCGGAGGGGGTCGACCTCCAGGCCGATGCGGCCCAGGTGCCGGCGGGCGGCGGCGTGCAGCCGCTCCCAGGCGACCGTCCCCCAGTGGCCGGTCGGCCAGCGGCCCAGCAGCACGTTCTCCCCCACCGAGAGCTGGGGGACCAGGCTCAGGTCCTGGTAGACGAGGGCGACCCCGCTGGCCCTGGCCGCGGTCAGCGAGCCGAGCGGCACCGGGTCGCCGTCGACGGTCATGGTCCCGGCGTCGGGGGTGACGGCGCCGGCGACCACCTTCATGAGGGTCGACTTGCCGGCGCCGTTCTCCCCCAGCAGGGCGTGGACCTCGCCCCTGGCCACCTGGAGGTCCACGCCCTGCAGGGCCCGCACGCCCGGGTAGGCCTTGCGGGCCCCGGCCAGCTCGAGCAGGGCCACGGCTAGGCGCAGTCGCCCTTGATCTGGTTCCAGTCGATCGCCGGCAGGGCGATGTCGGGGTAGAACTGGTCGGCGTTGCCCTGCCAGACGGTCCGGGGCCGGATGTCCTGGGTCTTGGGCACCTGCTGGCCGCAGGCCAGCTGGACGGCGAACTGGGTCCCGAACCAGCCCCACTCGGCGAAGCCGTGGTGGGTCTCGGCGACCATCTTGCCCTCCTTGATGCGGGCCACCGACTCCGGGGTGACGTCGTTGGTGAACACCGCCACCTTGCCCGCCACCGGCGGGCTCTCCTCGGTGGTGGCGAGCACGTTGCGCCGCTCGAGGGTGAGCATGGCCCCAAGGCCCATCTCGTTGGAGGCGGCCCAGATGAACTGGAGCTCGCTGCCCGGCTGGTAGCGGGACAGGAACGTCTCGGTGGCCTCGATGCCCTTCTCGCGGTTCCAGTCCGCGGCGATCGGGTTGCCCTGGATCTTGATGCCCGGGTACTTGTCGACCACCTCGTGGAAGCCGTCGAGGCGCTCCTGGGAGAAGAAGGTCCCGGCGATCCCCTCGA
>Ga0081538_10006717_pt1 | contig 10069 bp, 4 predicted proteins | sample TabmetS5T2R1_FD_71022 | JGI IMG/M metagenome (GOLD analysis project Ga0081538, IMG submission 71022) | Tabebuia heterophylla rhizosphere microbial communities from the University of Puerto Rico - S5T2R1 | ecosystem: Host-associated > Plants > Roots > Rhizosphere ... | reverse complement strand
GGGCTGCCCCAGAACGAGGAGTCGGTGGCCGCCTGCCGCTCGCGGCCCAACGTGGTGCTCGGCGGCACCAACGACTACCGGGGGCTGCTGGACCCGCTGGAGAACAGCACCGGCTGGCACCTGTCCCTGAACGGCGGCCGCAACCTCACCAACGAGGGCCTGCTGCCACCGGTGCAGATCGGCGGCGCCGACGTCCCCTCGGGCGGCGACCCGGTCGACGTCGCCGACCACCGCTGCCGGCTGTACGCCGGGAGCCTCAACTACGACCCGGCGGATCCCTTCCACCGGCCCAACGGGATCGGCGTGTACCGCAGCGACCCGGCCACCCTGGCCGCCTGCCCGGGCGGCGGGGCCGACCCGGCCTGCTGGCCGACCCGCCGGGCCGTGGCCATCGCCCAGCCCGGCCACTTCCTGGACAAGGAATGGATCCATGTCGGCCGCAGCGGCTCGGCCGGCAATGTTGTCTGGGCGACCTACTCCGACTTCACCATCGACGACACCGCCCCGCTCGGCTTCACCCGAGCGGAGATCTTCGCCGTCCGCTGCACCGCCGACCTGGCCACCTGCACCGACCCGATCCCGATCAGCGTCGACGACCAGGACGTGCAGTTCTCGGATGTGACCGTGGGACCCGACGGCCGGACCTACATCACCTGGGCGCAGATCCAGGGCGAGTTGGAGCAGACCCCCCAGACGTTCACCGTCAAGCTGCGGGTGGCCGAGCCGGGCTCCACCACCTTCGGTCCCGAGCGCGTGGTCCAGGTCGAGGACCTGGCCATCCCCTTCGACGGGGACCTGCACGCCAACGACTTCCGGATCGCCACCTACCCCAAGCACGAGGTCCGGATCGTCGGTGGCAAGCCCCGGGTGTTCGTGGTCTGGGACGCCTGCCGCGCCCGGGTGCTGGACACCATCTGCGAGGAGTCGGTGGTCAAGCTCCGCTACTCCGACAACCTGGGTGCCACCTGGAGCGCGCCCCGCAGGATCTCACCGGCTGTGGGCGAGCATTACTTCCCGACCATCTCCAGCGACCAGGCCGGCGGTCGCATTGCGGTGGCCTGGTTCACCAACCGCTTTGACCGCATCTTCCACAACCGCCAGGACGTCGAGCTGGTGACCTTGAACCCGTCAACCGGTGCGGTGGTGCGGTCCCAGCGGCTGACCTCGCCATCCAATGAGCCCGAGGCCGACCCGCTGCTCGGCGGCGTGTTCATCGGCGACTACATCGAGGTGTTCGCCCACAACGGGACCGCCTGGGTCCACTACAACGCCAACTACACCCGACTGCGGCTGCTCGGGGAAGGATTCCCCATCCCCCAGCAAGACAACTACCTGACCATCAGCTCCCTGTAGGCGCTGACGCGCAAGGGGGTATGACCGCGGGCACCCACGCCAGCCGCGGGTGCCCGCGATGCTTCGCGCACGTTGAGCAGGGTGGTTCTGCTGACGGGTCATGCCTTGCTTCACCTGCCAAACCTCCTGCAGGTCGCACCACAGCAGAAGCGCGATGTCCTTCTCACACGAGGCGCGTGCGTGCGGGCACTCCGTGATCGGCCGGTCGGTCAGCCGCTGATGACCCCGCGATTCAGCGGCGAGACGACGAGTGCACGTTCGGACAGGCTGCTTGCTGTCTGCGCCTCCGCTTGCGGCTGGGCAAAAGGCACCACGTCCGGCCGACACACCGTGCCGTGCGGCGGCACCTGGGTGGTCAGCAGGTAGCGGTTGAGGTGCCTCTCGATACAGGCGGATCTGATCAGTGACACGTGGCCCCACCCATCCAGGGTGAGCAGCCGCGATCGGGGCAGCAGCCGGGCCAGCGTCACCGCCCCTTGGTAGCGGGTGATCGGGTCGAACCGGCTGCCCACGACCAGCACCGGGTTGGAGGTCCGCCTGGTCCAGGGGCCGGTGTAGCGGTCGGCGTCGTGGCCCGGCCAGGGCTGGCAGATGCTGGTCAGCCAGGTCAGCAGCCGCCCGAAATAGGGGAACCTGCGGTCGGAGGCGTCCGCGGCCCGCTTCCAGGCGCCGACCGAGTCCGGGTTATCGGTGTCGGAGCACAAGACGCCGGGTTGACCCTCGACGAAGTTCGGATAGTCCTCCTGCTGGGCCCCGAGCCGGGCTCGGAGCGTCTGCAAGGCAGCGGCCGCGGCCTGGGGGCGGGTCATGGTGTCGAGCTCCTGCAGGAACTCCGCGTGCAGCCACCACAGCTCCGGAACATACAGCGCGGCAAACGTGGAAGCGACCAGGTCGGCGTAGGTGAACGGCCCATCGGGCAGCTCGGCCGGCTTGGCCAACAAGCGCTGGGCGAGCCGGGCGAAGCGCCGCCGCGGGTTGCCTTCGGAGAACGCGCAGTTCTCCCCGCCCAGGTCGCACAGGCGGAAGAACTCAAGCAGCGTCGCATGAGCGCCCTGGGGGCTGCCCAGGCGGTTCCAGATTGGTTGGGTGCGGGCCTGGTCCCCCCGGCCGGTGGCATAGGCGACCGGGTCGACGATGGCGTCGACCGCCAGCGCACGCACCTTGCCCGGGAACAGGTTGGCATAGGTCGCGCCCAGGTAAGAGCCATACGAGAGGCCGTAATAGGTCAGCTGCCGATCCCCGACGGCCTGGCGCAGCACGTCCAGGTCGCGGGCCACGTCGGCGGTCGCCATGTGGTTCAGGATGGCGCCGCCGCGCTCGGCGCAGGCGCGGGCGAGCGTGCGGTTGGACTGCACCCAGATGCGCTCCTCCCGCGGCGTAACCGGGAAGAAGAACGGCGCCAGGACAGCGGTGGCCTCCTCAAGGGTCTCAAAGCAGCGCAGCGGGGTGCTGCCCACGATCCCGCGCGGGTCGAAGCCGACCAGGTCAAAGCGCGCCCGGACCTGGTCGGAGAACAGAAATCGTCCCACCTCGCGGACAAAGCCCACGCCGGATCCGCCGGGTCCACCGGGGTTGAGGAAGATCGAGCCGATCCGGCGGCTGGGGTCGCTGGCCGGCAGCCGGATCAGCGCCAGCGTGATCTGCGCCCCACGTGGCTTGTCGTAGTCCAGCGGCACCAGCGCGGTCGCACACTGGAAGCCGTCGCCGCAGTCGGCCCAGCGCAGCTGCGGAACGGGCGCGGCAGCCGCCGTCGCTGCGGCCGGGGCCGTCGGGGGCGCGGTCGCTCCCGCGGTCGCAGTCGGCACCGCCAGCAGGAAGGCGACCAGGCCAGCGACGAGGATCAGGAGGAGGTGGCGGACTCGGTGCCGGTGTCGGACGGGTCGGCAGGATGCCATGGGATCCTCCTTCGGTCATCGCCGGCCACCCAGACGGCCCCTCGGAGTCAGGCCCGGACCTGGTGTGGGGGCCGGGAGCCCCGGCCCCCACGTCGCTTTGCCGGAGAGGGTTCGAGCAGAGAGGCTCTCTGTGTCTGATCAGCGGACTCTGATCTTGCCTTGCATCCAGGGATGAATGGCGCACAAGTACTGCAAGGTGGTGCCGCTCGCGGCGGTAACCCGGGCGCTGATGGACTGATTGTCGAGATCCCCGCCGAACAGCAGCGAGTCACCCGGCGTGTCCAGCCCGGGCCGGCCCTGGTTGACGACCAGGACGAACGGCGGTTCCTGATCACCGTTCGGGTCGTGGGCGGCCAGGGCCTGGCCGCAGGGACCACCCTCAAAGCAGGCGTCAAGCTCATCAAAGTTGGACGGCAGATCGGCCCGGTTCACGATCGTGGCGGTATGCGGCTCGTCATCGTCCTGGTCACGGTCGACGAACCTGATCCGCTCACCGGATCTGACCGTGATGACCTCTGGAGCGAAGCGGAAGGTCGCGGCAACAAGTTCGTTTGGCTTGAAGATCTCTCTGCCGATGGTCCGCACGGTATTGCCCGAGTGCGCCCCAACCGACCCGGCACCGACCATGGCCAGCGCCAAGGCGGCCACGACCATAATGATCAGCCTGCGCATAACTCCCTCCTGCAGGGAGGCGGCAGTAAGCACGAGCACTACTCGCCAGCGGGCGGAGCACGAGGACGCTGAGGGACCACGAACGGTACTCCTCCCAACGGGCACGATGGGCTGTCGGGGAGGGATGGCAGCGGTGACGCGCAAGGACGTGGTACGGGTTCGTTGAGCTGCCGCGGACAGGACGCGAGAGCGGGCAACGATTCATCGGCCTCGGCGGACGAGCGGCGTCTGGCTTACCACTCGACGGGCCCGCTGGCAATAGCACATATGGCGTACTCGGCGGGATTTGCTGGCCTAGTTGACGCCCAGGTTGAACGTTTGCCAGGTAGAAGCGTGATCCCCAATACCCTAAGCAACCGAGAAATGAACGCGCTAAGTGAGATCACCTGGTCAACGGCGCATGGAGTGTCACTGGCAGTGAGTTCGCGGTAAGGAGCACAAGCTTCTGGCCCGATGGTCGACTTCATCGCCTTTTGGCCAATGACAGGGCTGAAGGACCTCGCATTTCGCGACCATGACCGCGTTGGTGGCGGCGCCGATCCATACGGTTCGCTAGAGGTTGGTGAAACATCTGACAGTAGCCGATTGGCAGGAGATATATGTTGTTTGATGACGTTGAGGAGGGTGATTGTGCTCGTGATCGCCGGGCCCGCTAGGCCCACGCTCTCATCACTCCGCTGGACCGATGCGCTCACCATTTGCTCACAGACGGTGCGCATACACCTGGACGTCGCAGCACACGTCCGCGGCAAGTCTGCAGGTCAGGCGCACAGCGGTGGACGCGTCTGTACCTCGTGGGACAGGCTGGCCGGGTTCAAATCCCGGCATCCCGACCAGAGGTCAGTCGCCTGGCGCGCCCTGCCTGGGCCGCCTTCCGGGGCGGAGCCGCAGCGGTCGCTGGACGGCCACCGGCAGGCCGATGCGGGCGCTGCGGGTGGCCAGCTGGATGCCCTCGGCGGCCAGCGTCGCCGTGACGTCGCAGCTTCCGGAGGAGAAGCCGACGACCTGGCCGCCGCTGACGGTGGCCACCAGCGCCTCGACCAGGAACTCGATGTCCAGCTGGAAGTTGATCCTGGTCACGCGGGCGCCGTCGACGATCACGTCGACGAAGGGGCGGTGGACCGAGCTGATGCGGTGGCTGGCCAGCTGGACCACCTCCGAGCTGCCCGGGTGGGCGGCGGTGCGCTCGGCGGCGGCGGCGAGCGCCCCCTGCTTGCTCCAGCCCGCGGCCATCATGTCGACCAGGTCGAGGTCGAGCAGGCTGTGGGTGGCGGCGGCGACCCGGCTGTCGGCCGCCTGCCGGCCGGCCTGGGACAGCCGCCGCAGGGCGCCGTCGAGCCCGCCGAGGACGCCGTTGCCGTCGAGGGTCTGGGCCACGGCCCGGCCGGTGTCCTGGCCCTCGCCGAACAGCAGGCCGGCGGCGCTGCGTGGTTGGGTGGTGACGGTCATGGGTCTGCCTCCTGCAGCCACTGGGTCCCGGGGTCGTGGTGGGGTTCCAGGCGCACCGTCACGGTCCAGGTGCCGTCGTCGACGGGCTCCGTGCCCACCCCGATCAGCCTGGGGTGCGGCTCAACCCGAACGTCGTCGGGGCCGCCGATCTCGTGCTCGGGCGGCGGGGGGGTCGGGCCGGTCGACCGCCAGCGGCGGAAGAGGGTCTGGGCCAGGGCGCCGGTGAACAGCGCGGCCAGGCCGACCAGGGCCTTGACCACCGGGTTCGACAACCACGGGAAGGGCCGGGTGATCTCGAAGGGCACCTGGGCCAGGGTATCGCCACGCATGGTCGCCAGCCGTACGGGGATCGTCCCGGGGACGGCGCTGTCAGGCACGGCCCGTTGCGCGGTGATGCCGCCGTCGTTCCCGGCGAGGACGTCGGGGCCGAGCGGGGTCTCGCCCAGCAGCAGCCGGAACGGGCAGGCCGCCAGCTTGCGGTCGACCGTCGCCGTGATGCCCAGCCGGGCCCCGCCCCGGCCCTTGCCGGGATCCACCCGGATGCTGGAGGTGTCGGCGGCCAGGCAGCGGTCGCCGTCGGAGACGGTGACGGTGACGGTGGCGGCGCCGCAGTCGGCCCGGTTGTCGGCGTTGAGGGTGTCGTCGCAGAGGCTGTACCGGAACGAGTCTCGGCCGACGTATCCCGGCTCGGGCGTGTAGAGGATCCGCTCGGACTGCACCTCGGCCGTCCCGTGGTCTGGCTGGCCCGACACCAGCAGAAGGGTCCCGTAGCCGTCGGGGTCGTCGGGGTCGTGGTCGTTGTCGGTGACGTCGATCGGCACGGGGGTGCCGGAGACGGCCTCCGCGTGGTCGTCGGCCGGCTGCGGTCGCTCGTTGGTCACCGAGAGCGTGGCCTCGGCCTGCTGGGGCGTCCCCTGGCAGTCGACGCCCAGCGTCAGCCGGTAGTCACGCGGGAAGGTGGCGTTGGGGACGGTCAGGACCGTGGTGAAGTTCCCGTTCTGCTCGGCGGCGACCTGCGCCGCCACGCCGGTCTCCTCGAGGCTGAGGGTCCCGGCGCGGTTGCAGGAGCCGGTGCTGCCGGCCACCGTCACCGGTGCTCCCGGCTTGACCGACGCGGGGCTGACCGACGTGATCGCCGGGGTGTCGGTCACGCTGACCGTGACGGTGGCGGTGCCGCAGGCGGCGTCGAGGATGCTGTCGCACAGGTCGTACTGGAACTGGTCCTGGCCGATGTACCCCGGGTTCGGCGTGTAGACGATGGTGTCGCCGGACCGCGCCTCGACGGTCCCGTTGATCGCCGGGCCGGCCAGCAGGCGGGTCGGGTAGCCGTCGGGGCCGTCGGGGTCCCGGTCGTTCTCGGTGACCGGGACCTCGACGGCGTGGTCCCGGGTGGTCGTCTCGACGTCGTCGGCTGGCTCCGGCGCCCGGTTGGTCACGGTGACGCGCCCCTCGGCCCGCTGGGCCTGCCCCTGGCAGGCGACGCTGAGGCCAAGGGTGTACGTCCTCGGGGCGGTGGCCTCGGGGACGGTGAGGCTGGTGGTGAAGTTGCCCCGCCGGTCGGCGGTGACGGGGACCTTGGCGCCGGTCTCCTCCAGGGTGAGCGTCCCCTCCCGGTCGCAGGAGCCGGTGCTTCCGGCGACCGCCACCGGCTTCCCGGGAGACGTGGAGCCGGGCCGGACCGAGGTGATGACGGGGTCGCTGGTCACGGTCACGGTGACGTTGGCCGATGGGCAGGTGGCCGGCGTGGCGACGCCGGGCGCCTCGCCGCAGTAGTCGTAGGTGAAGCTGTCGGCGTCGGCGAAGCCCGGCTCGGGGGTGTACCGGATGGTGCCGTCGGCCAGCCGCTCGGCCCCGCCGTGGGCCGGCCGGTCCCTGATCCGCAGCCTGGCGGCATCGGGGTCGCGGTCGTTGCCCATCACGTTGATCGCCACGGGCCGGTCCCGGGCCGTGGTCTGGCCGAGGTCATCGACCGGCTGCGGGACCGGATCCGGCGGCTCGACGGTCACGGTGACGGTGGCCGAGTCGCAGGCGGCCGCTCCGGCGGCGTTGGCGGCCGGACCGCAGTAGTCGTAGGTGAGCGTGTCGGTGCCGGTGAAGCCCTCGTCCGGGGTGTACCGGATGGCGCCCCCGGGCAGCTTCGCGGCCTCGCCGTCGGCTGGCTGGTCCTTCACCCGTAGCTTGGCCAGATCGGGGTTGCGGTCGTTGCCGGTGACGGCGATCGCCACCGGCTGGTCCTGCCGGGTCGTCGCGTCGGGATCGTCGACCGGCTCCGGCACCGGGTCCGGCACCGGGGCCGGCGTCGCCTCGACGGTCACGGTGACGGTGGCCGTGGGGCAGGCGGCCGCCGTCCCGGCCGCGTTGACGCCGGCGCCGCAGTAGTCGTACCGGAAGGTGTCCTCGCCGACGTACCCGGGCTCGGGGGTGTACAGGACGTCGCCGTCGGCCAGCTTCTCGGCCCGGGCCCCCGGCCGCTTCGGCCGCAGCACCCGCAGCCGGGAGGCGTCAGGGTGCTCGTCGTTGCCGGTCACGTCGATCACGACCGCCTCGTCGCGCTGGGTCCCCTCATCGGGGTCGTCGACCGGCTTCGGCTCCGGCGGGTTGACGGTCACGGTCACCATGGCCGTGCCGCACTGCGTCTTCCCGGTGTCGACGACGTCGCACAGGCGGTACGGGAAGTGGTCGGTCCCCGTGAACCCCTTGTCCGGGGTGTAGCGGATCTCGCTGTCCTCCCCGCCCTTCTGGTTCTCGGCCGTGCCGTGCTCGGGCGCTCCCGGCTCCAGGGTCGTCGGGTAGCCGTCGGGATGGTCGGGATCCGTGTCGTTGTCGGTGACAGGGATCGCGACGGCCTGGTCCTGGAGGGTGGTGGCGTCGGGGTCGTCGACCGGCTGCGGCGGCTGGTTCTCCACCTGGAAGTCGCGAGTGGTCCGCTTGGGCTCCTTGTCCGGGCAGATGACCTCCAGCTGGAGCCGGTAGCCGTGGGGCGGCGTGCCGGACGGGACCGTGAACCGGGTCGTGAAGTCGGCCCTGACCCGCTTGCGGACGCGGGTGCCCTCCAGGGTGAGCGTCCCCACCCGGTTGCACGACCCGGTGGTCCCCTTCACCACGACCTCGGTGTTGGGCGACGCCGAAGGCGGGTCGACGTCGGTGATGCTCGGGTCGATCACCTCGGGCTCGGGCAGCACGATCAGCGTCGCGGTGGCGGACAGGCTGGGATCGTCCAGGGTCGCGGTGACCCGATAGGTGCCGGCTGTGGCGGCCCGGCAGGTGGCCAGCCCGCCGGCCTTGCCGCACGAGCCTTCCTCGGCAGGCGTCGGCTTGATCCGCCTGATCGTGAAGTCGGCCCGCTCGGTGAGGTCCATCCTGTTGCCGTACCTGTCCTCCCCCGTCGCCGAGAAGGGCTCGCCGACCTCGACCTGCACCGTCGCCTCGAGCGGTTTGAGCCACATGGTCGTCGGCTCCCCGGGCAGCACCCGCAGCGCCGCCGTGTCGGTCACGGGCGTCCGGCCCTCCTCCTGGAGGGTTCCGGTGACGGTGTGGTCGCCGGCCTTGGTGGGGGCGCAGGCGGCCCCGGGGCAGGCGACGGGGGCCTGGCCCTTGCGGGCGACGGTGAGCTCGGTCTCGCGGGTGACGGGCCGGAACGGCTGGCCGTCGCCGGTCAACCCGATGGCGGTGTACGGCCGGCTGTCGCCGGCCCGGATCGTCGCCTCGGGCGGGGCGAGCTCCAGCCCCTCCACCGGCTGCCGCACCCGCAAGGTGGTCGTGCCCTCGAGGAGGCGGCCAAACCACTTGGGAACGACGCCCTCGACGGTGTGCTCGCCCGCCGTCCTGGGCGTGCAGGTCGCCTTGTCGCAGTCGCCCGAGGGTCGGCCGCCCTGCTTGAGCTTGAAGCGGGTCAGGCCGGTGACGTTGTAGCGCATGGGCTTCCGGTCGGGTTCGCTGGCGTAGGCCTTGTTCGGACCGAGGGTGACGACCACGGTCGCGGTGTAGGTCCTGCGCTCGCCGAGCCAGATCCCGTCATCCTCCGGGGCGAGCTTCAGGCTCACCCTGGCCCCGAGGGGGAGGCGCACCGACCGGTCGGCGGTCGGGTCCGGCGGCACCGGCCGGGAGGTCGCCGCCACCGGGACGGTCAGGATCCCGCCGAGGACCGTGACCGCGGCCAGGCAGAGCGCGGGCAGGAGCGACCGACCCGGCCGCTCGTGCCTGGCCGGGATGTCCGCGTGGTGGTCGTGGGGAGCCGGATGGAAGAAGAACATGGCGCCGCCCCCTGGCTGACCCTCCGAAGCGGGTAGGTCTCGCCGCCATTCTTAGTATTGGCAAGTTCTAGTTAGTTATCAGTGATGCGCATCACGCTTTGTTTGTGATATTTGACCGGGCCCGTCAGGCCGTGTGCGCCTCGACCAGCCGCGACGGGATGGCCGCCCGGCGCAGCAGGTCGCCGGCGTGGGAGGTGACGCCGATGTGGCCGGCGACCTCGATGCCCTCGTCGCCGTCGACCGAGGCGATCAGCTCGCGCAGCTTCTCCAGCCCCAGGGACGGGTCGAAGCGGCGCCAGCGGGCCGGGGTCCCGGGGTGGATGGTGGTGCCGGAGGACGCCGCCCCGGCCAGGTGGAGCTGGAGCACCCAGGCCCGGTCGCCGTCGTGGGCCCACTCGAAGCGGACCGGGCCCAGGGTGGCGGCGGCGCGGGCCCCGACCCGCCGGA
>Ga0081538_10006716_pt1 | contig 10071 bp, 7 predicted proteins | sample TabmetS5T2R1_FD_71022 | JGI IMG/M metagenome (GOLD analysis project Ga0081538, IMG submission 71022) | Tabebuia heterophylla rhizosphere microbial communities from the University of Puerto Rico - S5T2R1 | ecosystem: Host-associated > Plants > Roots > Rhizosphere ... | reverse complement strand
GCCTCGCCGGGCGGGGAAGGCCGGAGCCGGCGCGGATCGTCAAGCAGCAGCTCGACGTCGCCCTCGCCCGCGCCGACGTCGCGATCAGTTCGTCATGCTTCTGCCGCCTGACCCACGACGCGGCGGCCGCCTAGGGTCATGGCGTCGCCGCGGTCGACCTCAGCTCCGCAGAAAGCTCCTCGCGCGCACTGCCCAGATCACGACGCCGACCAAGCCGACCGGGTAGAGCCAGCCCGCGTCGACCGCCTGCGCGAGCGTCAGCGTGGCGCCACTTGCGGCCCACAGGCCGAGCAGCTCCCACAGCGCCGGCGCTGACATCCGCGCGTCGAGCGTTCGGTCCACCTCATCCGCGAACGTGTCGATCGCGACCGGGTCCTGATAATCCAGGCTCATGACGCCACCTCCGCGGGCGCGCGCTCGGTTCGGGAGAGGGCGGACGGAGCGCCGCCCGCACGCGAGTCGCTCCACTGCCGGTAGAGATAGACCGGGATCGAGACGAGGACGATCGCCCAGCCCAGGCCGACCGCGTCCCAGCCCCAGCTCGGGCCGCCCAAGAACAGCAGCACGAAGTTCACCGCGGCGAATGGGATGGCCAGGGCCATGATCGCCGTCGGCGCTCGGTACGGCGCCTGGATTCCCTCGGTGTTCCTGCGAAGCATCCAGCCGCCGATCAGGTCGAGGACGTTCGTAACCATGTAGCCGACGGTCGAAGCGGCGAGGATTGCGACGGGGTTGCCGAGCAGCATCAGGAACAGGTTGAAGACGACGTCGAAGCCCATCGCTCGGACCGGCACCTTGCGCTTCGACAGCTTCTGGAGCCCGCGAATGGTGTAGCCGTCGGCGGACGCCTGGTAGAGCGTTCGCGCGGAGCCGAGGATCGCCGTATTGATGATCAGGATGAACGCGATGATCAGCAGCGCGATCACCACATCGGCGCCGGCCCCGAATGTGTCGTTGGCAAGCGGCGCGAACGCCACCGACGGGTCTTCGGCGATACGCTCGCTCCCGACTGCGCCGAGAAGCACGATCGGGCCCAGACCGTAGAAGACCAGGTTCAGGAGGCCGGCCGCGATGATCGCCCGCGGCGCGTCCTTCCCCGGATTCCGGTACTCCGCCGTGTAGCAGATGGTCGTCTCGAAGGCGTACGCGCTCCAGGCCGCCACGAACAGGCCGGCGGCGATCGTGGTCAGCGTGTCCCAACTCCACCAGTCGCCACCGATCGGCTCGATCGGCGTGAGGTTGTCCATACGCACGTGGCCCTCGAAGACGGGCACGATCAGGAGCAGTGCGATGGGCAGCAGGCTGATCACGCCGAGCACTTGCTGTACGCGGGCGCTGTACTTGATCGAGAAGTGATTGACCCAGAAGATCAGGAGCAGCACGCCGGCGCCGACGAGCGTCCCGAAGGTGATGGAGAACGGCCCGAACTCGACCTCCCAGTCCTGGCTGGGGAACCACTGGGTCGTGACGTAGCTGCCGATCAGCAGGCTTCCGAGCGCCAGCACCGGCGACCATGCGAACCAGTTTCCCCACACGGTCATAGGCGGGAGGAACCGGTTCACGCGGCGCCACGCCTCCGCGCCGTAGAGCGAATGACCACCGGATTTGCGTGGGAAGAGGCCGGCCATCTCGGCGAAGATGAACGCTTGGAGCAGGCCGATCGAGACGGACACGATCCAGATCAGCGGCGAGAGCGTCCCCGTGAGGACGACGATCGACCCGACCGAGAAGAGCAGGAGCGCCGGCACGCCCAGCGCGATCGAGAACCCATCGAACCAGTTCAGGGTCCTCGCAAGGCCGAAGGCCTCCGCGGCGCTTGCGGGGCGCCCGTCGCGCTCGTCGCTCATCCGTCCTCCCTGCGGCATCTCTCCGTAGCCTTCGTGATCGGGTCCGGCCCCCGGAGTAGACCCCAAGCCGCTGACATTTCACTGACGTCTCGCTGACGCGCACCGCCGGCGGCGTAAGCGGACGGCACCTACCGGTTAAGTTCAATCCAGGCGATGATCTCTGCGGAGGAGAAACAATGACCGACTTTTCACCACGCCGAGATGTCCAAGCCATCTCCCACGTCAACGTCGTGGTCGACGACATTGAGGTCGCCACCGAGTTCTACCGCACGGTGCTCGGCTTTGAGGAGGCAAGCAACGCCGAAGGTCGCATGGATTACCCGGGTCTAGATCTGGCCTCGTTCGCCCGCGATGCGGGATTTGCCGACGGTCGGGTTAGCCTGGACGTTCGGTTTCTGAAGCACCCTGAGATGGGTGTCTATTTGGAACTGTTCACCTACCACCACCCCAAGGGTGACCAAACCATCCACCGCAGGAAGACGAACGACCTGGGCGGCATTCGCCACGTGGCGGTCGAAGTGCCGGACGCGTTGGCGGCCTACGCATTTATCCGTTCCCAGCAGCAGGCGTACGATGACCGAGGCCTCCACATCGACGTCCTCGGCGGGGACCACGTTCCCGAGGAGCTCACCCCGTTTCCCTACAAGTTCTTCTACTGGATCGATCCCTGGGGCGTGCAGTGGGAGATGGAGCAAGGCCGTCCGGTCGACCGGGCGGTGAAAGGGATTGTGGGCTGACGCGGATTCCTCCGGGCCGCGTGCCGACCGAACGAAAGGACCGCTAGCCGCTCAACCCTGCTGCTCCGGCGGCGGCCCTGGCTTCACCAGCCCCACAACGTGCCCCTCGGGGTCGCTGAAGAGCGCGATGCTGGTGCCCTGCATCGGCTCGGTCGGCGGCATCACGGCCTTGCCGCCGAGCGACTCGGCCTTGTCGAGGCTCGCCTGGAGATCGTCCGTCTCGACGTACCAGGTCACGTGTCCGTCGCCACCCGACGGGTCGGTGCCGACGCCGCCGTCCGGCCGGTCACCGGCCGCGGTCATCATGAAGTAGTCGTTGGGCACGGGGTCGACCTTCCAGCCGAACAGGTCGGAGTAGAACCTGCTCAGCGCGGCGCCGTCCTTGCCCATCACCTCGAACCAGATCACTGGGTGGGCCATGCTCTCTCCTTCCGGGGGTTCGCTGTACGGTAGGAACAGCGCGGCCGCGCGTTCAACGGGTCGCTGGACAGAGATATGGCCGCTCCCTGGGGCACCCTGCACAAGAACCTCGCTCTGGCCGTGCTCGACCAGCTGGAGGGGGACGCCGACGCGATCTCCCGCCGGATGGCACTCGCGGCGCGCGAGGAGGTGGACGAGTACGCGGCGGTGACCGACCCGGCGTTCGCGGCGGAGGTGCTCGCTCACGCCGCCGACCACGTCAAGGCGTTCGTGCGCGCCGGCCGGCTGGGTCGCCCGCCCGAGGGTGGGGAGCTCGACTTCGTCCGCGCCCGTGGCGCTGAGCGCGCCCGAGAGCTGATGCCGCTGGACGCGCTGCTCGAGGTGTACCTGATCGGGCAGCGGACGGTGTGGGAGTCGATCGTGGAGGCGGCGGGCGAGACGGTGGAGGGGATGCGCGCCGCCCAGGAGCTGACCTCGCTCACCTTCGCCTACACGCACGCGATCAGCGTGGCGGTTGCCGACGCGTACCTGCGCGAGAGCAACGCGCTGGCGACCGAGAGCGAGCGCAGCCGCCGCGACCTGCTCGACCGGCTGCTGTCGGGCCGGGAGCCCGGGCCGGAGGAGGCCCGACGAGCCGAGGCGCTGGGACTGCGCGCGTACGCGGAGCACGTCGTGGTGGTGGCGACCGGAGCGCGCGAGCGTGACGGAGAGCCCGCGGAGGAGCCTACGTCGGCGAACCGCGACGACGCGGCCCGCGTCGTCGTGCGCGCGCTCGTCCGAGCCGACCCGGAGCGGCCCTTCGTCGTGGCCAGGTACGGGGAGGTCATCGGCATCCTGCCGGTGTACGTGCGGCGCGGGCCGGCCGAGATCCGCGACGCGCTCGACCAGGCGGCCGAGGTCCTCCTCCGGGCCCATCGCGTTCGGATTCGGGCCGGCATCAGCACGGTGTGCGCGGGCCTCTCCGAGCTCAGCCGCGGCTACGGCGAGGCGGAGGCGGCGCTGCGCCACGCCGGCGCCGAGGCCGCGGCCGTGGCGCTGCAGGACGTGGCGCTGATGGACTACCTGGCGTCGGAGGCCGACGACACCGCCCGACGCCTGGTCTCCTCCGGGGCGCGGCGCCTGGCCGAAGCCGACCGCGACCAGGCCGGCGCCCTCGTAGAAACCCTGCGCGCGTACGCGGACTGCGACCTGAACGTGGCCCGCACCGCCCAGCGCCTGACCGTCCATCCGAACACCGTGCACTACCGGCTGGGCCGAGCGGCGAAGCTGACCGGCGCCGACCCCCGCCGCTTCGAGGACCTCTCCGAGCTGCTAACAGCGCTGCGGCTGCTCGAGCCGTAGCATCGCGTCGCGATGAGGGAACCCTTCGCTGGAGCGGGGTTCGCTCGCGCGGGGGCCGCTATCCCCGGGGTGCGGGGCCCCGGTCGGTGGGGGTTGGGATGCCGAGCTCGTCGGTGGCCGTGCGCGCTCGGTCGAGGAGTCGGCGGCCCTCGGCGGACGGCGGCAGCAGCTCGGCGTGCAATGGGCGAGGAAGACCTGTGCGTCCATGCGCTCGCAGAGCGCGACGGCGCTATCGAAGATTCTTCGGCTGCCGCCCGGGCGAACTCGCGTACCGTGCTCGATTGGGGGCACAGGTTGCCCCCGATCCAGCACGGATGCGCCGGATCCCCGCCGGCGGTCGCGTGCAGCCCGCCGAAAATTCGGCAAAGTCCGCCAAACACCGAAGATCGTTCGGCACGCCGTCCCGCGACCGCCGTCCGGCAGCGCGACCGACTCTGGTCGCGGCGAAGGCGAGCGCCTAGGCGATCGCCGTCAGCCCGAGGATCGGCAGCGCGAGACTGTCGGCTCGCAGGCCCGCGCGCGGCCGCTTGATCGACGCGTCGACCAAACCGTGAGCGTGGGCGTGACCGCGAGCGTCGGCGTGGAGGTGATGGGCTCCTGCGGTCACGCCGTCTCCCGCGGGCGCGACTTGACACCCGCGGCGGTTGCCGACTCGTCCAGCGCCATGCCGCGCAGCTGACGGCGCGAGGTGATGTCGAGCTTGCGAAAGATGCTGCGCAGATGTGCATCGATCGTGCGTGGGCTCAGGAACAGCTGCGCCGCGACCTCCTTCGAGGTTGCTCCCGACCCGACGAGCCGTGCGATGTGGAGCTCCTGCGGGGTGAGCTCGTCGACGGTCTCGGAGCTCCTGCGACGGGCGCGCTCGCCGGTGGCACGCAGCTCCCGCAACGCCCGCTCCGCGAAACCTTCGGCGCCCATCGCCGACAGCCGCTCGTGCGCGGCCCGCAGCTGTTCGCGCGCCTCCAGCCGCCGGCCCTCGCGGCGCAGCCACTCGCCGTACAGCAGCTCGGCCCGGCCGAGCTCGAACCCGCAGTCACCCCGCTCGAAGTGGTCGAGCGCCGCACGGTGCAGCTCGTCGGCGTCCCCGCCCTCGGCCAGCAACGCGGCGCTCGACGCCTCGACTCCCAACCCCCAGTCCGTGCCGGCCGCCCGGGTGCGCTCCCGCAGGTGGCCGAACGCCTCCTCGGCGACGCCCCGCTCGCCCGCGTGGACAGCGGCCTCCACGAGCTCGCGCAGTGCGAGGCCCCACCCCAACGGCGCCCAGGCCGTCGGGTCGCGCCCAGCCGCGAGCGCCGTGGCGTAGTCGCCGCGCCCGTTGTGGAGCATCGCCTCGCAGAAGCGGATGTAGCTGATCAGCATCGTTTCGCCGCGGGCAGTGGCGTCGGCGATTACCGAGTCAAAGAGCCTGTGGGCCTCCGGCGCGTTGCCGCGTACCGCGGCTAGGTGGACGCGCGGATAGACCGTCGGCATTCCCGTGGCGGCGGCAAGTGCCTCCGCCTCCTCGAGCATCGCCTCGGCCGCGCGCACGCGCCCCTGCACGAGGAGGGCGGCGCTGAGCGGCCCCAGCGTCTGCGGCAGCGTCGCCATGGCCCCGTCCGCGCGCGCCTTGTCGATCAGCCGGCTGAGGATCGTGACGTAGGCCTCGAGGTCCAATAGCTCCAGGCACACGATCGTGATGACCTGAGGCAGGCTGCCCGGCAACTCGGCCGGCGAGCTGTCGAGCGCTCGCTCGAGCAGCGCGGTGCCCTGCGGCCGGTCGCCATTGAGGACGAGGGCCAGGCCGTCGAGCAGCAGGTCGGCGAGCTTCGGTGGCTCGGGGGCCGGGGGAGCCGAGAGCGCGACGGCCGCCGCCGCCTTCATCTCCTCGCTGCTCGATGCCACGGCGGCTGCGGCGCTCAGCGCATCGAGGTGCGCGTCGCGGGCCATCCGGACGTCCAACTCCACGAGCCGCTGCGCCGCGCTGCGCAGCAACGGCGGCGCGTCCATCCCCCGCTGGACCGCGAAGGCGATCTGGCCTCGCAGCCGCTCGACCTGCGCGGCATGGAGCGGGTCGAGTGCCTCCGGGTCGGCGCTGCGCAGGAGCTCGCGCGCGGCATCCGGTTCGCCCGCGCCGAGATGCGTCTCGGCGGCAATCAGCGTGCGGTCGATCCGGCGGTCGGTGTCGGGAGTGAGGTCCACCGCCCTGGCGAGGAACGCGGCGGCGGCCGCCATTCCTCCACGAGCGCGGGCCCGTTCGGCCGAACGCTCGAGCTCGGCCGCCACCTCCTCGTCGGGCCCGGATGCCGCCTGAGCGCGATGCCAGGCGCGGCGATCGGGGTCGAAGCGCTCGTCAGTCACCGCGGCGAGGGCGCCGTGCACACGCTGTCGGTCCTGGGACGAGGCCGGTCGATAGACCGCCGAGCGCACGAGTGGATGACGGAAGCGGACCCGCGAGCCGACCTCGAGCAGCCCCGCCGCCTCCGCCGGAGCAGCCGCCGCGTGCCCGAGGCCGAGCTCCTCCGCGGCGCGCCACAGCAGCCCCGGATCGCCGAGCGGCTCTGCGGCGGCCAGGAGCAGCAGCAGCCGCGCGTCGGAGGGCAGGCTTTCGAGCCGGCCGCGGAAAAGAGCATCGTCGGGCCGCTCGCGCAAGGCGACGCCGAAGCCGCCGGCGAACTGCTCGGATGCGCCGCCCGCCGCCAACTCGCGCAGCGCGAGCGGGTTGCCGCGCGCCTCGGCGACGATCCGGTCGATCACCTGTTCGTCGAGCCGGGCGTTCAGTACCGACAGAAACAGCGCGCGCGCCTCGGCATCGGGAAGGCGGCCGACCTGCAGGGCGGGCAGCGCGACCAGCTCACTGCGCACCAGCGGCTCTCGCACGCCGAACAACATCGCGACGGAATCGCTCCCGATGCGCCGGGCCGCGAAGGCGAGCGCCTGCGCCGAGGCCCGGTCGAGCCACTGCGCGTCATCGACGACGCAGGCAACCGGCGCCTCGCCGGCTGCATCGGACAGGAGCGTCAGCACGGCCATGCCGGCGCGCAGCGGGTCGGGCGCGGTGCCCGACTGGAGCCCGAAGGCAGCCTCCAGCGCCTCGCGCTGGGGCTCGGGGAGCCGCTCGCGTCCGCCTAGCAGCGGGGCGCATAGCGCGTGTAGCGAAGCGAAGGCGAGCTCCATCTCGAACTCGGCACCCGTCGCCTTCAGCGCGCGGAAGTCGTGGGCGTGGTCCAGCGCCCAGTCGAGCAAGGCCGTTTTCCCGATCCCGGCCTCTCCGGACACCACGAGTGCCCCGCCCGCGCCGCCGCGCGCGTGCTCCAGGACCTCGCCGAGGATCTCGGTCTCGCGGTCTCGCGCGCGCAACACAGGCCAAGTCTCCCACCGCCCGGGAGGCGCCTCGTGGCGGCGCAATTAGGTGATTTTCGCCGACGCGAGCGCTGTGGCCCGGTGGGACGCTGGCGACACACCGACCAAGGGGCCCCTTCGTGACCACCAGCACCAGCACCAACACCACCGCCGCACTGGATCCGCGCCGTTGGCTTGCTCTTGCGCTGCTCGCCGTGGCGCAGTTCGTCGTCGTGCTCGACGCGTCGATCATGAACATCGCGTTGCCGTCGATCGGCACCGAGCTGAACGTGTCGCAGGAGAGTCTGTCCTGGATCATCAACGGCTATGTGCTGACCTTCGGCGGCTTCCTGCTGCTGGGGGGACGGCTGGCGGACCTCCTGGGCCGGCGGCGTGTGTTCGTCACGGGCCTGCTGCTGTTCGCAGCCGCGTCGCTCGCCGGCGGGCTCGCCACCTCGTCGTCCCAGCTGATCGCCGCCCGTGCCGTGCAGGGACTCGGCGGCGCGCTGCTGGCGCCGGCAGCCCTTTCGATCCTGACCACGATCTTCCCGGCGGGCGCGGAGCGCAACAAGGCGCTCGGGGTGTGGGGGGCCGTGGCCGGTTCGGGCGGCGCCGCGGGCGTCCTGCTCGGCGGCATCATCACCGAGGCGCTCGGCTGGGAGTGGGTGCTGTTCATAAACGTGCCGATCGGCATCGCCGCGGCGCTGTTGTCGTTCCGCCTGATCTCCGAGAGCCGCGCCGAGGTAGCGCAGCGCAGCTTCGACCTGCCCGGGGCTGCCACGGTCACCGGCGGCCTGACCGCGGCTGTGTACGGGATCGTCGAGGCCGAGAAGGTCGGCTGGACGTCGACGAGAAGCCTTGCCGTTTTCGCTGGGGCCGCAGCGCTGCTCGGCGCCTTCGTGGCGATCGAGCGGCGCGCCGTGGCGCCGCTCGTGCCGTTTCGGATCTTCCGGCTCCGCACTGTGGCGGGGGCCAACCTGACGATGCTGTTCGTTGGCGCGGCCCTATTCGGGCTGTTCTACTTCCTGTCGCTGTCGATGCAGCAGGTGCTCGGGTGGTCGGCGCTCGAGACGGGGCTGGCGCAGCTACCACTGGCGGGTGTGCTCGTCCTGGCGGCGGGGGTCGTCTCGCCGCTCGTTACCCGCCTCGGCAGCAAGCCGGTCACCCTGGCCGGGCTGGTGCTGTTCGCCGGCGGGCTGGCCTGGTTCTCGCGTATGCCGGCCGACGCCGACTTCGTAGCCGACCTGCTCGGGCCGTCGCTGGTCGTCGCGGTCGGGCTGGCGGCGACGTTCGTCTCGCTCACGGTCAGCGCCGTCGACGGCATCGCAGAGAACGAGTCCGGGCTGGCCAGCGGGCTGATAAACACGTCCCAACAGATCGGCGGCGCGCTCGGCCTGGCGGTGCTGACGGCCGTGGCGAGCGGACGCACCGAAAGCGTGGCCGGCGAGGTCGCACCGGCCGTCGCCCTCAACGAGGGCTTCCAGCTGGCGCTGCTGGTCGCCGCCGGCATGGTCGTCGTCGCCTTCGCCATGACCGCCATCGTCGGACGCGGATCCCACCCGGCTCCGGCCGCCAAGGAGCCCGCCCTGAGCCAAGGCCTCGCCACCGCGGCTTGCCAGCCGCGAGCGACCGTGCTCGTGGCCCGTGGCGAAGCCCGGTGAGCGGGCTAACCACGAACGTACCCGGCTTCGCTGCCCGAAACGGGCTGGAGCGCGCCGTGGCGTCCGACCCCGACATTCGACGCGGCCTCGGCTTTTGCGTGCAGGGGGCGGGCCATCCGGAGCGACTTGTCGGGGCCCACGTGGCGGCGATCCTTCGCAATATCCGTTCCGACGACGAGTTGGGCCTGCCCCTGCGGTTCATCGCGCTCGTGCACGACTCGATGAAGTGGGCGGTCCGCCGCGACCTGTCGTGGTCGCCGGACAACGATCACGCCGTGCTCGCCCGGCGGGTCGCCGAGCGCCACACCGGCGACCCGAGGCTGCTTAGGACGATCGAGCTCCACGACGAGGCGTATTGGCTCTTTACGAGCAAGCGGACGGATCCGGACGCGCTCAACGCCCTGCTGGCCAGGTTGCCCGACGTGGAGCTGTACGTGCGGTTCGTTGAGCTCGATGCCGCGACCGAGGGCAAGGACCCGACCTTCCTGGTCTGGTTGCGCAATGAGCTCGGCCTGCGGGGCCTGCTCCCGGCGGGAGGGCCGCAGCCCCCCGAGCCGGATAGGGTGGGGCGAACCTTCTTCCTGATCCAATGGGAAACGGAGCCGGACCACCAAGCGCGTTTCGCGGGTGCCCTGGAGCCGGCGCTGACCGGCGCTCCCGGCGCGGAGGACTGGCAGGAGAGTGAGGTGCTTCGGAGCGCCGACGGAGCGCGAGTCGTGGCTATCGGTCGCGCTCTGATGCCGCCCC
>Ga0081538_10006715_pt1 | contig 10071 bp, 7 predicted proteins | sample TabmetS5T2R1_FD_71022 | JGI IMG/M metagenome (GOLD analysis project Ga0081538, IMG submission 71022) | Tabebuia heterophylla rhizosphere microbial communities from the University of Puerto Rico - S5T2R1 | ecosystem: Host-associated > Plants > Roots > Rhizosphere ... | reverse complement strand
CGATCCGGCGGCGGCGGTAGCCCCTGGCCGACCCCTTCCGCGGCGGCGGCCGGCGGGCCGGCTGGGGCCGACGCCGGCCGGCGGTCCGCTGGCCCCGGTCGGTCATCGCCACCCCCTGCCCTTCGGGCATCACCGGACGGCGCTCCCGAAACCGTCCGGTCGCGGAGTTTACGGGGGAAGGGGGGAACATCGTGGGAGGTTGGCGGGATCAGCTCATTCCGCGGCGGGTGGGGCGTCGGCGGAGGGGACGATGGTCGGCCGGCCGGCGGCCCGCCGGCGCCGCTCGATGGCCACCGCGGCCATGGGGAACACCAGCACCGACAGGGCTCCCGCCCCGACCAGGGCGGCCGCGTTCTCCCGGAGCATGGTGCCGTTGCGCAGCCCGATCTCGGCCAGGGCGACCAGCAGGGGCAGGGCGGTGGCGGTCAGCAGCATCATCTGGGCGCGCTGGGCCGCCGGCAGGTCCCTGCGGTACAGGACCAGGGCCGGCACCCCCCGGACCGCCAGCAGCAGCACGAAGAAGACGCCCAGCCGGGCCGGCGCCTCGGCGATGGAGCGGATGTCCAGGCCCATGCCCGAGGCCACGAAGAACAGCGGGATGAAGAAGCCGTAGCCGACGGCGTCGAGCTTGCCCTCCAGGGCGTGGACGTCGCCGGGGGCCCAGCGGCGCAGCACGATCCCGGCCAGGAACGCCCCGAGGACCACGTCCAGGCCGAAGTCCTCGGCGATCACCAGCAGGAGCATCAGGAGCAGGACGGTCCAGCGCAGGGTGGTCTGGGCGGTGGAGCCCTCGCCCTCGCGCAGGATCCGCCCCAGCCGGTTGCCCCGGACCAGCCGGGGCGCCTGGCTCAGGACGATGGCCAGCAGCCCCACCGCGGCCAGCGACCCCAGGGCCACGAACTTGTTGCTGGCCCCCAGGAACACGGCGATGGCGAAGATCGGGAACAGCTCCCCCACCGCCCCGGCGGCCAGCAGGTAGCGGCCGAAGCGGCCGGCCAGCATGTCGTTGTCGCGCAGGATCGGCAGCAGGGTGCCGAGGGTGGTGGTGGTCAGCCCGAGGGCGACCGGGATGAACGCGTGGACGAACCCGGCCGCGGCCAGGGCCCCGACCAGGGCGGTGGCCACCGCGGCGGTGACCAGCCAGGCGGCGACGGCCAGCCGGCCCGGGCGCTCCTGGAACAGGTGCAGGTCGAGCTCGTAGCCGGCGAGCAGGAACAGGAAGCCGAGGCCGACGTTGGCCAGCAGGTCGATCTCGGGCCGCTCGGCCCAGGCCAGCACCTCGGGGCCGATCAGCACGCCCCCGGCCAGCAGGACAACCACCTGGGGGATGCGCGGGCCGGGCAGCAGGGCCACCAGCATCGGGGCGAGCGCGGCCACCGCGGCCGCGAGCAGCAGCGTGTCCAGGCCCCTGGCAAGATCCATGCTCGACCCCCCGGCCTTCGATCTCATGGCAGCTTGACATGGCGGATACTGGTCCGCAGCCGGACGGTGTCGTGGGGGACGTGGCGGATGGCCGGAGCACGGGCGGAGGCCGGCCGCGCCCTGCGCAAGGTCGTGCCCCGCTCCAGCCACGCCGCCTGGGACCCGGCCGGCCGCCCGTCGCCGCTGCCGCTGCTGGAGGAGACCAACCGGCACCGGCTGCCCGAGCTGGTCCCGATCCGGGCCGCCCGCATGCGGGCCTCGCCGTTCGCGTTCCTGCGCGGGGCGCCGGCGGTGATGGCCCGTGACCTGGCCACCACCCCGGTCACCGGGATCACCGTGCAGGCCTGCGGCGACGCCCACCTGCTCAACTTCGGGCTGTTCGCCACCCCCGAGCGGAACCTCTCCTTCGGCCTCAACGACTTCGACGAGACGCTGCCCGCCCCCTGGGAGTGGGACGTCAAGCGGCTGGCCACCAGCTTCGTGGTGGCCGGGCGGACGGCCGGGTTCGACCCGGCGCTGGGCCGCCGGGCGGCCCTGGCCGTGGTCGGTGTCTACCGCGAGCAGCTGGCCCGGTACGCCGGGATGCGGCTGCTGGAGGTGTGGTACTCGCGGGTCGACGCGGCCGCCATCGTGGCCGTGGCCCGGGGCCGGCGGCGGCGGGCGGTGGCCCGGCGCCTGGCCCGGGCCGAGCACCACACCAACCTGGACGCCCTGCCGCGGCTGACCGAGCCGGTCGGCGGGAGCCGCCGGTTCGTGGAGGACCCGCCGCTGCTGACCCACGTCGCCGAGTGCGACGACGGCTGGGTGGCCGAGGTGCTGGCCAGCTACCGCTCGACCCTGTCGGACGAGCGGCGCCGGCTGCTGGACCGCTACCGGGCCCATGACGCCGCCCGCAAGGTGGTCGGGGTGGGCAGCGTCGGCACCCGCTGCTATGTGGTGCTGCTGCTCGGGGACCGCCACGACGACCCGCTGCTGCTCCAGGTCAAGCAGGCGACCACCTCGGTGCTGGAGCCGTACGCCGGCCGCAGCCGCTACCGCCACCACGGCCACCGGGTGGTCAACGGCCAGCGGCTGCTCCAGACGGCCAGCGACATCTTCCTCGGCTGGGCCGGCGACGGCACCGGCCACTACTACGTCCGCCAGCTGTGGGACATGAAGGGCTCGGTGGACCTGGACACCCTCGACCCGGCCGACCTGGTCCCCTATGCCCGCCTGTGCGGCTGGGTGCTGGCCAGGGCCCACGCCCGCAGCGGCGACGGCGCCGCCATCAGCGGCTACCTCGGCACCGGCGACCGCTTCGACCGGGCGGTGGCCGACTTCGCCGAGGCCTACGCCGACCAGACCGAGGCCGACCACGCGGCCTTCACCCGCTGGCTGGACGGTTTCCGCCCCCGGGATGCGGGTAGGGGTGGCGGCACGAACCGCACGGACCAACGGGGAGGAGACGAAGGATGATCCTGTCGATCCTGGTCACGTTGGCGTTCGTGGCCACCCTGGCGTTCATGCTCGTGCGTGCCTTCACCGGCCCGGTGCGCCACCGCCACGGCCGGCCGGTCCACTGACGGCCGTCCGCGCTCAGGCGGGCAGGCCGGCGGCGATCCGCAGCAGCTCGCGGTGCAGGGTGTCGACGTAGCCCTCGTGCTCGGGCTTCATCAGGACGCTGCGCAGGACCCGGGCCTGGTCGGTGTCGGCGGCCAGGTCGGGGTCGCGGCGGCGGAGCCGGTCGGCGGCCAGCCGCAGGGTGCTGAGGTAGACCGGGGCGGGGTCGTCCATGGCCGCCCGGAGCAGGGCGGCCGAGGCGGCGTCGACCGCCCGGCATGACGGCGACCCGGGGCGCGGCCAGAAGGCGAGGATGTCGAGCTCGGGCGGCTGGTAGAGGCAGAGCCGGTCGCTGGCCTCCAGCAGCTCGGCCCAGGCCCTGGCCGCCCGGAGGCCGCCGGCCACCACCGGGCCGAGGCCCCCGCCGGCGGCAAGGGGCAGCACGCGCAGGGTCAGCCACAGCGCGCCGGCGGCCGCCCCGGCCCGCGAGCACTCCAGGCTGATCTCGCCCAGGTGCAGCTCGGAGGAGGTGAAGTAGGTGTAGGGGGAGTCGTGGCGGTACAGCCGGCCCACCGACGGGTCGCGGAACAGCACCGCCCCGCAGCCGTACGGCTGGAGGCCGTGCTTGTGGGGGTCGACCACCACCGAGTCGCACGCCTCGATCGCCCGGAGCTGGGCCGCCGTGCCCGGGCCCAGCAGCCCGGTGCCCGGCTCCTCGCGGGCCAGCAGGGCGAAGAACCCGCCGTAGGCGGCGTCGACGTGCAGCCGGCAGCCGTAGCGGTCCCGCAGGGCGAGCGCCTCGGCGACCGGGTCGACCGCGCCCAGCCCGGTGGTGCCGGCGGTCAGGACCACCGTCCCCACCCGGCCGGTGGCCAGCACCCGCTCGAGGGCGTCCAGGTCCATCCGCCCGGCCGCATCCGCCGGCACGGCCACGCTCTCCACCCCCAGGACCTCGCACATGCGCTCGTGGGTGTAGTGGGCGTCCTGGCTGTGGGCGACGGCCCGGCCGGGGGCGAGCTGGCGGGCCACCCACAGCGCCTCCAGGTTGGCGATGGTGCCGCTGGAGGTCAGGTGGCCGAGGCTGTCGGCCGGGAGGCCGAACATGGCCGCCAGGTCGCCGACCACCTCCTTCTCCATGGCCCCGGTGGCCGGCCCGCCGTCCAGGGCGTGGTTGTTGGGGTTGACGGTCATGGCGGCCAGGTAGCCGGCCATGGCCACCGGGTGGGGCGGCTTGAGCATCTGCCCGGCGTAGCGGGGGTGGAAGAACGGGTAGTTGTCCTGGAGGCGCTCGGTGTACTCGGCCCAGGCGGTGGCCAGCCGCCCCTCGTCGACCGCGGCCGCCTTGGCCGCCGGGACCGGCCCCCAGCGGCCCCGGAAGCCCTCGTCGAAGGCGCGGGCCGCCGCCAGATAGGCGCCCAGGTCCATGTCCCTCCTCCGTGGCCGGATCGAGATGCGGCCACGCTCGGCCCGTGACCGACCGGCCCCAGGATGCTACGTGGCGCGACCAGGGTGCACATGGCCGGGCCGGCTGCACCAGGCGCACGAGGGGGCGCCTGGTCATAGACTGCCGCAGTGACCTGCGGTAGTATGCCGGTTCGGTTGTGTATGTTGGTCGCGCCACTGTGTAGGAGCCGCAAGATGACCGAAGCGACGCGAGACCTCGTTGGCGGCGGATACGTTCGAGCAGCGATCTACTGTCGGCTCTCCAAGAATCGTCGAGGCAAGAAGGCCAACGTCGCGGACCAAGAGCGCGACTGTCGAGAGCACATCGAGTCCCAAGACGGCTGGCTTGTTGTCGATGTCTACGTTGACGACGGCGTAAGTGCCAGTGACAAGAGTGAGAAGCCGCGAGACGAGTTCATCCGAATGATGCGCGACCTTCGTGGCGGGCTTATCGATGTGATCGTTGCTAGTGAGTTCACTCGCCTGTACCGCCGTCCGCGTGAGCTTGAAGAGCTGCTCGACCCCATCGACAAGTTCCGCTACCAAGTGGACCTCGTGACCATCGATCCTACGGTTCGTCAGTGGGATATCCGTAGTGGGGTTGGCCGTGCCCAACTTCGTGAGGCTGCCAAGCAAGCGGCGGAATACTCTGATTACATCTCTGAGAAGGTCAAGGCACATGCGCGGCATCGTGCCGAGAAAGGACGTTGGCACGGTGGGCATCCGGGGTACGGCTTCGACTACCGGCCTGTTGTTCGCGATGGCGAAGGCGAAGAGCTTGAGCCTGAGCAGATAGCAATAAACGAAGAGCAGGCCAAGGTGATTCGGGAGCAAGTTGTTTGGCAGTACCTTGCCGGTAAGCGCATCGGGACCATCTGCGAAGACCTCAACCGTCAGCAGATTTGGTCGCGCGAAGGTCGGCGTTGGCGTCAGGGAAACCTGCATCCGATCCTAGTGAAGCCGGCCATTGCTGGGCTCGTGCGCAACCCCGAGACTGGTGACCTCGTTCGAGCCCGCTGGGGTACCTTCGTTGAATGCTCACAGCATCCGGGGGCGAACGACTGTTTCGGGGCCATCGTCTCAGAACACGACTGGCGAAGGCTTCAGTTGCTTCTGTCGAAGCCTGAGCGATTCAAGAACCGACTCACGCCCCAAAGCGCGTTGCTGACCGGGCTCGTGTACTGCGGACACCCCGACTGCGGCAAGAAGCTGGTTGCGACTCGTGATAACCGTGGCAAGCGGGTTTATGTTTGTGTGAAGGACTCCCACCGTCAGGGCTGTGGGCGGATTAAGCGACTCGCCGACCCGGTTGACCAACTGATTACGGAGTTGGTCATCGCCACGCTCGAAGACTCCAACTTCACCATCCCCGTTGATAGCAACGATGACGACTTCACCGCGCTCGATGCCAAGAAGCGCGAGCTAGAAGAGTCAAGGACGCAGCTCGTCATTGACCACTACCGCTTGAAGTTCATCGAGCGTCCGGAGTTCCTTGCCGCACACAAGGCCATCAACGCTGATATCGAGGCCATTCAACGCCGTCTTGACCGCGCCACGCGGTACCGCCACGTCAAGGAGCTTCCGGTTGGCGAGGCTGTCCAAGAGGAGTGGGACGCGCACAAGGACGATCTTGCTTGGCGTCGTGAGCTTGTTGAGATTGTGCTTCAGGGCCACAAGATCATCGTGAAGCCGTCTGCGACTCGCTATCTTTCGGTGCATCCATACTATCGTGCCCGGTTCGATCCGGACTCGATAACGTTTGACCCGCCAATCGAGGCCCTAGGTCACGACGAAGTAGCCTCGTAACGGCTTCGATCACGTCGGGGTCAGTGATCCGGCCTGGAAATCCGTGGCGTGCTCGCCACGCGCGGATATCGGGCTCTTCGTTATGAAGCGTGGTGTCAGGGGGTTGCCATTGGTAACTCGGTGAGTACCTGAGGCCTTGCAAGCTTGCCCTTGTGGGCATTATCTGACGTCGTGTTGGGCCGCCGCCAGCGCTGGCGGCGGCCCATGGCACATCTCCTGTTCTGGGGTTGAGCCTCCGGGGCTTACCCGACGTTAGGGTAGGCGTGGCCCGGCGGCGTTGGCCTGCACCAGACCGTTGGTTGCCAGGTCGTTCGCGATGTCTCGTCCGAGCCGGACGCCCCCGATGTTCTGGGTGAGGTCCATCCCACCGGTGGCGGGATCGCGCATGAAGGCGTCGAAGACCCAGTGGACGCCCAGGAAGATGCGGCTCAGGCCGTTCTCCTCGATCATCCCCCAAAGGCCGTCCGGGAACTCGCGGGTGTGGCGCGGCCGAACCGTGCCCCGGTTATCGGTATTCGCTCCGTTGAGCTCCTCGGACACGAACGACAGGTTGTTGGCCAAGCTATCGGGTCCGTCGGCGGTGACGTTGTAGAAGCGGCGCGTCACCTGCAGCGCGGCGGCGCCGAAGGTCGCGTGGCCAGACGGATAGGCCGGGAATGGCGGGGTGAAGTTCTTCACGCCCGACTCGTTGGTTTTGGGCGCGCCCAGCGGGAGCCAGCCCAGGTCACAGTCGGCATCCAGCACGTTGCCGGGGCTGCCGGCCGGGCCCATGGACGGGTCGTGCTCGCGGATGCCGACGACCGGTCGCCACAGGTCATGGACATACTTGTCGTCCCAGGCCAGGATGCCGGCGTCGCCCATGGCCGCGTTGACAAGGGCGAACAGGCGGGCGTTCTGGTCGACCGTGTTGCCTTGGGCGTCGGCCACCTGGCGGATGATCTGGTTGTACAGCCGCGGCGGGGTGCCAAGGCCCTTGGCGCCGTCGTAGGCCCAGAACAGGCCGACCAGGGTCTCGGCCGAGGTGCGCGCCGTGGCCCCCGCTGGAAGGGTGGCCATGAGCTCTGGCGCGATACCCTTGGCCCGCACCTCGACCAGGGCGTCGTTGTACTCCAGGGTCCCGAGCTTGGGCGGCGGGTCGAGGCTGTAACGGGTGTTCACGGCGAGGCAGGCCGCCCGAGCGCCGTAGTTGGGCGCATGAAAGCCCTGGCCGGAGTTGTCAGGGTCGGGACGGTGGCTGCCTGGCGCGACCGAGGCCGCATAGCCGTCGTCGCCGATGCTTGGATCGTTCCTCCGGAGGTCGAGGAGCTTGCCGGCAACGAACAGGCCGTGGGCGTGTCCGTCGAAGAGGGATTGCGCGGTGCCGGACAGGCCGGCCGCGGCGTGCTGGGCGTCGAAGTAGGCCTTCTGAGCCGGGTACAGCGCCGACAGGGTGGCGTGCGCCGCGGCTGCCACGGCGGCGTCGGCGGAGGCGCCTGGCTGCGGTGCTGGCAAGCCGGCGAGGTAGGTGCCGAAGGTCGCGGACGGGTTGATGCTGAAGTAGGCGTCGTGCATGGCCAGGTGCACGATGGCGAAGGCGCGGGAGCTGCCGGCCGGGCCGCGGGCGCCCGCTTCGCGGGGATCGCCGGTGGTGTGCGTGACTCGGTTGGCCTCCTGCGCCACCGCATTCCAGTGGGTGATGGCGTCGCCCATCATTCCCCCCCGTGAGGTTTCGCCGACTGGCCCTGCGCCTTCATCGGCTTTGGCGGTATCGTCGCATCCGGCTGGACCTGCCGGCTGTGTTACGGGTCACCGCGGAGCTGTGCTGTTGAACACCGTCCGCTAGCTCGGCCGCTCACACCGCCTTGTCTCGAGGCCAGCGTCGGGCGGGTTCGCCGTCCCCCAGCCAGGAGGAGTCGCGGTTGATCTGGTGCCGGAGGGTGAGGCTGCGCGCATCCAGCGCCCGGCTTGCCCACGACGTGCGGCGCCTGGCCGGGTTCGCTGACGCCGCGGTCGCCTCGCGGAACGGCTGAGCGCCGAGTGCCCGAGGCGTGGCCGCCTGCCCGGTGGTTCGGCGGTACTGGACGGATCAGCTTGCCGAGTGAGGGAGGGTCAGTAAATGACGAGCCTGACGCCCGATGCCTCCATCTCACTCACCCCGAAAGGCGATCAGCGCTATCGTCCTGCCATGCAACTTCGCCGGATCCAACTTGAGCTCGAGCACGGCAGGCTGTCAAAGCCGTGCTCGCGGGGATCGTGTTGAGGACGACCTTCGGGCTCTACACCAAGGCATGGTGAGCGTCCTCGTAGTCTTCTGGTTCGGTGACTGTGCCAGGTCACGCCCCAGTGCAGTAGCAGCCGTAGGCGGTAGTTGGCGAAGTTGCGGAAGCCGTGGCCGACCCGCTTTACCTTCTTGACCAGCAGGTTGACGGCCTCGGTGGGGCCGTTGGAGCACCCGTTTGTGGCATGCCAGGCCAGGATCTCGGCCTCCCAGGCCCGCACGGTGCGAGCCAGCCGGGGACAGCTCAGGGATCTGGACGCCATCTGCCCAGCGGTAGAAGCGGTCCAGGGCGGCCCGGGCGGCCGCCGGGCCGACCGCGGCGTAGACGGCCCGGAGCAGCTCTTTGCCCTGCCAGGCTGCGGCGACCTCACCGGTGGGATCTCCGGCGGTAAGGCCGGCCCGCAGCCGCGCTCGTCCCCGATCGGTGAGCTGTCCGGCAGCCGTGAGGAGCAGCTTGCGGATGCGGTACAGCGGATCGCGCTTGCGGCCCCGGTGGCCCAGGGTGGCCTGCTGCACGCGACGGCGAACCTGGTCGACCACCGCGTTGGCCAGCCGGATGGCGTGGAAGTGGTCCACGACCACAGTCGCATGCCCAAGCGGCGCGAGTAACGCGTTGGCGTAGCCACGCCAGGGATCCAGGGCGACCGTGCCGATGCGGGCCAGCCAGCCGCGGGGTCGGGCACCAAGCCAGCCCTCCACGGCGGCCCTGGTGCGGTCGGCCACCACATCCAGCAGCTGGCCGCGCTCCAGGTCGACCAGACCCGTGACCCACTGGGCCGGTGCCAGCCGGGTGGCCTTGAGGAAGCTCGTCTCGTCCAGCCCGAGGGCCGCCACGCCCTCCAGGCGCGCAGCATCGTTCACCAGCGGGGTGCCGTGGTCCTGCACGCAGCGCATCGCGGTCGCCCAGCCAACCCCAAGGTCACGAGCCACCGCGGCCACCGCGTGGGCGTCCTTACCGACCCGCCGGCAGGCCTCGGCGCGGGCCCGCTCGGTCAGCACCGCCCGCGGACCGATCGCTGCCGCCCGCTCGGTCCAGGTCCGCACCTCACACGCGGGCTCGCGGCAGCGCCAGATGCGCTTGCGCCACCACAGCACCACTGGCCGGCCGCCACTGGGCAGATCGCGCACCCGGACCGTGCGCCGGCCATGAAGCTCGGCCCGCACCCCACAGCCCATGCAGCCGACCACGGTGGCTGTGGTCTCAACGTTGAGGCACCACTCGCCTCCCACCACCTGTGCGGCGAGGACCTCAAAGCCGTCCAGGCCGAGCAGCCTGGAGGCTGAGGCACTACGGTGTTGACCCACCTGGGATCTCCTTCTTGCTGGACGTCACCCATCCGCAAGCTATGCGAGCTCCCATGTGCTGTCCTGGCGGCTCTACATCACCGTCAGCAACACACGGCCCCACGTTTCATAACCAAGAGCCGGTTATCCTCCCGCGGTCCTTCTGCATCCGTGAGCTCATGGCAGCCTCCTCGGTGCCTGGTGGTCGATAGGGAGGCATGACCTGAAGTTGTGGATCGGGTCTGGAGATGGGAGCGCGGCGTACCTTCCCGGATGACAAGTCCTGGAAGCGCCGGCGCGGTGAACGCCGGCGGGGAAGG
>Ga0081538_10006714_pt1 | contig 10073 bp, 10 predicted proteins | sample TabmetS5T2R1_FD_71022 | JGI IMG/M metagenome (GOLD analysis project Ga0081538, IMG submission 71022) | Tabebuia heterophylla rhizosphere microbial communities from the University of Puerto Rico - S5T2R1 | ecosystem: Host-associated > Plants > Roots > Rhizosphere ... | reverse complement strand
CTGGTGGCCGGGTTCGACGCCGAGCTGCCCCGCTTCGGCGAGGACCTGCTGGAGACCCTGCGGGCCGCCCACGGCGCCGGCCTGGCCGCGCCCCAGGTCGGGGTGCTCAAGCGGATGTTCGCCTACGACATCCCGCCGGACCCCGAGACCGGCGAGCACCCGTTCGGGGTGCTGGTCAACCCGGTCATCACCCGCTGGGAGGGCGAGCAGGACGGCGAGGAGGGCTGCCTGTCCTTCCCCGGCCTCTACTACGCCTGCAAGCGGGCCATGGAGGTCACCGTGGACGCCGTCGACGTACGCGGCCAGCCGCTCCAGGTGGAGGGCGACGGGCTGCTGGCCCGCTGCATGCAGCACGAGATCGACCACCTGGACGGGGTCCTGTTCATCGAGCGGCTGTCCCGCGGCGACCGCAAGCGCGCCCTCAAGCAGTGGCGCGAGCGCGAGCTCGACCTCGAGCTCGACGGCATCGCCCCCCACCTGCACCGGTCGGACCTCACTGGGGGTCCGGAGGCCTCAAGCCTAGGCCCCCGGAGTGTGCCGCCCGACAAGACGCTGTAGCGGGGCGGCGGGGCGTGCGGGTCGTCTACCTCGGCACCCCGGCGGCGGCCGTGCCGCCGCTGGAGGCGCTGCTCGCCTCCGCCCACGAGGTCGTGGCCGTGGTCACCCGGCCCGACCGGCCCCGCGACCGCCGCGGCGGGACACCGCAGCCGTCGCCGGTCAAGCAGGCCGCCCATGCGGCCGGGCTGCCGGTGCTGGAGCCGCCGGGCGGCCGCGACCCCGAGCTGCCCGGGCGGCTGGCCGCGACCGGGGCCGACATCGGCGTCGCCTGCGCCTTCGGCTACCTGCTGCCCGACCCGGTGCTGGCCGCCCTGCCCAAGGGGATCATCAACCTCCACTTCTCGCTCCTGCCCGCCTACCGGGGGGCGGCGCCGGTGCAGCGGGCCCTGCTCGACGGGGCCGAGGTCACCGGGGTCACCACCTTCGTGATCGACGCCGGCATGGACACCGGGCCGATGCTGCTGGCCGCCGAGGTCGCGGTCGACCCCGAGGAGGACGCCGGCGCCCTGACCATGCGGCTGGCCGAGGTCGGGGGGCGCCTGCTGGTCGAGACCCTGGACGCCCTGGAGGCCGGCCAGGTCGAGCCCCGGCCCCAGCCCGAGACCGGGGCCAGCGTCGCCCCCAAGGTCACCGGCGACGAGGCCCGCCTCGACTTCGGCCGGCCGGCCCGCCACCTGGCCAACGCCGTCCGCGCCTTCACCCCAGCCCCCGGCGCCTGGACGACCCACCGCGGCCGGCGGCTGAAGGTCACCCGGGCGGCGGTGGCCGGGGACCGGCGGCCCGAGGGCGCTCCGGTGGCCGGGACCGCCGGTCTTGACCCGGGGCGGCTCGCCGTCGACCGGCAGGGGCGGCTGCTCGTCGGGACCGCCGACGGCGCCCTGGAGCTGTTGGAGGTCCGGCCCGAGGGCCGCCGGGCCATGTCCGGGGCCGAGTTCGCCCGCGGCGCCCGGATCGGCCCCGACGACTGGCTCGGCCGGGGAGCCCCGCCCGGGGCGGGCGGCCGGCGAGCCGCCCACCGCGGCGATCCCGCCGGCCCGGCCCTGCCGCCCCCGCCCGGACCCGCCGACCCGTCAGCGCCCGGGACGTCGCCCTGGTGGCGCTGGAGCGGGTCGACGAGGGGGCGTACGCCAACCTGGTCCTGCCGCCGCTGCTGCGGCGGTCGGAGCTGAGCCCCTCGCAGCGGGCGGCCACCACCGACCTGGTCTACGGCAGCCTGCGGTTGCGGGCCGCCCTCGACTTCGCCCTGGCGCCGCTGTCGCGCCAGCCCCTCGACCGGCTGGAGCCGCTGGTCCTGCGGGGGCTGCGCCTCGGCGCCTACGAGCTGCTGTTCGGGGGCACGGCCACCCACGCCGCCGTGGCCGAGACCGTGGGGGCGGTGGCCAGGGCCGGCAACCGCGGCCAGGCCGGTTACGTCAACGCCGTGCTCCGCCGGCTGGCCGCGGCCCCGCCGGCCTGGCCCGACCCCGAGGAGGACCCGATGGGCTGGGCCACCACCCGCGGCTCCCATCCGGCCTGGATCGTCTCCGAGGCGCTGGCCCGCCTCGGCCCCCGGGAGATGGTCGCCCTGGTCGAGGCGGACAACACCCGCCCCGAGGTCAGCCTGCGCGTCACCCCCGGCCGGGCCACCCGCGAGGAGCTGCTGGCCGAGCTGGCCGAGGCCGGGGTGAGCGCCCGACCGAGCCCCCTCAGCCCCGACTGCGTGCTCCTGGACCGTGGTGACCCGGGCCAGCTGGCCGCCGTCCGCGATGGCCGGGCGGTGGTCCAGGACGCCGCCTCGGCCCTGATCGCCCCCGCCGTCGGCGCCGGCCCCGGCGACCTGGTGGCCGACCTGACCGCCGGGCCGGGCGGCAAGGCCGGCCACCTGGCCGCCCTCGGCGCCAGGGTCCTGGCCGTCGAGCCCCGACCCCGCCGGGCCCGCCTGGTCGCCCGGACGGCGGCTAGGATCGGGGTCGCCGACCGGCTCCTTCCGGTCATCGGCGACGGCCGCCGGCCGCCGCTGCGCCCCGGGCAGGCCGACGCCGCCCTGGTCGACGCCCCCTGCACCAACCTGGGCAGCCTCCGCCGCCGCCCCGAGGCCCGCTGGCGCCACACCCCCGACGACGTCCCTGGGCTGGTCGAGCTCCAGCTGGAGCTGCTGGAGGCGGCCGGCGACGCCGTCCGGCCGGGTGGGACCGTCCTCTACTCGGCCTGCACCTGGACCAGGGCGGAGACCGACGGCGTGGTCGCCGAGCTGCTGGAGCGCCGCCCTGACCTGCGCCTGGACGAGACCAGGCAGCTGTGGCCGCACCGGGACGGGGCCGACGGCATGTTCGTTGCACGGCTGTTCAAGGTAAGGTGAAGCCCCGAACGCCGCTCACCCTCTCCCGCCCCCGCCGATACCATCCGCAGGGACCGTGACCCACGCCCGAGGAGCTCCGTGATCCGACGCCTGGCACCGTCGGTGCTCAACGCCGACCTCGCCCAGCTCGCCGATCAGGTTCGGCTGGTGGAAGAAGCCGCCGATTGGATCCACCTCGACGTCATGGACGGACATTTCGTCCCCAACCTGACACTGGGCCCGCCGGTGGTGGCCGCCCTGCGGCGCCACACCGGCCGCTACCTGGACTGCCACCTGATGGTGGACAACCCCGAGGCGCTGCTGCCGGCCCTGGCCGAGGGCGGCGCGAACGGGGTGTCCATGCACGTCGAGGCCCTGGACGACCCGGCCCGGGCCCTGGCCAGGGCCGCCGACCACGGCCTGGACGCCGGGCTGGCCGTCAAGCCGGGCACGCCGCTGGAGGAGGTCCTGCCCTACCTGGACCGCCTCGACCTGGTCCTGACCATGACGGTCGAGCCGGGCTTCGGCGGCCAGGCGTTCGACGACTCGGTGCTGCCCAAGGTGGCGGCCGCCCACCGGGCCATCGCCGAGGCCGGGCGGCCGGTCGCGCTCCAGGTCGACGGCGGCGTCAACGCCGCCACGCTGCCACGGTGCCTGGACGCGGGCGCCGACGTGTTCGTGGTTGGCACCGCCATCTTCGGCGCCGACGACCCGGGAGCCGCCGCCAAGGCGTTCCGGGAGCTCATTGACGGGGGGGCGGAGTAAGGGTGGACGAGATGGTCCTGATCGCCGACGACGACCGCGACATCGTGCGGTTCGTCGAGGTCAACCTCCGGCTGGAGGGCTTCGAGGTGATCACGGCCCACGACGGCCAGGACGCGCTCGACAAGGCGCTCGACCTGCAGCCCAACCTGATCCTGCTGGACGTGATGATGCCGCGGATGGACGGCTATGAGGTCTGCACCAGGCTGCGGGCCGACGGCCGCAGCGCCCACATCCCGGTGATCATGCTCACCGCCAAGTCGCTCTCGGCCGACAAGGTGCTCGGCCTCACCGCCGGGGCCGACGACTACATCATCAAGCCGTTCGACCCCATGGAGCTGGTGGCCCGGGTCAAGACGACCCTGCGCCGGGCCAGCGAGATGCGGTCGCTGTCGCCCCTGACCGGGCTGCCCGGGAACCTCCGGATCGAGCAGGAGATCGCCCACCGGATGGAGCGGGGCAAGGCGGTCGCGGTCGCCTACGCCGATCTGGACAACTTCAAGTCCTACAACGACCGCTACGGGTTCCTCCGCGGCGACGAGGTCATCTCGCTGTTCGCCCAGGTCCTGCGGCAGGCCGCCCAGGACGCGGCCGGCCCCGACGGGTTCGTGGGTCACATCGGCGGCGACGACTTCGTGGCCCTGGTCCCCCCGGAGGCGGCCGAGGCCTTCGCCAGCCGGGTCATCACCGGCTTCGACGACCGCGTCCCGACCCTGTACGACCCCGAGGACGCCGGCGCCGGCTCGATCGAGCTGGAGGACCGCCAGGGCCAGCTCCGCCGCTTCCCGATCGTGTCGGTCTCCCTCGGCATCGCCTCCAGCGCCCAGCGGGTCTTCACCAACCACCGCGAGCTGGTCGCCACCGCCACCGAGCTCAAGCACGTGGCCAAGCGCCGCCAGGGCTCCAGCTACGCCATGGACCGCCGCACCGACGGGTTCTAGCCACACAGGCGTATGGCAGAGCGCTGCTGGTAGGCCTGTGGAAACGTGAGCATGTACCGAACGTATGTTTGGTACGCTCCGGCCGTGACACTCTCTCGAACGGCCGTCGTGCTCCAGGCGTACCGATACGCCCTGGATCCGACCCCACGTCAGCGGGGCGCACTCGCCAGTCACACTGGAGCGAGCCGGTTCGCCTACAACTGGGGCTTGCAGCGTGTTCGCCAACGTATGGAGGCCAAGGCCGCCGGATCGGACATCCAGGTGCCGTGGAGGCTGTATGAGCTGCGTCGCGAGTGGAACAAGGCCAAGCACGAAGCGGGCTCCGTGGTGGGCTGACAACTCCAAGGAGGCGTATTCCTCAGGCCTGGCAGCGCTGGCGAGAGCGCTGAAGAACTGGCAAGACTCCAAGCATGGACGCCGCGCGGGCGCACGCATGGCCTTCCCAAGACCCAAGCGCAAGGGCCGAGCGCCGGAATCCTGCCGCTTCACCACGAGCGCCATCCGCGTCGAGGCCGATCGTCACCATGTCACTCTGCCGCGACTCGGCCGCATTCGTACGCAGGAGTCCACCCGCAAGCTCGCCCGGCGCCTTGAGAAAGGAACTGCCAGGATCCTGGCGGCGACCATCACGCAGAGCGGAGGTCGCTGGTTTGTCTCATTTTCTTGCGAGGTCAAGCGGGAGATCGCTTCGCCTCGCCAACCCCAGGCCGTCGTCGGCATAGACGTCGGTGTCCGCTATCTGGCGGTACTCTCCGACGGCCGGATGGTCGCCAACCCGATGCCGCTACTGCGCGCGCAACGTCGATTGCGTCGCCTCAACCGGCAGCTGGCTCGTCGTCGCGGGCCATCGACGGGTCCCGACGCGATCCCTCAGAGGGCTGGCGACAGGTCCGTCGTCAACTCGTCCGAGAGCACGCCAGAGTCGCCAACGTACGTCGCAACAACCTGCACCAACTCACTACTGAGCTCGTCGACACGTACGGCACGATCGTGATCGAGCGCCTCAATGTCGCTGGATTGCTGAGAAACCGGCGACTCGCCGGTCGACTCGCGGATGCAAGCCTCGGAGAGCTTCGCCGGCAACTCGCATACAAGACCGTCTGGGCCGGCTCCGACCTCGTCGAGGCGGGTCGGTTCTTCCCGTCATCGAAGATCTGCTCCGGATGTAGGCAAGTGAAAGCCAAGCTGTCCTTGTCCGAGCGGGAGTATCGGTGTGAGGGCTGCGGAATGGTGTTGGACCGTGACATCAACGCGGCTCGCAACCTCACTGCGCTCGTTGCCTTGAGCGCGAATGGAGTCGCCGGGAGTGGCCCGGAGACCGAAACGCCCGTGGATGGGGCGAAGCCTGGCGTTCGCCTGGTAGTCCTCGACGAAGCGGGAAGCCGGCACCAGGTCACGGACCTGGGTCAGACCGGCACCGCCGACTGGTAACGGCCGGCCGCCTGGAGGGGACAGCACCCTTCAGGTGACGGTGGAAGTCCCCACCGGTGCTACCCTCCTTCCAGGAGCACTGTACGTCTCCGAGGCGAGGTGAAAGTCCTCACCGGCGGTTAGAGCCCGCAACCCCCGGCCGCAGTACCGGCCGGGGCTGACCCTGTGGAAGTCAGGGGCCGACGGTGACAGTCCGGATGGGAGGAGACGACAGGACCGGCGCGTTCGCCGGGCGGTGTGGTATGCGCCGCCTTGCGGCCTGTTGGGTCTTGTGTCGCCGCGCCTCGGGGTTGGAGGAGAAGCGGTGGCAGGCGACCGAGATCTGGGAGCGCAGGACGCCGACGAGGCCTGGATGGCGCGGGCGGTCGCCCTCGCCGAGCAGGGGCGCGGGCGGGTCAGCCCGAACCCGATGGTCGGCGCCGTGGTGGTCCGCGACGGCCGGGTCGTCGGGGAGGGCTTCCACGAGGCGGCCGGGCGGCCCCACGCCGAGGCGATGGCGCTGGCCGCCGCCGGCGCGGCCGCGGACGGGGCGACCTGCTATGTGACCCTCGAGCCGTGCGCCCACCACGGGCGGACCCCACCGTGCGCCGACGCGCTGGTGGCGGCCGGGGTGGCGAGGGTGGTGGCGGCCGTGGCCGACCCCGACCCACGGGTCGACGGGGCCGGGCTGGCCCGGCTGCGGGCCGGCGGCGTCACGGTGGCCGTCGGGTCCGGCGCGCAGGCGGCAGAGGACCAGAACGCCGCCTACCTCACCCACCGCCGCCTGGGGCGTCCCCGGATCACCCTCAAGGCCGCGGCCAGCCTGGACGGCAAGGTAGCGGCCCCCGACGGCACCTCCCAGTGGATCACCGGGCCGGCCGCCCGGGCCGACGCGCACCGGCTGCGGGGCGAGGCCGACGCGGTGATGGTCGGAGCCGGGACCGCCCTGGCCGACGACCCCCGGCTCACCGTGCGCCTGCCCGGCTGGACCGGGGGCCAGCCCCTGCGGGTGCTGGTCGACGCCGCCGGCCGGGTCGGCGCCGGCGGCCACCTGTTCGACACCGAGGCCGAGACCCTGGTCGCGACCACACCGTCGGCCCCGGCCACCGCCGTCGACGCCTGGAAGGCGGCCGGTGCCGAGGTGCTGATCTGCAAGGAGGCGCCGGCCGGGCTGGACCTGGACGAGCTGGCCCGCACCCTGGGGGAGCGAGGGGTGCTGGAGCTGATAGTCGAGGGCGGTCCCCGGCTCCAGGCCAGCCTGTGGGCGGCCGGGCTGGCCGACCGGCTGGTCTGGTACCTGGCCCCGCTGGCCATCGGCGGCCAGGCCGCGCCGGGCCTGCTGGGCGCCGGGGCGGCAACCCTGGCCGGCGCCCGCCGGCTGCGGCTGGCCTCGGCCGACCACGTCGGCGACGACCTGCGCCTGGTGGCCTACCCCCGACTGACCGGGGGAGCCGAAGGCGCCCCCCCGGACCCCCCCGAACCATGCCGGACTGGAGGAGCGTGATGTTCACCGGGATCGTGGAAGGGACCGGCACGGTGGCCGCCCTGGCCGCCGCCGCCGACGGCAGCGGGGCCCGCCTGGAGGTCGAGGCGCCCTGGCCGGCCGGCGAGCTGCGGCTGGGGGAGTCGGTGGCGGTCAACGGCTGCTGTGTGACCGTGGCCGAGGTGACCGCGGCCGGGTTCGCCGCCGACCTGGTCAAAGAGACCCTGCGCCGCACCGCGCTCGGCGGCCTGACCGCCGGGGCCCGGGTCAACCTGGAACGGCCCATGGCCCTGGGCGGCCGCCTCGGCGGCCACCTGGTCCAGGGCCACGTCGACGGCGTAGCCAGGGTGCTGGACCGGGCCCCGGTGGGCCCGGAAGGGTCCGGCCGGAGGGGTCCGGGGAACCCCGAAGGGGTGCCCCGGTCGGACAGGGAAGATCTCCAAGGGGGTGCCCCGGTGAATCGGGGCGAGGAGGTCCGCGTCGAGCTGCCCCAGGACCTGAACCGCTATGTGGTGGAGAAGGGGTCGATCGCCGTCGACGGGGTCAGCCTCACCGTGGCCGGCGTCGGGCCCGGCTGGTTCGCGGTCGCCCTGGTGCCGCACACCCTGAAGATGACCGCCCTGGGCGACCGCCGCCCCGGCGACCTCGTGCAGCTGGAGGTCGACGTGGTCGCCAAGTACGTCGAGCGGCTGGTCACCCCCTGGGAAGGTGCCCGATGACCGCCTTCGCCAGCGTCGAGGACGCGGTCGCGGCCATGGCCGCCGGCGGCATGGTCGTGGTCGTCGACGACGCCGACCGCGAGAACGAGGGCGACCTGATCATGACCGCCGAGGCGGCCACCCCGGAGACGATCGGGTTCTTCGTCCGCCACACCTCCGGGGTCATCTGCACCCCGATGCTGGGCGAGCGGCTGGACGAGCTGGAGCTGCCCCTGATGGTCACGGCCAACACCGCCCCCTACCGGACCGCCTTCACCGTCTCGGTCGACGCCCGCACCGGCACCACCACCGGCATCTCGGCCGCCGACCGGGCCACCACCATCCAGGCCCTCATCGAGCCCGCGACCAGGCCGACCGACCTGGTCCGGCCGGGCCACATCTTCCCCCTCCGCTACCGCGAGGGCGGGGTCCTGAAGCGGGCCGGGCACACCGAGGCCGCCGTCGACCTGGCCCGGATGGCCGGCGCCTACCCGGCGGCGGTGCTGTGCGAGATTGTCGACGACAGCGGCCAGATGGCCCGCCTGCCCGAGCTGGCGCGCTTCGCCGCCGCCCACGGCCTGCCCCTGATCTCCATCGCCGACCTGATCCGCTCCCGGCGCCAGCACGAGAAGCTGGTCAAGCGGGTCGCCGAGGCCCGCATCCCGACCCGCTGGGGCGAGTTCACCGCCTACGCCTACGAGTCGCTGCTCGACGGCGAGCAGCACCTGGCCCTGGTCAAGGGGGCCGTCCAGGGCGAGGAGCGCGTGCTCGTGCGGGTCCACTCCGAGTGCCTGACCGGCGACGCCCTCGGCAGCCTGCGCTGCGACTGCGGCCCCCAGCTGGAGGACGCCCTGGCCCGGATCGCCGACGAGGGCCTCGGGGTCGTCGTCTACCTGCGCGGCCACGAGGGCCGGGGCATCGGCCTCGGCCACAAGCTGCGCGCCTACAGCCTCCAGGAGCAGGGCCGCGACACCGTCGACGCCAACCTCGACCTGGGCCTGCCCGTCGACGGCCGCGAGTACGGGATCGGCTCCCAGATCCTGGTCGACCTGGGGGTGACGACCATGCGCCTGCTCACCAACAACCCGGCCAAGTACGGCGGCCTGGACGGCTTCGGCCTCCAGATCGTGGAGCGGGTCCCCCTCCAGACCCGCCCCAACCCCGAGAACCTCCGGTATCTCAGGACCAAGCGCGAGCGCATGGGCCACCTGCTGGAGCTGCCGAGCGACGAGGAGAGGGTGACATGAGGCGGGTCTACCAAGGGTCCATCGACGGTAGGGGCCGGCGGGTCGCCATCGCCGCCAGCCGCTTCAACCGGCTGGTCACCGACCCGCTGGTCGCGGGGGCGGTGGAGGAGCTGCGCCGCCACGGGGTCGAGGAGGCGGCCATCGACCTGGCCTGGGTCCCGGGCGCCTTCGAGCTGCCCCTGGCCGCCGAGCGGCTGGCCGCCACCGGCCGCTATGCCGCCGTGGTCGCCATCGGGGCCGTGGTCCGGGGCGCCACCCCCCACTTCGACCACGTCGCCGGCCAGGCCGCCGCCGGCCTGGCCGCCGTCACCCGGACCAGCGGCGTGCCGGTGGCCTTCGGGGTGCTGACCTGCGACACCATGGAGCAGGCCCTCGACCGGGCCGGCGGCAAGGCCGGCAACAAGGGGGCCGAGGCCGCCCTGTCCGCCCTGGAGATGGCCGGCCTGCTGGAGGCGATCGAGAAGGAAGAGGAGTAGTCGTGCTCAAGCTGGTCCTGCCCAAGGGGAGCCTGGAGCGGGCCACCCTGGCCCTGTTCGAGGCCGCCGACCTGCCCGTCAAGCGGGGCAGCGAACGCGACTACCACGGCACCATCGACGACCCGAGGGTCGAGCGGGTGTCGCTGCTGCGGCCCCAGGAGATCCCCCGCTACGTCGAGGA
>Ga0081538_10006713_pt1 | contig 10073 bp, 9 predicted proteins | sample TabmetS5T2R1_FD_71022 | JGI IMG/M metagenome (GOLD analysis project Ga0081538, IMG submission 71022) | Tabebuia heterophylla rhizosphere microbial communities from the University of Puerto Rico - S5T2R1 | ecosystem: Host-associated > Plants > Roots > Rhizosphere ... | reverse complement strand
GCTCCCGTCAGCGTCTTCGGGGCCCCGCTCCGAGTCTACGCGCCCCGGGCGGGTTTACTCCTCGCCGAGGTACGTCTTCCGAACCTGCTCGTTGTCGCGAAGCACCTTGGCGTCGTCCGCGAGCGCGACGCGTCCCGTTTCGAGGACGTAGCCCCGGTGGGCCGTCTCGAGGGCCATGAGCGCGTTCTGCTCGACAAGCAGGATCGGCGTGCCCTGCTGGTTGATCTCTCGGACGATCTCGAAGATCTTGTCGACGAAAATCGGGGCGAGCCCCATCGACGGCTCGTCGAGCAGGAGGAGCTTGGGGCGCGCCATGAGCGCTCGTCCGATCGCGAGCATCTGCTGCTCGCCGCCGGACAGCGTCCCTGCTTTCTGGCTCCGCCGCTCCTGCAAGCGCGGGAAGAGCGAGTAGACGCGGTCGAGATCCTCACCGATCGCGGAGCGGTCGTTGCGCTGGTAGGCGCCCATCTCGAGGTTCTCGAGGACGCTCATGCGCGAGAAGACCCTGCGGCCCTCCGGCGACTGCGAGATGCCCATGTGCACGATCTCGTGGGGAGCCGTCTCGGTGATGTTCGTCCCCTGGAAGGTGATCGTGCCCTCGCTCGGGTGGTTGAGGCCATTGATGGAGCGCAAGGTGGTGGACTTCCCGGCCCCATTTGCGCCGATCAGCGTGACGATCTCGCCCTCCCGGACCTCGAGCGAGATTCCCTTGAGCGCGTGGATCGTCCCGTAGTACGTGTGGATGTCGTCCAGCTCGAGGATCACCTTCTTGCCGTTCGTCTCGGTCGTGCTCATGCCGTTGCCGCCGTTCCCAGGTAGGCCTCGATCACCCGCGGGTCGTGCTGGACTTCCCTCGGGGCGCCCTCAGCGATCTTCTCCCCGTAGTCGAGCACGGTGACGCGATCGGAGATCCCCATGACGACCTTCATGTCGTGCTCGATGAGGAGGACGGTGAGGTCGTGCTCTGCGCGCAGCGTCGCGACGAAACCGGTGAAGCTGGCGGTCTCCTCGGGATTCATCCCCGCCGTGGGCTCATCCAGGAGCAACAGCTTCGGCTCCGTCGCGAGCGCCCGCGCCACCTCGAGCCGCCGCTGATCTCCGTACGAGAGGTTCTTCCCGTACTCGTTGTCCTTGCGGCGAAGACCCGCGAACTCGAGCAGCTCGCGACCCCGCTCGTGCGCTTCGCCTTCTTCCTTCTTGAGACCCGGCGTGCGGAAGATCGAGCGCACCACGCCGCCGCGGATCCGGCTGTGCATCGCCACCAGGACGTTCTCGAGCGCGGTCATGTTGTGGAAGAGCCGGATGTTTTGGAAGGTTCGGGCCATGCCGAGCGCCGTCACCTTGTGCGGCGGGAGGCCCGCGATCGGGTGGTCCTCGAAGAACACGTTTCCCGCGGTCGGCTTGTAGACGCCCGTGATGGTGTTGAAGAACGTCGTCTTGCCTGCCCCGTTGGGGCCGATGAGGCTGACGATCGATCCGCGCGGGATCACGAAGTCGATGTCGTTCACGGCGATCAAGCCCCCGAACTCCTTGCGGACGCCGATCGCCTGGAGGATGTTCACGTTCTGCGCCATCACCGTGACACGTCGTAGAGGCTCGTTTCGCCCTCGCCCTCTTGGAACTCAGCCTTGCGGCGGGCGCTCGGTATCAAGCCCTCAGGCCGGAACAGCATCATGAGGATTAGCATCAGGCCGAAGATGCCGTACTTGTATTGCGGCACGTTGACGTCGTTGGCCGTTCCGGGAATGGCGTCGTTGAGGATGTCGCCGATCTTCCCGAGCCCCGTGAAATTGAGCCAGGAGATCAGGCACGCGCCCAGGACCACCCCCCAGAGGTTGCCCATCCCTCCGACGATCACCATCACGAGGACGATGATCGAGATCTGGAAGGAGAAGCTCGTCGGGAAGATGCCGTTGATGAAGGAGCCGTAGACGGCCCCCGCCAGGCCGCCGAAGACGCCGCCGATGCCGTAGGCCCAGAGCTTCGTCCGCATGAGCGGGACACCCATCGCAGAGGCGGCGACCTCGTCCTCGCGGACGGCGATCCACGCCCGCCCCATCTTCGAGTCGCGCAGGCGCATGTTCACGAAGATCGTGATCAGGCACATGATCAGAATCGTGTAGAACCACGGCTTCAGCTCGCTCGGGAGCGAGCTGTAGCGATCGGGCAGAAAACCGCCCGTGGCGCTGTTGAGCGTCTCGCCGAAGCCGGGCCGGTCGAGCTGCGTGATCCCGCGCACGCCGTTCGTGATGTTCTTCCCGGCGATGTCGTCCCCGTTGCGGAACACGTCCGGGATGATCTCGCCGAACCCGAGCGTGACGATGGCGAGGTAGTCGCCGCGGAGGCGGAGGGTGGGCCAGCCGATGATGACCCCGGCGATCGCGCACACGAGCCCCGCCACGGGCACGATCACCCAGAAGCTCAGGTGGACGCCCGGAATGTCCGTGTTCCCCACGTCGAGGAAGTGGACGTTCGCCCCGTACTGGGCGAAGAGCCCGGACCCGAGCCAGCCCAGCGTGTAGGCGCCGAGCGCGAAGAAGGCGACGTAGCCGAGGTCGAGCAGCCCGGCGTAGCCGACGACGATGTTCAGGCCCAGCGCGAGCATGACGTACACGGCCATCTGGAAGGCCGTGTCCATGTCGATCCCGAGACGGCCGGCGAAGAAGTCGTCGAATGCCTGCACGTTCTCGAGCAGCAGCGGGTAGATGACGATCAGCGTGATCACAGCCGCCGGCAGGGCCCACCGGCGGGCGGGCTCCCAGCCCGTCGTCGGCATGCGCACCCGTGCGGCCGGAGTCGTCACTGGCCCTCCGGGGTTTGCTCGCCGAGAAGGCCGGACGGCCGGAACACGAGGATGAGGATGAGGAGCGAGAAGATCACCGTCGTCGTCCAGCGAGCGCCGAGGCCGAAGAGGATGTCGGCGTCGTTGTAGGCGGCGATCAGACCGAGCAAGACGCCGCCTAGTACGGCGCCGCTGAGGTTGCCGATGCCGCCGAGGACGGCCGCGGTGAACGCGAAGAGGCCGAGCCTGAAACCGACGTCGAACTTCGTGTTGCCGATCGAGAGGGCGTAGATGGCGCCCGCCGCACCGGCCAGCGCCCCGCCGAGCGCGAAGGTAAACGAGATCGTGCGGTCGACGTTGATGCCCATCATCGCGGAAGCGTCGCGATCCTGGGCCGTTGCGCGCATCGCCTTCCCCGCCTTCGTGCTGCGCACGAGCCAGGAGAGCACGAGGAGGAGGGGAATGGTGATGGCGATGACGATGAAGGACGTCCACGAGAAGCTCGCCCCGCCGATCGAGAAGACATTTCCCTTCGGAAAGATGTTCGGAACCGGCTGCGGGCTGGCGCTCTTCCAGATGAGACCGATGTTCTGGAGCAGGAACGAGAACCCGATCGCTGTGATCAGCGGGACAAGACGCGGCTGGTTGCGCAGGGGCTTGTAGCCGATGCGCTCGATCGTCACGTTGATGACCATGCAGAGGAGCATCGAGAAGAAGATCGCCATGCCGATCGCGTATGCCCGGTCCCAACCAGACGACGAGGCGACGGCCGCGGTGCCGAGCGGGATGGCCAGCACGATCGTGGTGGGATAGAGCGGCAGCTCGAAGGCGCCCTGGGTGACGATCGAATGGGTCTCGAACGACCCGATCATGAAGTTGTCGCCGTGGGCGAAGTTGATCAGCTCGATGATCCCGTAGACGAGCGTGTAGCCGAGGGCGACGAGAGCGAAGATCGAGCCGTTCGTGAGCCCGATGAAGGTCACCTCGATGAAGCGGCTGGGGTTCTCGATGGCCTCCTTGAGCAGCCAGCCGAGGACGGCGACTACGAGGAAGGCGCCGAGCGCCCACAGGAGCAGCTGAGACGTCGGCGGCAGACGCCGCGTCGGAAGGGGTCTTGCTGCGCTTTCAGCCGTCGCCACGGGCCAAGACTATGACGCAGTGAGAGGGCCGGCACAACCGGCCGGCCCTCTCACCATTCTTTGCTTCGAACCTACGGAGCCGCGACCTGCTCGACGAACTCCCAGGATCCGGACTTGGCCTGGAAGATCGACTCGAACTTCTCGGCAGGGTCGCCGTTCTCGTCGAACTCGATCGGCCCGACGACCGTGTCAGCCTGAGCGGAGAGTAGATTCTCCGTCACGCTTTCACGGGTCCCGTCGGAAGCCTCGAGAGCGGCGAGGATCATCTGCAGCGCCGCCACGGCATACGCGGTGTACACCTCGGGCGGTCCGAACTGCTCTTCGACCTTGGCGTTGAACTCCTTGCCCGCGCCCGGAAGATCCTCCGGGTTGAGGGTCGGAGCGCTGCCGTAGAGGCCTTCGGCGTTCTCCTCGCCGGCCTCGTCGAAGAGCGACACCTGCACGAAGCCGTCCGACACGACCGTCGGTACCTCTTCGTTGTCGCCCACGACCGCGACCTTGTCCTTGATCAGCTGGCCGCCGTTGAAGCACGAGATGCCGCCGATGAAGATGCCGTCGGCGCCGCTCTCCTTGACCGTCGTCATGAGGGCCCGGTAGTTCTGCGCATTGGCGTCCCAACCCTCGTGACCGGCGACTTCCAGCCCGATCTCGTTCGCGGCGATCTCGAACGCATCGGCGACGCCCTTTCCGTATGCATCCTTGTCGTCGAGGATGAACACGGAGGTGATGCCGAGCTCGTTCTTCATGTAGTTGGCATCGATCTCGCCCTGAACGTCGTCCGAGGTGACCACGCGTGCGTAGTTGCGCACGCCGGTCGGGTAGTACTTGTCCGGCTCGCCCTCCTCGGCGCCGGGGCCTTCGTGCGTGAGCCCCGTAGCGGTGTTCGCCGGGCTGACGTACGCGAGCGAGGCCTCGTTCGCGATCGGCACCTCGATCTTGGCGCAGCCGGAGTTGAACGTCCCGATCACGCCGATGATCGACTCGTCCTCGACGTACTGACGGGCGTTGGCCGCGCACGTGGCCTCGTCCCAAGCACCCTTGGCAGCCGTCGAGTCGTCGAACGCCTCGAACTCGATCGTGTAGTTGCCGACCTTGTTCCCGATTTCCTGCAAGTAGAGCTCGATGGCGTTATTCATCTGCTCCGTCTGGGCCGCCGAGGAGCCCTGAAGCGGAAGGTCGGAGACGATCTTGACCGTCTGCGCCTCCCCGCCACCACCGCCGGTCTCCGTCCCGGCCGCCTCGTCGTCCCCGCCGCAGCCTGCGGCCAGGAGCGCGAAGGCGCCGATCAGCACGACCAGCACCGACAAAAGTGTCCTTCTTCTCAATGCGCCTCCTCCTTCGCCCGACAGTTCGTTCAGCGCTGCGCCTGGCGAGCACCGCTCAGTTCGTCTCGAGCGGGCACCTTCGTGCGCACCAGGCTGGGCCGCTCCTGTGTTGGCGCGAGATTATGACGCCGTGGGGCCCGTCCAGCAACCCACTGCGGATACCATGTCCCGCGCATGAACCGCGCCGAAGTGGCGGAACTGGAAGACGCGCTGGACTCAAAATCCAGTGGGGCTTTGCCCCGTGCGGGTTCGATTCCCGCCTTCGGCATCGGTTTCTCCTCCTTGATGGAGAAGACGACCTCCTCTTCGCGAAGTTAGAGCGGTGCCTCGAGTCGGCGTGCTCACAGGGGGCGGCGACTGCCCCGGGCTCAACGCGGTCATCCGTGCCGTCACGCGCCGCTCGCTGACACGCGGCTACGACGTCGTGGGCATCCGCGACGGCTGGCGGGGACTCGTGGACGAGCGCTTCATGGAGCTAGGGCCCCGCGAGATCTCGGGGATCCTCCCTCGCGGGGGGACGATCCTCGGCACGACGCGCACGAATCCCTACAAAACCGAGGACGGGGTCGAACGCGTGCTTGCGAACTTCGAGTCCGCGGGCCTGACCGCCCTCGTCGCGATCGGCGGCGAGGACACCCTCGGCGTGGCCGCGCGCCTGCACGAGGAGCACCAGCTGCCGGTGGTGGGCGTCCCGAAGACGATCGACAACGACCTCTCGGCGACCGACTACACGTTCGGTTTCGACACGGCCGTCTTCATCGCCACGGAGGCGATCGACCGGCTCCATACGACGGCCGAGTCGCACAACCGGGTGATGGTCGTCGAGGTGATGGGGCGGCACACCGGCTGGATCGCGGTCATGAGCGGGATCGCCGGCGGGGCGGACGTGATCCTCATTCCCGAGCAGCCGATCACGGTCGAGGACGCCTGCGAAGAGCTCAGGCGGCGCCACGAGCGCGGGAAGGACTTCTCAATCGTCGTCGTGAGCGAGGGCTACGAGCTCACGTACGCATCCGGGGAACGCCGCCAGGTCGCCGAGGAAGCGCGCGCCAGCGACCAGTTCGGCCATGTCCGCCTGGGCGGGGTCGGCGACGCCCTCGCGCGGGAGATCGAAGAGCGCACGGGCTTCGAGACGCGGGTGACGGTGCTCGGGCACGTGCAGCGGGGCGGCACCCCCACCCCGCGCGACCGCGTGCTCGCGACCCGGTACGGGTTGAAGGCCGCAGACCTCGTCCACGAGGAGCAATGGGGCACGATGGCCGCCCTCCAAGGCGACGCCATCGTGGCCGTCCCGCTCGCCGACGCGGTCGCGCAGCTGAAGACGGTGCCCCCCGCCTGGTACGACGTGGCGCGAGCGTTCTTCGGCTAGCCGACCGATCGCCTCGGGCGTCCAGCGCCTTCCGCGAGGCGCGAGTTCGAGCGCTTAAATCGAGGGTCTGACCCTCGCGTGGCCCGGTTGGGCCATGGCTTTCGTGCCGGATGTGTGACGAGGGTGAGGCTAAAGGTGCATGCGGCGGCCGCATGCCGGCGTGCTCTCGGCACGATTCCCGCTACCGAGCAGAAATCCGTGGTGGTTTCGCAGGAGGACGAACCGCGGTCCCGGCGCCGCGCTAGAGCAACTCGGCCAGGGGAAAGGCCCGGTGCCGCCGGGGAGGAACGAGAAAGTTCTGCCGGTGCGTCGTCTGCAGGATCGAGTTGAAACCCTGTCCGCGGGCACGCGGGTGCAACGGCACGCTCGACCCGTCCGGGAAGACGCCGTCCATTGCCAGCCGCGTGCGGTGAAAGTCGTCCGCCGTCGGGGTGAAGACCGCGAAATGCAGCCCTGCGGCCGGCTCCTCGGAATAGTGGTCGACCTCCGGGCGAGAGGTCCAGAAGAAGGGGTTGTCGAGCGTGTTGAAGTCCGCCCGCTGCGGAATGGCCGTCCCCTTCGGAAAGCGGCGCCCGTCGTTCGCCACGACCTCTTGCTCGAGCCGCGACGCGGGTTGGATGACGGAGCTGTGGCCGACCGCCCTGAACTCCTCTGCATCGCGAAGGACTGCCGAGGACCCGTCCGGATCGTCCTGCGGGAGGGTCTGCGTGCCGGGCTCGACCTCGAGCCCCGGCTTGAACGTAGTGGAGACCCTTTCGGCGAAGTCGAAGTTCAGGTACCACGCCTCGATGTCTTCGAAGAGATGGGAGAGATGCATGGCCGTCCCCCCGAGGAAATAACCGTCGGGCCACTGGTCGGTGTAACCCGGCAGAGTCTCGAAGTTCGCGATCCCGGGAGGCCCGAGACCAGCCTTCTGCGTCGAGGTAAAGCCGAGGAAGAGCTCCGCGCTGTCCGGGATGAGCTCCGCGCCGGGGACGCCGGCCGCGAGGGCCATCTGCTTCGGCAGGCTCCTGCCGCCCGCGAAGCCGCCGCCCATGAAGCCCCGCCGGATGCTCGTCATCTCGAAGAGATCGCCGACCTCGTCGAAGACCTCGGTCGAGACGTCCGCGATGTACTCGCGGTGGTTGCTCCGGAAGAAGAACGCGACCTCGTTCTGCTCGAGGACGATGTCCTCGGGGTCGCTCGGGAAGCGGATTGCGTCGATCAGGGCGCGCACCTCCCGGTCTGCCGCCTTGGACGCCCGCAGGTCGACAGGGAGATGCTCGCGCGCCGGCTCTGGGACGTAACGGTCGAAGTACGGACGGCCCCAGCCGACGCTGGTCGACAGGCCCTCGGGGGCTGGGCCGTAGCGCCCGTCCCCGCGACGCAGGACTTCCTCGAGCGCCTCCTGAGCCTCGCGAAGGGCGGCGGGGCTCTCCTCCACGCGCAGGGTGGCCGTGACCACCTCGTGATGGAGCGGCGGCACGACCACTTCGACGCCGTTGTCCACGACGACCTGGAGCCTGCCGAGCGCGTGCTGCTCCGAGGGAAGCACGACCGTCCGCTCGGCGCCCGAAGAGCCGGTGAACCGATCGATGAGGCCGTAGATGCCCGCTGCCGCGAGAGCGCCGGCCCCGCCGGCGACGAACTGCTTCCTTGTCAGTCGCACTTCAGGATTGCTGCGGGTCGATCCTGACGAGGCCGCGCATGATGCGGTCGAGATTGCTCGTCACGACCCCGTAGGACAAGCCAAGCGCCGGCACGACGTGCTGGCTGACCGCGTAGAGCGACCCGCTGTTCTTCCACGCGTAGAGGACATGCCACGTGTCCGCGCCGCGGTTCACGTTGTAGACCTGAATGTCGAAGCCGGCGATCTGCTTCCGCTCTCCCGGGTCGTTGAAGCAGGGCTTGCCGTCGCACGTGGGAATGGACGTGCGGCCGGGATAGCCGCGGAAGTTCACGTGCGTCTCGGCGGCGTTGGGCTCGTACCACAGGAAGCCCATGAGATAGCTCCGGTCCTTGAGGACGGAGTCCATCGCGTGCCAACGTCCCTCGAGCTCCGCGGTCAGCGGAGCCGGCATCCAGTTGGGACAGTAGACGGCTGCTTCGATCCTGTCGGCGAGCCGCTGCCAGCCGGATCGCCACTCGGGCGGGCAGACCGGCGCGCTGATGGGCTCGTTTGCACCGGTGCCGCCGGGATTCTCCGCCCCGCTCGAGTCGCCGCCCGCGCAGCCGACGGTACCGAGGACGAGAAGCACGAAGAGACAAGCCAGCGGACGGGCCACCGCCCAATGATCGCAAAACCGCCGCGGCAGGCTTCGGGCTACCGGCCGGTCAGCTCGGAGAGGGCGGCGGAGAAGTCGTTCGTCCGCAGGACGTCGGCCCCTACCAGCACGGCATCGACCCCCGCCCGCTCGAGGGCGACGACCTGCTCGCGAATGTTGACGCGGCTCTCCGAGACGACGAGCTTGCCGGCAGGCACGTTCGGCAGGAGGTCGAGCGTCCGCTCGAGCTCTTCCTCCTCCGCGGCGTCGCGTTCCGAGATGAGGATGATCTCCGGGTCGACGCGCTCGAGCACCTCCTCGAGCTCCTCCTCGTCCCGCACCTCGACGACGCAGTCGACCCCGTGCTCGACGAGCGTCGCGTGAGCGCCCTCGAGCATCCCGTCCTCCTCGAAGCGCTCGAAGGAGAGGACGCCTGCGTCCGCGGTCGGGACCGCCGCCCCGGCCGTCTCGATCCCGGCCTCGAGAACGAGGATCGGGAGACTCGTTCGCGAACGAGCTGTCTCGCCGTCCTCCCGTCCCCGGACGGCGACGGCTTCGGCTCCCGCCTCCTCGGCAAGCGCGGCCAGCGCGGCGACGTCCCCCTCGAGAACCGGAACGATCGAGATCCCGTCCCCCTCTGCTATCGCCTGGCTGAAACGCCCCATGGTCAGCGAGCTGCGGCGAGAGGGGCCGCCGGCGCCAGGATGTCCAAGGCGGCGGCGGAGCCGATGCGGCCGGCCCCGGCGTTGATCATCGCGGCGACGTCCTCCAGCGTGTCGATGCCACCTGATGCCTTGACGCCCACGTTCTCGGGAAGGCATTCGCGCAGGAGCTCGACGTCGTGGACGGTTGCTGCACCCGAGCCGTAGCCCGTCCCCGTCTGCGCGAAGTCCAGCTCTGCGAGCTCGACGATCTTCGCTGCGAGCTTCTTCAGCCGGTCGTCGAGAGAGGCCGTTCCGATGACCGCCTTGAGCAGCACGGCGCCCCGGCCGCCGTTCGCGCTTCCCAGGCGCACCACCCGGGCCAAAGAGACGAGCTCGTCACGGACGAGCCGTGCCTCGCCGGCACGGAGGGCGGCGGTGTTCAGAACGAGCTCGAGCTCGCCCGCGCCGTCGGCGAGCGCCCGGCGGGCGGCGGCGCGCCTTTCCCCCCTCCCCCCCCCCCCCCCACGCGAGCAGCCCAGCGCGCGCCACCCCACGGCCCCCCCCCCCCCCC
>Ga0081538_10006712_pt1 | contig 10074 bp, 10 predicted proteins | sample TabmetS5T2R1_FD_71022 | JGI IMG/M metagenome (GOLD analysis project Ga0081538, IMG submission 71022) | Tabebuia heterophylla rhizosphere microbial communities from the University of Puerto Rico - S5T2R1 | ecosystem: Host-associated > Plants > Roots > Rhizosphere ... | reverse complement strand
CACCGCCGTGGTGGTCGGTGTCCTCGAGGTTGCAGCCGACGGCCCCCGCCTCCAGGAGCCGTGCGACCAGGTCTTCGGGCGAGAGCCCGTAGCCGGCCTCGATATCGGCCGTCACGGGGACCGGCACACTTCGCGCGATCCGTGCGATGACGCCGAACGCCTCGTCCGCGGGCATCGAGTCGTCGTCCTCGTAGCCGAGGGTCGCGGCGACCGCGCCGCTCGAGGTGGCAACGACCGGGAATCCGGCCTTCACCACCAACCGTGCGCTCGCGACGTCCCAGGCGTTGGGAAGGATCAGCGGTCGCGGGCCGACGTGGAGACGGCGAAGCGCGTCCGCCCGCTGCGCCCGCTCGTCCAAGACCGTCGTATGAGGGAGTGAGTTCATCCTTACCTTCCGAGGTCGTTTTTTGCCGTCGCCGTACGATCCGGCGCCGCGTGGAAACTCATCGGTCGCTTGCGCCCGCGCTCGCCAGACGGCGACGAGGACGAGCGGGCTCGGGCCGACGCTGCGGAGGTGGGCGATGGGAAGCCGCGCGATCGGGATCATCGAGCCGCGCACAAATCGCACACGCTCGCCGGCTCGACACTCGATCTCCAGCTCTCCCTGCTCGACGACCACGATCGCGCCGGGGAGGCAACCCAGCTCGGGGCCGAGCTCGAGCCCGGGCGAAACGCGGAGGATCCGTCGGGAGAAGCCCTCCGGGAGGGGGCGGCGGAAGAGCGCGGAGGCGCTTTCTCTCGCGCTCATCCGAGCGTCTCGGGAAGGCCGAAGGCCGGGAAGAGCTCCGGATACTTGAAGAAGTGAAGGTCCGTAACGAGACCGGACTCGATCCCGACCACGTTGATCGCGAACGGTCTGGCGTCGGCGCCGTCGCCTCGATAGACACCGAACGCCGGTTGCCGGTTCGCGCCCGTGGGCACGAATCGGTGCGCTTCTGACCCCGGCGCGAAGGCGACGCCGGCGAGGAAGGCGGCGACCGCCTCGCGTCCCTCGTACCAGGTCGGGTGCGGCGGCATCGCCAGTCGCACGTCGTCGCGAAGGAGCGCGACGAGCCGGCGGTCGTCGTGCCGCTCGAACGCTTCCACGTAGGTCTCGAGGAGCGCCCGCTCGGCGTCGGCGGCGTCGGTCGGCGTCGCCCACTCGAGCCGTGTCGCGGGAAGCCGCTCCTGCATCGTCGCTCGCGCCCGCTGCAGCGCGCTGTTCGCAGCTGCGACGCTCATCTCGAGCACGGAAGCGGTGTCCTCTGCCGACCAGTCGAGCGCGTCGCGGAGGATCAGCACCGCGCGCTGGCGCGGCGGGAGATGCTGGATCGCCGCGAGAAACGCGAGCTCGATCGTCTCTCGCGCGATGACGGCCTCACTCGGCTCGGGGCCCTCGTCGAGGAGGAGATCGGGGTACGGCTGCAGCCAGGGGAGGTCGGAGGGCGGCTGCGGGCGGGTGCCGAGCTCGGCCGAGGGGCCCGCCTCGTAGGGCACGAGGCGCCGGGGCCGGCGCTCGAGGAGCCTGAGACAGGCGTTGGTGGTGATCCGATAGAGCCAGGCGCGGAAGGTGGACTGCCGCCGGAACGTGGCGCGGCCGGTCCACGCTCGGAGGAACGCCTCCTGGAGCGCGTCCTGCGCGTCCTCGAGCGAGCCCAGCATCCGGTAGGCGTGAACCTGAAGCTCGCCGCGGTAGCGCTCGACTAGCTGCGTGAACGCCGCCTCGTCTCCGGCGGTCGCCGCCCGAACCACCTGCTCTTCGATTGCGTTTGTCGCCGTGGCTCCTCCTTTTCGCCGACACGTCGGCGCCTTGTTGGTTCAACGACGCCGCTGCCGTGTGTGATCCGCGCGGGAGCGAAAACTCATCGGCCGAGCCGGACGGCGGGGGCGAGCGATGAGTTTCGGCGCAAAGCCGGATCACACCGCGACGACTGAAAGCGACTTCGGAGGCTGATGATGACAACGTCCCTGCCGGCCGCGCCGGCTCTCGATCCCCGCCGCTGGTGGGCGCTCGCGCTCCTCTGCGGCGCCTTCTTGATGGTCATCCTCGACGCGGCAATCGTGATCGTCGCGCTGCCCTCGATCGAGGCCGACCTCGGCTTCTCGGAGCAGGGGTTGCAGTGGGTGATCAGTGCCTACGCGCTCACCTTCGCCGGCCTCCTGCTACTCGGCGGACGCGCCGCCGACCTGCTCGGTCGCCGACGGATGTTCGTCGTCGGCGTCATTCTCTTTACGCTCGCCTCGCTCCTCTGCGGCCTCGCCTGGTCGCCCGGCGCACTGATCGCTGCTCGCGCGGTTCAGGGCGTGGGCGCTGCGATCATGACCCCGACCGCGCTCTCGATCATCTCCATGACCTTCCCCGAAGGCTCCGAGCGGAACAAGGCGCTCGGCATCTGGAGCATGATGGGCGCCACCGGCGCTACTGCGGCGTGGCTGATCGGCGGCCCGCTCGTCGAGGGCCCCGGCTGGGAGTGGATCTTCTTCCTCAACATCCCGCTGGGCCTGGCCGCGCTCGCGCTGTCGCCCGTGCTGATACGCGAGAGCCGCGGCGCGTTGTCATCGCGAAGCTACGACCCTGCCGGGGCGCTCACGATCACCGCTGCCCTCGCCCTGCTCGTCTACGCCGTCATCGAGGCGCCGGACGTCGGCTGGGGCGATGTGCGCACGATCCTCCTGCTCGCCGGCTCGGCCGTGCTCCTCGCCGCCTTCGCGCTGATCGAGTCGCGCCACCGCGCGCCGCTCGTGCCCCTGCGCATTCTTCGCTCGCGAACGCTCGTCGGGGCCAACCTCGTGATGCTCGTCTTCGCCACTGTGGGGTTCGGCGTGCCGTTCATCCTCACCCTCTACGCCCAGCAGGTGCTCGGCTACTCGGCCATCGAGTTCGGGCTCGGCACCGCCGTCTTCACCGTCATAGCGGCCGTCGGGTCGATCGTCAGCCAGGCGGTCGTGCTCAAGGTTGGCTTCCGGGCGGTCGCGGCGACGGGCCTGGTGCTGCTCGGAGGAGGGGCGCTCGTCTTCACCCAGGTTTCCCCCGGCGGCAGCTACATCGACGACATGCTCTTCGGTCTCCTCGTCTACGGGGCCGGCATCGGCCCCGTTTTCGTCACTGCCACGGTCGCCGCCCTCGCAGGCGTCGCCGAGCACGAGTCCGGGCTCGCGTCGGGCCTCAGCAACACCGCGTTCCAGATCGGCGCCGCGCTCGGCGTCGCCATCGTCACCACGGTTGCGGTCTCCCGTTCCGAGGACTTCCTGGCGGCGAACGACGGAGCGAACCCCCTCGTCGCGCTGAACGAGGGCTTCCAGTCCGCCTTCTGGGCGTGCGTCGCCCTGGCTGGGATCGGTCTCGTGCTGGCGCTCCTGCTCCTCGGCCGACCGCGGAAAACGCCGCAGGAGCAGCTCGAGCCTGTCCCTGTCCCCATCCCGAACGACTAACGAACAGTCGCGGTCGTCACGGATTGAGGGCGTGCGACGAGAACCAGGTGACGGTCTCGTGCACCGCCGGCTCGTGGGGGATGGGTGTGAAGGCGCCGAATGCGGCTTCGAAGGCTGATCCGTCGGCGACGAACGGCGCCTCGAACTGGTACCAGATGTCCGGCAGCTCGCGGGCCTGCGTGATCCGAAGACCAGCGAGGCGCATCGCGAGCTTCGAGGTGACGACGAGCTTGACGCGCCTGCGCAGGGCGAGCTCCATGAGCCTCACGAGTGCGCGTGCGGTGAGCGGGGGAGCCGCGGGGACGATCCACGCTCTCCCATCGGCCGTATCGCTCCGGCCGAGGGTGACGAGCGCGCGCGCGAGATCGGGCAGATAGTTGAACGTGCGCGGTTGGTCGGCGTTCCCCGGCCAGCGGACTGCGCGGCCGGCGACGGCGGCGCCGAACACGGTCTTTCCGGCGATGCTGTTCGTGCCGCCCGGCCCGTAGTAGTCGGAGGCACGACCGATGGTGACCCGGATCCGGCCGGCGGCGTGCGCGGCGAGGAGAGCGTCTGCGGCCTCCTTGCGGACGCGTCCCTTCCTGCTCGACGGCTGTTGTGGAGAAGCCTCGGTGATCGGGCCGGAGATCGGCCCGTACATGTACAGGTTGTCCGCGACCACGAGCTTGGCGCCCTCGCGGGCAACAGCCTCGCTGACGGTCCGATTGAGGATTGGGACCTCCTCCGCCCAACGGTTGTACGGGGGCTGGAGGCAGTGATAGACGACGTCTGCGCCCTCGCAGGCGGTCGCGACGCCCTCGCGGGTCGCCACGTCGGCGCGGTGTTGACGGACGCCGTCGGGCACGGTCGGGACTGGATGGCGGCTGACAGCGCGAACCTCGTGCCCGCGGGCGGCGAGCTCGGAAACGACTGCTCCTCCGATGCCGCCGCTTCCGCCGAGCACCACCTGCAGCTCGCTCATCAGGCGAGCCTGTACAGCACCGGCATCGCGGCGACGCCGTTGGCCGAGAAGTGGCGCAGGACGTAGGTGTGGAAGCTGCGTTTGAAGATGAGCGAGGGCATGATGTCCAGCAAGCGGTTCCAGCGCGCGTGGTTGACGAGCTTGTAGCTCGGCTCGCTCGAGGCGTCGGGCAGGAGCACGGTCGAGTTGTCGAGGCCCGTCTGGTCGTGGAACCACCCGGCCGTGTATTGCCAGGCCGCGAGGTTCAGGTCAGTGCGATCCGCGAAGAAGTAGTTGAAGAGGAAGACGCCGTCGCGGGAGTGATCGACGGGGCCCATCCGGCGGACATTGTGCGCACGGAGGCAGTAGCTGCGGTGGCTTCGCTCCTCCACCGTCCGCATGAGGGTCGACCAGGGCTCCGCCTCTTCGAGCTCCTCTGCGGTCTCGGGGCTCGTCGTCTCGACGAGGATGGCGAAGTCGAAGCGTGCGATCGGCACCGCGGGCCGATTCTTGACGACTTCGCCCGGTCGCGCGGGTGCGAGCAGCCCGTCGAAGGCGACGGCCTCGAGCACGCTCTCGTCCTGACGCAAGGTGGATAGGAGACCTTTGACTCGCCGGATGAGCTCTCGCTTGCGGCGGCTCGAGGGCAGGAACATCGGCCGGCGGTCGATCTCGGCGGCGATGAGCAGGTAACCGGAGCTCGTCGGAGGTATGAGCTTCGCCTCCGGGAAGCTCTTTCCGACGTCGATGCGCTTGAAGTCGGGGGCGATCTCGTCGATCGCGTCTCGGGCGCGTGGGCGAGCAGCGTCGATCACGGCGTAGCCTCCTGCTTCGAGTGAGATGGGCGTCCGGCTCGGGGTTGTCCGATCCGCCGGTAGCACGAACGCTAGTCCTAGCCAGCGGTGCCAGACAAGACTTTGCGACCGTTCGACCGATAGGCGGGAGCTATCGGTAGCTCGGCTGCCGCTCTCAGCTCGGCGAGAAGCGCGTCTCGGGCCGGTAGCGGGCCTGCCGGCCAGGCGAAGAACAGTCGGCCCGCGAAGCCCGGCTCGAACGGGCGGTAGACGGTGCCGGGCGGGTGTCCGAGCTTGAAGACCCGCTCGACGACGATCGCGACGCCGCGACCGCGGGCAACCTCGTCCTGGAGCGATTCCTGGGCCGCCGTCGCGTCGCGGACGCGTACGATGCGTTCCTCAGGCGGCTCCTCGTCGCCCCAGATGACGCGCTCGAGCGCGCGTACGATCACCGGTCCCGCATCTCGGTCGAAGAGGACGACGCGTTCGCTCCTGAGCGACTCCCTCGGGACGGCGTCGAGCTCGGCAAGCGGATGCGTCCGCGGCAGGACGACGCCGGCCGGCTCGTGCGCGACGAGGAGAGTCTCGAGTACCGGATCCTCGTCGAGCTCCCAGACGAACGCGCCGTGGGCGCGGCCCGCGCGCACGCCTTCCAGAAGCCGTGCGTCGTGCCCGAGCAGCACGTGCGTCCGCACCCGAGGATGGCGCGCGCGGAAGCGCGCGAGCAGAGGCTCCGCCGCATGCTGGGCGCCGTGCGAGCTGAGCAGGTGAAGGTCGCCGCTGAGCGCCGCCCCGGCCTCTTGCGCGGCCGCCACCGCTCGGTCGACGTCGACGAGGAGACGGCGGGCATGCTCGCGCAGGGCGTGCCCGGCCTCCGTCAAACGCACGTCTCGCGTCGTGCGCTCGAAGAGCGGCGTGCCGATCTCGTCCTCGAGCCGCCGGATCTGCACGCTCAACGACGGTTGCGAGAGATAGAGGCGTTGCGCGGCGTGCCCGAAGTGCAGCTCCTCGGCGACGGCCAGGAAGTACCTCAGGTGCCTGAGCTCGACGGCCACGGCTAGAGCACCTCACCGACGGCTTCGGCGACCGCCTCCGGCGCCTCGATCGGCACGAAGTGCCCAACGCCGGACAGCACGCGGCTCTGCGACCGCGGGAACGCTTGCTCGAAGCCTTCCCGCTGCTCGAGCGGGCGCATCGGATCGCGGTCCCCCCACAGCGCGATCGTCGGAACCTCGATGGGCGCGACCGGCTGCGCGCGCTCGCGGTGCGCCGCGCGCGCGCGGTACCAGGCGAGGCTGGCCGCGAAGGCGCCCGGACGCGCGTACGCATCGACGACGGAGGCGACGAGCTCACGCCCGATCGGTACGGACCCTGCCCAGTGTGCGTAGAAGTGCCCGAGGTAGAGCTCGACCGCGCGGCGCTGCCCGTCGATCAGCGCCTGGGCGAGCGGCAGCAAGTGGAAGTGCTGGTACCACGCTTCGCGCTGTGCGCCCGGCGTCCAGCGCTTGTCGCCGATGAACGGGTGAGTCGGGTTCATCAGCACGAGACCGCGGATGCGGTCCGGCGCTCGCCGCGCGATCGCCGCCGCGACAGCCGAGCCGACGTCGTGGCCTGCGAGCACGGGCTGCTCGAGCCCGAGCGCATCGACGAGCTCGATGACGTCGTCGGCAAAGGCCGCTTCGTCCGCGACCTCCTCGGGAGGGCCGACGGGGACCCCGGAGGCCCCGAAGCCGAAGAAGTCGGGGGCAACCGCGCGAGCACGCCGGGCGACAAGCGGCAGAACGTCCCGGTAGTCGATCGAAAACCCCGGCCACCCGTGGAGAAACACGACAGGTGGGCCGCCGTTACCCGCGACGGCCAGGCGCATCCGTCCCCGGCTCAGCGCGACGACGTCGTCAGCGATCGCGGCCATGGCGGAGGCGCTCGATGATTGCGTCGACGCGCCGGCGCGTATCGGCTCGGTCGGTCAGCGCGAAGTAGGGCCCGTCCGCCTTCGCCGCCCACGGAACGAGCACGTCGAACTCGAGCTCACGAATCAGCTCGAGGCTGTCCAGGTAGGCACGCCGGTCGCTCGACTCGAGCACCGCCGCGACCCACTCGTCGTCATCGAGGTAGATCGTGTCGCCCGTGAACAGGATGCGCTGCGCGCCGCTGTCCCACAGGTACGCCGTCGCGCCGGGCGTATGTCCCGGAGTGGGAATCGCCTCGAAGTCGTCGCCGAGCGCATGTCTCTCGCCGAACGTCTCGCCGACTGCGTGCCGCTTCGCGACGGCCGCCCGTTCCCGCTCATGGACAACCAGCGGCGCCGAGACCCAGTCGGAGGCGAAGAGGGCCTCGTGCCTGTGGTTGAGGTACTGGCGCGACGCACCGCCGAGCGCTCCGATCGCTGCGGCGTCCCGCTCCAGCCCGGCGACGCTGTAGACGAGAAGATTGCCGCCTCCGCGCTCGAGCAGGAAGGCGCGAATGCTCAGGAGCGGGGCGAACGGGAGCGGCTCGGGCGTCGAGGCGTACAGGCGCGGCACGGGCGAGGCCAGTGCCGACGCGGTGTGCGCGGCGGCCCGGTCGTAGTTGAGGCGCATCAGCGCGACGACCTCGCGAACGTCGTCCGGGCCCACGAGCCGCCGCGCGCCCAACCCGTCGCGGTCGATCGGATGCCGGACGATGCGCCCTTGGTCGAGGAGCTCGCGCCAGAGCTTCTTCGGGAAGCCGAAGTGGGCTGCGTGGTCGCCGTGGAGGTGGCCGATCTCACGCCGGCCGTACCGCAACGAGAGCTCTCCACGCGTCCCCGGCGACGCCGTTACGCCAGGCCAAGAAGTCACCGTGTCCACGACCTGGCTTCCGAGAGAACGACGATCGTTCATGGCTGCTCCTAGTCAGTTTGGGTTGGATCCAGACTACAAGTTCAAGTAAGCTTCAAGTCAAGTGGCCGAACTGCTGACGATCGGGGAAGTTGCGCGGCGAAGCGGCGTCGCCGCCTCGGCGCTCCGCTTCTACGAGTCGCGCGGACTCATCGCATCCGAGCGATCGGGAGCAAAGCATCGGCGGTACCGCAGGCCGGTCCTGCGGCGGATCGCCTTCATCGTCTTCGCCCAGCGCATCGGCCTGACGCTCGACGAGATCGGACGGGAGCTCGCCAAGCTGCCGCCCGACCGAGCGCCCCACCGCGCGGACTGGGCGAAGCTGTCGGCGACCTGGCGGACGAGGATCGACGAGCGTATCGCCGAGCTCCAGCGACTGAGGGTCGGACTGACCGAGTGCATCGGTTGCGGGTGTCTCTCCCTCGATCGATGCGCGCTCTCGAATCCGGACGACCACGCCGCCGGCTACGGCCCCGGGCCGCGATTCTGGATCGGCGACCGGCCCGCGCGGAGGAGCAGCTAGTTCGTGCAGCCACCGAAGCCGCGCGATCCGGCGGCGTGGATGCGTGGCCGAGATGACGCGTACCGGTACGTTCGTCGCTGAAGGTGCGCCTGCCACTCTCGTTCGTCGCTGGGCGGCGAAAACCGGGATCGCGCAAGCCGCGAGTGCAGGTCGGCGAGTACGGCGTCCGGGACTGCGATCCGAAGGTCAACGGCGGCCACCGTCAGCAACACTAGGTGTTTCGAGCACGCACGAGCTCGACGAGCCCGCGGTAGTCCTCAATGCAAGCGGGGCATCTGCGGAGGTGCTCCGCGACGGCCGGAAGGAGCTTGGCCATCTCCCGGCCCGAGAGCTCGCCTTCGACGTACTCGGCGAGGCGGGCGAACGTTTCCTCGCAGCCGGCGTCCTCGCCGGCGGTGCCGAGCAACCGCGTGGTGAGATCGCTGTCGGTCATCGTGCCCTCTCTTGGTCCAGGTGGCCTTCGCGCTCGAGCCGGCGCCGCAGCTTCGTGCGTGCGTCGTGGAGCACCTTGTAGATCGCGCCGCGGGTCGAGCTCAGCTGGTCGGCGACCACGTCGATCTCGACGTCGTTCAGCGCCACGGCGACGAACACCTGCCGCTGGCGCACCGTTAGCTCCTCGGTGATCGCGCGCCGCAGAGCGCTGAAGAATTCCGCGGATTCGACCTGCGCCCCCGCAGTGCCCGCGCGCTCGGCGAGTCGATCCCAGGTCGCGTCGTCGTCGGCGGTCGGGATGCGGCCCCGGCCCCACGCGTGTCTCCGGAGTCTCACCGAGACCTCGAAGATCGCGAATGCGTAGGCCCAGGTCGTGAAGCGGCTGGCGCCCCGGTACTCGTCGAGCTTGGACGTCACCGCGACGACGGCGTCGTCGGCGGCCTGGCGGCAGAGGTCGTCGAGCTCGACGCCGACGATCTCGGGATAGAGGCGGCGGCGGCGATGCGCTTCAGCCCGCGCGGCGCGAAGCAGGAGGTCGTGCAGCCGGTCGAGAGCCCGCGCGCGCTCGACGCCCGTCGCCTGCAGGCCGTCGATCCACGCCTGAGACTCGGCGTCGAGCCCTTGTCGTCGCGCCGGCGCGTCCTGCGTTCTCTCTCGCACGAGCAGGAGACTATTCACGACCTGTCTGCGTCGTCGGGACGGATGTTCTTTCGAGGGCGTATGAACCGCGTCCGCGCGGACGCGGACCAGATGTCGCTCGAAAAACAAGGCCGAAAGGAGCCACACCATGGTCCGCAACCGAACCGCCCAGATCGAGGGGCTGAACGTCTTCTACCGGGAGGCCGGCGACCCGGACAGCCCCAAGCTGCTGCTGCTCGGCGGCTTCCCCGCCTCCTCGCACCAGTTTCGCAATTTGATCCCGGCGCTGGCCGACCGCTTCCACGTCCTCTCGCCCGACTATCCGGGCTTCGGCAACACGGACATGCCGGAGGACTTCGACTACACCTTCGACCGGCTCTCCGAGGTCGTCGAGGGCCTGCTCGAACAGACCGAGTTCCACCCGTTCGGGCTCTACCACCAGGACTACGGCGGCCCGATCGGCAACCGCATCGTCGG
>Ga0081538_10006711_pt1 | contig 10075 bp, 11 predicted proteins | sample TabmetS5T2R1_FD_71022 | JGI IMG/M metagenome (GOLD analysis project Ga0081538, IMG submission 71022) | Tabebuia heterophylla rhizosphere microbial communities from the University of Puerto Rico - S5T2R1 | ecosystem: Host-associated > Plants > Roots > Rhizosphere ... | reverse complement strand
TCACGCAGGTGACAATAGCAAAGGCGCGCAAAGTAACAACGGGCACGATGATGCTTGCAAGGAACCCAGTGATGATAATCTCTGCGACAAAAAAGTGATCAGGCAGCTTTTGCAACAATGTTGACAGCGGCGGCTGCTGCTGCCGCCTTGCAGCTAACGGCTTTGCAAGTTGCTTAAGACTATTCTGGACAATCTATAATTGCAAACATTGGATACTTGCTATTGCATGGGAACAACAACAATGCTGATCCCACCAAAGGCGACAACAATTTTTGCAATAGCAGTAGCAATGGCATTAGCTATGCCAATGGCGGATTGGGCCGACATCATTACAGGCACCAATGAAGACGATGTCATCAACGGCTGCGCGGAGACGACGAGGTTGATGGACTTGATGGAAATGACGGGATTAAAGGCGGCAGAGGCAATGACGGGATATAGCAGCTAATGACGCGGGCAGCACGTTCAGGGGCGATCCGGGGGATGACGAGCTGGTTGGCTGCGGCGAAGCTTCATGCACTCTTTACGGCAACAGAGGCAATGACAGGATAATAAGGTTAAGTAGCGACATAGGCGTCACAGCCTTTGGCGGGAGGAGAGATGACTTTTTCTAGCAATATTTGGAGACGTCCACATGGCGCATAGCGGTCCGGGAGTCGACAACTTCCTTTGCGGCGAGGGACAGATACGGTCAAGAGTTTAACCCTGATGAAGGAGACACTGTATCAGAGGCTGACTGCGAAAACTTTTGATTGATAAATCCAACAACATATATATTATTATTATTTTTTTATTGCGCTGCCTCAAGCCTCGCTGTTGCCGCGTCTATGTATTCTTTGTCAATTTCAAAGCCTACAAACGAGACGCCGAGGCGCATCGCTGCCACCGCAGTCGAGCCGATGCCGCTGAACGGGTCAACCACCAGTTTTGCATTGCCGTGCAGCTTCATGCACATCTTTGGCAACTTCACCGGGAACGTGGCAGGGTGCGGCCGCTTGCTCTTGCTCTGTATCGTTTCATAAGGTATGAACCATGTGTTGCCCCTGTCGCGCCTGTCCTCTTTAGCCGCCTTCCACCTGCCGATGTTTGTCTTGTCTTGATAGGGAATGCCGACTGCGAGCTTGTCCAGTTTCATATCGCCGGCTTTTGTAAAGTGGAAAATGTATTCGTGGCAATCATTGAGGAACCGCTCGCTCACTATTGGCTTGAAGTGCCCAACTGCTATGTCGCCGGCGATGTTTGGGTAGCTGCCAACGTCTGCCTTGCTTATTGCTATCGACTTGACCCAGTGGATTACGTTTTGCAGGACAAAGTGCTTTCTCAGCGCCGAAGCGACGTCCCATGCTATCCATTGGTCCTTTGGCTTGTTGCCGATATTGAGAAAGAACGAGCCGTCGTCTGCCAGAGCGCGCCTAACGGCAACGCCCACCTCTTCCATCCACAAGAGGTACTTTTCGCGCGGCAACGCGTCGTTGTACGAACCATAATCGATGCCAATGTTGTAAGGCGGCGACGTGACTATGACATCGACTGATTTTTCGCTGATGTTTTCCTTCAGGCCGGTTATGCAGTCCTTCAGGTAAAAAGTTGCAGAGCAGCCGTTTTTCTGCACAACTCTGTAGGGCGCGTCCTGATTCTGCAACCAGATACAAGCATGCAGCCCAGCATTTATCCTTTGCATTTTTCTTCGTACTTTTGTTATTGTAGAAAGTCGTATTGCCGTTAAAAGGCAGTCTGCTCAGCTGTCAGCATTGGCAGAAGCAGCAGTGAGGGCGTGCCTCCACCAGTGCAGAAGATGCGGCGTCGTATACGGCTGCAACGCTGCAAGGTGCGGCCAGCCCTTTGATAACGGCTACTGCCAAGTGTGCATATCGCCTGCTGCTACTGCAGCAGCAACGATGGACCCTTCTCTCATGTCGTCAGCAGCTAGCTAGAGCGTATAGAGGCAAACGCAAGCTTCACCCCGCGCGTCTTGTCGTAACTGAACGTAAAGCTCTCGTTGTCCTATAGCGGCAGCTTCGAGACAGTAGCATTGCATTGGGGGCAGGTGACGATGTCGTGCCTTCTCGTGCTAATGGCAGAAGCTGCCCAGAAGCAAAAGTCGCATATCAGAAACTGCTGGGGTGGATTCTGAGAAGAATCTACATTGTAAACTTCTAGTAAAGGTGGCATTCCTACATGAAGATGGAGTCACAGTATTAAAGGAGTCCGAAGTGTTTTTCTAGTTGATGCTATAGTAACAATATTATAGAATTTTATTCTTGGCGATAAGCTTGTCAGCAGTCATCGCGCCAAGGACGCCCATTGCAGCGGCGGGGACGGCCGTAAAGAGAAGCACGGTGCCTATCATTTCAAAGTATGTTGGCGCAGTCAGGCTCGCCCAGAGCGCCGGCTCTTGAGTCAGCACTTCATTGTATGTGTGCGTTATCAGCGGGTAGTACAACGTAAAGAACGCAAGGCCGGCTATTGCCCCTGCGGCATATATGGAGATCTTGAACGGCCGCCAGTACCGGTACGACATTATCGCATCCGCAGCCACGATTGGAATCATGTTAAGCATGTAAAACGGTAGCGTGGGCACCAGCGCTTCATTCGGGGCTATGGATGTCAGAGCGCCTGTCACAATGAACGTGGCACCGGTTATTGACATGATGCCAAAGCGCCTGCCTGCAAGGGCAAACGCAGTATACAGCATTGCAGCTACCAGGAACGGAAAGCCAAGCGTGGCGTTAGCTGCCCCAAGAGCTGGAGGCGGGTTGAAATTAAAATAATCACTCTCTGAGAACGGCAGGGAGAACATGTCCACGACCCCAGACAGAGCGAGCCAAATTGGCAGTATGCCAATGACAATGAGCGCAGGTGGGAGGCGCAGCTCAGAGCTACTACTACTGCTGCTGCGCATGAAGGTCTTGTTGTAGTAGACGACGCCGGCAAGGGCACCTATGCTGCTTGCGACCATACCGCTTAAAAGCACAAAGTGAGGCGGGCTGAGCAGGCCGTCAAGCCCAAAAGCCGAATGCCAGGCAAAGTCAGCCGGCCCGGCCGCCACCAGCACTATTACACCGGCCGCCACCATCTTGGCCGGCCATGGGATTATTATTCTGTTGCCAGCTGCTGACCTTGCGGCGGTGAACAGCATCGCGGCGCCGGCCACTGCGATGGCTACACCAGAATATAGGACAACGTGAGGCGGCGCAAAGAACGTTTCAGGCTTGTTAAGCAGGTGGTTTGTGATATCCCAGCTGCCGGCTGCCCCTGCAAGCAGTATGCCAATGCTCACGAGCATGCAGCCAATGAGGAACCTCGGGCCCGCGCCACGGGCAAGGAGAAACGAGGGGCCTTGCCTGAAATAGTTCATTATGGGTGCTCCTTCTTTCGCGGATTGGATAATTAAGGCTTTGTCGTCACCTGCACGGAATATGCCTGCACGAACTCTTGCTGATAGTCCATCAAGCCTTCATGCGGGTAGTGAGCTCGCTCCCAGCTGTGGGGCAGCGCAATAGACTTGACGAATACCACAAACCTTCCCTCGACATCCGGCTTGACCTGGACGTCGATGCTGTAGGTGCTGCCGGTTTTCCAGGACCAAGTGGTGGCCTCAACAGAAGGATATTCCGCTTTAACAGTCCTCTCAAACCCGGTATATCCGGTGCCCACCTCCTGCCCAGCTTGAACAAAAAATGGGCTTTGCACAAAGTTATGCTTGAGCACTGTAATGCCGTCAGTCCTAGTAAGGTTCGGGAACCCTACAGAAACGATTTGCACGTCAGACTGATCGCCCCTGTTTGTCACCATGACAGAGATGGTAAATGTCTGGCCAAGCGCGACCTCTGAAGCAGACAGGCTGACGCCAGTTAAAATCGGCTCTGGCCTAGGCGGCTCCGATGACGAGTACGACTGCGGGATCACGTAAGCTGAGAGCGCAAAATACGCTGCCAGCGAAGCAGCTACTGCCACGGCTAGAATCAGAGCCCTTAACAATATATTGTACAAAAACACCTTTGACCTTTTATTCCTTGGCATCGTGCCGGCACACATACATATATACGCAGACAGCAATTGACAGCAGCGAAACACCAAGGTGCAGCGGCTGCGGCGACTCTGAAGGTGTCGCCTCATCGGTCCAAGCGTACAGGGGGCCGTATTTTTGCATACGCTGCTGCCAACTATCTTGGCGAAGGCGGCGAGATGACAGCGGCCTAGCGGCTCTTCACATGCGCCTGGCTCTCGTATATCCTGCGCACCTTGTCAAGGGTGTCGATGTCACTCACAGTCTTGTCTGCGCGGATGTACTTTATCCTCGGGAAGCGCAGCGCATACCCGCTGTCGTGCCTGTCGCTCTTCTGTATGCTGTCAAACGCTACTTCAAGGACAATCTCTGGCCTGACAAGCAGCCTGTAGCCCTCGTCCTTGACGGCTATCGACCGCAGGCGGGCGGTAAGCTCGGCAATTTCGTCGTCGGCCAGACCCGAGTACGCCTTGCCTATCGCCTTTAATTCGCCGCCATCATCATCATCATCGTCCTGCACTGCAAACGTATAATCTGACAGCATGCCGGCGCGCTTGCCGTGGCCGTACTCTGCTATGACAACGACCGCATCGATGGTGTCAAGCTCCCTTTTTAGCTTGACCCAGTGCCTGCCACGTTTGCCGGGGTGGTACTGCGACTCAGGCTCCTTGATGACCAGCCCCTCGTGGCCAAGCTTTCTGCTCTCGACAAACGCGTCGGCTATCTCCTGCGCCGACGACACCACCCTGTAGCCTAGGTCGATTATGGGCACCTTGAATTTTATTTGCGACAGTAGCGATTTGCGCTCGATGAGCGGCCTGTCGATGACCTGCTGTCCGTCGACGTACATAACGTCGTAGGGCGCGTAAATGACCGGGATTTCGCTCTTTAACTGCTCAGTGACAGCCTTTCTCCTGAGCCGCTTTTGCAGCTCCTGAAAGTGCAGCGGCCTGTCATTTTTGTATGCAAGGACCTCGCCGTCGAGAATGAAATCATGCTGGAGCAGCGCAGCTGCACCAGCTATCTCGGGAAATGAGCCGGTGACGTCTTCAAGCTTTCTTGAGAACATCCTGGCCTGTCCGCCGAACTTGTGCAGCTGCATTCTTATGCCGTCATACTTGAACTCACAGATCATCTGCTTGCCACCGTAGTATTGTGCAATTTCTTCGGCGCTGAACATGACGTCTGCAAGCATGAAGCTGAGAGGCACAAGTGGCTTCATTATGGCAGTTGCCAGCGCGTCCTTTTTCGCTAGGAGTGCAACCTGTGCAATGTCCCCGGAAAGGAGCATCGCCTGTCGCACAGATTGCGCGTCATGGCCAAACGCCTTGCCTACTGCAAGCTCGACCAGCCCTTCCACGGCGCCGACGCGCAGTTCGCCAGTAGCTATCTTGACGAGATACCTTGCTTCAAGGGGCGAGCAGTTGATGAGCAGTCCTGTCAGGATTTTCTTTTTTGCCTCTGCCGACCTCGGGCCTGACGCATCGGCAATCTTTCTCAGCTGGTCGTGCAGGTCGGGCAGGAGGAGTTGCCGCTGCGGCACAAGCGGGCTCCATTGCTTTTTCGACACGGCGTGCTCGGCAAGCGCGCCCATATCCCCGTGCTTTAGGTAGATCTCTTGTATTTCCTCCGGCTCTAGCCGCGCGATTTCTGACAGTGACTGCCTTATCGTGTTAAAGCCGACGTTTAGGGCAAGGCCTGAGCCCTTAGGGAATACGGCGCCGGACAAAAACAGCACCGCCGCCGGCAGCGACAAGTCGTCAAGCTTGGCCAGATATTCTGCAATAATTGCTACTTTGGCGTTCTTGCTCGAAGTCAAGCGCACCTTTTCGCATAATGTTGAGAATTCGCTGAACGACACGTATCAATGCAGCATGTGTCAGCCGACTTAAAAAATGTCTTGACGATGACGGCGACGCAAATGGCAAATACCACCTCTTTACAGATTGTATATGTTGTTGAAGGCGTCGTCCGTATTGGTGATTGCAGTTGCAATCGCAACGCTGGTCCCGGCTTCATTCGCTATCGCCGGGCTGGGTCCACAGCTGCCCGGAGGACAATCGGCAACAGTGGGATTTTACAATAACGCCGACAGCAGCATCGTCGACGCGAGGGGCGACGCGAGGCTGGTGCTTCAGCAATCTAATTCTAGCACTGTGCCCGAGGTCAGGGGCTACCACGATATCTTGGGGGCAAGCGTGAAAAAGCAGGGCAACGCGTTTCTGTTTTCGATAGAGCTTGCAGGCGACCCCAACCTGAACGAGAAATACGAAACTAACTACCTGTGGCATGTCATTACTACGAGCCCAGAAATGGACGGCGACCAGCGGCACTACATAATCATGTTTCCAAATTTTGCTCAGGATTCAAACTTTGCTGAAAAGGGGTGGCACTATGCAGTGTTTGACAGCACCACCGGAGAGTACCTTGTCCCGCAGACCCAGATTTCATCAGGGATGCCGCAGGACAGGGTGGAATTCCCATTAGAGGGGTGGCTCATCGGGAACCCGTCGTCGTTCCGCTACTGGGTCACTGTGTCGGTAAGGGTGGACAGCGTTAACCTCGACAAGCCGCCAGACTATTTGATGGACTATGCGCCGTAATAGTAGTAGTAGTAATATGTGTGCTATGTCACGCTTGCAGATGCGGTCTCTGCTACCCTGACCTCCTTGGACAGCTCAAAGCTTTCGCCCGAGACCTCGTCGGTGATCACGTACGTTATCATATAGTCGCCTTCGGGGAACGGCCGCTCCTGAGTCAGCGTCAGTTCCAAGAAGAGCTCAGTGTTGGGCCTATGCGATATGATGCTCCCGACAGGCACATCCTCAATCGCCTGAAGCTCTATGCCGTTGGCGCCAGCTATGATATAGTCCGCGGTGAGGTTCATCAGGTACAGCTTGTTGCCTTCCTGGTCAAGCAATTCCTCGTGGTCAAAGCCCACCGGCTCGACGTAGAGTATCATCGTTTCGCCAGGCATAAAGACATCGCCATGCTCTTCGTAGACGCCATAGCCGGCTGCGGTGAACTCCTTGACGTACGTGCTGAACGTGGCGTTAAACTCTGTCTGGTTCCACACCGACAGGTACAGGTCCCTTGCAGCGTCAAGGCTCATGCCGGCTGGAGACGTGACGTTTGCAGCCGTGGTGGTATTGTTGCTCCTAGCTGGCGTCGCGGAATCTGATGTCTGGTTCTGCTGAGCCACCGCTGTGCCTGTGGCTATCGAAACTGTGGCGACGGCGGCCAAAGCCAATAATAACAACATTATGCTCGTGCGGCCGAAAATAATAATATTCATGGTAGACGAGCGCGAGCATTATTTTTAATCAATGTGAAAATATTCTATACGATTACATTCTGTTTTATCTACAGGAAAATTTAACAGCAAAAGAAGAGGTGGTAAATGGCGCTTGGCGATCCTGCACCTACGACCTTGTTACAGCCTTTGCCGTTAAAGTCGCGTTTTTTTACGTGATGCAGTTTTGCACGCCAAGCGCCAAGGTCAAGCCATGGCTTTTGGCAACATCATGCAGCTATATATTATCAGTAATTGCATAAAAGCATTTTTGTTTTCAAGCTATTTCTGCTAATTATGGCAACTATCATAAATTACATATTGAATAGTAGTAAAACATACAATATCTACATTTTGCTTGATCGTTTTTTTGTCGGCATCCATCGACCATTTTGCGCCTCCTTTCGCCTTGCTCAATTGTACATTTTTTAACGCCGGAATTGCAGCCGTAAAGAAGTGGTGCCGTCCTCTATCCTGAGCGCAATAATATCCAGGAGGCTCGTCGATTCTAGCTGCGTCAGAATGCTCCCTGGCGACGGAATAACCACGCCTGACCTGACGGTCAAGGGCGCACGGAGAGTCTTTGGTGCAGTGTTAGTAGACGTCAGAGTGGCAAGAAAAAGTGTGCATGCAATGGGTGAAACGGCAAGCGCAGCCAAGAACCTTGACGAATATCAATTCATGATATGCTCGCTTGTCCCGTCGATCCCTGACTCTAACTCGTCCAAGATGCAGCTGCAAAAATACCATGTTGCCATCATTGCTTCATTTGCCAAGCTCATGCTCCTGTTTTGCATGAAATGCGGCAGGATGGCTTTGCGCAGTGAAGCAGGCACGCTAGGGCGTTGCTGGAAGAAACGTCAGAAGTGTACGTGCAGGCCAAGTCAAATGCGAAACTGCAGGTCGCACTGTACAGCAAGGAAGCATTCGAGTCTTTCGGAGTGCCGGAAGACAGGATAGAGGCGGCGGCCCTCAAGGCGTTTTACAGCATGTAAAGAAAAAAAGAAGAAAAGAAGTCCTGTGCCTACTGCTCGCTCTGCTTTACCGCGTCGCCGGGATACAGAATATCCCTTCAAGCGTGTAGAGCTTTGAAGCAACCCTGTTGATCACTGTGTCCGAGTCTGCTGCCTCTTGGATCCAGATGTACAGAATCGTGCTGTCATCGTCGCCGCCTGCGTTTTCTGCTGCAGACGCCGGTGGCGTGCCCTGCGCAGTCGTTCCTTCCCTGAACGAGGATACGGCGTTAAAGCCCCGCCTGTTCAAATGTTCGCTAAGTCTAGCCTCGCCGCTTGCCGGAACTGCGATCAAGCCCACTGTGGGCATCGACGAGTTTGTAAGCGGGTCGTCTGTGGCACCTTCTACCACGCTTATTGTGCCGTTGATTCCAGTAGCCGGGTCTGCAAACGTATATACTCTCCTTCTTGCTGGAACATGTAGGTCGTTCCATTCAGATAGGGGATCGATGAGTTGCTGAATACCGTCTGGCCGTCCTCTCCTGACGACAGCGTGATGCCGTGGGTCACGTTGACATCCGCGTTTATCCATGTCACATTGGTTCCGCTAACTACTGTTGCACTGCCCGGAAAAGGAATCCCTGCCATTTCGATCCATTGTCGCCACAGCTGTCAGGAATCATGATCACCAGATCGTCGACATCCGAGTCGGCAGTTACGCTGTTTGACTCATAGATTGCCTCTGCATTCAGCCGGCTATTGCTACTATTGCTGGTGTTGGTCCTTGGTGGCAGCTGCAGCTGCGCAAGGATCTGCGTCACCCCTGCAAAACCCAGCAGCATCACCAAAGCCAACATCATGGCAGTTATTGCTACTACTACTACTACTACTGCCATCGCCACATGCGTGTGCCTTCAATTTTAGTATGCGTTTTGAGGTTTTGCCTCTGCAAATTGATTAAGCAGGAAGAAGGAGAAGTTTTTGTCAGGTTCCATTTACTTGCTTTTGAAGATATAAATCCCCAAGGTTTTAGCGTACAGGCATATGACTATTGCTGTCGCCATAGTAGAGCCGCAATATCACGTCAACGTCGGCCACATCGCTAGGCTGATGAAGAATTTCGGCCTCAAAAAGCTCTATTTGGTAAACCCGCGCTATGACAGGGAAGAGGCCGTGCGCTACGCCACGCACGGCAAGAACGTGCTTGCATCGGCTAGGATGATTATGCTCAAGCAGCTGAGAAAAAAGTTTGACATCCTCGTGGCGACGTCGGCCATCCAGGCAACAAGCAAGCTCAACATCCTGCGTGAATCAATATCCCCCGAGCGTCTGGCGCAGCTGGCGTATGACGCGGAGGGCAAGGACCTGTGCATACTGCTCGGCAGGGAGTCGTCGGGGCTGAACAATCAGGAGCTGGAGCTATGCAACCTCGTGGTGACCATCGACACAAAGACAAGGTACAGGACAATGAACGTTGCCCATGCGCTTGCTATTCTGCTCTATGAAATTTCAAGGTTCAGGCCTGAGGTCAGAGACAGAAGAAAGAAGACAAAGAAGAGCATCGACCTGGCTTCGCAGCAGGACATTGATCTATTATTGCGATATGTGGACAAGGTGGCTGACGCCGGCAACTATGATGATCACAAAAAGCCACTGCTAGACGCTGCGATGAAAAAGATGGTAGCAAAGAGCGTGCCGACAACGAAGGATGTGATGCTGCTCGTGTCGCTGCTCCGGAGAAGCCTGCTGGCGATGGAAAGGTCGCGGAAAGCCTATAGACATGCATTGCCTTAATATAGCTACAGCTGCTGCCTGAAGGGC
>Ga0081538_10006710_pt1 | contig 10075 bp, 6 predicted proteins | sample TabmetS5T2R1_FD_71022 | JGI IMG/M metagenome (GOLD analysis project Ga0081538, IMG submission 71022) | Tabebuia heterophylla rhizosphere microbial communities from the University of Puerto Rico - S5T2R1 | ecosystem: Host-associated > Plants > Roots > Rhizosphere ... | reverse complement strand
TGTCCTGGACCCCCCGCCGCCCAATCGCTCGCCTGCGGCAGGAGGCCCAAAGGTGGGCCCGAGAGGGGCCACTCGAAGCCACGACGCGCATGCCATTGCTGACCGCCGGGCCCGAAGAGGGTAGCGCCACGACTGAGCTGCGGCGCCTCGTCCAGCGAGCCCTCGCGAGGCTAACCCCCGAGCAGCGGCAAGTCATCGACCTGGCCTATTATGCGGGCTTGAGCCACACCGAGATGGCCGCCACACTCGGGCAACCCCTCGGCACGGTCAAGACCTGCATTCGAACGGGCATGATGCGGCTCCGCGAGTATTTGCGTCCCCTCCCGACAGAGACACAACGGTGAACCATCAGCAACACGGCGTTGACATGTCGGAGATGGCAACTCTCCATGCCCTGGGTGCATTCTCTTCAGACTTTTCAAAGGGGAAGCTCCAACAGAAGGGCAGTGCTCCGCAATGACTCCATCCTCTTCGTGAGTCCGACTGCAGTCGGAGCGCTCCTCAACGGGCGGCGCTATCCGAGGGGGCTGCCCCGCTCTGTGGCCTCGCCTCTACCGTCACAGATTCCCGCCTGACACGTCGTCAAAGTGTGAAAACCCCGAAACCGGGCATTTTTGACGGTGTAAGCCAACGCCGTGATGGGGCATGCGCGGCACTCGCGACCGCCTGAGGCCCCGGTGTTCTCAGACGAGGTCAATGGACAAGCTAGGGCTATGCCGCAAGCCGTTTTCCCTTGCATTCTTGGGATTGGCGGAGTAAAAGGAACCCACGCTCTGAGGACGAATCTGGGGCGGCGCTCGGATTTGCTCGCTACGCCGTGCGCTCATAGCCGGCAGCTGAGCGGTGAACGCGTAGACATGCCGAAGGGTATGGAGCCCATATGAAACGCTATCGCTATTCAGAATGGGATGGGAGGCAGGCGTTCGCTGATATCGAAGCCGATGACGTGCTCGATGAGGCGGTCGATGACCTCCTCCAGCACGGCGATTTAAGCTGGGCGCTGCGGCGATTATTCGAACAGGGGATGACCTTGCGGGGCAATCGGCGGGTGGAGGGCATCCGCGATTTGATCAAGCGTCTACAGCGCATGAAACAGGACGCCGCCGGGCAATTCGATGTCCAATCCCTCTTCGAGGCCCTGAAGCAGCAGATCGAACACCTGACCCAGGAACACCTCGCCCAGATGAACCGGATGATGCAAGCGCTCAATGGCCTGCTCCGGCAGCGTGACCGCGGCCTTAACCCCTCACTCGACGACTTCCTCAAACAGTTCGGTCAGTATTTCCCAAACCTCGCACAAGCCGACCTCGACGCCCTCTTGCAGGAGTTGCAGGCGCAAATGCGCCAGATGCAGGAGCTGCTGGACGCCATGCCCGATGACATGCGCGAGGCACTCGATCAGCTCCTCCAGCAGAAATTCAGCGATCCCAAACTCCAGCAGCACTTAGCGCAACTGGCGCAGCAGTGGGAACGCTTCGCTGAGCTGGCGCAGTATGGATTTCGCGGCACCGATCCCCTATCGATTGAGGAAGGCTTACGCATGGCGGACCGCTTTGACCTCAGCGATCAGCTCGAACAGGCATTGCGGCGTCTGCCGCACGAGGATCGATTAGCTGAGATCGACATGGAGCAGGTCCGGGACTTACTCGGGGAAGAAGCCCATGAGCGCTTACGGCGCCTGAAGGAACTCATCGGCTTGTTAGAGAAGGCGGGCTATGTCCATCGCGTCGGGGACCGCTTTGAGTTGACCCCACGCGGGATTCGAAAGCTCGGCGAACGGGCCCTCCGCCACATCTTTTCCTTCCTCGAAGAGGGGCAGTTCGGCCCGCACGAGACCAGTTTCCACGGCCAGGGCGATTTCCATCATGCCGATGCTACAAAACCCTATGAATATGGAGACCGCTTCAATCCTGACCTGGGTCGCACTTTTTTGAATGCGCTGTCGCGACAGGGCTACGGCACACCGGTGAAGGTCAAGCCCGAGGATTTTGAGGTCTATCAACCGGAGTTTCTCACCCGCGCAGCCACGGTGCTCATGCTGGATATGAGTCTTTCCATGGAGTATTACGGACGGTTCCCGGCTGCCAAGAAGGTGACCATCGCCCTGCATACGCTGATGAAAAGCCAGTTTCCACGGGATAGCTTGCGCGTGATCGGCTTCTACAGCTATGCCGAGGAGCTGCACATGGAAGACCTGCCATTTCTGGTCATCGACGGCATCACCCCCGGCACCAATCTGCAGCATGGCTTCATGCTGGCGCGCAAATGGCTCGGACGGCAGAGTGGTCCGAACAAACATATCATCGTCATCACTGACGGCCAACCGACCGTGCACTACGAGGGGGGCCAGTGGCATTTTCACTATCCCCCCACCGGGGCCACCCTCCGTGAAACGCTCAAAGAAGTGAAACGCGTCACCGAGGCCGGCATCCAGCTGAGTGTCTTCATGTTAGATGACGACCCGACGCTGGTCGCCTTTGTCGACCAGATGACCCGTATCAACCGCGGCCGGGCGTTCTATGTCACCTCGGAAACACTGGGGAAATATCTGCTCGTGGACTACCTGCGCAAGAAACGGGTACGGGTGTCCTGACCACTCCTCCTTACCCTCTTCCAGTGGAGAGGACCGGGGTGAGGGAGGCCCAATCAGTCGATTGTGCCTGGCCACCCCTACCTTACCCTCTCCGGAGGAGAGGGAACAGCGTTTGGGCGCTCCACCTGGCGTCTATGCCCCTCCTCCTGCCCTCCGCAGCGCCCTCGCCCTGGTTTGGAGAAAGCGCAGCAGCTGCTGGAGGGCCGGCTCCTCGACGGGATTGGCCAGCGGATCGAGCAGCGTCTCATACCAGATGCGTCCAGCCTTCTCCCAAGCATATCCACCGATCTCCATAGCGGCCAAGTAGAAGGCGTAGTTGGGGATGCCAGAGTTGATATGCACTCCCCCATTGTCCGCGAAAGTCCAGACGAAGTCGTTCATGTGCGCCGGCTGTGGGTCTTTGCCGAGCACTGGGTCGTCATAGGCCTTACCAGGCTCCTTCATTGAGCGTAGCGCCACGCCGTTAACGTTGGACGTGAACAGGCCCGCGCCGATGAGCCAATCCGCCTGCGCCGCCGTTTGGTTGAGCGCGCGCTGCCTCACCAGTGAGCCGAACACGTCTGAAACCGACGCTCTGCCTCGCGGCTGTCTCCGAAACCATACACGGACCACTCGTTTTAGGTCAATCTGCGATGGCCCTGGCTGTGCCCGGACACACTGGCGGCCCGTTGCAGCAGTTGCGCATAATATCCCCTCCCATTGTCTAAGCCACCCTAATCTGCCTCAGGCAGCTGAAACTCCGCGATAACCGGTGCGTGGTCGGATTCCGGGTACTTAGTGTCGCTGGCAAAGGCAATCGATTCGTCGTGTAGCACTCGTTGTGGACCTCAGAGCCCCGGTAATACGCGAGCAGCGCCCGTGAGACAAGCAGATGGTCTAGCATCTTCCCCTGACCAAGGTGTAACAACGAGAAACGCCAGGGCTCGGGGATCGTTCGCTCGCAGGGGACCAAGACGCGTTTGGCCAGCTTGGCATTGCCGGTATTCTCGATGTCTCCTCTGATGGCTTCGACAGGCACCTCGTCGAGGTCGGCATTGAAATCGCCACAGACCACGAGCATGGCATCTTCATCCGTATCGAACAGGTCATCGATGACGATACGAGTCTCCAGAGCCTGGCCGACCCGCTTCAGCGATGAGAGAAAAAACCCCTCAGCCCAGCCGGGCGGCGGTTTTCCACAGCGCACCTACGAGAGACAGGTCCGGAAGGCGAGAGCGCTCATGCGGCAAACGACTCCAGGCGTGGTGTCCTGCATGTGCCAGGAGATATTATAGATTTGTATCTTACGCGGTATTTTTTACCCCACAATAGTCAATGTTATGCTACACTCACTTTACCAATCTCGTGGTACGACCATGCTCCCTTCCTCTAGGCTAAAACAGGAGGGATGGACGATAGGCATGATGATGTTCTCCACCTGCGGAGCAACGCCATGAGGAACTACTCCTGGTCCGACCTCGTACGCATGGGGCTGCTGTGCGTCATCTATGTCAGCACGGCCGCGCTAGGCCTGTCGCTCGATGCCGTGAGCGGCATCGTGACGGTGGTATGGCCACCTACAGGCATCGCGCTGGCCGCCCTCACATTGTACGGCGTGCGCCTCTGGCCAGGCATCGCTCTGGGAGCTCTGTTGGTCAATATATGGGCTGGCGCCCCCGCCTTCGCCGCCAGTGGGGTCGCCGTCGGCAACACCCTTGAAGCACTGCTGGGCACCTTTCTCCTGCGACGCGTGATCAGGTTCCGTCCAGCCCTAGATCGACTGCGGGATGTTCTTGGACTCGTCATCCTGGCGGCGAGCCTGAGCCCACTGGTCAGCGCTAGCATCGGGGTGACTAGTGGTTGGGTGAGTGGCCTGATTCCTGCTACGTCTTATGGCCAGGCCTGGTGGACATGGTGGTTGGGAGATGCCATGGGCGCGCTGATCGTGGCCCCGCTCATATGCGTCTGGAGCACTTGGCCGCGCCACCGCTTGCTGTGCATGCAGCTGGCGGAGGCCGGCGCCCTGCTGCTCACGGTAGGCGCCGTCAGCCTGATGGTGTTCGGTGGCCTGTGGACCGCCCCAAGGCTAGAAATCTCCTACCTTGTCTTCCCCGTTCTCACCTGGGCCGCGCTCCGTTTCGGCCCCCCTGGGGTGGTTGCCGCGGTCGGCCTCGTGTCGGTGGTGGCAATTGTGGGGACGGCCCAAGGGCTGGGTCCCTTCACTCGTGAGACATTGCATGCCAGCCTGCTTTGGCTCCAGGCCTTCATGGGCGTTGTGACCGTGACGAGCTTGGTGTTGTCGGCCGTCGTTGCCGAGCGCGAGCATGCTGAGGCACAGCAGACACACCTCTACCAGGAGGCTCAGGAAGCTCGTGCCACAGTGCAGGAATCGCTCGCGCTCCTGGATACGCTCCTGGCCACCGCCCCGGTCGGGTTCGCATTCATGGACCCAGACCTATGCTACCGTCGGATTAACGAGGCCCTTGCCGCCATCAACGGGCTGTCCCCAGCCGCCCACCTGGGTCGCACCTTGCACGAGGTGCTCCCGACCTTAACTCCCATACTGGAGCCCTTGCACCGCCATGTCCTCGAGACGGGCAAGCCCCTGGTGAATGTGGAGCTATCTGGCGAGAAGCCGACCGCCCCACTGGAGCAGGGCCACTGGTTGGCCAGCTATTATCCTGTCCGCACCCACGAGGGACGGCTCCTGGGGATTGGGGTTATGGTCATCGACGTGACCGAACACCGCCGGGCCGAAGAAGCGCGCGCTCGGCTCGCGGCGATCGTGGCGTCCTCGCATGACGCGATCATCGGTGAGACCCTGGAGGGGGTGATCACGAGCTGGAACGCAGGCGCGGAGCGACTCTATGGCTATAGTGCGAGGGAAGTCATTGGACAGCCGATTGCTCTACTTGTGCCACCGGAGCGATGCGATGAACTGTCGGCCATTCTGGCCCGCCTGCGGAAAGGCGAGCGCTTGCAGGACGTCGAGACAGTCAGAGTGCGCAAGGACGGCCAGCGGCTGGACGTCTCTCTCTGTATTTCGCCCATCGAAGATGCCAAAGGCCGCCTCATTGGCGCCGCCGTCATCGCCCGCGATATCACCGAGCGCAAGCAGGCGGAGGCTTACCTCAAAACGTCACTGCGGGAAAAAGAGGTGCTCCTCAAGGAGATTCACCACCGCGTCAAAAACAACCTGCAGGTTGTGTCAAGTCTCCTCAGTCTGCAGGCCCATATGATCGCCGATCCCCGCCTCCGCGCGCCCTTCGAGGAAAGCCGAGCGCGCATTCAAACGATGGCGCTCATTCACGAACAGCTGCATCGATCCAACAATCTGGCCGAGATCGATTTGGCCGAATACCTCCGGGACCTGGCGACGAGGCTGGTCCGGTCGTCACGAGTCGGTCAGGGACGCCTGTCGCTGCAGATCAGTGCCGAGGAGGTGTACTTGCCGATCGAAACCGCCATCCCCTGTGGGTTGCTGCTCCATGAATTGCTCTCGAATTGTGTCAAACACGCTTTTCCTGAAGGCCGGAGCGGCACCATCAGCGTCACTGTCTGCCGGCATCCACAGGGCACCCATGAGCTGACCGTGCGTGATGACGGGGTGGGCCTTCCCGCGGGGCTCGATGTTCGCGCCACTGCCTCCTTAGGCCTGCGACTCGTCCACCTCCTCGCGGGACAATTGCACGGGACGCTCACGTTCGAGTCGCGTGAGGGTACGACCGTCACCCTCTCTTTTGGTGAACCCCCATCGCACCTCAGTAACTGAGCCAGCGGGCTACACGCCCCTGGGGGCCTGACCATATCCACGTGCAGCATTCACGACCGAAACCATGCTTAAGCGTGTGCATTTCCAGGTGAACAACTCAGACGAGCGGTATCGTCACAGCGATCCCTCGTCCTCCATCCGCAGGCGGTAGCCAACTCCCGGCTCGGTGAGGATGTAACGGGGCTGTGCCGGATCAGGCTCGAGCTTCTGGCGCAGTTGCCCGATGTACACCCGCAGGTAGTGCGTTTCGTGCACCGAGCCTGGACCCCACACCTCGCGCAATAGCTGTTGGTGGGTAATGACTTTGCCGGCGTGGGTGACCAGGACGCGGAGCAGGTCGTATTCCTTTGGGGTGAGCTTAACCTCGCGACCATCGACGCTGACGACGCGCTTGACCAGATCGACAACAAGCCCCGCCGCACGGAATACTGGCTCGTCAAGCTCGGCTCGCAGCCGATGGCGCAACGCCGTGCGGATGCGGGCCAGCAGTTCCCCCATACCAAATGGCTTGGTCACATAGTCATCGGCCCCGCCGTCTAAGGCTTCGATCTTCTTGCCTTCCTGCCCGCGCACAGAGACCACAATGATTGGAATGGTTGACCACTCGCGCAGCCGATGGATGACCTCCAATCCGTCGATGTCAGGCAGCCCGAGGTCCAGGAGCACCAACTCTGGCCGCTCGGTCGTCGTCAGCGCGATGGCGTCGCGACCGCAGGCAGCTTCGATGACACGATAGCCGTGAGCGCTCAAGCTGGTCCTGAGGAAGCGTCGAATCTGCGGTTCGTCATCGACCACCAAGACCCGGATCGATGATGCGGTCACGCGGCACCTATCATTCCGCCATCGCTGGCAGTTCATTTTCGAGCGGGAATGTGACAGTGAAGACGGAGCCTTGGCCATACGCCGGGCTTTTGGCGGTGATGTGTCCACCGTGGGCCTCGACGATGCCCCGGCAAATCGACAGCCCTAAGCCGGTGCCGGCCCCATGTCTATCACCCCTCTGGACGCGGTAAAACTTGTCGAAAATACGCTCGCGCTTGCTTGGCGGGATGCCGACACCTTCGTCAGCGCCCTCGAGCACGATCGATTGCCGTTCACGGCGTGCTCGGATGCGAATGGCGGTCTGCGGCGGGGAGTATTTGGCGGCATTCTCCAGCAGATTAACCAGCACATGCTCGACGAGCACAAAATCGAGACGAAGCATGGGCAGATCCGGGTCGACCTCGACGACGAGCTGATGCTGGTCGAGCAACCGGGAGAGCCGAGACAGCGCCGTCCCGATCACATCGCCGATCTCCACCCAGTCGCGCTTGAGCTCGATAGCACCCGACTCCAAACGCATCATATCAAGCAGATTGCCGACGAACCGGTTGAGTCGTTCGGCCTCCTCTTGAATGGTCAGGAGCAGCTCCCGGCGTGCGCCTTCGTCGTAGGTCGCTCCATACGTCAACAGGCTGCTCACGGCGCCGATGATGGACACCAGGGGGGTGCGCAAATCATGGGAGATCGTCGACAGCAACGCATCGCGGAGACGTTCGGTCTCGGTGAGCAGCCTGGCGCGCACCATCTCTCGGACTAAACGCGTGCGCTCGATCGCCACCGCCGCCTGCCCCGCCAGGGCCTCCAGGAGCCGCCGCTGATCGGGGGAGATGACCCTTTCCGCTAGGTCGAATTGTAGGCCGAGGACCCCGACCGTGCCCTGGGCCGTGGCGAGCGGCAGGTAAAACCACTCACCGCCGGGTAGGGTGTCGGCACCCCGGCCGGCCGGCTGGTGGTGCTGCCAGGCCCACGTCGCGGCGGCGCGTTCCGCCGCGGTCAGTTGAATGTCGGCGGGGTGTCCGCCTTTGAGGACGAGCTGATCAGCCTCTGGCAAGAGGACCACGACTTTCGCGCCCAGGATTTGCGCGACCTGCGTCACGATCGCCCGCAGCACATCATCCAGCCCGGCCGCCCCTGCGATCTGGCGGCTGAGGGCGTACAGGGCCGCCGTGCGGGCCTCGCGATGCTTGGCCGCATCGGCCTGATGGCGCACGCGTGCGGCCAGGTTACTGGTCAGCACGGCAGTGATGAGAAAGATGACAAGCGCCAGAATGTCTTGTGGGCTGGCGACGGTGAACGTAAAGATCGGTTCCACAAAGAAGAAATTATAGACGAGCAGGCTCAGGATGGAGGCGAGGATCGACGGCCCGAGGCCCCAGGTAACGGCGCTGTACAGCACGGCCATCAGAAAGACCATCGAGAGGTTCGGCAGCGCCAGGAACGATTCGAGAACCTTCACCGTCACCCCCGCGACGCACACCGCCGCGGCGCTCAAAACATACGCATGGATGGCGGGTCGCTGCAGGGCGGGGGACGTCGACGTCTGCGGCGAACTCTCATCCGCTTCATTGATGACGTGGACGTCGATGCTGCCGCTCTTGCTGATCACATCGTAGACGATCGAGCCGCGCCACAGCTCGCTCCACCGCGACCGGAGCGACTTACCGATGATCACCTCGGTCACGTTACGAGATTGTGCATAGCGGATCAGGTCCTCGGCGACATCGTGCCCCGGGATCGTGACGGCTTCGCCCCCCAACTGCTCGGCCAGGCGCAGTGTCTGGGCGACCCGGTCGCGGTCGGCGTCGGAGAGGCGGTGGTGGCGTGGGGTTTCGATGTAGAGGGCCAGCCACTCGGCATGGCGGCGGTCGGCCATGCGCCTGGCCGCTCGCACGAGGCGCGGTGAGTGTGGACTTGAGCTCACGCACACCAGGATGCGCTCGCCGGCCGGCCATGGACCAGGGATGGCGTGCGCTTGCATATAGGTCTGCATCTGCTCGTCCACCCGTTCCGCCGTCCGACGAAGGGCCAGCTGCCGCAGCGCCGTCAGGTTGCCCAGGCGGAAAAAGCGCTGAATGGCCCGCTGGGCCTGCTCGGGAACATAAACCTTGCCCTCGCGCAAGCGTTGGAGCAGCTCCTCAGGGGAGAGGTCAATCAGTTCGATTTCAGTGGCGGAGTCGAGGACCCGGTCGGGAATGGTCTCCCGCACGCGCGTGCCGGTGATCTGGGCGACGGTGTCGTTCAGACTTTCCAGATGCTGGATATTGACCGTGGTATAGACGTCGATGCCGGCGGCGAGCAGTTCCTCGACGTCGAGATAGCGCTTGGGGTGGCGACTCCCCGGGATATTGGTATGCGCCAGTTCATCCACCAGGGCCAATTGAGGCCGGCGCGCCAGGACGGCATCAAGGTCCATCTCATCGAACGTCCGGTTACGATATTCGATCTTGCGTCGAGGGATGATCTCCAGGCCGTGGAGCAGGGCTTCGGTCTCAGGCCGCCCATGGGTCTCGACGACGCCGACGACCACGTCAATGCCCTCGCGCTTGCGCACCTGAGCGGCTTCGAGCATGGCGTACGTCTTCCCAACCCCGGGGACGGCGCCGAGAAAAATCTTCAGCCGTCCGCGCCCCTCTTGCTCTGCGGCCGAGAGGAGTGCTTCGGGGGAGGGACGAAGGTCTGGATCCGAGGCTCCATATTGCATGGTGATATGCTCCTACTGATTCTCCACACTAGGCAGTGGGGAGTATATCACCTTTGGCTGCAAGCGTCGAATCGAGAGCGGCGGGTCTCACAACAGGCTTTCCTCGGTTGGTGCATCTGCCTCCGCCTCAGGGGGAACCTGCGCATAGAGACCCGTCAAGGCAGTTGAGGGACACTACCCGAATTCCTGGCCAGCTGGAAACGGTGCT
>Ga0081538_10006709_pt1 | contig 10076 bp, 8 predicted proteins | sample TabmetS5T2R1_FD_71022 | JGI IMG/M metagenome (GOLD analysis project Ga0081538, IMG submission 71022) | Tabebuia heterophylla rhizosphere microbial communities from the University of Puerto Rico - S5T2R1 | ecosystem: Host-associated > Plants > Roots > Rhizosphere ... | reverse complement strand
GGAAGGATCGACGGCTGGGGCTTCTGGCTCGTCCCGAACGCGAGCAGCATCGAGGCCTGCGCCACGAGGAGCACACCCAGGGACGACACGAGCTTCGCCAGCGGCGCGGCGTTGCGAAGCGGCCTGAATGCGACGAGCTCGATCGCGACCCCCACCAGCAAGGTGATGACCAGGGTGAGCAGGAGCGCCGGCGCGGTGCCGAACTCCGTGCCGTACTCGCCCGTCTTGAGCGACCAGTAGGCGTAGCCCGCCAGCATGGCGATCCCGCCGGTGGCGAGGTTGATGATCCCCGAGCCCCGGTAGGTCAGAACGACGGCGAGGGCGATCCCCGCAATGAGCGCGCCCGGGCCGAGGCCGAGCAGTACGAAGAGGAGGATGTCTTGCATCGATCTCGGGTTTCAGCTCGTGGGGCCGGCCGGCGGGCCGGCCCCACGAAGCTGGGTTACCCCCGCTTGTCCCGTCGTCTCACTGCGGCGGCTGGAGCCACTCCGCCGCCTTGTCGAATTGGTTCTTCCCCGAGTAGGTGAAGAACTGGGTGCGGTCGTTGCAGACCGCCGGCGCGTCCTGGTACTTGTCGCACTGAAGCTCGGGCGCCCCGAGGGCGACCGGGCCGCTGAAGGACCGCGCCTTGTCGACGATGGCGTCGGTCGTGAGACCGTCCGGGCCGAGCTCGTTCAGGAACTTGATGGTGGTGAGAACGCTGCCGAAGGAGACGATGACCCAGGGATCGGGCGCGGTCTTCACGCCGTACTGCTCGGTGACCTTGATGTAGGCAGGCATCCCCGGGTCTGTCTTGTCGCCGAAGAGCGAGCTCGCGATCGCGTAGGTCCAGATCGGATAGTCACCACCGAGACCCTCGGACACCATCGGGTTGAGGCAGAGCGGCGCGGAGACGATCTTCTTCGCATCGGTGATGCCGAGCTGCTTCAGCGCCTTCGCCTGGTTGACGCAGCCGGAGGCGTCGCTGTAGGGGATCACCATGTCGGCGGTCTGGGCGCCGGCCGCCGTCAGCGGTCCGATCAGGTCGGTCTGGCCCTGTGCATAGCCGACCTTCTTCACCTCGACACCGGCGTCCTGCAGCCCCTTCGCGAGGGCGGCCGCGCCGTCCGTGATGCCCGCGATGTTCGGGTAGACGAGCGCGGCGGTCTGCGCCTTCAACACGTCGCTCGCGTAGGTCCCGAACGGCCCCAGCACGTGCGTCACGTCGCCGAACAGGATGCTCGCGTTCTTCTGGACGGTGTCGACCGGAGTGACTGCGACGCCGACGATGACCGGCTTCTTGCCGCCGATCGTGGAATAGAACGGCTGAATACCGATCGCGACTCCGCCGACGTTGATGGCGGAGACCGACTCATCGTTGCCGAGCTTCTGGCCGCAGGTCGTGCCCTCCTCCTCGGCGTTGCGGATGAAGCACTTCTTGAGCGCGACCGGGTGACCGTCGATGCCGCCGAGCTGCTCGTTGGCCAGCTTCACGGCCAGATCGGCTCCGTCGGTTGCCGCCGCGCCGATCTCCTGCTGGCCGCCCTCCTGGTTGAGCCAGCCGATGTAGATCGTCGACTTGTTCGGGTCGGCCTTCCCCGCCGTGCCGCCCACGTAGTCGACATAGTTCGTGACCGAGCTCTCCCCGGCGCCACCCGTCTGATCCGCGCTCGTCTCCGCGCCGGCGCCGCCGCCGCCGGACGCCGGCTCCGAGCCGGAGTCGTCGTCGTCGCCGCAGCCGGCCGCGAACAGCAGCAGGCTGACAAGCGCCGCCGCAACCAGCCAAACCCTCCTCCGAGCCTGCGAACTCACTTCCCCCTCCTATCCCTCGTCTCCACCTGACGAGGCCGAACGCCGTGGCAGCAGGCAATCCATGCCTCGCTGGATTCAACCGGATCGTTAGCTATCTTGTCAATAATCATGCGTACGGTCCTTTGGACACCGTCGGGGTCATGAGCGACGATTACGCTCGGCGGTGCCACCGCGAGGGGGGGCCGACGACATGAACACGACCTCACGCACCCACGCCGACGACGGCTATCTGCGGCTCCGGGAGGCGATCCTGCGGGGGGAGCTCGCCCCCAATCAGCGGCTCGTCGAGGCGGAGATGAGCAACGCGTTCCAGATGCCCCGCGCGGCGGTTCGCACCGCTCTGGTGCGGCTCGAGCACGAGGGTCTCGTCGAGCGCGCGCGGCACCGGGGGGCGCGGGTTCGGCTGGTATCGGAGCACGAGGCCGTCGAGATCCTCCAGGCGCGCGCCGCGCTCGAGGGGCTCGCGGCGCGCCAGGCCGCCCTGAGCATCACGCCCGCGGGCGCCGCGGAGCTTCAGGCCGTGCTCGAGCGGCAGAAGGCGGCTTTGGCCCAGGAGGACCTGCTGGGCGCTTCGGACATCAACGCCGAGCTCCACGCGAAGATCGTCGAGCTCTCCGGTCACTCGACCGCGCAGCGTCTCATCCGCACTCTCAACTCCCAGATGGTCCGGTTCCAGTTCAGGACGATCCTCATCCCCGGTCGACCGTCGCGCTCGCTCGACGAGCACAACGCGATCGTCGAAGCCGTGGCCGGGGGAGAGGCCGACGAGGCCGAGCGCGCGATGAGGAGGCACCTGAACAGCGTCGCCGAGGCCCTGGCGAGCTCGCATACGTAGCTCGTCGAACGTCCCGCGTGGCCCCCCATAGGCCACACTCCGGGACGTTCGTCCGCTTGGGCGGTTGCCGCTACGGCTGGTCGGACCGGCCCTGGTGGTCGCGGCCGAGGAAGTGGTTGGCCCACGCGCTCGTCCCCGCCAGCGCGTTGTCCTTGACCACGACGGGATTGTCGAGCATCGACTCTTCCTCGCCGTAGGCCTTCAGCCGCTCGTAGGCGTCTGACCAGATGCACTCCGTGTCGTACACCTCGCACAGCCCGTCGCGCGTGCCGCCGCAGGGGCCGTTGCGCTGGTTCTTCGCGCATTGCGACTCGGGGCAGACATATGCGATCTCGGGCAGCGAGCAGTCGCCGCAGTCATGGCAGTCGAACAGCGGGACCTTCGCCGCCTGCTCGAGCGCGTGCGCCGCCTTTCGCACCGGGCGGGGGGTCTTGTCGACGCTGCGGTAGAAGGCCTGGCCCGCGGCGAAGAGCGGACCTTCGCTCGCGAAGATGCCGTCGTGCAGGCGGCGGCTGAAGCGGTACTTCAGGGGCACCGGCAGGTCGGTTCGGCGACGACGTTTCGACTCGAGGTAGCGGGGGTTCACCTCGTCGGACGAGAGCCCGGTGTCCGGGTCGCGCTCGAAGAAGTAGAACTCGTCGCGGGCGGGAAACTGGAGCTCGCGGGCGAACTCGCGCCAGTCGTCGGCGCCGAACGACGCCGCCCGGTCAAGAATCTCCATGAAGGTCGCCGCGGGCATGTGGCCGCCCAGGTAGACGCCGTCGAAGCCGAGGCCGCGCGCGACCGCGACTTGCTTGGCGGCCAGCTCGACGAAGAACGCTCGTCCCTTGTCGGCGGTCGCGGCGTGTCGCTCGGCGAGCTCGGAGAGCTCGTCGGTCACGACGACGCCCGGGATCCTCCCCTGTCGGAAGGCGCGCGCGGCCGGGCGTGAGAGGAGGTAGACGTTGGCGAGCGCGTATAGGTCGAGGCCGTCGTGCCGGATCCAGCGCAGGAGCTCGTCGTCCTTGCGCGTGTCCCAGCCGATCTGGTTGATCACGAAGCGCGCGCCCGCGCGCGCCTTTTTGCGCAGCTTGAAGTACTGCGGCATCACCTCGCGCTCGTGGCGCTTGTGATTCGTGACGACACACCCGAGGAAGAACTCGGTCGGGTCGAGCCGGCCGTTCGGCTTGCGCTCGTCCCGCAGTCCCTCGTTCATCTCCGAGAGGAGGCTCAGCAGCCCGACCGAGTCGATGTCGAACACCGGCTCGGCGAGCCCCTTGTGGCCGAAGACCGGATAGTCACCGGACATTGCGAGCACGTTGTGGAAGCCGGTCGAGCTCAGCTGCCAGCCACGGCTCTCGAGCGCGTTGCGGTTCCAGTCCTTGCAGGCGAGGTGGATGATCACCTCCTGGCCCCGGGAGATCATGTCCGTCCCGAGGGCGTCGGGCGAGAACATCGCATGGCCGCCCGGGTTGTCGGTGATCGAGAGCACGTCGATCCGGGGGTCGGCGGCCAGCTCGCGGGCCAGCGCGAGGACTCCCCGTCCGCCGTCGGCGGTTATCAGGCCGCGGCTCGTGACGACCTCAGCCGCGACGACGAATGCCCCGGGACGGGCGAGCTTGTCCTGCAGGCCCGTCAGACCGCGGCTTTCGTCCGCCAGCCTTCGGCGTACGTCGTGCGGGCGACCTCCGAGTACGGACAGGGGCTGACGATCGCCCGGATCTCCGTCTGCACGTGCGGCTCCACGACCGGCTTCGCCGATCCGCCGCCCTCCTCGCCCCAGATGAGCGTCACCTCGTTGCCGATCTCGACGTCGTTGTCGATGATCGCCAGAGAGAGGTACGAGCGCTCGTTGTAGGTGTAGCCGGAGAAGGTCGAGACGCCCACCTCGTGGTCGCCGCTCACGACGCGGTCGTTCGGCCACGTCGAGTAGTTCGAGAGCGGCCAGTCGATGTACTTCGCCGGGTCGCCCTTCTCGAACAGCGTGCCGATCGCGCGCGCGACGTCCTCGCCGTTCCAGGCCAGCGTCACCTTGCGGCGCGTCGGCGGGTCCATCTGCTCGAGCGCCTCGCGGCCGATGAAGTCGTGGTCGTACTTGACGAACCCGCCGTAGCCGAGCTCCCACGGCGTGAGGTAGTAGTCCTCGATGTCGTCCAAGTAGAGGCTGCCGCCGAGCGAGCCCGTGCCCTCGTACCCCTGCGCCGGGAGCCACTCGCGGTACGCACGCATCCCCTCCCCGGTGAAGACCGCAGGCAGCGGGCAGGGGATCCAGCCCGACTCGAGGGTGTTGGTCGCGTAGGCGCGGGCGCCGACCTGGTGGAGCCCGAAGTCCTCGCCGGCCTCAACGATGGCGGCCTTCACCTCGTCGCGTTCGTCCCACGGCCCGAACATCTCGAGCCCGGGTGCGCCGGACATCCCGTGATGAAGCGCACGCACCTTGCGGCCCGCGATCGTCAGCTCGCCCATGTTGAAGAACTTGATCTCGGGCAGCGGGCCGCCGGTCGCCTTCTCGAGGATCTGGAGCGCGGTCGGGCCCTGGACCTGGTAGCGGTAGACGAACCGGCGCCCGCTCGGGTTCACCGCGGTGCGCTCGTCGCGCTCAACCTTGACGTCGTAGCCGCCCGTCTCGGCGTGGTACTGGACCCAGTTGTGCGCCGACGGCCGGCCGACGAGCTGGACCCGGTTCTCCTCCAGAAAGAAGAGGATTCCGTCGCCGATCACATAGCCGTCGTCGTTGCAGGCCACGAACTGCTTCGCCTTGTTCACGGCCGCTTTCGCGAACGTGTTGACGCCCAGATCGGACAGGAGCCGCAGCACGTCGGGACCCTCGACATAGAGGTCGGTCATGTGGTGGCTCTGGTCGAACAGCGCGCACGTGTCGCGCCAGGCGACCTGCTCCGCGCGCCAGTTCGTGAACTCGGGGGGCACCGCCGGGTAGACGTAGGGTCCGATCTGCGAGTTTCGCGCCATCTCGACGGCGCTTCCCGCCGCCGCGAGCGCGTCCTCCAAGCTCTTGGGTGCCATCGGTATCCAGCCTCCTCCCGGTTAGACAACTCTTCGTAACAGCGGCGCCCCCTGCAGCTGCGCGAGCGCCTCGTGGTTCTCGAGCACGAGATCTAGGCTCAGCTGGGCAAGTTGGGCGTGCTCGCGTGCGAGCGCTTCGGCGCGCGTCCCCTGGCCGGCGCGGATCGCGTCGATCAGGAGGCGGTGCTGATGCTGGGCGATCACGAGGATCTCGCGCGTGCGCGGCAGCTCCGCCTGCGACGACTGCAGCGCTCCCGGCGAGGCGAAGGGCAGCGCGAAAACGTTCGTGATCACGCGGGCAAGCGTGGGGCTCTTCGCCAGCTCAACGAGCGCAGCGTGGTACGCGGTGTTGAGCTCGACGTAGCGGACGATCGACTCCGGCGTGACGTCGGTAACCACCTCGTCCAGCTGGGCGGCGGGCTCGACCAGCGAGGCGAGCTCGGAGGGTCCCTCGAGCCGCTCGGCCGCGAGGCGGGCGGCCGTCCCCTCGAGGACGCCGCGCAGCTCGATCGCGTCGGCGATGTCCGCGAGTGTGAAGGAGCGGACGACGAAGCCGCCGCCGCTGAGCGGCTCCAGCAGCCCTTCGTGTGCGAGCGTGGTAAGCGCTATCCGCAAGGGCGTCCGCGAGATGCCGAGGCGCTCCGAGAGCCCGACCTCCGGCACGCGCTCGCCTGGGGTGAGCTCTCCGTCGAGGACGAGCTCGCGAATCCCGAGCGTCGCCTTGGTCGTCTGCGAACGCTTGGTGTCTTGGGAGCTCGCGTCGCGCGCGTAAGCCACGTGTGGAGCATACAACGACTAGCCTCATTGAGTGCAATACCGGTGTTTTGGTGGCACTACAGGGCGTAATCCCTCAACATTGCATGCAAGCTGCATGCAATGTGTGGACGGCGAGACGGTCGGGGTCGCACCTGGATCGGCAGCAGCTGGTTGGCGCAGCGCGCGCGTCTGACCGGCTACGCGGCGGCCTTTGCGCCCCACAGCTCGCGGCTGGCGAGCTTCGCGCCCTCCGACAGCGCCGCGAGCTTCGCCCACTGGATCTCCGGGTGCACCCGCCGCACGAACGCGCCCTGTGCAAAGCCGCAGTCGGTTCCGGCGAGCACGTTCTCTCGCCCGACCAGGTTCGCAAGCCGGATGAGCCGCTGCGCCACGAGGTCGGGGTGCTCGACCACGTTGGTGTGGTGCGTGACGACCCCAGGGACCAGCTTCTTGCCCTCGGGGAGCTTCACGTCCTCCCAGACCTTCCACTCGTGCTCGTGACGGGCGTTTGACTGCTCCATCAGGTAGGTGCCGGCGTTCACCCTGAGGACGAGATCGATCACGTCCTTCAGCGGCGGGTCGTAGGCGTGAGGCCCGTGCCAGCTGCCCCAGCAGATGTGGTAGCGGATGCGGTCCTCCGGGATTCCCTTCAGCGCGTGGTTCAGGCCGTCCACCCGCAGCTCCGCCCACTTGCGGTAGTCCTCCCACGAGCCGCCGAGCGACATGATCGAGTCGGCCTCGTGCATTAGCACGGCGTCGTCGACCTGAACCAGGAGGCCCGCGTCGACGATCGCCTTGTACTCGTCGTGTAGCGCGTCGGCCAGCCCGAAGACGAACTCCTCCTCGCTGTCGTAGTACTCGTTCTCGAGCCAGTAGGCGCTGGCCGGCGCGACCACCGGTAGGAAGGCATCCGTCACGTCGTGCCCCTCGAGCGCTTCCTTGAAGTTCGCGATGTCGCGCTCGAGCAGTGTCGTGTCGTACGTGATCGGCCCGGTGCACACCCAGACGTTGCCCTCCGCGGGCGCGTCCGGGTCTGCCTCCTCGGCGTCGAGGCCCTGGCTCTCTCTGTTCTCCCGCTCGAACTCGGCGTCGAGCTCGGCGTAGAAGCCTGGGAACGCCTGGCGGTCGCGACTCGGCGGGAGGACGCTGCCGCTGTCGAGTTCCTGCTTGCGCAGCTCAAGGCCGCTGACTCGCTCGTACAGATAGGTGATCCAGGTCGCCTTGCCCATCTCGCCGTCATTGGGGATGTCGATGCCGGCCTCGACCTGGCGACGGACGACGTCTGTCACGGCCTGCTTGAGGGTCCGGGCATAGGCATCCTCGTCGTAGGGCTGGCCGCGGTCCTTGGCGGCCAGGAGCTCCAACAGCTCAGGCGGACGGATCAGACTCCCGGTGTGCGTCGCGAGGATTCTGTCCACGTCTTCCCCTCCAGGTCGGGCGAAAATCGACAAGCCGCGTGCGAACTCGGCGGCGGGCGATTCTCGCACCTGCGGGACATTTGTCAACAAAATCCCCAACAGTTGCGTCGACGACCGTTGGGCCAGCGCTGGGGGCCGCCTGCCGGGCCAGGAGATATTGCGCTGCCGATGTCCTCGACAGACGTGGAGATGCTCAGTTGCCCGGTCGGCGGTTGTAGAGCGGCATGCGCCAGACCGTGTTGACGTCGTGTGCGGAGATCCATACGGCTCCGCCTCCGACGATGACTGCGCCGCTCCCCGAGGACGGGCCGTAGCGGGCGACGACCTTCCGGCGGTTCGGGTCGATTTGCGTCAGGAGCTGGTCTGTTCCGCGAGCCCAGACGAAGCCGCCTCCGACCGTGAGGTCGCCTCCTTCTCCGCGAACTCTGGCGCCGATGCGCACGGTGCGGTTCGTCTCCGCGTCGACTCGCGTTACGGTGCCGTCGATCTGGTCCAGCGTCCACGCGGCGCCTTTGCCGACGTCGAAAAAGCGGGGTCCACGCCCGGTCTTGATCGTGCGGGTCACCTGCCCGGCGTCCGGGTCGATTCGCTGCACGACGTCCTCGACCGGATTCGTGACCCAGACGGATCCCGCGCCGACGCGCACAGCTGCTGCACCGATCCGGACCGGGATCTCGGCCGTCACCTCCATGCTGCGTGGGTCGACCCGAGAGACCCGGCACGTGGTGCAGTCCGGGCCGTCTGTTACGAGCCAAACCGCGCCCGCGCCGACGCCGATGCTGCCCTCGCCGAAGTAGTCGGTCGACACCGGGATCGCGACGTGGCGCGCTACACGGTTGCGCTTGGTATCGATTTTGGCCAGCCCCGGCACACCGCACGTGGCCGTCCACAGGGCGCCGGCGCCGACGTCGGTCGCCTGACAGGGTTCCTGGGGAACGGGGATCTTGGCCTGCCGGCGGCCGTTGCGCGGGTTGAGGCGATAGATCTCCTCCATCCCGCTGAGCCAGATGCCGCCGCGACCAGCGGCCAGCCAGTCGCCCGTGATGCGAATCTCCTTGGCCCCGGCCTTGTTTACGTCGACCTGCCTGACCTTGGGGGCCGCCGTCGTCGCGCCGGCGACGGTCACGACGAGCAGCGCGCCCGCGAACGTGAGGAACACTGCCGAGCGATGAGTGAGGCGGCGCATGGCTACGGCAGCCTCTGCCAGTCCGGGAAGAGGTCGCGCTCCGTGTTCGAAGTCAGACGGACGATGTCCGTGCCGTCGAGCCGCATCGTGTAGACCTCGAAGCCCGGGCCGAGGCGGGTCGGTCCGCGTCGGTCGCGATCGCTCGTGAAGACGATTCGCGTGCCGTCCGGGGACGGCACGGGATTGGTCTCGAACGCCGAGGTGGCTAGTACGGGCCGCCGACCACGGCCGTCGATTCCTATCCGCTCTATGTCGGACTTCAGGCTGCGCCGGTTCAGTGACTCAAAGACCAAGCCGCTGCCGTCCGGAAGCCACTTCGGGTTGATCTCTCGGCGGCCGCCGTAGGCCGTGACCGCTCGCCGGCCGCTCCCATCAGCGTTCATCACCATCACGCGGTTGTCCATGGCGAAGGGACCAACGGGCCGATTCTCGGTATAGGCGATCCGCATCCCGTCCGGCGAGAAGTCCGGATCGATGCTGGGTCGGTTCTTGGGGGAGAGAAAGCGCCGACCGGTCCCGTCGCTGTTGATCACCGCGATCCGCTCCGGGCCAGGAGGCCGATTGCGTCCCGCCGGCCGGACGCTGAAAAACACGATTCGCGCGCCGTCGGGGGAGAAGGTCGCCGCAATGGCCGCGCTCTCTGAGTCCGTTACCTGGCGCACCTGCCCCGTGGCGAGGTCGCCCACGAAGATCTCTTCGGAGAAAGGCCTCTCTGTCCCGCGCGTGAAAGCGAGCGCGGCGGCGTTCACCGGCGAGAAGGCCGCCTCGAACGTCGGCGCGTCCTCCCCGGCGAACACCACACGCGCCTGCGAGCCATCGGCATTGGCGACCCAGAGATCCGGCGGCGCGTTCGTGGTCTCCCGCTGCCACGCGATCTGTCCATTGGTGCCGGGCGGCGTGGCGACCGCAATCGCCGCGGATACGCCGAGGAAGCCGACGGCCAAAGCGCAAACGCCGAGAACCCGTCGCTTCAGCATCGACTCCTCCCGGCTGCGCCAGTGATCGGGCTTGGCCGCTGGCGTAGCGCGAGCGAGCGCGCGGATCATGCCCCTAGCCACGCCACCAGACCCGTGACCGCAAGCAAGGC
>Ga0081538_10006708_pt1 | contig 10077 bp, 12 predicted proteins | sample TabmetS5T2R1_FD_71022 | JGI IMG/M metagenome (GOLD analysis project Ga0081538, IMG submission 71022) | Tabebuia heterophylla rhizosphere microbial communities from the University of Puerto Rico - S5T2R1 | ecosystem: Host-associated > Plants > Roots > Rhizosphere ... | reverse complement strand
CGGCCCGAGAGCATGAAGACCGCCCTACTGGTGATGGCCGAGGCCGACCAGCGCGACCTGCTGCCACGCATCGCGGTGCCGACTCTTCTGATCTGGGGCGAGCTCGACGCGCGCTCGCCGCTCAGCGTCGCACGCCAGTTCGAGGACGCCGTCCCGGATACGACGCTCGTGGTGTTCCCGCGTACCGGCCACGTGAGCAACCTCGAGCAGCCCGAGCGCTTCAACGACGCCGTCCGCGAGTTCTGCCGAGCCCACTAGGCGGCAGCCGCATGGTTCGTCATGCGGCAGAAGCACGACGAGTTGATGACGACGTCGGCGCGGGCGAGTGCGACGTCGAGCTGCTGCTTGACGATGCGCGCCGGCTCGGGCTTCCCCAGCCGGACGAGGCACTCGTGGTAGCCGTGCAGGCTCCATACGTTCCCGGGGTGCCAGGACGAGCGTGGGATCGACGGGTCGTAGCCCAGGTCCTCGGCGTAGACCGTCTCGGCCTCCTCTACCCGGCCTTGCTCCAGCAGCAGCGCGCCGTAGGCGTGGCGCGTGGGCTGCATCCAGCCCCACGGCTCGTCGTAGGGCAGGGCGTCGTCGAGCTCGATCGCCCGGCGCAGGTGCTCGAAGGCCGCGTCATAGCGGGCGCGCCGGTACTCGAGCTCGCCGTCGAGCATCGCTCCGGCAACGGCGAGGATGTCCTGGCACGTGTTGTTGAAGAGGTAGCGCGATTCGGGTACGAGCCGGACCGCAGCGAGGAACGCGTCGCGCGCCGCCTCGGCTTCCTCCATCCGCCCGGTCGCGGCGTACGCGACCCCCTGCGCGTAATGCGTCATCGCCGTGGTGGTGCAGTAGAGCTCGGGGTCGGCAGGCAACGGCAGCGCCAGGATCTCCTCCCACAGCCCGAAGCGGATCAGCACGTGCAGGCGCATGGGGATGAAGGCCTCCAGGTAGTCGGCCATCGGGGGCTGCTCGATCCGCAACAGCTCCTCGGGTAGCGATGACTCGAGGTCGGCGGCGACGCGCAGCGCGACCTGCGACCGGCCGAGGAACATCGCCCCATAGATCGCGAAGTGGCGATCGTGCGCGTGATAGAGCGCGTAGAACCCGACAGAACCCTCGCGCGCGACGTACTTCTCGTTGACGTTGATCGCGCGCAGGTTCCAGTCGAGGGTGCTCTGGTAGTCGCCGCACAGCACGTCGATGTGCGTCGGCATGTGGACGAGGTGGCCGGCGTCGGGGACAAGCGAGCGCAGCTCGTTGGCGACGGGCAGTGCCTGCTCGGGGAACGGCGACATCTCCATGAGGTGCACGTAGAGATGCACCAGTCCCGGGTGCGTGCTGCCGCCGGGGCGGTCGAGTGCGCGCTCGAGCACCTCCTTGGCCTCGAGGGTCGCCGCATCCTCGGCCGGCAGACCCGTGTAGCGATCCCAGAGAGCCCAAGGTGTGAGGTTCATCAGCGCGTCGGCGAAGAGCGCTGCGACGTCAAGGTCACCGGGATGCGCCCGGTAGACGTCGCCCATCGCGGCGGCGTAGGCGACGTTCCACGCGACGAGGTCGGCCGATGGATCGTTGGCCTGGTAGCGGCTCGCGAGCGCCTCGACCAGCGCCCGCTCCACCGGCGCGGCGCGGTCCACGCACTCTCGCGCAGTCGCCACCTCGTCGCACGCCTTTTCGAGCGACGCCGCGAGGTCGATCGGGTCGAACGCCTCCCACTGCTTGTTGTAGTTGGGGCCGATCGCGTAGGCGATGCCCCAATGGCCCAGGGCGAAGCCCGGGTCGTGCTCGAGCGCACGCTCGAAGCACCGGATCGCCTCCTCGTGATGGAACGCATAGGACCAGACGAGTCCGCGGTCGAACCACGTCTGAGCGCTCGTCGAGGCCGTCGACGTCCCGCGCGTGTAGGTGCCGAGATCGAAGTAGGACTCCATCACTGGACCCTACGTTTTCACAGAGCGACTTCGACTAGTGGCGGCGGCCGTTGAGCGACTTCTCGTAGACGACGAACTCGCACGGCGTTGCGAGCAGCGGAGCCAGCTCGGGCTGCAGCTCGTCGACGCTTGTCCTGCGGATCACCTCGTAGCCCATCCGGCGATACCAGGCGTCGAGAAACTGTTTGCTTGGATGCTTCCAGGTGCGCGGAACCAGCAGCTCGAGCTGCATCGCCTGAAGGCCGCGGGCGTGGCTCAGGCGTTCCGCGAAGACCACGAGCTCGCGCCCCACGCCGATGCCCCGGTATTCCGGATCCGCGGCCAGGAGGCCGAACTCGCCCGCCACCTCGGAAAGCACCTGGACACGGACGGAGCCGGCAAGTCGACCATCGACGGTCGCCACGGCGATCTCCCCGGCCTCTATGAGCGCCGCCATCTCCGCAGGCGTCGTCCTCACTGCGCTGTCGCGCCAGAGCCCGTCCTCGGCGGTCCTGTAGACGTCATTCACGAGCGCCGTCAGTCGCTCCACGAGCCCGCTGTCATCGGTTGCTGCAGGTTCGAGCAACTCGACTGAGATCGCGGCACCCATGCATCGATGGTGTCAAGACGATTCAGCGGTGCAATACATAGCTCTCACGGAAGCCATCGTGTTCTACGATCAATCGCGTGGATGTCCGGCAGTTGCGCTGCGTCGAGGCGGTCGCTCGGCACCGACACTTCACACGCGCGGCCGAGGAGCTGCACGTAGCTCAGTCCGCGCTCTCGCATCAGGTGCGCCGGCTCGAGGAGGAGCTCGGCGTCGCGTTGTTCGAGCGCACCAGCCGGCGGGTGACGCCGACGGAGGCCGGCCTGGCGATCGCGGCCCGTGCCCGCCGCGTTCTCGCAGAGGTCGACGGCGCCCGCGAGGAGGTCGATCAGCTCCGCGGCGCGCTCCGGGGACGCATCTGGATCGGCGCGCTCGTGCGCGCGGGCGAGATAGACGTCCCGGGTCTGCTCGCGCGCTTCAGCGAGGAGCACCCAGGCATCGAGGTCGGCCTGCGCGAGGGCCTTGCCGACGACATGCTCGGCTACCTCGCAGCCGACGAGATCGACGCCGCCTTCTGCCTGCTCGCGGGCGAGCTGCCGGACGACATGGCCAGTGAGCGTCTCGGCGACGACGAGGTCGTCGCCGCGTTCGGCCCCGGCGCCGCTCCCGCCGCCCCGTGCGTCGGCGTCGGCGAGCTGGGGGAGGGCACGATCGTCGGGCCGCGACGAGGCTCCGCGGTCACCAGCGTGGTCGAAGAGCGCTTCGCGCGAGCCCGGACGCCGCTGCGCCTCGCTCTGGAGAGCGGCGATCCGTTCCTGCTGCGCTCGCTGGCGGCGCGCGGGTTCGCAACGGCGATCCTGTCGCGCTCGCTCACTCAGCTGGAGGGACCGCCCGTCGAGGTACGGAGCCTCGATCCGCCCGTGACCCTGGACGTGGCCCTCGTCTGGCGCCGCGACCGTCATCCGTCGCCGGCGGCACGAACGTTCATCGACTTCGTGCGCGAGCGCTTGGCCTAGGCGCACCCGCTACGGCGTGAGCCGCCGGTACATCACAAGCAAACCCACGTAGCCCTGCTCGGGATGGCGGAAGGCCTCCGGAATGGTCGCCAGCGTCTCGAAGCCGAGCGACGTGTAGAGGGCGACCGCGGCTGCATTGGACTCCGCCACGGCGTTGAACTGGATCGCGCGGAAGCCGCGGCGGCGCGCCCAATCGATCATGTCCTCGGCCAAGGCCCGTCCGACGCCCTTGCCGCGATGGGCTGCGTCAACCATGAAGTTCCCACTCGCGACGTGTGCGCCGGGGCCGTCGTGGTTGGGATACATGTTGGCCGAGCCCAGCACGACGCCGTCCTCGACGGCGACCGTCGTCCGGTCCGGGGGATCGAGCAACCACATCGCCCGCGCCTGCATCTCATCCATCCGCTCGTCGTAGGAGAAGGTGTCGCCCGCCGCCACGATCGCGTGCAGGAAGGGCCAGATCGCCGGCCAATCGGCGTGGGTTGCGTCCCTCACGTCCATCGCGCCTCTCCAAGCCTCGCAGCCTCGAGACAAGCTGGACACCGTTGTCCAGGTTCTGTTATCTTGGACATCACTGTCAGAGCTAGTCCTATCCCCTGGGAGCCTCCGATGCCAGCCCTCCTCCTCCTCTGCGCCGCACAGTTCATGGTCATCCTCGACATCACCGTCGTGAACGTGGCGCTGCCCTCCATTCAGACCGATCTGGGCATCGCCACCGCCGATCTGCAGTGGGTGGTCACGGCCTACACGCTCGCCTTCGGCGGACTCTTGCTGCTCGGTGGGCGGGCCGCCGACCTGCTCGGCCGGCGGCGCGTCTTCCTCGCCGGACTCGCGCTCTTCGGTGGCGCCTCGCTCGCTGCGGCGCTCGCGCCCTCCACCGGAGCCCTGCTGGCGGCGCGAGCCCTGCAGGGGGTCGGCGCCGCCCTGCTCTCGCCGGCGGCGCTCTCGTTCATCACGACGCTGTTCGCCGACGGCCCTGAGCGCCAGCGCGCGCTCGCGGCCTGGGCCGCCGTGGCGGCCAGCGGCGGCGCCTTCGGCGTGCTCGCCGGTGGCCTGCTCACGGAGGTCCTCGGATGGCAGGCGATCTTCCTCATCAACGTCCCGGTGGGCGGGACCGTGGCCGTCGCCGCCATGCGCGTGCTTCCCGCTCGTTCTCCCGGCGCCCGCGGCCGCCTCGACGCCGGCGGCGCGCTGCTCGCCTGCGCAAGCCTCGTCGCGCTGATCTACGCGCTCGTTGAGGCTCCCGACGCCGGCTGGAGCTCGCCGCAGACGCTCGCGCTGTTCGCCGCCGCGGCCGCCGGCGTCGGCACGTTCGTCCTCGTCGAGTCGCGGGTCCGTGAGCCGCTCGTGCGTCTCAACGTGTTTCGGCGTCGCACGACGGTCACCGCGCTGGTGCTCATGCTGGCCGGAATGGGAACCGTGCTGTCCGCCTTCTTCTTCACGTCGCTCTACCTCCAGGAGGTGCTCGGCCACTCGGCGCTACGCACCGGACTCGAGTTCCTGCCGGGCGCGCTCCTGCTCGTCGCCGCCGCGCATGCGGGCGGCCGGCTCGTCGCGGGTGTCGGGGCCAAGCCGGTGCTCGCCGGCGGGATGGCGCTCGGCGGCGTGGGCGCGCTGCTCCTGAGCGGCGTGTCCGCGGGAGGCTCGTATCTGTCTGACGTCCTGCCCGGACTGCTCGTGCTGGACGCCGGCATCGGCCTCGCCGCCTCGGCGATCTTCATCACGGCGACGGCGGGCGTCGGCGAGGAGGAGGCGGGCATGGTGTCCGGGCTCACCACCACGGCCCACGAGCTCGGCATCGCCCTCGTACTGCCCGTGCTCTCGACGATCGCGGCGAGCAGCGAGCTGCTCACGCTCGGCCTCGGCGACGCCTTCCGGGCCGCCGCGCTGCTCGCGTTCGGCGCCGCCCTGCTCGCGCTCGTGCTGCTGCGGCGCTCCGATGTCGCGGCTGGCGCGGAGCCGGCGTTCGCCGGGCATTAACCTGGACACCGATGTCGCAGATCGCCACGGAGCGAGCCAAGCGCGCCGACGCGGAGCGCAACATCACGGCGATCCTCGACGCGGCCGTCGAGCTGCTCGCCGAGCGGCCGGAGGCGAGCATGGCGGAGATCGCCGCCGCCGCGGGCGTCGCCCGGCAGACCGTCTACGCCCACTACCGCTCGCGCGAGGCGCTGCTGCTGGCGGTGGCGGAGCGCGCTCGCGCGGAGGCGGTCGCCGCGATCGACGCCGCCGAGCCCGAGCGCGGGCCGCCGCTCGAGGCGCTGGCACGGCTCGTGCCCGCGTGGTGGAGCACCGTCCAGCGCCACGCGCACGTTCTCGAGGCGCTGGCGCCGAGCTTCCCCGGCACGGAGGAGCTGCACCGCTTCCATGCGCCGATCCTCGACAGGGTCGAGCGCCTCGTGCGGCGCGGCCGGCGAACGGGTGACTTCGATCGCGAGCTGCCCGTCGCGTGGCTCGTGGCCGCCTTCCTCGGCCTGATGCACGCGACCGCGGACGAGGTCGCCGCCGGTCGCGTCAGCGCCTCGGCCGGGGGGCGCTCGCTCGAGCGAAGCGTCCCGCGGCTCTTCGGCATCCGCGCCTGACGTTTCCGCCGGAGGGCGCCGGGCACGCGGCGAGAGACCGCACCCAACTCTCTCTGGAGGCTCGCAAGATGATTTTGCGTCTCGATCTTTGGGGCACGGAGCTGCCCCCGCCGTCCGACCCGGATCCGAACGCCGCCGCCGCCGTTCAGGAGCTCATGGGCGGCCGCTTCGGCGAGATGTCGACGTTCATGAACTACACGTTCCAGTCGTTCAACTTCCGCAACAAGCAGGGGGCTCGCCCCTTCTACGACCTCGTCGCGAACATCGCCGCCGAGGAGTTCGGCCACATCGAGCTGGTGGCGGCCACGATCAACACGATGCTCACCGGCGCCTCGCCCACGAGCAACGGCGACGGTTCGATCGAGGGCGCCATGGAGGGCCTCAAGGGCGCCCGCAACACGCAGCAGTTCATCGCGGGCGGGCATGCCGCGCTGCCGCAGGATTCGAACGGCCGGCCCTGGACCGGCGACAACGTCTTCTCGTCCGGGGACCTGGTCGAAGACCTCACGCACAACTTCTTCCTGGAGACGGCGGCCCGCCAGAACAAGCTGCGCGTCTACGAGATGGTCGACCACCCGGCGGCCAAGGCGCTGACGGGCTACCTGCTCGTGCGCGGCGGCGTCCACCAGATCGCCTACGCGCGCGCGATCGAGAACCTGACCGGCGCGCAGCTCATGAAGATGTTCCCCACGCCGCGGATCGCCACCGACAAGATCCCCGAGTGCCGCCCGCACATCGAGCGCGGCGACCACAAGCGGATCTACCGCTTCTCGCCTGACGACTATCAGGAGATCACGGCGGTCTTCAACGGCAAGCACCCGGAGACCGGCGACGAGCTCGAGGTTGTCGACGGGCCGCCCGAGGGCGCGCTGCCGAACGACCTGCCGCCGCAGCCGAAGGCGTTCGTGCCGGACTTCCATCCGGAGGAGATCGCAGAGATCGCGGCACGGCTGCGGACCGACGCGGGCCTGCCGAAGGAGCCGACCGGGAGCGTGAACGAGCCGGCCAGCTGAGCACGGCGCTCAGAGTTCGTGGATGTCCGCGGCGATCACCCGGAGGAGGCTCGCCGCGGTCCCGCGCTCGGCCTTGCTCAGGCTGTTGAAGATCGCGCGCTGACGCTCGCGCACCCAGGTGCGCTTCTCCCTCAGCACCCGGGCGCCCGTCGCCGTCAGCGAGACGGTGACGAGGCGCCCGTCGGCGCTCCGATCGCGGCGGCGCTCGACGAAGCCGCGGCGCTCGAGCCCGCGCAGCGCGCGGGTGGCGGTCGGGACCGCGACGTCGGCGGCAGCCGCGACCTCGCTGACCGTGACCGGGCCGTCGCCGAGCGCCTGCAGCACGTTGTACTGGGACAGCGTCAGCTCGGTGTCGCCGCCGGGGACGCCGCGGCCGGTGGCACGCAGGATCGCGAAGCAGAGATCATCGAGGGCCTCCGCGAACTCCGCCTGCGCCTGCTCCTCGGTTTGGACTTCGCTCGCTTCGACCACGCCCAAACAATTTAGCGTGCTAAGGAATTGTGGTAAACTTCCTTCCAGCGAATCAAGAGGTGGCCGTGTTCCATCGGATACTCGTCGGAGTGGATGACAGCCCCGCCGCTTGCCGTGCTCTCCAGAGGGCGATCGAGCTGGCGGAAGAGGGGCACGGCCGCATTGGGATCCTGACGAGCGCCCCGGAGCCGGCGAGCGTCATCTGGGCGGGTCCGATCGCGGTGCCGCAGAGCCGCGCCGGCATGTGCCAGCAGCTCGAGACCTGGGCCTGCAAGTGCATCGAGGCGGCCATGGAGACCATCCCGGACGACGTGCCTGTGACCAAGCTGATGACTCACGGGGATCCGGCCGACGCCCTGCTGCATGAAGCCGAGCGCGGCGACTGGGATCTCGTCGTCGTCGGTCAGGCGAGCCGGAAGCATCGGCTGCCGTTCCAGCACCCGGTGGGCGAGCGCCTGCGCGACCTGGCGATTCCCGTCCTCGTGGTGCACGCGGAGCCGGAGCCCGGTGCCGGTGCAGGGAAGGTGCGCCGCAAGCTCTGGTCGCGCAAGCGCGACGCCACGCTCGATGGGCTTCGCACCCAGCTGCCTGTTGAATAGGGCGGGTGATCGGATTCACTGGCGCCGCGCTCGACCGTGCGCCGAGCGAGCGGCGCGACTCTGACTGGCTCGCCGCGCGCCGCGCCGACCCGCGCGCCCGCTCGCTGCAGCTCTCGGACCGCGGCGTCTGGATCGCGGACGGCCGGCTGCTGCTCGGCCCGCCGGACGGCTCGGAGGTGTTCCTCGGCCTCGCCGCACAGGTGCCGCTGTTCGCGACCGACGTGAGTTCGGCCGAGCCCGAGGGCGGCCGCCCGGCCGGCCTGCGCGACGCGGCGGCCGAGCTGCCCGCGGAGGAGGCCGCCCTCGCCGCATACGCGGCCGCGCTGCTCGGCTGGCATCGCCGCCACGGCTACTGCGCCAACTGCGGCGCGGCGACCAACATCGTCGACGCAGGCCACGAGCGTCGCTGCCCGGTCTGCGAGGCGCACCACTTCCCGCGCACCGACCCGGTCGTGATCGTGCGCGTCTCGGACGATCGCGACCGGCTGCTCTTGGGCCGCTCTCCGCACTGGCCGCCGCGACGCTACTCGCTCCTCGCCGGCTTCGTCGAACCGGGCGAGACGCTCGAGGACGCAGTTCGCCGCGAGGTCCACGAGGAGTCGGGGATCGAGCTGAACGATGTGTCCTATGTCGCCTCGCAACCGTGGCCCTTCCCCAGCTCGCTCATGCTCGGCTTCGACGCGCGCGCCGAGCCGGGCGATCCGCCGCACACGGCCGACGACGAGCTCGAGGACGTGCGCTGGTTCGAACGCTCCGAGATCGCGGATGCGGCGGCCGGCCGCGGCGACCTCCTGCTCGCCCCTCCCTACGCGATCGCGCGCCGCCTGATCGACGCGTGGCTCGCCCCCGGCTAGCGGTCGGGGCGCTCCGGATAGACGTCGTCGATCGTCGTGAGTGGCACGTAGGGCGCCTCCGCCGCCGCCTCGATCGCCTCCCCGCCGCCGGCCAGCCGATCGAGCACGCTGACGACGCCGGCCACCTCGAGGCCCTCCTCGCGCACCCGCTCGATCGCCCGAACGGTTGAGCCGCCCGTCGTCACGACGTCCTCGACGATCAGGCAGCGCTCGCCTCGGTCGAGCAGCGGTCCCTCGACCCAGCGCTGCAGCCCGTGCTGCTTCTTCTCCTTGCGCACGAAGAACGCCTTGACGTCGGCGCCTGCCGCCAGCGCGGCGCACGCGACAGGGTCCGCTCCCATGGTCATGCCGCCCACGGCGGTCGCCCCGGTACGCGCTGCCTCGGCGGCGACGAGCTCGCCCAGGGCAAGGAAGCCGGGGGGCAGCAGGATCGCTCGCTTCGCGTCCACGTAGTACTGCGCCGTGGCGCCGCTCGTGAGCGTGACCTCGCCGACCACGAGCGCGTGCTCGCGCAGCTCGGCGACCAGGCGCTCGCGCGCGTCAGCCATCCGTGGACATGTGGATTGCAGAAGTCATGCTCGGCGAGGGCGTGCCGATGGTAGTGGCGATGGGATCCGCCATCCGCTTACTGGCGATCCTCACCTCGGGGATCGTGCTGCTCGGATTCGCGTTCTTCGCGATCGACGAGATGAACCGCGGATCCCAGAATCAGCAGAACGCGCTCGACTCCGAGCTGAGGGCCGAGGCCGAGAACCCCGCGGTCATCGCACCGAGCCCGCGCGAGGAGATGCTGCGCGAACAGCGCAACGGCGACTTCCGCGAACTGGTCGACGACGCCAACGACATCCTCCTGATGCCGTTCGGCCACGTGGTCGACTCGGACAATGTCTGGGTCGAGAACGGCGTGCCGACTCTTTTCGGCCTGCTCCTCTACGGACTGCTGCTGGGACTGCTCGCGAACATGCTTCCAAAGCAGCGCGAGCATGGTGGCGACTGGCGCACCGTCGAGTCCTAGAAGGGTTTCGCGCGCCTCCGCCGAAGGATTGCGCTAGTCTGCTCCCGCGCAACTTCCCTGCAAAGGGTGGTGTGTGTGAGAAGTC
>Ga0081538_10006707_pt1 | contig 10078 bp, 12 predicted proteins | sample TabmetS5T2R1_FD_71022 | JGI IMG/M metagenome (GOLD analysis project Ga0081538, IMG submission 71022) | Tabebuia heterophylla rhizosphere microbial communities from the University of Puerto Rico - S5T2R1 | ecosystem: Host-associated > Plants > Roots > Rhizosphere ... | reverse complement strand
GCTGGTGGTCGACAACGGCTCCACCGACCAGACGGCCGCGGTCGCCGCCGCGCACGGCGCCCAGGTGGTGCGGGAGCCGCAGCGCGGCTTCGGGGCCGCCTGCTGGGCAGGGGTGCAGGCAGCCCCGGGTGAGGTGCTGGTGTTCGCCGACGCCGACGGCTCCTTCGACGGCGCCGACCTGCCCGCGGTCGCCGGGCCCGTGCTGCGCGGCGAGGCCGACCTGGTGGTCGGCTCCCGCCTGGCCCGCCGGGAGCGGGGCGCCATGTCGGCCCTGGCGGTGCTCGAGAACCGGCTGCTCGGGCTGGCATGCCGGCTGCTGTTCAGGGTGCCGCTCAGCGACCTCGGCCCGTTCCGGGCCATCCGGCGCGACGTGCTGCTGGCGCTGGAGGTGACCGACCGCGGCAGTGGCTGGCCCCTGGAGATGATCGGCAGGGCGGGCACGCTCGGCCTGCGGGTCGTCGAGGTTCCCGTGCGCTACCGGCCGCGCGCCGGCGGCCGCAGCAAGGTCAGCGGCTCGCTGGGAGGCACGCTTCGGGCCATCACCGCGATGGCCGCGGTCACGCTCGCGCTGCTGCGGGAGCGCCACCGGACGCGGGCCGCCAGATGACGGTCCCGCGGCGGGCGCTGGTCGTCATCGCCAAGGAGCCGGTCCCGGGCGCGGTCAAGACCCGCCTGGCGCCTGCCCTGGGTGCCGACGGCGCCGCGCGGGCCGCGGCGGCGATGCTGGCCGACACCCTCGCGGTCATGGCGCAGGTCGACGCCGAGCCGTGGGTGTGCTTCGCGCCGCCCGGCGCCCGCGCGCGCATGGCCCGCCTGGCCCCCGGTTGCAGGCTGCTCGCCCAGGTCGAGGGGGATCTCGGCGACCGCCTCGCCGCCTGCTTCGCCGCGCTGCTGGGCGGCGGCGCCGAACGGGTGGTGATCGTCGCCGCCGACACCCCGCACGTGCCCCGAGCGACCTACCAGGCGGCGTTCGCGCTGCTGGACCAGGTCGACGTGGTCCTCGGCCCGACCGTCGACGGCGGTTACTACCTGGTGGGCGCCAAGGCGGCGCTGCCGGAGCTGTTCGTCGGCGTGCCGATGGGCACCGACGCGGTGCTGCAGGTGACCATCCAGCGGGCCATCCACCGACGGCTGCGGATCGGGACCGTCCCGATGCTTCGCGACCTGGACCGCCTGGAGGACCTGCGGGCCGCGCTGGACGCCGGTGAGCTGGACGGCAGCCCCCGCACCCGGCTGGTGGCGGCCGGCCCGCCGGCCGCGCGCGACGCGCCGACCGCGCGGCAGTGAGCCGTCAGCACTTTGTAAGGGCCCCGCCCGTTTCGGGCTGCCTCCGAGGCCTTAAGATCACCGGGGTGCGGCGACGACGAGAGGAACGCCCATGACCGATTTCGCCGATACCCGGCGGGCCGCGACGCTGCCCACGATGCGGATCGCCAAGGGCCTGGCCGCCTTCCGGATCTTCGTGGGCCTGGTGTGGCTGGGCAACGCCCTGGCCAAGGTGGTCAACCAGGGCAGCTACGACCTCGGGGTGGTGTCGTTCAGCCTCATCAGCAGGGACACCGCCCGGGGGCTGCTGGAGACCTACACCGGTCCCGAGTCCAACGCGATCGCGCCGCTGAAGTCCCTCTACACCGACCTGGTGCTGGCCAACTGGGGCTTCTTCCAGTGGTTCCTGACCGCGGCCGAGCTGGCCATCGGCATCACCCTGGTGCTGGGGATCGCCAGCCGCCTGGGCCCGCTGCTGGCGCTGGCGCTGATCCTCCCGCTGTGGGTCATGGTGATCGACAACAACCGCTACCTGTTCGAATGGCCGCTGGACATCGTCCCGCTGGCGATCCTCGCCGCCATGCCCGCGGGACGCGTGTGGGGCCAGGACGGCAGGCTCGCCGCGCGGTTCGGCGACCGCTGGCCGTTCTGAGGCGCCCGCCGGGAGGGATGCGCATGACCGGGGTGCGGCTGATCCGGGCCGAGCAGGCCCCACTGCTGGCCAGGCGCTACTACGCCCGCGGCGACCCGGGGGCGATCGTCGCGGCCCTGGCGCACGTGCCGGAGGTGCTGGAGGTGGCGATGCCGTTCATCGCCACCACCCTCGGCGCCTCCGCCATCGACGCGCGCACCAAGGAGCTGGTCATCCTGCGGGCGTCGGCGCGGCTGGGCTGCCGCTACTGCACCCAGACCCACACGCTGGCGGCCTCCGACACCGGCATGTCCCGCGCCGAGGTCGCCGCGCTGCGCGGTGAGGCGCCGGTCGACGGCGCCTTCGGCGACCCGCGCGAGCTGGCGCTGCTGGCGTGGACCGACGCGGTCGCGCTCGGGCCCGGGCCGGTCCCGCCGGCGGTCCGGGCGGCGCTGCTGCCGCACTTCGAGGAACCCGAGGTCGTGGAGCTGACCCTGCTGGTGGCGGCCACGGTGATGCTCAACCGCTTCTGCACGGCGCTGGAGCTGCCGACCTCGTCGGCCACCCTGCGCCGGCTGGCCGAGGAGGGATGGGCGTGAGCGAGGTCGCCGAGGCGGTCCGCGACGGCGTGCTGCCCGGCAGGGTCTGGCTGTACGCCAACTACCACTGCAACCTGGCCTGCACCTACTGTTTGACCGAGTCCGACCCGAGGGCGCAGCGGCGGGAGCTGGGCGAGCAGCGCGCGCTGGCGGTGGCCCGGCAGGCCGCCGACCTGGGCTTCACCGCGCTCGGGGTCACCGGCGGGGAGCCGTTCCTGCTGCCGTACCTGCCGGAGCTGCTGGCCAGGCTGGCCGCGATCCTGCCGCTGGTGTGCCTGTCCAACGGGACGGTGCTCACCGAGCGGCGGCTGGAGCGGCTGCGGCCGCTGGCCGAGCTGCCCGCGGCCATCCAGATCTCCCTGGACCGGCCCGAACCGCAGGCCAACGACGCGATGCGCGGCCCGGAGAACTTCCGCAAGGTGGTGGACGCCATCCCGCGGCTGGTCGAGCGCGGCGTGCGGGTGCGGATCGCGACCACCGTGGACGCCATCGACGACGAGCAGCGCGAACGGCTGTGCAGCCTGCACCGCCGGCTGGGCGTGCCCGACGCCGACCACGTGATCCGGCCGATCGTGCGCCGCGGCCGCGCCGTCGACCACGACCTGGGCGTGGACGCCGGCCCCGCCGACCTGCCGGCCGAGCTGACCATCACCACCGACGGCGCCTTCTGGAGCCCGTTCGGGCCGACCGTGCACGGCGGCCGGCTCGACACCGACCTGCTGATCACCCGCACGACCATGCCGCTGCGGGTGCCGGCGGCCGCGCTGCTGCGCCTGGTCCGCGCCCGCCCACCGGGGACCGACGCCCAGCTCAACATCCAGTGAGCCTGAGCGCTCCCGGGCCCGGTCGGGCCCGCCACCATCCCAAGACCAGCTCCATCCCGCAGCGGCGCCGCCCACCGGCGGGCCGCCGGCTGCTGGCGGCGGTCGCGGCCGCCGGCGTGCTCGGCGCCGCCGTCGCCGGTTGCGGTGGCGGGCCGGGCCCGCTTGCCGGGTTCGCGGCGCCGCGCGCGGTGCGCCTGGCACCCGACGGCCGCCTGCTCGTCACCGACCTCGGCACCGGCAGGGGCGACGGCAAGGTGGTCGCGGTCGACCTGGCCACCGGCCGGCGGGACGTGCTGCTGGACCGGCTGCCGTCGACCCGCCGCAGCGGCCAGCAGTACGCCGACCTGGCCGGGCCGAGCGGGGCGGCCATGGCCCCGGACGGGACCGTGTGCGTGGCGGTCGGCGACGCCACCCGCCCGGCGGCCGGGTTCAGCACGCTGCGCTGCTCTGGCGGGCTGGTGGCCGACCTGGAGGCCTACGAGCGGGCCGCCAACCCCGACGGCCGGGAGCTGGCCAGCAACCCCTACGACGTCGCCTGGGACGGCGGCGACGGCTGGTATGTCAGCGACGCGGCCGCCAACGCGGTGCTGCACGTGGACCGCGCCGGCCGCATCCGCACGGTCGCGGTGGTGGCCAGCATGGCGCCGTTCGGCGGCCGTCCCGCCCAGGGGGTGCCGACCGGGCTCGCCCGCGCCGCCGACGGCACCCTCTACGTCGCGCTGTTCGGCGGGGCGCCGGCCACCGGCGGCCCCGCGGTGGTGGTCGCCCTGCGGCCCGGTCCGGACGGCTCCCGGTCGCGACCCGCCGCGGTCGCCCGTGCCATCGCCCCGATCGCGGTGACGGCCGGCCCGCGGGGGCAGGCCGTGCTCGACTACGGCGGCGGACCGCCCGACCGCGACCGCGGCCGCATCCTGCTGGTCGACCGGCCGGCCGACCCGGGCACCGTGGCCGCCAGCGGGCTCGACCGGCCGGTCGGCATGGCCCGGCTGCCCGACGGCCGCTACGTCGTGGCCGAGACCGACAACGGCCGCCTGCGGGTGGTGTCCTTGAAGGGGACGGGCTGAGCCGGCCCTGCGGTCCGCGTCCCCGGCGCTACTTCGGCGGCAGCGTGCGGACGAAGCGGAGGGCGTCGTCGATCCAGGCGGCGAGGGCGTCGTCGTCCTCGATGCCGTCCGGGGCGACGGTGACCCAGCCCTTCATCGGGCGGCCGGTGAAGTCGAACAGCCGGCTGCCCGGCCGCTCCAGCGCCGGGCCGGTGGCGTCCAGGCCGACCCGCGCGATCAGCTCCTCGCCGATCACGCCGACGCACATGTTCCCGTCCACCAGGAAGGCGAGGCCGCCGAACATCTGCTTCTCGGCCACCCCGCCGGTGGGGGCGAGATGCTCGCGGATCCGCTGCGCCAGCCCCTGGTCGAACGCCATGCCCGCAGCCTACCCCGGCGGCCCGACAACGACCGCGGCGGGCGGCGGGCTATGATCCACGCATGGACGAGCGCACCGCCAAGGTCAGCGAGCTGCTCCACGAGGCCGCCGAGACCCACCACCGGGTCTTCAGGATCACCGACGGCGCCGACGACGACTGGGCATCCTGGTACTCGGAGTGGCTGGTCACGCTGTCGGAGCTGCCCGAGCTGCTCGGCGGCAAGGTGGTCCGCAGCGAGCTGACCTGGCTGCTGGTGCGCCTGGACAAGGAGTATGCCGAGCGCCGCCCGGCCCAGCGCTGGGAGGACTGGTACGCCGGCGAGCTGCTGGCCCACTTCGGCGCGGGCTGAGCCGGTCGCCGCACCGGTGGGCCGATGAGCGACGTCGAGCACTTCGCGCTGGTCACGCTGATCACCGCCGCCGCGGGGGTGGCGGCGGTGCTCTCCAACCGGATCAGCGACCGGATCCGGGTGCCCGCGCCCGCGATCTTCCTGCTGGCCGCGGCGGTCGCCTCCGACGTGGTGCCGGCGCTGGGGGAGGTGTCGGTCACCAACGTCCAGCGGGTGGTGACGGTGGCGCTGGCGGTGATCCTCTTCGAGGGCGGGATGCGCATCGGCTGGCGCCGGTTCCGCGAGGCCGCGGCGCCGGTGGTGTGGGTCGGGGTGGCCGGCACGTTCGTCACCGCCGCTGCGCTGGCGGTCCTCGCCCACACCCTGTTCGGTCTGGACTGGCGGGCGGCGTTGCTGCTGGGCACGGCGCTGGCGCCCACCGACCCGGCGGCGGTGTTCTCGGTGCTCGGGCGCCGGGAGGTCAGCGGCCGCAGCGGCACCATCCTGGAGGGCGAGTCCGGCGCCAACGACCCCGTCGGCATCGCCCTGATGGCGAGCCTGCTGACCGCCGACCAGACGTTCGGCCTGGGAGCGGCGGGCGGCATCGCCGGCGCGTTCCTGCTCCAGCTGGCCGTCGGCGCGGTGGTCGGCGTGGCCGGCGGGGCGCTGCTGGTGGTGTTCATGCGCCGGGTGCCGCTGCCCAGCGAAGCGCTGTACCCGCTGCGGGTGCTCGCCACCGCCCTGCTGATCTACGGCGCGGCGACGGTCGCGCACGGCTCCGGCTTCCTGGCGGTGTTCGTCGCGGGCATCCTGGTCGGGGACGCGCGCGCCCCCTACAAAGGGGAGATCGAGCGGTTCCACGCCGCGCTGGCGAGCCTGGCGGAGATCGTCGCCTTCATCGCGCTCGGCCTCACCGTCGGCCTGCACACCCTTCCCGACGCAGACGCGTGGGGCATCGGCCTCGCGCTCGCCGTGCTGCTGACGTTCGTGGTCCGCCCGCTGCTGGTCGGCCTGCTGCTGCTGCCGGTCCGCCTGGCCTGGGGAGAGCGGCTGTTCGTGCTGTGGTCCGGGCTGAAGGGCGCGGTCCCGATCCTTCTCGGCACCTTCCTGCTCACCGCCGGCGAGCCCGACGCGACCCGGCTGTACGCCGTGATCTTCGTGGTGGTTGCGTTCTCGGTCGTCGTGCAGGGGAGCCTCGAGCCGGCCGTGGCGGCCCGGCTCGGGGTGCCGATGCGTCCCGTCGAGCCCGAACCCTGGACCCTGGGGGTGCGGTTCCGCCACGAGCCCCGTGGGCTCCGCCGCCACCTGGTCGCGCCCGGCTCCCCGGCGGACGGCTGCACGATCGGGGACCTCGCCGTCGAGGAGGACGTGTGGATCGGCTTCGTGATCCGCGACGGCGAGCTCGTCCCCGTCCGCGGCAACACGGTGCTGCGCGCCGGCGACGAGGTGCTGGCGCTCACCGACCCCGAACGCGCGCACGACCTCACGCCTGTCTTCACCGGCAGGCGGGACCGGCGCGACAGCTCCGCGCCATGAGCAGGTGGCCGTGAAGCGGGAAGCCGGCACCGGTGTGCTGCCCGGGTGAGACCGGCACCGTCGAGTCCTGCGGCTCGACTGCCTGACCGAGTGCCTGAGATAGACGCTCATAGGTCAGGTAACGGAAGATGAGCCGTTCGCCTTGTCGACCTCGAAGCGAGGTGCGCGATGCCCTATGCCCTGCGCTGCGCCGACAGCGGCATGGACTGCCCGGGCCAGTTCCAGACCAGCACCGAGGACGAGCTCATGCACCACGTCGAGCTGCACGTCCGGGAGGCCCATCCCGACATGGAGCTGACGCCCGAGAACGTCGAGATGGTCAAGGGCCTGGTCCGCACCACCTGAGCGCCGTACAGCAGAACGGATGCGCGTGCTGCTGATCGGTCCGCCCGGTGCCGGCAAGGGCACGCAGGCGGCCCGCATCGCGGCGCACTTCGACCTGGCGCGGATCGCCACCGGCGACCTGCTGCGCCAGGAGGTCGCCAGCGGGTCGGAGCTGGGCCGCACGGCCAAGGCGTACATGGACCGTGGCGACCTGGTCCCCGACGAGGTCGTCATCGCCATGACCAGGGAGCGGGTCGTCAAGGCCAACGCCGAGGGCGGCTACATCCTCGACGGCTATCCGCGCACGCTGGCCCAGGCGGAGGCCGCCCACCGCTGGGCCGAGGCCCGCGGGGTGCCGCTCGACCTGGCGCTGCTGTTCGAGATCGGCACCGACGAGCTGCTGGCGCGGCTGGCCGGACGGGCGCGGGAGGAGGGCCGCAGCGACGACGCCGAGGAGACGGTCCGCCACCGCCTCGAGGTGTTCCGCAGCCAGACCCACCCGCTGGTGGACTACTACCGGCGCCGCGGGATCCTGGTCCGCATCGACGCCGTGGGACCGGTCGACGCCATCACCGAGCAGATCCTCGCCCTGCTGCACTGGTACAAGTTCAAGGCGCTCACCGCCGGCGCCGACCGGCCGGAATGGGCCATCGGCCAGGGCGACGGGTAGTTACCCCGCCAGCTCGGTGGCGGGCTCGGGCAGGACGGGCGCCTGGGCGGCCTGCTTTGCGCGGCGCCGGCTGCGTGCCTGCGACAGCCGCCAGGCGGCGATGGCGCCGACCACCGCCACGATCGCCAGGTACAGAGCCGAGCGCGCCAGGCCGTTGATCCCGAAGGTGGTCATCAGGGTGCGCGTTGGTGAGCAGGGTGACCGCTCTGCCGATCGGAGCCGGCAGGTTCTCAAGCCGCTGGGGCTTGACCAGAGCCCAGCCCGGCCCTGGATACGAGGTTGCGCGCCCCGTTCAGGTCAGCGTCCAGCATGCCGTGGACAGGGCAGACGACGGTGTCCTGCCGCGGCCTGGTGCAGCGGGCGCCGCAGGAGTGGCAGGTGACGCTGGTGTAACTGGGGTCCACGCGCACCACTCGCCGTCCGGCGCTTTCAGCCTTGGCGATGAGGATGCTGGTGAACTGCGCCCAGCCCGCGTCGAGGATGCTGCGGTTCAGGCCGCGCTTGGCGGCGACGTTGGTGCCCGGTTGCTCGACGCTGCCGCCGGCCGAGGCGGTCATGGCGTCCACCCGCAGGGCCTCCAGCGCCAGCGCGTCGCAGGCGTCGATCAGCGCACGGGCGGTCTTGTGGTGGAAGTCCCGCCGCTGGTTGCGGACCTTGCGCCACTCCCGGGCGAGCGCCTGCCGAGCCCGTCTGCGGTTTCCGGAACCTGGTTCGGTGCGCTCCTTGCGACGCTGCAGACCGGCGATCCGCTGCTGGGCGGTAGCCAGGACCCGCGGGTTGGCCACGACCTGCCCGTCGCTGGTGGTCAGAAACCGCGCCACCCCCACGTCGATGCCGACCGCCCGGCCCGTGGGCGGCAGCAGCTCCGCCTCGGCGTCGGTGACCACGCTGACGTACCAGCGGCGATGCTCCTGCTTCAATTGGAGCGTCTTCACCCGGCCGACCACGGCGCGATGCTGGCGGACCTTGATCCGCCCGACCGCCTGGAAGCTCGCATGCGCCCAGCGGCCGTCGTCGGTCGCCTCCCACTTGGCGCCGTCTCCGGCAACGAACAGCACTTGGTCGAACCGCTGGTGGGGCTTGAACCGTGGGTAGCCGACCTTCCGCTGCTTGGGCCGCTCGTCCTTGCTCCTGGCCCGCTGTGTGGCCTTGTCGGCTTCTCTGATGCGCTTGAAGTAGGCGGCGAACACGCTGTTGAGGCGGCGGAGGGTCTGCTGCTGCGCGGTGAACGAGTGGCGGCCCTGCCCGTTGGGGTCGGCGGCGCGGATGTCCCTGAGCTGGGCCGACTGGTCGCCGTAGGAGACGCTGATCTTGCGCATGCGCCACGCCTCCCGCCGCTCCTGGAGGGCGGCGTTGTAGAGGTCGCAGTGATCGGCCAGCAGCCGGACCGCGCGGCCCTCCTGCGGGCGCGTCGGGTAGGCGCGCAGCTTGTAGGCGCGTTTCATGGCCCGACGCTCTGTCGGCCGCCCAGCCTGTTCTGCGGTCGGGTGGGCGCGATAACAGCGGCCAGCGTCCGCCTTGGCGCCGCCAAGCTGCTTCACATCGGCTCCGCGTGCTCGGGGTCAGCATTCGCTCCAGGGGCGGTCGCGCACCTCCCGGGTCACTCAACACCGACAAGCCTAACCCGTGGGTGTGACAACAGCGCTGTCTCCCACGGTGTAAGACGACGACCAGCGCCATGGTCGACCAGCGACCCGCACCAGTCCGCCGGGCAGGGCCGGCGCAACCAGCTCGCCTACTCCAACTACGGCCTGCGGATCGACTTCGGCGCCCCGGGCGGTGGAGATCCCCTGCTTCATCTTCACTGCGGAGTCCGGCTTCCCGCCAGGGCAGTGCTACTCGACCATCCAGGGCACCTCGATGGCGACGCCGCACGTCTCGGCGGCGTTCGCCCTCACCGCCAGCGCCCGCCCTCGCTGCGGCACCGTCCCGCGGCGCTGATGGCCGGTTGAAGGCCAGGGCCAACGACAACGTCCACAACCTGACCCAGGTGCTGTCGGCGACCGACACCTCGCCGGGTGAGCTCGACCCCGACCGGGCGCCGCCGGCTACTACCACCTGGGCGGGCCGAGGATCTCCGACCGCGACGCCTACGGTGCCGGGCTGGTGAACATCGCCAACCCATAACAGCGGCAAGGCAGCACGCGGGGCCGGCGTCGGGCCGGCCCCCGCCGCTGTTCGGGTTAGCCCGCCAGCTCGATGACGGGCTCCGTGGGGATCGGCGCCTCGGCGGCCTGCCTGGCGCGGCGTCGGCTGCGTGCCTGCGACAGCCGCCAGGCGGCGACAGTGCCGACCACCGCGACGATCGCCAGGTACAGAGCCGAGCGCGCCAGGCCGTTGATCCCGAAGGCGGTCATCAGGGTGCGCGTGTTGGTGAGCAGGATCGCCGCGCCCACGATGACGCCGAGCTTGCGGGGCGACAGCCGCCGCACCAGGTAGGCGGCCAGCGGCGCGGCGACCAGGCCGCCGGAGAGCAG
>Ga0081538_10006706_pt1 | contig 10079 bp, 10 predicted proteins | sample TabmetS5T2R1_FD_71022 | JGI IMG/M metagenome (GOLD analysis project Ga0081538, IMG submission 71022) | Tabebuia heterophylla rhizosphere microbial communities from the University of Puerto Rico - S5T2R1 | ecosystem: Host-associated > Plants > Roots > Rhizosphere ... | reverse complement strand
GGCCCCCCCCGAGGTGGGGCCGCCCGCGCCCGGGCTGCGCCGGGCCTGGCGGGCCGCGGTCCGCGAGGCGCTCGGCCGGCGGCTGGCCGCGGGCGCGGCCGTCACCGGGTTCCTGCGCCACCCGGACCGGTACCTCGTGCAGGGGCGGGAGCGGGGATGAAGCTCACCGGGGTGGAGCTGCGGCGGGTGGCGCTGCCGCTGGTGACGCCGTTCCGGACCTCGTTCGGGGTCGAGCGGGACCGGGACGTGCTGCTGGTCCGGGCCGTCACCGACGACGCCGAGGGGTGGGGAGAGTGCGTGGCCGCGGCCGAGCCCCGCTACTCCTCGGAGTACGCCGACGGCGCCGCCGACGTGCTGCGCCGGTTCCTGGTCCCGGCCGTGGCCGCCGTCGGGGACCTCCAGCCGGCGGCGGCCGGGGCGGCCATGGCCTTCGTCAAGGGCCACCGCATGGCCAAGGCCGCCCTCGAGCTGGCCGTGCTCGACGCCTGGCTGCGGGCCAGGGACGAGCCCCTGGCCGGCTTCCTGGGCGCGACCCGCGACCGGGTCCCGGCCGGGGTGTCGGTCGGGATCATGGACTCGCTGCCCGAGCTGCTGGACGCCGTGGCCGGCTACCTCGACCAGGGATATCTCCGCATCAAGCTCAAGATCGAGCCCGGCTGGGACCTGGAGCCGGTGGCGGCGGTGCGCGAGCGCTTCGGCGACGACCTGCTGCTCCAGGTGGACGCCAACGCCGCCTACACCCTGGCCGACGCCGGCCACCTGGCCGGGCTGGACCGGTTCGGGCTGCTGCTGGTCGAGCAGCCGCTGGCCGAGGACGACCTGGTCGGCCACGCCGAGCTCGCCCGGCGGCTGGCCACCCCCGTCTGCCTGGACGAGTCGATCACCTCGGCCAAGGCGGCGGTCGACGCCGTCGGCCTCGGCGCCTGCCGGATCGTCAACGTCAAGGCCGGCCGGGTCGGCGGCTACCTGGAGGCCAGACGCCTGCACGACGCCTGCCGCGACCTCGGCGTGCCCCTGTGGTGCGGCGGCATGCTCGAGACCGGGATCGGCCGGGCGGCCAACGTCGCCCTGGCCGCCCTGCCCGGCTTCACCCTGCCCGGCGACACCTCGGCCTCGGACCGCTACTACCGCCAGGACGTGACCGCGCCGTTCCTGCTCGCCGACGGCCACCTGGCCGTCCCGACCGGCCCCGGGATCGGGGTCGAGCCGCTGCCCGAGGTCCTGGACGACCTCACCACCTCGGCCGAGTGGGTCCCGGCCTGAGGCCGGCTACAGCAGCGTCAGCCCGTACACACTTAGCGCCTCGTCGGCAGGCTGGAAGAAGCTCTGGAAGTTGCCGCCGCAGCCGCCGATGGTGCCGCCGGAGGTGATGCCCTGGGCCAGGCTGCCGTAGTACATGGGCCCGCCGCTGTCGCCCGGCTGGGTGCAGATGTCGGTCCGGGTGAGGCCGTACACGGTGCCTTCGGCGTAGCGGACGGTGACGTTGTAGGCCAGGACGGTGCCGCAGGTGGTGCCCGTGGTCGACCCGGTCTTGCAGGCCTCGGTGCCGACCGCGACCCGGCCGGCCCCGGTGATGTCGCGGAAGGCGCCGTAGTGGAGCACGCCGCCGCGCGGGTCGAGGGACGCCGGGTTGCTGACCCGGATGGCGCCGAAGTCGTTGCCGGGGAAGCTGGCGGCGACCGCCGGGCCGATCGTCTGGCCGTCGGAGGTGCTCCAGGTGCCGCCCAGCGCGGTGCAGTGCCCGGCGGTGAGCACGTAGGTGCGGCCGCTGCCGCTGCGGGTGTTGAACCCGGCCGAGCAGCGCGACCCGCCGCGGTAGACGGCCTGGCCGCCGTAGAGGGCCTGGGTGTGCACGGCCGGGGTGCGCTCGACCCGGACCGCGGCCCCGAACGACCGGGACCTGGCCACGAAGGCCGCCCCGCGCCCGGCGGGAACGGTCACCAGCACGGTGTTGGAGGGCAGGTCCACACCCCAGCTGGCACCGACCGGGGCGTTCGCGGCGGCCCGGTCCAGGGCCGCCTGGACCCGCTGGAGGCGGGCCAGGCTCCGGGTCACCAGCCGCGGGGTGGCGCCGGCGGCGCGGGCCCGGGCCGCCGCCCGGGTGCCGAGGACGTTGACGGTGAGCCGGCCCGAGCCGTCAAGGTAGGCGCCGGCCGCCTGGGCCCCCAGGGCGCGGGTCAGCCGGTCGGCGGTGGCGGCCACGTCCGAGGCGGCGGCGCGGGGGGCGGCCGCGGCGGCCGGCGCCACCAGCAGGGCGGCCACGGCCACGAGCAGGGCCAGGACCAGCGACCGGAGGGGGGCGCCGGGTCGGGAGCGAGGGGACGGCGCCATCGCGCACCTCCCAAGACGGGACGACTCGCCATAAACCGTACGTTGTAGAGAAGGCTTATAAAGCGATCGAGACACCCTGTCAAGACACCGCGACCGCCGGGTGCGGCGGCTCAGCGGTGGGGGATGTCGACCCGCTGGAGGCGGTCGGCGGCCGCCCGGTCGAGCAGCCGCACCGAGGACCACCCCTCGGCCCGCAGCCCGCCCGGGTCGGCGGGGCCGGGGGCGGGGAGCTGGGCGCGGAGCTGGTGCCAGTTGCGCCAGTGGGTGGCGAAGGCGGCGTGGCCCAGGGTGCGGCGGCGGCGACGCTGGCCCTCCAGGGCGGCCTCGGCGGTGACGTCGAGCAGCAGCAGGTGGCCGCTGCGGCCGAAGCGGCGGGCCAGGCCGACCAGCAGGCGCCGGCGCCAGCCGCGGGTGCCGGTGTCGTGGACGATCAGGCCGGAGCGGCCGGGCAGGGCGAGCAGGACCCGGAGGAAGTGCTCGGCGTGGACCAGCGGCCGCCACAGCCGGTAGGGGAGCGTCCCGAGCCGGCGCTGGAGCCTGGCCCGGATCGGCTCCGGGTCCAGGACCAGCGACCCGGGGGCGAGCACGCGGGCCAGCAGGGTGGTCTTGCCGGCGCCAGGGACGCCGCCCACCACCAGCAGGGCCGCCGGGGGCAGGCGCAGCACGGCCGGGTCCCCGGGGACGTCGCGCTCGGGCGCTTCGAGCATCATCATGGCGGCGACGATAACGGCTCCGGCAGAAAGCCGGCGTAAGGGCGCGAGGTACGGCTTGCCACAACGGCCCTCTGGAGCAGCGGTCGAGTATCCGGCGCCGCATGCGGCGCCGAGCCGTCCGTCCAGCGCCAAGGCTTGCGCGCCGCCCCCGGCGACCACCCGATCTCCTCAATCCCGGATCCTCGACCGCTGTTCCAGAGGCGCGGCCATGCTGGCGGCGCTGGCCGTCGCCGGCCTCCTGGCCGGCTGCGGCTCGGACCAGCCCCTGGTCGACTCCTCCACGACCAGGCCGGTGCCGACCCTGACCACGGCCACCACCCGGCCGGCGGCCACGGCCGCCCCCACCACCCGGGGGATCCCGACCACCACCGGCCGGGTCCCGGTCACCACCGCCCAGCTGGGCCCGGCCGGCCAGCCGCTCACCTTCCGCGGGCTGACCCTGCGGCTCCGGCCCACCTGGCGCGCCGGCGGCGGCGGCGACCACGTCGAGGTGGCCACCGGCCGGGCCTGCCGGCGCAGCGCCGGCGGGGTCGACTGCCCCGGGTTCCTGCTCCTCGGCCCCAGCCAGATCGCCATCGCCAGCGAGCTCGCCCCCTTCGACCCGGACAAGGTCTGGCACCCGGGCGCCGGGGTCGAGGGCTGCCCCCAGGACCGCGACGGGCTGGCCGAGGTGACCCCCAGCCGTCCCGTCAGGCGGGGCACGGCCAAGGTCGGGGGCCGCGACGCCGTCTACCGGGAGTGGCGGATCGGCTGCGTCGACGCGGCCACCGGCGAGACCGAGGACAGCTACCGGCAACGGGTCTGGTACCTGGAGCGGCCCGGGATCCTGGTCGTCGACGAGTGGTCGACCCCCGGCCTGGGCGAGGTCCTGGCCTCGGCCAGCTTCGACTGAATCCCGGCGGCTGAGCCGGGCGCTTGCCGGACGGCCGGCCCCATGGGTTATCCTCGGGCCGCTGTCCCAGACAGGAGACACAGGTGATGCTGTCCGCCCGTGATGTCGAGGAGGCGCTCAAGGAGCGCCTGCTGCGTGGCGCCTACCCGCGCGGCGGCGCCCTGCCGTCGGTCAGGGCCCTGGCCGCCGAGCTCGGGACCAGCCCGAGCACGGTCGGCCGGGCCGTGCAGGAGCTGGCCCGTCAGGGCTGGGTCGCGGCCACCAGCCGCCGGGGGGCGGTGGTCCGGCGCGACCTGCCCACCACCGAGACCGGCGTCCGCGACGCCGAGGCGGCCATCCGCCGCCTGGCCGTCCGCTGGCGCCTGGTCGGCGGCGACCGGGTCGAGTTCCAGGAGCTGGTGGTCCGGGTCGCCGAGGAGGTCTTCCAGCCGTCGCCGCGGACGGTGTTCCTGGAGTGCAACCCGGTCGACCTGCAGCGGGGGCTGGACCAGGTGCGGCGGGAGACCAGCGTGGAGGTGGAGCCGCTGCTGCTCGAGCACGCCGCCGCCACCCCCGACGAGCTCAAGGACGTCAACGTCCTGCTCACCCCCTACTTCCACCTGGCCGAGGTCCGCGAGCTGGCCCCCGACGGGGCCCAGGTGGTGCCGCTCAACTTCGTCGCCTCCGAGGAGGCCATGCGGGCCCTGGTCGACCTCAGCCCCGACACCCTGGTCGGGGTGCTGGCCGTCGACGCCCGCTCCCGGCGCCGGCTGGAGGCGATCGTGCAGCAGTACTCGGCCGCGGCCGTGCTCGGCGCCCTGCTCGACGACGACGAGGCCGCCGCCGGGCTGGTCGAGGCGGCCGACCTGGTCCTGGTCACCAACGCGGCCAAGCTGCCCGGCCCCCTGGCCTCCCGGGCCCGCCGGCTGGTCCGGGTCGGCTGGGCGCTGGAGCCCGGCGGCCTCGGCGGCTGGGTCAAGGCCGACCCGGCCCGGTGACCCGGGCCGAGGTGGTGGTGGTCGGGGGCGGGCACAACGGCCTGGTCTGCGGCTGCTACCTGGCCAGGGCCGGGCTGGACGTGGTCGTGCTGGAGGCGGCCGACACCCCCGGGGGCTGCATCCACACCGTGGACCTGCCCGCCGGCCGCGGGCGCCTGGAGGTCGGCGCCTACGAGCACGGCGGCCTGCGGGCCAGCGGGGTGGCCGCCGACCTGGAGCTGGAGACCCGCTTCGGGCTCCGCTTCCACCTGCGCGACCAGGTCACCCTCGCCCCCTGCGACGACGGCACGGCCCTGGCCTTCGACGCCTCCCTGGACCGGACCGTCGAGCACCTGGCCCCGGTGGTCGGCCAGGCCGACGCCGACGCCTACCGGCGCTTCGCCGCCTGGGCCGCGGCCGGCGCCGCCCTGCTCGGCCAGACCGAGGCCGGCCCACCGCCGACGGTGCGCGAGCTGGCCGCCCTGGCCGAGGCCGCCCTCGGCCCCCAGGCCGGCAGGTTCCTCCAGGCCCTGCTGGGGTCGGCGTCCAACCTGGTCCGCTCGGCGGTGGCCGACGAGCGCCTCCAGGCCCCGCTGGCCCACTGGGCCGCCCACGCCCAGCAGCCGCCGTCCGACCCCGGCACCGGTGCCGGGGCCCTGCTGCTGGCCGGCGGGCACGGGCGCCCGGCCGCCCGACCCGCCGGCGGCTCCCGGGCCACCGTCGACGCGCTCGTCCGCTGCCTGGAGGCGGCCGGGGGCAGGCTGCGCTGCGGCCAGCCCGCGACCCGGGTCGAGGTGGCCGGGGACCGGGCGGTGGCCGTCCACGCCGGTGGCGAGCGGGTCGCCGCCAGCCGGGCGGTCGTCTCCGCCCTCGACGCCCGGCGGCTGCTCCTGGAGCTGGTCGACCCGGAGGCGGTCCCGCCCTGGCTGGCCGCCGAGGCCGGCCGCATCCACGTCGGGCGGGCCAACGTCAGCGAGCTCAAGGTCGACGCCGTGCTCGCCGGCCCCCCGCCCCTGCCCGGGCCGGCCGGGTTCGACCGGGCCTTCATGCTCTCGGCCAACACCACCGGCGACCTGGAGCGGGCCTTTGCCAGCATCCGCCTGGGCCAGCTGCCCGAGCGGCCACCGCTGATGCTGGCCTTCCCCTCGGCCCTCGAGGACGGCTGGGCGCCGCCGGGCCGCTCGGCCCTGTGGCTGTCGACCTTCGTGCCCTGGCGCCTGGCCGGCGGCCCCTGGGACCGGGCCGCGCTGGAGCGGGCCGCCGACCACACCTGGCGGACGGCCGAGAAGGCGCTCGGCACCTCCCTGGAGCCGGTCGAGCGCCACCTCACCGGCCCGCTGGAGTGGGTCGCCCGCCACGGCAACCCCCACGCCAACCCCAACCACGTCGAGATGAGCCTCGACCAGCTCCTGTCGTTCCGCCCCTCGCCCAGCCTGTCCGGCTACCGGACCCCGATCGGCGGGCTGTTCCTGACCGGCGCCGGCACCCACCCGGGCGGCGGTGTCACCGGCGCCCCCGGCCGCAACGCCGCCGCCGTGGTCCTGGAATGCCTCGGTCGCCCTCGGGCGGACCGGGTCCGCCGGCTGCGCCGCCGGCTGGCCCTGGTGCGCGACGCCGCCGCCGCCCTGCGGGCCCTGCGCCGCGCCGGCCCCTAGCGGCGGCGCATCCGGCGGACGCCCTCGCCCTCCCGCCAGAGCTCGATGACCAGGTGGTCGGCGGGGTCCCCGACCCGGGTGTGGACCAGCTCGGCGATGTCGACCCGGAACAGGTGGGCCGGGTCGCCGTCGCCGCCGCTGGCTTCCTCGCCGCCGGTGAACCGCGCCACCAGGGCCGGGTCGTGGACCTCGACGGCCCGGCCGGTCAGCTTGGCGTCGCCGGACCAGGTGGTCGGGTCGTCGGGCGGGTCGACCGAGGCGCTGTGCAGGGCCAGGCGGGGGTCGCGGCGCAGGTCGAGAGCCTTGCGCGACCCGGCCATCATGCCCAGCCAGAGCTCGCCGTCGGCGAAGGTGGCCTCGATCCCGCTGAGCCGCGGCGACCCGTCGCGGCGCAGGGTGGCGAGCAGCTTGTGCCGGTGGGCGTCGAAGCTCGCCCTGGCCCGGCCGGCCAGGTCGGGAGCGGCCGCCTCGATCTCAGCCCAGGTCGCCATGGGAGAAGTCTAGCGGCCGGCGCTGTCGGGAGCGGTCCAGCGGTTCCTCGCTCTCACCGCGACCCGGACCTAGACCCTGGACAACTCGAACGGGTTGGGGGACTGTGTGGCAATTCCGTCCGGGGGAGACGAGGTGCCCGAGAGGAGAACGCCGCCAGGGGGCGGCCCGACCGTCCAGCGGATGCTGGTCGGGGCCAGGCTGCGGCGGCTACGCACCGACCTCGGCCTCACCAGAGACCAGGCCGGCGAGGCCATCCGGGCCTCGGCCTGGAAGATCCACCGCCTCGAGAACGGCCAGGTCGGCTTCAAAGAACGCGACATCGTCGACCTCCTGCGCCTCTACCAGGTCGATGACCCGGCCGAGGTCGCCGACTTCGTCACCCTGGCCCGAGAAGCCAACAGCCCCGGCTGGTGGCAGCACTACGGCGATGTCCTCCCGGCCTGGTTCCGGACCTATGTCGACCTGGAATCAGTGGCCAGCCTGATCCGGACCTATGAGGGCCAGTTCATCCCCGGCCTGCTCCAGACCGACGCCTACCTGCGGGCCGTGGTCCGGGGGGCCCATCTGGAGGACAGCGCCGAGGAGGTCGGGCGGCGGGTGCGGTTGCGGCTGGCCCGCCAGACGCTGTTGATGCGGGAGGGGGCGCCGCGGCTGTGGGCGGTGATCGACGAGGCCGCCCTGCGCCGCCCGGTGGGGGGGACCGAGGTGATGCGGGGCCAGCTGGAGCGGCTGGTCGAGGTGGCCAAGCTGCCCAACGTCACCCTCCAGATCCTGCCCTTCACCGCCGGCGCCCACCCCGGCATGGTGGGCACGTTCACCATCCTCCGGTTCGCCGACCGGGAGCTGCCCGACCTGGTCTATCTGGAGCACCTGACCAGCGCCCTCTACCTCGACAAGCGCGACGAGGTGGAGCGGTACCTGAAGGTGATGGAGAGCATCTGCGTGGAGAGCGAGCCGCCGGGCAGGACGGTGGAGCTGCTGCACGCCATCCTTGACGAGCTGTAACGACGACCTGGAGGCCAGGTGGCCGACGACTGGACCACCAAGATCAACACCGGCGTGCCCAACCCGGCGCGCATCTACGACTACTTCCTCGGCGGCAAGGACAACTTCCCCGCCGACCGCGACGTGGCCGAGCAGATCGTGGCCATCGCCCCCGTCGCCCGGGACGTGGTCGAGGACAACCGGGCCTTCCTGCGCCGGGCCGTCCACCACCTGGCCGGCGAGGCCAAGGTCCGTCAGTTCATCGACCTCGGCAGCGGCCTGCCCACCCAGGGCAACGTCCACGAGATCGCCCAGGCCGTCGCCCCCGACGCCCGCGTGGTCTACGTGGACAACGACGCCATGGTGGTGACCCACAGCCGGGCCCTGCTGGCCGGCGACAACACCGTGGCCATCGAGGCCGACCTGCGCCAGCCCGACAGCGTCCTGCGGCACCCGGAGGTGCGGGAGCTGGTCGACTTCACCCAGCCGGTCGCCCTGCTGCTGGTGGCCATCCTCCACTTCCTCCCCGACGACCAGGACCCGTTCGGGATCGTGGCCCGGTTCCGGGACGCCCTGCCGGCCGGCAGCCACCTGGTCGTCTCCCACGGCACCCGCGACATCCCCGTGCGGCCGGACATGTCGCCCGAGGAGATGGCCGAGATGGGGGAGAAGGTGGAGCGGCTGTACCAGCTGACCACCGCCTCCCTGGTGACCCGGACCCGGGCCCAGGTGGAGCGGTTCTTCGACGGCTTCGACCTGCTGGACCCGGGCGTGATCGAGATCCAGCTCTGGCGGCCCGACGAGCAGGACTCCCTGCTGCCAGGCGGCTTCTACGGCGGCGTCGGCCGCAAGCCCTGACCGCCACTAGGTCGGGGTCCCCCTCGCCGAAGACGACCTCCAGCGCCCGGCCGAGGCGTAGGCCTCCTCGACGACCTGGACCACCACCCGGCCGTCCTCGCCGCTGGGGCGGGGCTGGCGGCCGGCCGCGACCGCCTCGACGAGCTCGGCCAGCTGGGCCGAGTACATCGGCTGGGTGCAGTGCTCGTAGCCGGGTGGCGGCTCGGTCTGCTCCCAGACCCGGGCGTAGCCGCCGGTGCCGTACAGCTCGGTGTCGGCCTCCAGGCCGCCCACCTTCGGCTGCCACCAGCCCGACTCGACCACCGAGGTGGTGTCGTTGGACCAGCCGATCAGCAGCACGGCGTCGTCGTCCACGGCGTAGCCGCCGTAGCGGGTGCCGATGGCGGCGCAGACCCGCACCGGCAGCGGGTCGCCGAGGAGGTAGCGGGTGGTGTCGACGGCGTGCACCCCCATGTCGAGCAGGGCGCCGCCGCCGGCCAGGTCGGGGTCGGTGAACCACCCCGACGGCCCCCAGCGGGCGTGGCCGCCGTAGCCGCGGGTCTTGACGATCTCGCCCAGCTCGCCGGCCTCGACCCTGGCCCGCAGGGCCTGGACGTCGGGGTGGAAGCGCCAGCAGTGGGCCACCATCAGCCGGGCCCGGCCCCGGCGGGCGGCCGCGACCATGGCGTCGGCCTCGGCCACGCTGGTGGCCATCGGCTTCTCGACCAGCACGTGCTTGCCCGCCTCGAGGAAGGCGACGGCCTGGGGGGCGTGGAGGGCGTTGGGAGTGGCGATCACGACCGCGTCCACCTCGGGGTCGGCGGCCAGGGCCCGCCAGTCGGTGGTGACCTTGGGGATGCCGTGGCGGTCGGCCAGCCGGCGCAGGGACGGCTCGCGCCAGTTGGCCGCCGCCGCCAGCTCGGCGCCCGGGTGCTCCAGCACCGCCCGGGCGTGGAAGTCCATCACCCAGCCGGTCCCGACCAGCCCGAACCTCACCCCTTGACCCCGGTGAGTGTGACCCCCTCGACGAAGACCTTCTGGGCGAGGAAGAAGATGACCAGCACGGGCAGGGTGAACAGGATCGAGGCGGCCATCTGGAGGTTGGCCAGGACCCCGCGCGACAGCTGGGTGAGCTGCTGCAGGGAGATGGCCAGGGTCCAGGCGTCGGGGTTGTTGCCGGCGTACAGCAGCGGGCTGAAGAAGTCGTTCCAGCAGTAGA
>Ga0081538_10006705_pt1 | contig 10081 bp, 9 predicted proteins | sample TabmetS5T2R1_FD_71022 | JGI IMG/M metagenome (GOLD analysis project Ga0081538, IMG submission 71022) | Tabebuia heterophylla rhizosphere microbial communities from the University of Puerto Rico - S5T2R1 | ecosystem: Host-associated > Plants > Roots > Rhizosphere ... | reverse complement strand
GCTATAAACAGGGGAGGTTCCATGACTGAACGTGAAGTGGTTAGACAGACCGCAGAGCTATTAAAAGGAATCATCCGCAGCATAGACAAAAAGCTCGAGTACAGCTTAGTGGACCAGACTCAAGAAGGAAGGTTTTCCCTTCGGCTGTCATCACGTGGGCGAGAAGCCATCGTTTCCCTGCTGACTGACGACTTGCGAGCGGCGGGGCAAGACAACGTGCGCAAGAATGCGATCCGGCAAAAGATCAAGAGTACGCGCGATCATTTGCTATCTAACTATGTGGTGGATGTCATGGGGAAAAGGGATGCGAAGCTGTTGAAGAAGGCCGGTGGATCAGAGGACGAGTCGCGAAGGTCTTTCTTTAGACGTCCAGAAGGAAGAAGAAGATGACAGGCACTTGTCAGACGGTGGGAGTGGTTTGGTTTTCTTTCAGAAATTCCCCCTCACATGAAGCCAGGCTGAAACTTAGTCGCTTCGAATAGCGTGGGATATAGGTCCAATTAAGCAATGGCCGCCGCACTCGATGATGTGAACGGATCTCCACCGCTAGCGCCGAAAGCTCTGACTATGGCGTCAATCTCCGAACCGTCCAGAACCTCTTTTTCGAGCAACTTCTCCGCAACTTTATGAAGCAGACGCAGATTAGTCTCTAACAGGTCCTTAGCCCGATGGTAGCTCTCCTGGATAATGCGCCTGACCTCAGCATCAATCTCTATGGCCGTGCTCCGGGAATAATCTGCTTTCTGCGTAAAATCTCTGCCCAGAAAAATCTCTTCTTCTTTCTTGCCGAAAGTCATCGGTCCTAGCTTTTCGCTCATCCCCCACTCGCAGACCATCCGGCGCGCCAAATCCGTCGCCTTTTCGATATCATTCCCCGCGCCCGTCGTCATGTGCTCGAGCACGAGCTCCTCGGCCACGCGGCCGCCGAACAGAATGACCAAATTATTGAGCAGATATTCCCGGGGATAGGTATGCTTTTCGTCCACCGGAAGTTGCTGCGTGAGCCCTAAAGCCATACCACGTGGAATGATCGTCACTTTGTGGATCGGGTCGGCGCCAGGGAGCAGCTTCGCCACCAAGGCATGCCCGGCTTCATGATAAGCGGTATTGCGTTTTTCTTCGTCGCTGATAATCATGCTGCGCCGCTCCGCACCCATCAGTACCTTATCCTTGGCCAGCTCGAGGTCGAGCATGTCGACTTTTGCCTTGTCATTCCGAGCCGCCAACAAAGCCGCTTCGTTTACGAGATTTTCCAAGTCCGCGCCGGTAAACCCAGGCGTGGATCGCGCCAGCACTCTGACGTCCACGTCCATTGACAACGGTACCTTGCGGGTGTGCACCTGCAAGATACCTTCTCGCCCTTTGATGTCCGGTCGTGGTACGACAACGTGCCGATCGAACCGCCCCGGACGGAGGAGCGCGGGATCCAATACGTCCGGCCGGTTGGTTGCAGCGATGAGAATGACTCCCTCGTTGGATTCGAATCCGTCCATCTCGACCAACAGCTGGTTCAATGTCTGTTCCCGTTCGTCATGGCCGCCACCGAGGCCGGCTCCGCGGTGACGTCCAACCGCGTCGATTTCGTCGATAAAGATGATGCAGGGCGCCTTCTTTTTGCCTTGAATGAAAAGGTCACGGACTCGGGAAGCGCCGACGCCGACGAACATTTCTACGAAATCGGAACCGCTGATGTTGAAGAACGGGACCCCGGCTTCGCCTGCAATCGCGCGAGCCAACAGGGTCTTGCCGGTACCTGGCGCCCCAACAAGTAAACACCCTTTGGGAATTCGGCCGCCAAGTTTGGTGAATTTCTTCGGATCTTTTAGGAATGCGATGATCTCTTGGAGATCATCTTTGGCCTCATCCACGCCGGCGACATCGCTGAAGGTTACGCGGTGTTGGTTTTCTGTAAGCAGTTTTGCCCGGCTCTTGCCAAAGGACATCGCCTTGCCGCCGCCCACCTGCATCTGGCGCATAAAAAATATCCACACCCCAATCAGCAGCAGCATGGGAAGCCAGTTAAGCAGTAGCACCCAGTACCAGGGCGAATCGTAATCGGGTTTCGCGGCGATTTTCACCTGCTTATCCCGCAATGACTTCACTAGCTCCGGATCATTCGGCGCAAAGGTTCTGAACGGTTCACCGTTCTTGTATTTGCCCTGAATATGATGTCCTTGGATCACGACCTCTCGAACGTCGCCGCGCTCCACGGCCGCCATAAATTCGCTGAAGACAATTTCCGGTTCGCGCCGGTATTGTTTGCCAAAAACGCTGAAAATCAAAAACAAAACGAGCGCCAAGACCAACCAAAGTGCAATATGTTTTGATGATCGACTCAAGAAATTCCTCGGTACGGGGAAACCCTCTCACATGGCCGGTATTGATTCTAACTCTTGCGGGATTCAAAGACGCGAAACTACCAGCGATTGCGACCGCCACCTCCGCCACCCCTGCGATCGCCGCCAAACCCTGACCGTCTCTCCTGAGGCCGGGCCTCATTGACGGTGATATTGCGCCCGTCAAACTCAGTCCCGTTCAGTGCCTGGATCGCTTTCTGGGCCTCAGCACCGGAACTCATCTCGACAAAGCCAAAACCCTTGGATCGGCCCGACAATCTATCAATGATCACCCGCGCGGACTCGACAGTCCCGTGCGCAGCGAAGAGGTCCTCAAGTTGCTTGTCGGTAGTCGCATACGATAATCCGCCTACGTAAACTTTGTTGGTCATATCTCCTCCTTCGTCGAACATTAATGTCTTCGTCCGTTTATCCTATCCAGAGGGATTTGCAAGGCCACGCCTCGGGTGTCGAAGCTTTTTCAATGCCGACGACTCAATTTGGCGAATTCTTTCTCTGGTGACACCGAATACCTTTCCCGTTTCTTCTAATGTATGCTCTGCTTTTTCTCCGATTCCAAATCGCATTCGAAGGATCTTTTCCTCCCGGGGGCTGAGAGTTGTCAGGATTCTTTGCATGTCGCGCTGGAAATCTAAAGAAGCGGCAATTGCTTCAGGGCCAGGAGAGTGATCGTCCATGACTAGATCGCCGAGACAGGCTTCTCCATCCTCGGCTGATGGTGCTTCCAGCGAGAGCGGTTCTTTTACCAGCTCACGGATAGCCTCGACCGCTTTCAACGGTAGTGCCATTTCCGTAGCTACCTCTTCCAGAGTAGGTTGCCGGCACAGACGACTAACCAGGAAGCGCTCTGTGATAGTAAATTTCCTTGTCAATTCAACCATGTGAACCGGAATGCGGATCGTCCGCGATTGGTCCGCTAGAGCGCGGGTCACGGCCTGGCGTATCCACCAGCTCGCATAAGTTGAAAACCTGAAACCCAGCCGGTGGTTAAATTTATCCACTGCTTTTATAAGGCCGATATTTCCCTCCTGGATCAGATCCAGAAACTGAAGGCCCCTGCCGCAATAGTGTTTGGCTATGGTGACGACCAGCCGAAGATTCGCCTCAACGAAGCGCTTTTTGGCCAGGGCAACACGCGCCTGCTTGTCATTAATGCTCACCACTAGTCGCCGTATTTCCGAGGCGGGCATTCCCATTTCAGTTTCAATAAGGCGAAGTGCTCGTTGCTTCGCCTTCTCTCCAGTTTTCTGTTCCACCTTCTGGAGTTTTTCATAGATCTGTTTGTGGTTGTTAACAATCACTTCAAACTGAACACGGTTAAGCTGAAGTCTCTGTAGGGATAAGGCAATCTGCTGTCTTTGCCGCGCTAGTTCCCGATCTAGATTCGTGCGTTTGATCGCGCTCATCGGCTGTTTGCGTTGTCCGGCGGTGCGTTCGTACCGCTGAGCTAAAGACTTGAGCTTCGTCAATCGCTTTCGGAAACGAATCCGAATGACCCTGCCGTCAATTGTCGGATTTCCGTACACTTGGTCTAGCCCCTCTACTACCTCGCGCGCATCAATAAGACCGCTAGCTACTTTCTTTCCCACATCGAGAGCCCAGTGAAGCGCGAGCAGGGAAGATAATGCCTCAGCGGCGATCTGCGCCTCACCATCCGCGATACTTTTGGCAAGCCCAAGCTCTTCTTCGCGTGTAAGAACGCGGATCGGTCCGATTGTGCTCAGATACGAGAAGACGGCATCAGTAGGTTTCTGCGAAGTAGCGAAGTCGATATCGGTCTCAGGTTCTTCCGCATCCGATAGCCCGCCAAACTGATCTTCATGGCCCGGCAGTTGAGGAGACTCCCAGCCACTCGCACGAGAGCGCTTCCGCAACCCGGTATCGGCGGTATCAACCAACTCGTGTGTGGAAGATTTACGGCCTTTCCGGTAGAAGTGGTTAAAAGTATTCATATATAGGTTTACGCTGTAGAGGAAGACCCCTAAGGCCGATCAGGTCACAAGAAAGCCAAAACGGATATTAGCAGCACGGGAAAAGCAATCACCCCTGTGATACGAGAGCTGTGCTTGAGGAGCAGAGTCGAGGCAGACACCTCTCGCCCATGGTTTCTATGCAGGGGTTTTTGTCGGTAGTTTCTCCAGATTCTTTTTTGCCGTTTGTTCCTGTTTCTTTATCTTCTGTTTCCGAGCCTTGTCCTTATCCTTCTTGCCTTTGTCTCCCATCGCGTATCTCCTTTTCCATTGTCCCGCCGCCCGGCTTCACGATCACAACCCGCAAAGAGCCGATGGCTCCTCTCACCTGTATCTGCGCCGTTGGGTTAGGTCCGCCGATCCCTGCTCGATTGAGTTGTCGTTAACCAGCGATTTGAAGGGAATCGCTTCCCCGGGGCTATGAGATCTTCTCTGTAAAATGCTTGTCACACGCGTCGGCTTCACTTCCAGTCCGGACAATGGCACTGAATTGATATTGATGCAATGACAAATTGATTTCCTTATCGCTAGTCTGCAGGTACACCAAGGTAGATTGGGCAATCCAGCTCCATCTTCCGTTCGTTGAAATGATTCGCCAAGATCCAGATGCTTGTTGTATGAATGCGTTTTTTATTTTAGGCCCTTTAATTCGACTGCTTTTGGATTTCTTCCTCTAGCTTAGTACCGGCTTTTGCCTTCTCGTTTCGTCGCTCCATCAGCCGGGCGGCTTTCTTCAGCCTTTTTTCGCGCCGAGCCGTTTCTTTCTGCCGTTTCTTGAATGTTTCACTTGCCATAAAATCTCCCTTTAGTTATAAGACGACTCTGAGAAAACTCATCGCGCCGGGCGGTGTCTTCACTGATCTCTGACTTCCGGCCGACTCCTTTTTTTCCTTGCCGTCGGTTCCCGCCTTTTTCGCACGTTGAGAGCCCTGTCTACCTCTTCCTCGGCCGCGTCTTTTGTTTCTCCCGTCACTTCTGAGATCTCGCAAATCAATATCCTTCTCGCCCTGTCCAGCGTCTGGCGGTCGCGCGGCGATAGCAGCCTCGTCTCGTTCAACTCAGTGAGCGACTCCACAACTTCAGCCAGGTCGAATATCGATCCGGAGGTCAAGAGTTTAAAGTTGTCAATCGCACGCTGCTTCCAGTTTGTAGTTGTTGCGGCGGACTTCTTGAGGAGGCCCAACAGCTTCGGGATCTCAGATTTTGCCATTAACTGCCGGATCCCCAGGCCGTTTACTTTGTCCACCGGGATGAACAGTTCGCCGCCGCTACCGTCGAGCAGAGCCAGGTGGTAGAAGCTGGTCGGACGGCCGGCGATCACTCTTTTGACGACTCCGCCAATGAGACATGGGCCTTGATACGGATAAACGACCTTATTGCCAAATTTCAGCATCACGCGATTCTCCTTCCTCAGTTGGATATCAGGGACTCTCAAATCCAAACCAAGCTGAGGTCTCCGCGGGCCGCCTGGACCGCGCTGCTAAAGAAGGCTCACATCAGCTGGTTCAGGCCGGCAAACAAACCTTAAACGTCGTCCCATGGCCTACCTCGCTTGTGTAGTTGATGGTGCCGTTGTGTGCTGAGACAATGTGCCGCGCAAGAGGAAGTCCCAAGCCACTACCGCCGCACTTGGTGGTCTTGAATGACTCGAAAATATTCATGCCGCGCGGAACACCGATGCCGGTATCACCGATTTCCAGCACCACCATGCGGTCGGAACGATAAACTTTGACAGTTAGGCAACCGCCATCCCTCATCGCCTCGATGGCATTTTTGCAAAGATTCAAAACGACTTGTTTCATTTTTGCTGGATCTATCTTGAGGAGAGCGGAACTGCTCTCAAAATCGGTTGTAACGGTAATCCCAGCAGCTCGATAGGCGATCTTTTCTGAAGCCAAGATCTCTTTGATGATCTCTTGAAGATCAGTCAATTGCAGGTCGAGACTTTGCGGCAGGGCAAGAGAGCGAAATTCACTGAGCAGGGACACTAACCGATCGACTTCTCGCATCGCGGCCTGCAGGGTGGCGGACAAAGTAGATACATCGACTTCTTGCTTTTGCAGATCGCTCTCCGCAAACTGTAAAGAAGCGGAGAGTCCGCCGAGGGGGTTGGCAACTTCATGAGCAAAAACGGCGGCCATTTTTCCCACTCGAGCCAGCCGTTCAGTTTCTTGTGCATGTTGCGACGATTGTTTTGTGTCCGTGATGTCATAATTCACCTGTAGAATCTCCTTCTCACCTCCGTTCGGGCTCTGGCGCAGCGACCAATAACTCGCCACCACAATTTTTCTCCCGTCCTTTCTCGTTTGGACCAACTCTCCAGTCCAGCAACCGTGCCGCCGAAGCTTAGCTTTGATCTCTCGGGGCGGCTCAGGGAGTTTCGTCTGCAAAAGGTCGTATGCACGCGTTCCCATAGCGCTTTTCTTGGACCAGCCATAAAGCTTTTGCGCGCCGTGATTCCAAAAAACAATCCGACCGCTGCTGAAACGGCGTATTAGAATGGCATCGCTGCTCTGAAGCAGGGCTTGTTTTTCGATGATTTTCTCGACGAAGTTCTTCTTATCAATCTGTGGTCGATGGCTTTTGCAAACAACCAGCCTCAACCGTGCGGCACTTCCCACAGTATTGTTGGCTTCGCTATACCGTTTCTTGAAAACATCAATGAAGCTAGGTTCGTCGTAGATTCTTTCCAAGAGAGTCTCCTTACTCTACATCGTTCTTGCAAAATTCTTACGTGATCCGCGATGCCCTTCTCCTGAGCCAGCCATTACACAAGTATAACCGGTAAGACTCGCGTCGTCCGCTCGCCGTGGGGATGAGCTTGCACCGATGATGAGTGAGACGATATTTCATAAGAATACCTTCGTGCAGTACTCGCCACCTCAGTGAAATCCCCAAAACACAAAGAGGCGGGTACCCTAGGGACCGCCTCTTTGTTAATCGGTCAAATGAGACCGAGTGTGTTCTATTTGGACGTTGGGTGTCTACCTGCTTACTGACTATATCAGAGGGAAATTGATAAAGATACCTCTCTTGATGCGCCTACATTCAAGCCGTTCCGGCAGGCTGCACGGTATCACCACGTAGATCGTTCTCGTGCCTCGCTCCAAAAGCGCTTGTGCTCCAATGCACACGTACCCGTGCGGTTCTGCAAATAGACGCATGGAGAAGGGCGAGAGCGGTGATGACGATTAGTGGTAGACTCGAGAAAGTCTGATTGCCTTTTCAATCTGCGGCACGGCTTGTGGGGAAAGATTCTTTGCAAGAGCGCGAATCATTCTTGCGTGAAACTTGTCGCAGAGGATCTCGATCATCTTTGACCCCGTGCGTGATTTGGCGGGTTGAATAACCACTCCGTTTTTGAGCACGCCATACAAGGGAGACTTTTCGGAAACCCCGCTGAGCAGGCGATCGTAGTGTTCGGGGGAAATCTCTAGCACTATCTTCATGGACCGAAGGTAGATTATTAGATTATTCCATCGATGGAAATCAAGAGAAAAACAGGTCATTTTTGGCCGCGATCGTGGAAAAAACTGACAACTACGATTGGGGGTGCTTGGGTCGGACAATTTGTCTTTTATTGGCGCTAGTTGGCAAGGATTTTCTTTACCCGGTCAATCACTTCCCGAGGTTGATCCATGATCTCTTTTAGCAAAGTCTGCAGCGTTTCGCCGGGCGTGTGTTCCATATCCATCTGGCCCTTTTTGGCTTCCTCAATAAGCCCGGGATCTTTCATGGCTTGAGCATAGGCGTCACGCAGGGCTTTTACCCGATCCGCCGGCGTGCCCGGAGCGGCAACCATTGGGCGACCGAAGTCACCGCTGGCGAGAATCACCCGCGTCAATTGGCGCCCTACATCGGGAGTTTTGTACTGTTCCATCAATTCAAAAAGTGTGGGCGTATCGGCCAATCTCGGGTCCCGTTTTGGTCCGCCTTGAAGGATATGCCGGTCGAAACCATTCTTGTGCCATGTCTCAAATGGCTCGCGGCCGAAGTGGGGCGGAATGTCCATGCCGCGGCAGACGATCTCGCTGCGTTCGACGGCCACGTCAACCTCACTGCCGCCCTGGTACCCCGTCACTGTGTTGAGCTTGGCCTTTAGATTTTCTTCCATTAGTTTGGCCAAGAGGTAGCCGGTGCTCGCGGTTCCTGTTGCCCCGCACTTGGGCGGTTCACTGGCCTTGATGATATCAGCAATCGTTTTGTAGGGTGAATCGGCGCGAAAATAGAGCATCACAGGAGCTTTTTCCTGAGTGCCGATCCATTCAAATTTGCGCACGTCGAACTGAACTTCTTTACGCTCGACCAGTTGATCCAGATAAAGGCTATTGATGGGCACAAGCAGCGTCAGTCCATCACCCTTGGCCACATTGTAGACGTAGTTCGCCGCAATGACCGAGCTGGCTCCGGGCATGTTCTGCACGATCATCTCTGGATTTCCCGGGATGTATTTGGGCATATAGCGGGCAAGGAGTCGGGCCCAGCGATCATAGAAGCCTCCGGGGGTGAAGCCCACCACGATGCGAATGCTTTTGCCCTGGTAAAACGGTTGAGCCTGTGCGTTGGCGACCGGCACAGCGTACCAGGCTACACTAACAAAAAAGAATCCGAGGACAGCGATCAGAAGAGAGAGAACTCTCCGCCACATAACCAGCTCCTTGCGATATTGCCACGACTGCTTTACAACAGCGACGGGTCGAAATGCAATGGTAAAGTTCTCCACCAAAGTGATAGACGGTCGGGTGAAGCGACTACGCGAACATCTTCTATCGCGAACTCTTGCTCGGGCCGTCGCGCAGGCTTGACAGCTTTTCGCGAGTTTGGTAGCGGTCGCGGCAAGAGCTTAGCTTCCATATTCTGAATTAAGGGAGGATTCTTTAATGGCGGACGTTGAACCTCGCGGAGCAGTTCATTGGATCGATCATTACGTTGTGGGAACGAACGACTTGGCTGCCTGGGCTGACTGGGCCAATAAAGCCACGGGTCTACCTCCAAGACCCATGAACGGACTTACAACCAACATGCGGAAAAAGAATACTCCGATATTTTGCTTCATGTGGTGGGAAGGCGGCTCGTGCCGCATCGGCGCATTTCTGCAGCCAGAGAATTACCCGCCAGGCAAGGAGCTGGGCAAGGATACTCCTCGATGCGGATTTTACATCCGGCCCGAGGATATCGACATGCACCTGCGCCGGCTCGACCAGCACAAGATTCCGCATACGGATCCGATACAGACGGCCGCCGACGGCGATGAAGGCAAGGTCATCTATTTGGCGGATCCGGACAACAACCAATACGAGTTCTGGGCTCCGGTGCATATGCCGGAAGGCGCCATGGAGATCGCCACTTCGGAAAAAGTGGGTCGCATCAGTCATGCGGTCTACGGCTCCCGCGACCTGGCGCGAACCGCAGCCTTTTTCGAAAAATACTGCGGCATGGGAGTGGAGCATAATTCCAAGACCGCCGAGGGGACACTAGTCTTGCGTCTAAGAGCGGGGCCGCGGCTGGTCTACAAGTTGGTTGACCAAGTCGATGAGCGGGTCGCAGGACACAGCCCCTGGTGGGATATGCACACGGCGTTGTTGGTTCGTGAGGAAGAGTTCCTTCCCAACTATCGGCGCATGTGGGAGGGGCTTCCTGAAGAAGCAGGTCCGAAAGAGAATCTGAATGATTCCCGTGACAAAGAAGACGCCTTCCCAGCGCGCACGGGTTTGCATCGCAGTCCGGTCGGCTACAAGTGGAAGGAGATCTATC
>Ga0081538_10006704_pt1 | contig 10082 bp, 7 predicted proteins | sample TabmetS5T2R1_FD_71022 | JGI IMG/M metagenome (GOLD analysis project Ga0081538, IMG submission 71022) | Tabebuia heterophylla rhizosphere microbial communities from the University of Puerto Rico - S5T2R1 | ecosystem: Host-associated > Plants > Roots > Rhizosphere ... | reverse complement strand
GTGGCACGCTCGAATATGCTGGCCATGCGCAAGCTCGGCATGCAGGTCTGTGTCTGTGGACCGCGTACCATGCTACCCATAGGCATCGAGCAGATGGGGGTGGAGTGCACGAGCGATTTCGATGCTGCGATTCAGGGCGCTGATGCGGTTATGATGCTGCGCATCCAGCGCGAGCGTCACGGCGAGGTGTTATTCCCTTCGCTGCAGGAATATGCCGAGCGCTATTGTCTCACCTCAGAACGTCTGCGGCGTGCCAAATCCGGCGTGCTTGTGATGCATCCAGGGCCCATGAACCGTGGCGTAGAAATTGCGCCAGAGGTAGCGGATGGACTCGAGTCGGTGATTCTCACGCAGGTGACCAACGGCGTGGCCGTTCGCATGGCGCTCCTGTATCTGCTCCTGGGAGGGAGTTAAGGTGGACATCCTCATTCGTGGCGGACGGGTGATTGATCCGGCCCAGGGGATCGATCGGCATGTGGACGTATGGATTGCGGACGGTAAAATTGTGGCATTAGGCTCGGACATTCGTACCCCTTTGCACCATGCGCCTGACGACCCGCGCCCGGCACCACGCCTCATCGAAGCCCAGGGATGCGTGGTCGCACCGGGCTTCCTCGACATGCACGTACATCTCCGTGAGCCGGGTTTCGAATATAAGGAAACCATTGCCACGGGACTGGCCGCGGCCGCGGCTGGCGGGTTTACCGCCGTGGCAGCGCTGGCGAATACTAAACCAGTCAATGATACGCCAGCCGTCACACAGTTTATGCTGCGGCGGGCGGCGGCGGGGGGGGGCACTCGCCTCTTTCCGATTGGCGCCGTATCAGTGGGCCTGGCTGGGGAGGAATTGGCCGAGATCGGGGGGATGCATCAGGCCGGCATTGTCGGCCTGTCGGACGATGGTATGCCAGTCATGAATCCCCGCCTGATGCGCCGTGCCATGGAGTATGGCCGCATGCTGGAGCTACCGATCCTGTCTCACTGTGAGGACCATCAGCTGTCCTCTGGCGGGGCAATGCATGAAGGGGTCGTGTCGACAGCACTAGGCCTCATCGGCGTGCCAGCAGTGGCTGAGAATGTCATGGTCTATCGCGACATCCAACTGGCAGCGCTGACCGGCGCGCACCTGCACATCCAGCACGTCAGCACTGCAGAAGCGGTGGACCTGGTGCGCCGCGCTAAAGAGCAGGGGATAACGGTAACGGCAGAAGCCTGTCCGCATCACTTTACCCTCACGCATGAGGCGGTGCGAGGATACCATACCAATACCAAGGTCAATCCGCCGCTGCGTACCGCAGCGGATGTCGAGGCCATCAAGGCAGGGTTACAGGATGGGACGCTTGACGTCATTGCCTCAGATCATGCCCCGCATCATGTCTCAGAAAAGGACCAGGATTACGCCGCAGCGCCGGCGGGGATGATTGGTTTGGAAACCAGTGTGGGGTTGGCGCTGCGGCTGTACCATGAGGGGATACTGTCGCTGCCCCAGATCATTGCCAAATATACCGTCCATCCTGCCAGCATCCTGGGTGTACCGCACGGCACACTGCGGGTGGGAAGCAGTGCGGACGTGACGATTCTCGATCCGGACTATACCTACGAAGTGGAGGCAACGACATTGCGCTCGCGCAGCAAAAATAGTCCGTTTCTCGGCTGGCACCTCCGCGGGGCCGCGGTGGCGACGCTGGTCAGTGGCGAGGTCATCTTTGAGCGTTTATGAGGGAGAGCCATGCGGGCACTGCTGGCCTTGGCAGATGGTACATATTTTGAGGGTGAGTCGTTCGGCGCGTCTGGTGAGGCGATGGGGGAAGTGGTCTTTAACACCAGTATGATGGGCTATCAAGAGATCCTGACAGATCCTTCTTACAAAGGGCAGATCGTCACGATGACCTACCCACTGATTGGCAACTATGGCGTCAACGACGAGGATTTTGAATCGCATATGCCCTGGGTCGAGGGTTTTATCGTGAAAGAATGTAGCCCCGTGGTCAGTAATTGGCGGGCGCGCCGCAGCCTGCCTGACTTTTTACGCGACTATGGCATCGTCGGCATTGAGGGGGTCGACACGCGCACGCTGACGCGTCATTTGCGTGACCATGGCGCCCAGGAAGGCATTATTTCCACCACCGAACTGGACCCAGAAGTGCTGGTCGCCCGCGCCCGCGCTGTGCCGCAACTGAGCGGTCGTGACCTCGTCTGTGACGTGACCTGTGCAGCCTCATATGTCTGGACAGGCGGTACCTCGACCCTGGTCGAGGTACCGCCTCCGGCAGGCGTCACGCCGGCAGTTGTAGCCTATGACTACGGCATCAAGCGCAACATCCTGCGCCGCTTGACTGACTGGGGCTGTCAGGTGACCGTCGTGCCGGCTGCCACACCCATCGAGGCTGTGCTAGAGCTGCAGCCAGACGGAGTTTTTCTGTCGAATGGGCCAGGCGACCCCGCCGCTTTGCCCTATATCATTGAGCAAGTCAAAAAATGCCTGGGTGTGAAGCCGATCATGGGGATTTGTCTCGGGCATCAAATCCTCGCTCTGGCGTGTGGCGCTGAGACCGTGAAACTGAAATTTGGGCATCACGGGGGTAATCAACCGATCCGCGACTTGCAGACAGAGCGGGTGCTCATCACCGCGGAAAACCACGGTTTCGCCGTTGATCCCAGCACCATGCCGGATGCACTTGAGGCCACACACATCAACCTGAACGATAACACTATTGAAGGCATGCGGCATCGGGAACTCCCTGTTTACTCCGTGCAGTTTCATCCGGAAGCATCGCCTGGGCCACACGACGCCCGTCAACTCTTTGCACCGTTTCTCGCTAGTATGTTGCACCATTCGTAAGGGGAATGCCGTGCCCAAACGTCAGGATCTTCAGAAAATCCTCCTCATTGGTTCCGGTCCGATTGTCATTGGCCAGGCCTGTGAGTTTGATTATTCCGGTACCCAGGCCTGTAAAGCCCTCAAGGAAGAAGGCTACAGCATCGTGCTGGTGAACAGCAATCCCGCCACCATCATGACTGATCCGGACCTGGCTGACCGGACCTACTTGGAGCCACTCACCCCGGGCATGCTGGAAAAAATCATTCGCCGCGAACGACCGCAGGCCCTCCTGCCGACGATGGGCGGTCAGACCGCCCTCAACCTGGCAGTAACCCTGGCAGAAACAGGCGTGCTCGAGCGCTACGGGGTCGAACTGATTGGCGCCAAATTGGAAGCCATCAAGAAGGCCGAAGATCGCGACCTGTTCAAGCAAGTCATGCAGGAGATTGGTCTCGTCGTGCCGCGCAGTGTGGGCATCACGCATGCTGACGAAGCGCCGCAGGTGCTCGCCGAGCTGGGCCTGCCGCTGATCATTCGTCCCTCCTTCACTCTCGGCGGCACGGGGGGGAATGTTGCCCGTACGGTCCAGGAGTTTGAGGAGCACGTCGCCTGGGGCCTGGCGGCGAGTCCGCGGCACCAGGTGCTCATTGAGGAATCCGTGCTCGGGTGGAAAGAGTACGAGCTGGAAGTGATGCGCGACCTGGCCGACAACGTCGTGATTATCTGTTCCATTGAAAACGTGGACGCCATGGGTGTGCACACTGGCGATAGCATTACGGTAGCGCCAGCGCAGACCCTGAGTGATAAAGAGTACCAGCACATGCGCGATGCGGCGGTGCGCATCATTCGCGCCATTGGTGTGGAAACCGGTGGCTCGAACATCCAGTTTGCGGTGAACCCCACGAACGGTGACATAGTGGTCATCGAAATGAACCCGCGCGTGTCACGCAGTTCAGCCCTGGCTTCCAAAGCCACCGGTTTCCCGATCGCCAAGATCGCCGCGAAATTGGCCGTGGGCTATACATTAGACGAAATCCCCAATGATATTACGCGCGTCACGCCGGCCTCGTTCGAGCCGACCATCGACTACTGTGTCGTGAAAATGCCGCGCTTTGCCTTCGAGAAATTCCCGGAGACTGATCCAACCCTGACCACGCAGATGAAGTCGGTGGGCGAGGCCATGGCCATTGGGCGCACGTTCAAGGAAGCGCTGCAGAAGGCCATGCGTTCGCTGGAAACGGGTCACTATGGCTTCGAGTCGCCTATCCTGGAAGGACAGACGGCCGCGGAGATCGAAGCCATCCTGCAGACAAAACTCCGGACACCATACGCTGATCGTCTGTGGTACATTGCAGAAGCTCTACGCCGTGGCATGGCAGTGGAGACCATCGCCCAGCTTACCCAGATTGACCCCTGGTTTCTGGTGCACATCCAGCAAATTGTGGCGTACGAAGGCGAGCTCCAGCGTAGCGCCGCGCCTGAGGCCGCGGAGACTTTCGCGCTGCCGCACACGACGCTGGTACGTGCCAAGCAGTATGGCTTTGCCGACACGCGCATCGCGGCCCTCCTCACTCAGGGTAATGGCCGGCTCCAGCAGGCGGCGCAGCGCATCCGGGCCCTGCGCCAGCAGCAGCAGATCACGGCAACATTTCAGCGGGTTGACACGTGTGGTGCCGAGTTTGTGGCGCACACCCCTTACTTGTATTCCACCTACGAGCGCGCCTGCGAAGCCGCGCCGCAGGCCGTGAAAAAAATTATGATCCTCGGTGGTGGCCCCAATCGCATTGGGCAGGGTATTGAGTTTGATTACTGCTGCGTGCACGCCGCCTTTGCGCTGAAAGAGGACGGCTACCAGACCATCATGGTGAACTGTAATCCAGAGACGGTGAGCACCGATTATGACACCTCCGACCGCCTCTACTTCGAACCGCTCACCTTTGAGGATGTCATGAATATCGTCGAGGTTGAGCGCCCCGATGGCGTGATCGTGCAGTTCGGTGGTCAGACCCCGCTCAACCTGGCGTTGCCGCTGGCCCGAGCCGGCGTGCCGATTCTCGGCACCTCACCCGACAGCATTGACCGGGCCGAGGACCGGGAACGTTTTCAACAGTTAATTGCCCAGTTAGGATTGATCCAACCGGACAATGGCACGGCCACATCACTGGTAGCCGCCACAGCCATTGCCCGACGCATCGGCTATCCCGTGGTGCTGCGTCCCTCGTATGTGCTCGGGGGACGGGCCATGGAAATTGTCTTTGACGACGAGAGTCTAGAGGCATACGTCCAACGGGCCTTTGCCGCATCGCCCGGTTTGCCGGTGCTGATCGATAAATTTCTCGAGGACGCCATCGAGGTCGATGTTGATGCTATTTGCGACGGCACCACGGTGGTCGTTGGCGGGATCATGGAGCATATCGAAGAGGCCGGCATTCACTCCGGCGATAGCGCCTGCTCGCTACCGCCCTATTCGCTATCAGAGGCGATGCTGGCCACGCTCAAGGCACAAACCAGGGCCCTGGCGCTCGAACTCGGAGTGATCGGACTCCTGAATATCCAGTTTGCCATCCAAAACGGCGTGGTCTACGTGCTGGAGGTCAATCCGCGTGCCTCGCGTACTATTCCCTTTGTTAGCAAGGTCATTGGCGTCCCGCTTGCCAAACTGGCGGCGCGGGTGATGGCGGGGAAAACCTTGCCGGAACTCGGCTTTACCCAGGAAGTAGCGATTCCACATAGCGCTGTGAAGGAAGCCGTCTTTCCGTTCATCAAATTTCCCAGTGTAGATACGGTCCTGGGACCAGAAATGAAGTCCACGGGAGAGGTGATGGGCCTCGATACATCCTTTGGGCGCGCCTTTGCCAAATCGCAGATGAGTGTGGATAGCGGTTTGCCCCGTGCGGGCAGGGTGTTTCTCAGTGTTAAAGACCAGGATAAACCTGCCGTCGTACGCCTGGCCAAGGAATTAACCGCTCTCGGCTTTGGCCTGCTGGCGACGCAGGGCACGGCAGCGGCTATTGCCGGGGCTGGTCTGGCCGTGGAGCCCATTAACAAAGTCTATGAAGGGCATCCACATGTGGTGGATCGGATGCTGCAGCGGGATATTCAGCTGGTGATCAATACGGTGGCGGGGAAAAGTTCCCGCGCCGATTCCTACTCCTTACGACGCACGGCCCTGACCCTGAACATTCCTTACTGTACAACCATTCCAGGTGCGTTTGCGGCAGTGCGCGGTATCCAGGCACTGCAGGAACGTGACCTGGAGGTGTGCTCCCTACAAGAGTACCATCAACGTCTCCTCCACTGAGTACTGCATACCTGGTCAAGTAATTTCCTTTGACTCGACATGGCTTCCTATATTATGATACCTTATCAGCTCTCCCTTCAGTTGAAACAACCTCCCCTTATGAGCCTGGCCCTTCCCTGTCACAGGGGGAGGGTGGATAGATAACCTCGTTTAGTCCACAGGAGCGCTTCCAGGAGGCGTAAGCTCAGGAGGCTCACAGCCGGTCTCAGGGGGATATCCCAAGAAATTCTGGCACACCACGGCGCGCTTCTCAGCACACCGAAAGGTCATCAGGAATTGCTCCTGGCCCCGCGTCAGGGCTACGTTATCTGGACGAATCCGCTGCACACGTGCCCATGCTGTGACCGGGGTTGCCAGCGTCTGCCTCCGACAGAAACGTTGCGCCAGACGGCTGAGGATGCTGTATTTGAGGGTAGCGCGATGCTGCGAGGGCACACGCATCCAGCGCACGTTGTGCACATAGGCTTGCAGAAGAATGGCCCGTAATGACCGCGGGAAGAGGCTGGTGGGGTCAAGAGACTGCGTCGTGCCATCAGGGCGCTGGGTGCTCACACGGTAGGTCACGTGATAGTTCATTTTATCGATCCAATCGAACAGATGGTACTCCTGGGCAATGCCGACAACCCAGAGGCAGGCATAGGCTGGTTGGTAGAGGGCCCCAAGTACTGGTGTGCCACGCGCCACTGCCAGACTGAGCACCAGCAGAAAGACCAGCGCCAGCCACCCGACACGATTGAGGCGGGGGGTCTGGCGCAGGGCCGGCGGATGGGCTTCACACCGCCGCAACCACTGCAGGATTTCGGCTCGAAAGAAGAGCACCGACGTGCCCAGCAAACCGAGATTGACGAAGGGCAGTGGCAGGGTCAGGAGAATGCCCAGATGAAAACCTAGCTGGCACAACAGGCCGCACCATTTGCCAGGATGCCCCGGGCGGCACAGCAGTAACATCGGGATCAGCGGCTCTACCACGAGGGCAAGATAGTTCATCACTTGCAGGAAGGGGAGATGCTGTGGCTGCCAGAAATCGGGCGCGTACGCAATGGGCAGGCGTAACGTGGCGTAGAGGGCGAAGCCTTGTTGCCACAGGGGGCTGGTGAATTTCCACAAGCCGGCCACGAGGTACACGAGGCAGACGTTGGCCAGGAAGCACCACTGGACTGTGCCTGAGACGGTGACTCGACGCCAGTGTGCCATACAGGCGTGCCATCCTTGCCGCAGTTCCCAGGGTAGCAGGGTCTTGCCCATCGGGAGCAGCATGAACCAGAAGAGGAGGAGATGCATAAAGGCATCATCAACATAGATGACCAGAAAATTCCAGCGGTAGGTCGATACCGCAATGGCAAAGAGCACACCAGCGCAGAGCCGGACACGATAGCCCAGCACGATACCCCACGCACCCACGCCGGCAAGCCCCAGGAGGACATACAAGCACGCTAAGGTAATGCCAGGCTGAAATAGACTGAGGCGCGTAAACCAGAGGATACGCTGGAGGAGGACATGATCTAGCAAGCCGTCAGGGTTGCTGAAATCTTCAACCTGCAACAGCAAAGACACAAAATAGGCCACACACAACAATCCCCCTAGGATACGAAAGAGATCGAGGGGGAGGGCATAGGTCTCCGAGAGCAGCCAGGCACGGAGACGACTGCGCACGTATGACGCCATGCGCAGGGGAAAAACAGCCGAGACCGAGGAGAAGTGTGATATGATCTTGCCTCGCATGTTCGCACCGGGTCTTCTTCGTTTGCCGGGAATCAGTTTGTGCTGCGCGATAGCAGTGGTTTGACACTGAATAAGGCGTGTTTGGCCTCAACGAAGGCTTCGCCTATGGCAACAATTTCACCCTGCGTATGCGCTCGCTCTCCTGGATGACACTGGTGAACCACTTTGCCGCGTACCTCGAACCGGAAGTGCTGGTCCGAAGCCGGAGCAATCCACTCGCTGACAATACGTTTGACGCCGGGCTCTATAAAGGCTACCTGAAGGCCAGCTACGTGAATCTTGAGCTAGCCTTTGGCCGTGATACGCTGTGGTGGGGCCCAGCGTCGCAGGGCGACCTGGTGGTTTCGAACAACGCGTTCCCCTTGAATCTCGTCAAATGCACCACACCACAGCCCTTCCGCTTGCCAGGGCCCTATGATGGCCTGGGCAAATGACAGACCGCCTATTTTGTGGCTCGTCTGGAGGCGCAACGAGAATTCTCGCAGGCCCTGTTGAGTGGCCTGCGCCTGACGTTCCAGCGGCAGCTCTGGTCAAGTTTGATTTTACCAACGCCTTTCAGGCCTTTGGGAGCGGTGGCGTCAGCCTCAGTCCTGGCGAAGATCTTGAGAAGATCTTCGTGCCCACCCTGAATACCACAGGGCGTACGGTGAACAGACTGGCAGCCTATGATGTTGTCCTGAGCGTGCCCTTTGTACGGGAGATCCCGTTTCTGAAAGGGCTGAAATTATACTGGCAACATGGTTAGGATAATGTCAGGAATATACAAGGCGTGCTGGGAGGAGGCAACATTCTCGGCGGGGTACTGGGGGGAGGTGGGACGTACGCTTTGAATTCGTCGAAACGCGCGATGTTGGACCAGTGTGGCATACTCATTCTACCTATAGCAGTGGGTTTGCTTTTCAGCAGTTCGTGATTGGCCATCCCATAGGGGGAGCAGCCCAGGGGGTTTTTTTAGCGTGCGACGTATTACCTGACGCCCACTGTCTGGCTTGCTGCGGATGAGCGGTATGAACAGTACGGCTTTGAGACACGGCCGGTGCTTACCACACAGCAGCGCTTTGGCCTCGAAGCCTCCTACCAGTTTCCCTGGCAGCAGCGTTATCTCACTCTAGGGGGGCGTATTGAGTATGCAACCCTTGAAAAACCAGGGGCGGCAAGTGAACGCACAGTCAACGTCCAACCCTCCACCCGCTGGCGCTTTTAAAGATGCGATGTAGGATGGAGGAGTGGGCGTTGGGAAGAGTCCGAGATGGGCTTAGAGGTTTCCGGAGGACGGAGTTCGAGGGGTTCAACCTCCGCGCTATCGACATCGACGGCCACGGCTTGCTGGATGATGTCCAAGCTGATGACCAAACGGTGCTTTTGTCTTCTCGCTATGAGTATGCCCTCAGCTCCAGCGAGCAAGCCGTACTTGATCCGTACCCGCATGCCTTCGACGAGGTAAGGATGTGGACTACAGGGGAGGCGATGCTCCATCATGGTGCGCACCGCAGCGATTTGCTCATCGGGTATCGGCACCGGTCTCCCATTGAACGCCACAATGCGTGCTACACCTACAGTTTCCAGCACTGGAATTCTATCTTGCAGAGCAAAATAGACAAAGAGATAACCGCCGAACAATGGGACATCAACGAGCTTGACCCGATCTTTCCAGATACTGCGCTTCCGCCACAAAGGTAGCAGATGGATGATGCTCTTCGCGGCCAGTTGGTCGCGGACCACTTTTTCGTGCCGTGATCGCGTCTGGATGGCATACCAATAGGGCTGCTCGATACTGTCTGCGGACATGCCTGTGCTCTCTCCCCTATCTGCTAACGCGCTGCGATGCTGCTGTAGCCTGTAGGGCACTTCCCAAGTGTACCAACGAGACGAGGCGATTGCTAGGAGATGTGACACTATTAATCACCTCATACTTTGCATCCTGGTTGTGGTATTGCTGGGACGTTATGCAGGCTAGAGCACGAGTACCAAAGGATATATTACAATAATATTATAATTTTTTATGGTACAGTAAGAGTGTACCTATAATACTCGGCTGTTGCCAGGAAAGGGTCCTAGAGAATAATGCCTGGCACATCACGCCCTCACAGCAGACAAGTTGCCAAGTACGCCTTCAGCTATAAACTTTTGGCCGATCCCGTCTGCTCTGACTGACGGCTGAGAATCGAGAGCAGAACTCTCATACCCTCAAAGTCTCTGATCCTATCAGCTTGGCTCACAGGCTAGTCGTTAGCCACT
>Ga0081538_10006703_pt1 | contig 10082 bp, 9 predicted proteins | sample TabmetS5T2R1_FD_71022 | JGI IMG/M metagenome (GOLD analysis project Ga0081538, IMG submission 71022) | Tabebuia heterophylla rhizosphere microbial communities from the University of Puerto Rico - S5T2R1 | ecosystem: Host-associated > Plants > Roots > Rhizosphere ... | reverse complement strand
GCCCAGCCCTCGTCCGCGGGGTCGTGCGAGCCCTGCCAGGTCTGAATCTCCTCGATGAGCTCCGTACGAAACTCCTCGACGTCGAGCGCGCCGCACCGCTGCAGCGCGACGGCCGCGCCGAACATGCGGCTCTGCCACGGCGTCTCGAAGAGGAGCTCGCCGTTCGATCGCGGCAGGGCGGTGGCGCGGTCGCCGTCCAGCGTCCCGACCGCATCCGCGCTCATGTCGCCGCCCCCGCCGGAGCGGCCGGCAGCCCGGTGCCCACCATGCTGTCGCGGGTGACGAGCGCGGCGAGCTCCGCCTCGGCCGCGCCGTCCGTCCCATCGGGTCTCATCGGCACAACCAGATAGCGCACCTCGGAGGTCGAGTCCCAGACCCGGATCGCCGTCTCCTGGGGCAGCTTCATTCCGAACTCGCCCAGCACGGCACGGGGCTCGGCGATCGCACGCGCACGGTAGGCCGGATCCTTGTACCACTTGGGCGGCAGGCCCAGGACCGGCCATGGGTAGCACGAGCAGAGCGTGCACACGACCATGTTGTGCACCTCGGGCGTGTTCTCCACCGCGACCAGCGTGTTCAGCTCGAGCCCGCCGATGCCAAGCTCCGCGACCGCGGCGGTCCCGTCCGCGAGGAGGCGTGCCCGATAGTCGGCATCGGTCCATGCGCGCGCGACCACCCGGGCCCCGTGCCGGGGACCGAGATCCCGCTCGTAGTGCTCGACCACCGCGTCGATCGCATCCGTCGAGATGAGGCCCTTCTCAACGAGCAGCGCCTCGAGCGCGGCCGCCCGCAGTCCCGGGTCGTCGAGGTCGTGGCTGTGGCTCACGCAGGCTCCAGGTAGCTCTCGAAGAGGTCGAGTGACACGGTCCAGCGGCCCTCGCCCGAGGGGCCGAAGAGCTCGTCGGAGTCGAAGGCGACGGCGTAGACCGGCTCGCTCGGCCCCTGATACGGACCGATGTCGGGAAAGGAGTCGCGGCCGTGCACGGCCTCGACGAGCCCGACCGCGCCGCGCGCGTAACGCGGACAGCGCGTGTGGCCGCGCGGACGCATCCGCCGCACCCGAACGCGGTCGCCGACCCCGAGGCGCGTCGCGCCGGCGGGCGCCAGCGGCTCGTTCTCCCCCTCGGCCGCCACAGCGCGTGCCGCCAGATCCGGGTCCGAGCGGGCGGGCAGGGACTCGCCCGCCCGCAGGCGCTCGACGCACCGGTCGACCTCCCCGGGCGCGATCGTCCCCTCGCGCTCGAGCCGGCGCTCACTCGACCAAAGCCAGCGGTGGTAGTACGAGGCGCGCAGATAGTCCTCGGGCGCCATCTCCTCGCGGGTTGCGCGGCCCGAACCGGCCGCGAGCCCCTCGCTTGCGATGAGGGAAGCGATCGCGAACACGCGCGCCTCCCAGCGCTCGTCGTACGGCCGCTCCGAGCCTGGCGTGACGACCGGGCCGAAGCCGTCCATGCCACCCATGTCGTGAATGCCGTCCGTTCGTGGAGCGTACCGGCCGTCGCGAGCGACTGGCGAGAATTGGGCGCGGCCGGCGCCGGTGCCGCGAGCACGAGCAGGACGGCGCTGCGCTCCTCGACCGGCGTGCGCGTGGAGGACGGTCCAGGCGCACCTACCGGCGGAGGACGACAACCGTGCCACCGACGGTGGTGAGCCACAGCTCGTCGTCGATCGCGGCGATTCCAGCACCACTGAAATCGTGGAGCTCGAGGTTCGTCAGGACGCGACCGGTGTCGGGATCGAGCGCGTGCAGGCGGTCGTGGACCCGCCCGCTGCTGCGGGCCCAGATCAGGCCCCCGGCCTCGGTGTGGTACGTGCCCAGCTCCTGACCGAGGCGTTTCGACCATAGAACCCGGCCCGAGTACGGATCGATCCTGGCAAGGCCGCCCGGCACCGTGGTGAGGAGCGCGTCTCCGGCGGTCTCAAGCGGCCGGGTCGCCTGCGGCAGCGCGAGCGGCACCTCCCTCAGCTTGGCTCCCGTGCGGGTGTCGAATCGCAGAAGCCGCCCGTCGGCGGTGAGTGCCCACAAGTCACCGCGCCAGAGAGCGAAGTCTGTTTCCACGTACACGCGGGTCCGCACGCTGCTCGCTATCGCGATGATCGCCGTCGCCGGTCTGACGGTGTCCGTCGTGCTGCTCGCGGGCGACACCGACGAGATCGGCACCACGAGCGCCGCCGAGCCAATCGAACCTATCCGCTACGGCGACTTCAACCCCGCGACGGGCCGACCAGCGCCGGCGCCCGCCCCGCCGCCCGCCCGCCGCCACGACGGCGCCGGCGAGGACGGCACCGGGGGCGCCGCACCGAAGGACTACGGCTTGAACTCGGCGACCGGCGACGTCGCCGCCCGCGGCAGCACAGGATCCGAGTTCGGCACGTCGCAGCAGCGCCTCACGCCACCCTAGACGCGGCTCGACGAGAAGGCACCAAGCGCCGATGACCGGTCCGCGCGGGCCGGTCATCGCCGCTGAGCGGACGTCGACCCGCCTGCTCGCTGTGAGCGAGCCGCCCCACCCGGGCACGCGCGGCTCGCGGGCGCGGTCGGCACTGATTCAGATCGGGATCCGTTGGTTCGCCTCGCGCAGCACGGCCAAGCTCTCCTCCCAAGCGCGTCGCTCCGGGTCGCGCAGCTCCGGCATGAGCGGCGCTCCCGCCCCGGCGGCGCCGATCGGGGCGGGGAGGCTGGCGCAGACGCGATCTCCGACACGGACGCTGACCGGCTCGAGCCTCCCTGTGTCTCGCACCACATATCGGATCAGCTCTGCGGTCGCGAGGCCAATCGCGTGTGTGGTCGACCCCTTCAGGGCTCGAACCTCGTAGGCCGCGCGGCGCACGTGCTGCTCGATCTCGGCCAGCCGCTCGGCCGGGAGCGGCCGCCCGGAGAGCCGGCCGAACTCGGCGAGCGAGAACGGACCGACCCTGGCGCTCCCGAACGGGAAGACCGCCGAATCCCCGTGCTCCCCGATGACCCAGGCGTGAACGTTGCCGGGGTGCACCCCGAGCTCGACCGCCAGCATCTCGCGAAGCCGCCACGAGTCGAGTGAGGTGCCGGTGCCGAAGATGCGCACCGGGCGGGATTCCCACCGGCGCGTCAGGTACTCGACGAGCACGTCAACCGGGCTCGATACCACGATAACCACCCTCGGCAGCGCCTTTTCTAGGGCGTCCGCGACGTCGATCGCCATGGCCAGGTTGTGATCGAGCGTGTCCAGCCGAGTCTGGCCGGGCTGGGTGTGCACGCCGGCCGTCAGCACCGCAATGTCGGCCGCCCGGATCGAGTCCAGCAACTCGCCCTCGACCGTGCACTCGGGAAGAAGCGGTGCAGCATGGTGGAAATCGAGGGCCTCGCCGCGCGCCCTGTCGCCATCGCGGTCATAGAGCGTGAGCCGCGAGGCGACGCCGAGCTGGAGTAGGGGCCCCGCGGAGGCGACACCCACGGCGCCCGCGCCCAGGATGGCGACCGAGGTCACCCGTTGACCCTACCGGGAGCCGATGGCTCGCGCGGAGCGCGGGATCGTCGCCTCGATGCGCCGCCGCTCGCGGCCGGTCCTCAGCCACGCCGCCGCGGCCAGCGGTGCGGTCGAAGCCGCCGTTTTCCAGCGCTAGTATGCCGCCGTCGCCGCTTCGCCTCCCTAGCCAGTTCCCGCTCCTCGCTCAGCCCCACCTCGAGGAACACCAGGAGCACAGCCGCGCCAAGACCGACGGTGATCAGCGTTATCGCGAGCACTTCGCCGGGCAACCCGCCGACCAGGACCGCGCAGATGGCACCAGCGACGATGAGCGCCGCGGCCGATCCAAACGCCAGGACGCGCGAGCGGGGCGCCACCGCCGCAAGGTAGCGCTTCGACCAGCCGCCGGGGACCGGGGTTGGCTGGGGCTCGAGCTTCTGGTACGGTCGGCGCCGTCGGGCGGCGGCTCTTCGTGCTCGGCCGGTTTGGGCTTGGCGCGGCGGCGGGACGTCGCAGTTTCGAGCTAGGAGGCTGGCATGGTCGCCGTTGCATTCCCACGCGGGACACGGGCGTTGGTTGGGGCCCTGGCGGTGGTGGTCTGTGTCGGGGCGGCCGTCCCCGCGGTCCTTGGGAATGCAGGGGCGAGCACCGACAGGGACAGGCTCGCGGCCCGGCTGCTGCGGCTTGATCCCGGCGCCCGGGTTGGTGGTAACACGCAGGTGGCCACACCCGCCGGGACCAGGCTCGTAGGGGTGCCCGGTCGTCCCAACTTCATACTCGGGCTGGGGCGCCGCCAGCGCATCGTCGGCGGCAACAGCCACGATCAGCTCGGTGGCCACGGCCATGGCGCCCGCGTCCACGGCGCCGGTGGTCCCGACTTGATCCATGGCGGGCAGGGCGACCAACGGCTCCATGGCGGCCTAGGCCATGATCGCATCCACGCCTACCGCGGCCACGACACGATCCGCGCCGGCCGTGGCCACGACCGCATCCACGCCGGCCACGGCCACGATCGCATGCACGGCGGCCACGGCCGCGACCGCATCCACGGCGGCCACGGCCGCGATCGGCTCGAGGGCGGTGCCGGCCGTGATCGGCTCATCGACAGGCAGGGCCCCACGGTCGCGATCGCCGGGGCCGGAGACACGGTCGACGTCGCCGACGGCGGCAGCGACCGCGTGGCGTGTGCGGCCGGCGCGACCACCCGCATCGTCATCGACCGCGACGACCGGCTCCACCCCAGCTGCCGCGGCCCGGCCTCGAGCGTGAGCTACCGCCGGCCCACCGTCGGAGCCTCGGCGGCCCGCGCCGCCGAGCAAACCATCACCGGCAGCGGCACCAACGCGGACCCCTATACGGCGGAATGCACCACGCAAACCACCGACTGCACCACGCCGCTCTTTGCAGCGCGCAGTCTCACCGGGCTCTGGGCAAACGAGTACGTGCCCGCGTACAGCTGCCCTTCGTCCCATCCCTATATGTACAACAAGAGCTACGCGCCCCAGGGCACGGTCCTGCCGCCGGGCGTCGGGGTCCTCGGGCTGGGGCCGGTCGGCATGAACATCACCGGGATGGAGACCAGGCAGGACCGGGAGTTCGATGCGACCCGGGTGTACTCGCTCGGGACCTTGACCGGCGGTCTCAACTCGAGCGTGACGAACTGGGAGTTCGACACAAACTCGTACCAGCTGCAGCTCCACTGCACCAGCGACCGCACCCACGCCCACAGGTGGGTGGTCGGCTGAGCGACGCTGGCCAGTCTCATGAGCCGATCCGGTGGCGCCCAGTGCCGTCCGCCTTCCGGCAGATGACGAGCGCCTCGGTGTAGTCCCAGCGATAGCGGTCGGGGGCCGCCGCGACGCGCTCCTCGAGCTCCGCGATGAAGTCGGCGAGGAGCTCGGTGGCGGCGTCCTCGCCCTCGCGCGCAAAGGCCCGCAGGAGGAGCGGCCCGCCCCACGCGGTCACGCTCCGCACGTAGTCCCGCGCGAACAGGACGGGATCGTCGCGCCGGTAGGGATTGTCCAGACGGAAGAGCTCGGCGCTCTCGAGCTCGAGCCCGGCGACGCGCCCGCCGCCCGCCTCGAAGGGGCGCCGGATCTCGTCGAGCGTGCGCATCCACACCGGAATGACAACCGCGGCCACGGTGGCCGCGCCGATCCGTCCCGCGCGGCGCCACTCGGCCAGCACCCGGTTCATGTCGCCGACGATCTCCGCGTAGGGCCCCGTTCTCTCCGGGCAAGGGGCGGGCGAAGCCGAGAGCGCGGCGACGAACCGGCCGCCCGGCGCTAGCTCCAGCGCGCGCATCTCGAGTAGCCGCTCCCACTGCTGCGCCGCGGCCACGCGCCAGGCTCGCCGCTCGGCCTCGTCTCTGTGGTCCGGGTAGCCCGGGAAGACCGACCCGGTCGAGGCGAGGCCCGCCGCGTCGACAACCCACTGCATCGCCGTCCCGCTGACCCCCACGTGCACGCTGCCCGAGGGTAGGCAGGGCGCCTGCTGCAGAGGAATGCCCGCCAGGCTGATCACCACGGCGGGGGGCGGGCTGCGCTCGACCGCTTGGCGGGAAGCCTCGCCGTGGGCCTCCGGCGAGGCGTAGTTGGCGCCCGTGCCGGCATTGGCGACTCCCGGGCCGGCGTCGCCCGGCGCGGGGATGACGACGACCTCGGGCGCGTCGGCAGCTCCACCGAAGGCGTGCCGCAGGTGGTCGGCCGCGACCGCCCACGCGTTCGTCGGGAGATCGACGAGGGCGTATATCAGCGGCCGGCCGCCGCGCTCCTCCGCGAGATCGTGGATGAGGCCGTGGGAGTTGACGCCGTCGGCGGCGCCGAGGTCGACTACGCGGAGCACCGGCTCGTCCGCAAACAGCCGCGCGGTGGCCAGCGCTGCCGGTTGGGTCGTCGCGAACGCGGTGCGCTGCGAGAGCGCGTACCGGGCGTAGTCGTCCGCCATGCTCGAGAGCTCGGGGTGGTGTGACGGCGTGGCGACTCCTTCCGGGCGGCAGCGCCCCGGTCTCCGCGCTGCGACGACGATCGTCCCACAGGGTCGCGTCCGCTCCAAGCGCGAACTCCGCTCGGGCGCAGAGATGGCCACGTCCAGTCCACAGCCCAGCCGGGACGAGCAGCATCGCTGGCGGGTCCGCCGGCTCGCGGGCACGCGCGTCAGCGAGACGTCGGTGGAACGTCAGCGGGACGTGATCCGCTTCGGCGCGGAGCATGAACCGACTCCCGCGCTCAATGCGCCGCTATCTGCGGGTCCTGGGCGAACGGCGACTTACGAGGTCCGAACATGAAGAGGATTCGTCTTCCAATCGCAGCCTTGCTCGTCATGACGTTCTGCCTATCCGCAGCTGGGTTCACGAACCAAGGATCCACAGAAGTGGGGAGTGCGGCGCAGCCAAAGGGGAAAGCGTGCCACCGCGCCACAGGAGACAGAGCCCGGGTGACCGCGTACATCAGCACGAAGAGCTCCCGGCAGTTCAGGAGCCTGGCCCGGTACAGGCTCGCAAACGGCTGCCCGGCCATTTCGGTGGCGGTCATCTTCGCGGCCAATTACGCCGCCGACGAGAGGCCCTACCTACGCGCCAATAACAACACGCCACCGACGACTAAGCCCTTCAACGACAACATTCAGCAGGTTCTCGATGACGGCTCAGTGAGGTACCTGCAGCGCAGGGGCATCAAGGTGCTGTTGAGCATCACGAATGGTCACCAGCCGGTCGGCTGGTCGCAATTCACGTCCAGACGCGAAGCACTGGATTTTGCACGCTATCTGAAGAAGAGCGTGGTCGCCCGGTATGGGCTCGATGGGATCGACATCGACGACGAGTACAGCAGCGGGGTGCCCAATAGGACTTCGCTGATCATGGTGACGACGCTGATGCGGCAGCTCATGCCAAACAAGCTCATCACCAAGGCCCTGTTCGAGGACAAGAGGTACTTCCGCGCAAGGTGGAAGGGGAACACGCTCGCCGAGAACCTCGACTACGGATGGGAGATGTCCTACGGCGACCCCCCGCGGCCGCGAGTGGCGCCCTACACGAACTGGCTGACGAAGAAGCAGCTCTCGCTCGGTTTCTGGTCTGGGGACAGGTCCCGCACGCCGATTGAGGACGTCCAATGGCTCCGCGACCAGGGTTACGCAGGGGTCATGGTCTACGGATTCGAGGATCGAAGCGGCGTGGACCTGATGGGCGACCTGGTCAATGTCTGGTATGGGCGCGGCAACTGGAGGAAGGCCGGCGCCGGGTCTCCAGGCAGCCGCTGACCGCGCGCCGGAGACAGCGGCTCGCGTAGTTAGCTGAGCCAGGTGATGCCGTACTTCTTGGAGACGCGCGCGTAGGCGTCGGGTCCGAGCGCACCGGCGCGGTCTGCCTCGGCGAGCTCCCGGAAGAAGCCCTCGAACCCGGCGGGCGAGGTGAGGACAAGGATGCGCCCCGTCCGCGGCTCTACCCGCCGCTGGGCGTGCGGGACGCCGCGCGGGGCGAACACGAGCCGGCCAGGGCCGGCCTGGAACCGCTGGTCGCCGACTTGAAAGACGTGCTCCCCTTCGAGCACGTAGAACAGCTCGTCCTCGTGCTCGTGAACGTGGAGCGGCGTGTCGACGGATTCGTTCTCCTCGAAGATCGTGAATGCCCCGCCGGCGCCGAGCTTGGCCGGCGTATCGCCAGCGTCTACAGCGTCCGAGCGGAGCTCGTCTTCAAGCACGTGATCTACCTCGACCAAGCCGAGGCTCTCGCCGCCGCGTGGATGCCGCTTCGTCAGACCAGACGGCCATAATCAGGCCCGATAGAGACGGGTAACGGAGGACGGACCGCGCCGGGCGCTAACGATTCACCCCAGCCCCAGCCGATCACCACGCGACGCGCCGCGCCAGACGACGCTGGGGCGCTTCTGACTACTCTGGCGGAGGCCTTTGAGCGCTACCGCGAATGGGCGCCCGCCGGCTGGCAACCACCAAGCCAAACCTCAGAGGCGAGGGAACTGCTCGCGGAGGCGTTGTCGCGACCGGACGTCTGGTGCCTGGTCGCGGAGTCGCAAAGCGGACCGGTCGGTCACGTGGCCCTGTCACCGACGACCGGCGTCCAGCCTGAGCCTGCGCCAGCGGGCACTGTCATCCTCTGGCAGCTCTTCGTCCGCCCCGCTTGGCAGGGCCGTGGTGTCGGGCGGCGTTTGCTGTGCTCCGCACTCACCGAGGCTCGCAGGCGCGGATTCGTTCGGCTTCGGCTCTGGGTGCCGCGTGGCGCGGCTCGCAGCAGGCGCTTCTACGAGCGCGAAGGCTGGACGCCGACTGGGAACGAGCGGGACGAGTCCCCGATCGGGCTCCCCATCGTCGAGTACGAACGCGCCTCATTGCGACCGCACCCGTAAACCAACATCGGCCGGCGCTGCGGTTTCGCTGCACGGGCCAGGTCGGACGCGATTAGTTCCTCTACGGAACTCGGTAGGCGGTGACATGGACGCCGGCGGCCAGCAGATCGTCGGGTAGCGTCGCCGCGTACGGGTGCTCGTCGCCCGATAGACCGGCGGGATTCGCGATCAGGAAGCTCGCTTTGCTCCTCGATGTGCGCAGCGTGTAGCGGGCGCCGTAGCGGTCGAGAACGGCGCGCGCTGAATCGATGCTCTGCGGATCCACGCTCAGCCGTACTGGCGACTCGAGCGCCACCACCTCTTCGGACGCGTTCTTTGCTGCCCGCTCGGCCGCCGCACGCGTCTCTGAGCCGGCGAGCGCCCCCGCTCTCGCGGACTCATCACCGCCGACGACCGCGTTGCGGAGCATCTTCTGCATCCCCACCGTCCACGCCCGGAAGTTCGGGTCGGTGGAGAACAGGACGACGCGACCGGTCCCCACCGGCTCGTCGACGGCGGCGGCTGTGCCGCCGAGCTCGGACTCGCCCCGGGCGAAGCCGGAGACGAAGAAGTCCTCGCTACCGAACGCCGGGAAGCGAGCGGCGACGTGAGTAGGGCTCGACGCCGTCATGACGAGGTCGTAGTCGTAGAACACCCAGTTGAATGCGCCGACCCCTGTCGCAAGCAGGCTTGCCGGGTCTACCGCAACCCCGATCAGGGCCCCCGCGATGTCGGAGTGCGGCGCAGCGATCCTCGCCGTGGTTAGGCCGAGGCGCGCGGCGAGGTCCACGCCGCCGCGCCAGCCGATGTACTCGCCGCCGGCATTGACCCAATCGAGGAGCGCCTTCCTGCCCCGTGGTCCGAGCGCGTTCGACGCAGTCGTCGACACTCCGTTCGGGACGAGCAGTACGTCGACGTTCGCCAAGCCGCCGGTAGCGATCCGCGCGGAGGTGACCTGTTCGTACGGCAGGTCCCACTCCCGCTCGAGCAGGTAGCGCAGCCAGCCCGTCGATTCCCGCGCCGACGTGCCGCCCGAGATCTGGTAGACGCCCACGCGGGGAGGTTGAGCCGGCAACGGCGGCGCGGCGATCGCTGCGACAGGCGCTACGAGCTCGGCCGCGGGGGACAGCACGGCGCCGGAGCGCTCACCACTCAGGTTGAAGAGCAGCGGGTTGCTCCAGCCGCTGACGTCGTAGAAGTAGGGGAACGGGACATACGTGTTCTCGTTCAGCAGGGCTTGGATCCAATGCTTTTGCATCTGCGCTATCGGGATCCAGTAGGTCCCCGCCGGCAG
>Ga0081538_10006702_pt1 | contig 10082 bp, 8 predicted proteins | sample TabmetS5T2R1_FD_71022 | JGI IMG/M metagenome (GOLD analysis project Ga0081538, IMG submission 71022) | Tabebuia heterophylla rhizosphere microbial communities from the University of Puerto Rico - S5T2R1 | ecosystem: Host-associated > Plants > Roots > Rhizosphere ... | reverse complement strand
ACCGGATCGGCGGCGCCGGTACCTCCGAGCCCCGCTGTGGTCAGCTCCGCTCCGGTACCTGCCGCGACACCCAAATCTGGCCAAGGTAATAACCAAAACCACATCAACACGTCGTTGGCCAAGAACAGCATTTACGCCGTCGACCTCGGGCACACTCAAGTCTCTTGCAAGATCAAGGTCCGTTCGCCGAAACCGCCGTTGCAAGATAAAAACCTCGGCTCGTACGGGAAGCGACTGGTGAACTGCCTAGTCAAAGCGTTTGGCACGCCGTTGGCCGGGTACGGGATCCAGCTCAGTACGCCGAAGGTCAAGGCGTATCGCAAAACGATCAAGACACCATGCGGACGGTTCGGCCAGCGGGATGCTCCGGCCTACTACTGCTCGGTTACTCGCACGATCTACTGGCCGATGTCGGCTGACGACGCCAATGAGGCATACACCTTCGCGCGGCTGGGCTACGTCGGACTTCTCGCTCACGAGTTTGGTCATCACCTGCAGGCCGAGAGCGGCATGCTGCCGGAGTACAGTCGGCGCGCCTTTGCGGCCAAGAGCCGCGGTCAGCGATACCTGCTAAGCCGTCGCCTTGAGCTGCAAGCGCAGTGCTTCGCGGGCATCTTTCTCGCTACCGTCGCCCGATCACTCGATCTGAGCAGCAACGATCGCTATCAGCTACGTGTTTGGCACAGCTACACCGGCGACGAGGATCCACCGGCCGGTCGTAAGCCCGACCACGGCAGCAGTGCGGCGCAGATTCGCTGGCTCACTCGTGGTCTGGATTCGGCAGACTTCGGTCGCTGCAACACATGGAAGGCCAGCAAGAAGTTGGTCAAGTAGGCGTGCTGGACGCGAAGAAATGCTGACGTTAGCTAGTCAGCCGTGATTAGACCCATCGCCTCGGCGCGGGTGGCGGCGTTACGCAGCTGTCCGCGTACCGCGCTGGTGATTGTTTTCGAGCCGGGCTTGCGGACGCCACGCATGGTCATGCAGAGGTGCTCACATTCGATGACGACGATCACCCCGCGAGGCTCCAGGATGTGGTTGATCGCGTCAGCAATCTGAGTCGTGAGCCGCTCCTGCACCTGAGGCCGCTTGGCGTAGATGTCAACGAGGCGAGCCAGCTTGCTGAGCCCAGTGATCTTGCCTTCCCGGTTAGGGATGTAGCCGACGTGAGCGACCCCGGTGAACGGCACCAGATGGTGTTCGCAGCAGCTCCATACTTCGATGTCCTTGACCAGGACCAGCTCGTCGTGGCCGAGATCGAAGACGGTAGCCAAGACCTTCTCCGGATCCTGTCTCAGGCCGCCGAACATTTCGGCGTACGCCCGCGCAACCCGTTCCGGCGTATCTCGCAGCCCGTCACGCTCCGGGTCCTCGCCGATACCGATCAAGATCTCCCGTACCGCAGAGACGATGCGGTCATGGTCGAACTCGCCGACTCGCTCCGGGAAGTGAATCGGGTCAACCCCTTCGAGACCGCGGGAGCGTTCACGACTGACGTTCGCGGCCTCGTCCAGCTCCGTCACCGAAAGTCCGGGCCTCGGCGAGGCGGCTGCTCCGGCTCACCGGTGGCCGGGAGCTGCGACGGAACGGGCGTATGCCCCGCCGGTTGCTGCGCGCCGCCCGCCGGAATCTGATGATCGGAGTCCGATCCCTGACCGCTTCCGGTATGACCGTTTCCGCCTGCCTGGCCGTTGATCGACGGCGGCGGCGGTGGCGTTACCGGCGGGATGGCTGACGGGATACGCTCATCCGACCCGGTCCAGGCCGGCCGCTTGGGCCACAGGCGCAGCGGCTGGAATACCGCGGCCACTTCCTCTCGGTCCAGCGTCTCCTTCTCGAACAGCGCACGCACTAGGTCGTCAAGGACATCTCGGTTCTCGTTGAGGATGTCGAACGCCTCCTGGTGGGCGTTACTAATGAGCTTGGAGACCTCCTCATCGACGATCGCCGCGACTTCCTCGGAGTAGTCACGACCATGACCGATATCGCGGCCCAGGAACGGCTCGGCGTCGCCTGAGCCAAGCTTGATGGCGCCAAGCCGCTCGGTCATGCCGTATTGGGTGACCATGGCCCGCGCTACCGCGGTGGCCTTCTCGATGTCATTACTGGCGCCGGTGGTTGGGTCATGGAAGACCAGTTCTTCAGCTGCCCGGCCGCCCATCATGTAAGCAAGTTGATCAAGCAGCTCGGAGCGAGTGTTGGCGTACTTGTCCTGCTCCGGCAGCACCATGGTGTAGCCGAGCGCCCGACCACGCGGCAGGATGGTGACCTTTTGCACCGGGTCGGTGCCGGGCAGTGCCGCGGCGACCAAGGCGTGGCCGCCCTCGTGGTAGGCGGTGACCAGCTTCTCCTTGTCGGTCATCAGCCGGCTGCGCTTCTGAGGCCCGGCGACCACGCGATCGATCGCCTCGTCGAGATACTCGTCGGTGATCATCCGTGCGTTCTGTCGCGCTGTGAGGAGCGCTGCCTCGTTCAGCACATTGGCTAGATCGGCACCGGTGAACCCGGGGGTACGCCGTGCCACGCCTTCAAGATCCACATCCGGGGCCATGGGCTTGCCTTGGGCATGCACTTTCAAGATGTCGAAGCGGCCCCTGAGGTCTGGCGTGTCCACCACAATCTGTCGGTCGAAGCGGCCGGGGCGCAGCAGCGCCGGATCCAACACGTCGGGCCGGTTGGTGGCCGCGATGAGGATCACGCCGCCGCGTACGTCAAATCCGTCCATCTCAACCAGCAGCTGGTTCAGAGTCTGCTCGCGCTCGTCGTGGCCGCCGCCCATGCCGGCACCACGGTGCCGGCCAACGGCATCGATCTCGTCGATGAAGACGATTGCGGGCGCGTTTTCCTTGGCTTGTTCGAAAAGGTCACGAACCCGGGAGGCGCCGACGCCGACGAACATCTCCACAAAGTCAGAGCCCGAGATGGAGTAGAACGGCACTCCTGCCTCGCCCGCGACCGCCCTTGCCAGCAGCGTCTTGCCGGTGCCGGGCTGGCCGTACAGCAGGACACCCTTGGGGATCTTCGCACCCACCGCCTGGAACTTCCCCGGCTCAGCGAGGAACTCCTTGATCTCCTGCAGCTCCTCAATCGCCTCTTCGCAGCCAGCCACGTCGCGGAAGGTGGTCTTGGGCGTGTCCTTGTTGGCGATCTTGGCTTTCGACTTGCCGAATTGCATGACCCGGCTGCCGCCGCCCTGCACTGAATTCAGCAGGAAGAAGAACAGCACGCCAATGATGATGAATGGGATCAGCGTGCCAAGCAGCGAGCTAAAGAAGCCAGGGGTGGCGTTCTCGCCCTTCCACTGATCCAGCGACTTCTCCGCTACCCGTTGGTTCAGGCGATCGATCAGCTGATCACTCTGATTGCCAACCCAGGTTGCCTTGTAGCCAGTTTTGTTCGCGTCCTTGAGGGTGACGCGGATTTCTTGTTCCTTGTCGATCAAGATGACCTCGCTCAACGGCTCGTTGCCGTTGATGATCGAGACCACCTGTGAGGTCGGTGCTTCCTTGTACCCGCTGGTCACGCGCTGGCTGAAATCGATCAGCAGTCCGATGGTGATGACAGCAAGGACGATCCACACCAGAGGTGAGCGGAATATCCGTCGTAGGTTCATAACCTGCCTAGTAAATGTATTCGGGACCCGGGAGATCCTCCTGACAAGGCTATCGTTCGCCACCAAGCATGCAGCTGTGCATCTCGTGAGGTCTGGCTGATATTTAAGGCCTCCAGAGTCCGACCAGGCGTGCTGTCGGAAACCTATGTTTACCTAGGTTGCCTACGGTCTGCACAGGTTGCAACCTGTGCAAAGCGTAGGCCTACGTGAACGTTGGTTCCGTCAGTGGCCGGTACCCCGGGGCTGATACGCGAGCTTAGGTGTAAACGCTGGGCGAAAGGGCACCGACAGAGGTCAGGTTGCGGTAGAGCCCGTCGTAGTCCAGGCCGTACCCGACGACAAACTCATTGGGGATGTCGAATCCGACGTAGGAGATTTCGACCGGATTCCGAGCAGCTTCGGGCTTCCTGAATACCGTCAGGACCCTCAGGCTGGCTGGTCCGCGGGAGCGCAGGTTGCTGACCAGGTACGACAGAGTCAGCCCGGTATCGATGATGTCTTCGACAAGCAGTACATGCATCCCTGTCACATCGGTGCTCAAGTCTTTGAGGATGCGTACCACGCCCGAGGACTTGCTGCCGGAGCCATAAGAGGAGACCGCCATCCAGTCCATCCGGCAGTGCATGTTGAGAGCGCGGGAGAGGTCTGCCATCACCATCACCGCTCCGTTAAGTACGCCAACGAGCAGCAGCTCCTTGCCGGCGTAGTCGCGATCAACCTCAGCAGCCAGCTCGGTGATTCGGATGGCCAGCTGCTCCTTGGTCACCAGGACCTGTGACAAATCACCGTTCAGCTGGGTGGCTTCCACGGGCCTCAGCCTGCCACAGCAAGACCAGCTATGCGGAGGGGATGCGCCCTGAGCCTGTCGAAGGGCGCGCTTCGACAAGCTCAGCGCACATGAGGCCAGTCGCGCTGTCCTCAGCTGACCCGAAGTCGTCCTGCGGTACGCGTAACAGTTGCGCCCGGAATCTGGATGGCCTTCTGTCCGTGCCAGTCGATCACTAAGGACTCCACCGCGCTGATGTGATGCAGCGAGAGGTCGCCCAGCCCATGGGTTAAGAGCCACAGTCGAATTACGCGGCGACGCAGCGCCGGAGGCTGGGATTCCAGGGCGGCGCAATCCACAGTGTCGGTTCGGCCCAAGCCTTCGGTGTTCCGAAATGCCTCGGCAGCCAGGCGATCGAGCAGCTCGTTGTCATCACGCACCAGTTCCGCGGTCCGCGCCAAGGCCTCGGCGACGCCGGGACCCAGTTCGGCCTCCAGCGTTGGAAGCACGGTTTGGCGTACCCGAACGCGGGTGAACCGAGGATCCGCGTTGTGTGGGTCCTGCCAAGGTTGGAGTCCCAGTTCCGCGCACACCTGTTCAGTGTCGGCACGGCGGAGCCGCAGGAACGGCCTGACGAAGTGGCCGGCGCGGGGCGCCATGCCCGCCAGCGATCGGCTGCCGGATCCACGAGCCAGGCCAAGCAGCACTGTCTCGGCTTGATCATCAAGTGTTTGACCGAGCATGACTGTGGCTGAGCGTGCTCGCGCCTCCGCATCGAGGGCGCGGTAACGAGCCTCTCGCGCCGCGGCTTCCGGCCCGACACCTGCCGAGGGATCCACTTCAACGGCCGTAATGACGACGTCGTCATAGCCGAGCTGGTCCAGCTGATCGCCGACCCGGTCAGCAATATCTGCCGAGCCGGGTTGCAATCCGTGATCGATGATCACGGCGGCGTACTTCAGATTCCGACGACGTGCGACATAGCGAATTGCGACGGCGAGGGCAAGCGAGTCAGCGCCGCCAGAGCAGGCGGCAATAAGGTGCACGTCCTGCTGATTTAGCGCTGCATCAACGGCCTGAACGGCGGCCAGAGTGGCCGGGCCGAGCTCACGACGACCCACGGGCTGGTATCGGCTAGCTGGTGGTCAACTCGTGTTGCATGCGCGCCAGCCAAAGCTTGGGGTTGGCGATCTCAGCCGCGCTCGGCAGCGTCTCCGGGGATGCCCACACCCGGTTCAGCCCGCTCATGCCTACCTCGTTCAGCACTTCCCGGCAGAACTTGGCGCCGTCGCGATACTGGCGCAACTTGGCATCCAACCCCAGCAGCTTGCGGATGATCTTGTCGAAGCCCTGACCCTGTCGGCGTACCGTGAACTTGGCCCGGATGGTTTCGACTGTCGGGATGACCTCGGGGCCGACGCTGTCCATCACCACATCTGCGTGACCCTCGAGCAGCGACATGATCGCGGTGACGCGATCGACCGTCTCGCGCTGTGCCGGCGTCTGGACAAGGTCGATGATCGATACCTCCTGGTTGTGGCTGACCGCGTCAATTACCCGCTTGAGCGCGTCGCGGAGCATCTGCGCCATAGCAGCTGGGTCGAGTTCCGCCGAGTCGACGATCCGGGCGATCTGGTCGTTGAGGTAGCCACGCAGCCACGGAACTGCGGCGAACTGGACTCGATGAGTTTCTTCGTGCAGGCACACCCAGAGCCGAAAGTCAGTCGGATCCACGTTCAGTTCACGTTCCACCGAGACGATGTTGGGAGCGACCAAGAGGAGGCGGCCCCCCGGTGCGCTGGTATCAGCTCCGGGAAAGAAGGGGTCGAACTGGCCGAGGACCTTTGAGGACAGGTAGCTGAGCAGGGCACCCACTTCGACGCCGGTGATTCGGGGTCCCAGGTTGGCCATGGTCGGATTCGACTGCTTGAGGCGCTCGATGACCTTGGCGTTCAGCGGCAGCAGGATCTGACGGAACCCATCGAGGTTGGCTTGGATCCACCGCGGCCGATCGACGACGAGCACCGGAGCTGTGCCGCTATCGGCTTCCATGCCGGTGACATCGCGTACGTAGGCCTCGGCCCGAGCTGCGCAGTCGCGAAGCTCGGCAACCACAGCTGCTGCACCTTTCCGGGAGATATCCGGGCCGGGTTTGACGAGCCGGGTAGCCGTGTTGAGCGCAACAGTCCAATCGACCATCGAGGTTGTCACGCGAGCGAGTCTATGTGCGGGGCGGCGTGGGCTCCGGCGGCTGGGAGCTCGCGTCGGATGCCGTTTCTCCGTACCTGGTCGCGTATGACGGCGAATTGGCGGATCGCGGAGGCATTCGTGGACCCGTGCGGAGAAACGCCTCAGATCGAGGGTTAGCGGTGGCGCGGTAGAGGTATCAGCTAGCGACACCCGCAGGTGCTGAGCGCGGTAGTTACCCGGTCCAGCCAAACTACTGAGTTGAATTCGTTCTTGGGCTGGTTGATCAAGAAGGCGTACGCCAGTAGCGACCCGTCGCTGGTGCGCAAGACGCCGGCGCGGGCCCGGACCTTATTCAGCGTGCCAGTCTTACCACGCACCACTCCGCGGCCGGCCAGGCTCTCGTTGTCGTAGTACTGCCGCTTCAGGCTGCCCTCGACTCCGGCTACCGGCAGCCCAGTGATCACCGCACGCAGGTCGGGATGCTGCTTGCCGGCCGCCAGCCGCAGCATCTTGACCATCGAGTCGGCGGGCACCTTGGTCTGGCGAGCCAGACCGCTGCCGTCACTGATCGTCATACCCGGGCTCCAGATGCCGAGCTCGGTGAGCTCTGACCGTACGACCCTGATCGCATCCGTGATCGATCCCGGCTTACCCGCGCCGACCGCTGCCTGCCGGAAGATAACTTCCGATGCGTCGTTGTCACTCACCATCAGCAGCTGCTCAACGATTCGCTCCAGCGGCATTGAGGAGACACTGGCGACAAAAGCCGCTGATTTCGGCGCCCGTGCGGGTCGGCTACCGGTGACTCTGATCCCTTGTTTGGACAAGGCTGCCGCGAAGGCTTTCGCAGCTTCCTTAGCAGGGTCCCGATAGCGCAGGCCACCGCCGCCCACCCGGCCCTCATCAACCCAAAGCGCCGAGGTGCGGGAGACCTGGTCGCCGTAAAACCACGGCCAACGCGGGTTCCAGGCCGGTCCCCTAAACAAAGAGGCGTCGTAGCCCAGACTTACGTTCCTGACGTTGTTCTGTTTCAGCTCGCTTGCCGTAGCACGAGCCAAGCCGGTGATCGTGGCTCGCCTCGGATAGTCAGCACGCGCTTTGCTGGCAAGGTAGGGATCGCCGCCGCCAACCAGAATGATCTGATCGCGCTTCGGACTGACAACCGATGTCTTGAAGGTGTGATCCGGGCCCAAGATCGACAAAGCGGCGGTTGCGGTGAGCAGCTTCATAGTCGACGCCGGGATGTAAGCGCGAGTGGCGTTGTGGGCGTAAAGCACCTTCCCGGTACCGACCTCGACGACGGAGCCGGAATAGGCGCCGGCCACGCCCTTGACCTTGACAGCGCGGATTTTATTGGCAACGGCGGCTCGGTTCGGAACGACCCGTGGTGACACTGCCGCGAGCACCGGACTTGGCAGGTTTGGCGTCGGAACGGTCGCCGTCGGTGGAGTCGACGTCGGCTGAGTCTCGCTCGACGCTGCCGGGACGGCCGTTGGGCTGACCGGAGCGGCGGGCGCGTTATCGCTTGCCTGAGCACCAATGGCGTACCGGTTCTGCCGCGGCAGCACCGTAAGAACCCCGGCGATCACGCCGATCACGAGACCGATCGCGACAATGACCGCTAGGACAACCACGGCAATCCGCTTAGGACCCAAGGGGTACACCCACCTCCCGCAACGCTAGGCTCAAGCCGCCGGACAATCACTGATCTGCACTCTTGCAGAAATCAGTGCTAATCCTAAGGAGGCCACGTGACCGCACCCGATGTCGAGCGAGGTACGAAGCCGATCAGCGGACTGACCTTCGACGTCACCGTTGAAATTCCGAAGGGTCAGAAGAACAAGTACGAAGTTGATCATGAGACCGGTCGAATCCGGTTGGATCGTACCTTGTTCACCTCCACTCAGTATCCGGCTGACTACGGTTTTATCGAGGGAACTCTCGGTCAAGACGGAGATCCTTTAGATGCGCTGGTAATGATTGGCGAGCCGACGTTCCCGGGCTGTTTGATCGAGTGCCGAGCAATCGCGATGTTCCGCATGAAGGACGAGGCGGGCGGCGACGACAAGGTGCTCTGCGTGCCATCGGGCGATCATCGGCGGGACCACATACGTGATCTTTCCGACGTGCGCCCGTGGGTACTCCTTGAGATCGAACACTTCTTCTCGGTTTACAAAGATCTTGAGCCCGGCAAGTCCGTCGAGGGCGCAACCTGGGTAGGCGTGGGAGAAGCAGAAGAAGAAGTTCGAGCGAGCTTCGCGCGCGCCAAGGAGCATGGCCACGGGTGATCAGCGGTAGTCGGTCACGACCGTCGCGGAATCAGGCGTGGAATCAGCCCAGGACTGCTGTGGAATCATCCGGCGGGCTCTTGATCAGGCGGCATGGCTGATCATCTGATCTTGCTTGCGCCATCGGCCAATCGCGTTTATGCGTCCGAGGCCGATCGGCTGGTCGCTGCCGAACTGAAGATCATGATTGGTGCTGATGATCGTCCGCCCATCGAGCCTCTCACCGTGGCTGGCATTGGTTATTTATCGATGCAGTTGGAAGATCTTGACGAGCAAACCTGCTTGGCGCTGCGGCGACTGTCAGGTTTCTATGCCGCCTTCCGGCGGGAAGGAGTTCATCTACTGCCGGTCGAGGTGCCGACAGCGGATCTGTTTGACGATGATCTAGTCACTATTCCGAAGTACCCGGGGAAAACCAACGAGCAATTCACCCGATTGTTGATCAATGTCACTCTCGCGTCGCTGCGTCGCGCGCCCAGCGGACCGATTTCGATCTTGGACCCAATGTGCGGTCGTGGTACCACGCTGAGCACAGCGATGATGCTCGGGTGCAACGCGGCCGGTGTCGAGGTCGAAGCCAAAGCGGTTGACGCGTACGCAGCCTACCTACGCACCTATTGGCGCCGGAAGCGGCTCAAGCACACTCTCGAGGTGAACCCGGTACGGCGGGAGGGCAAGATCATCGGCAAGCGCCTGGAGGCGGAGGTCATTCCCGCCGGTCGAGATCGCCCCCTGGCTCTCACGGTGTTTTCCGGCGACACACGGCAGTCAGCGGCGCTGTTCGGCAAGCGGCGCTTCGATGCTGTGGTGGCAGATGCTCCGTACGGTGTTGTGCACGGCAGCCAGAGCGACGCGGGTGGGGGCCGCGGCAAGCGGGACCGCTCCGCGGCCAGCTTGATCAGCGAGGCGCTTCCGGCCTGGGCCCGGCAGCTGAAATCGGGCGGCGCCTTGGGCTTGTCCTGGAATGTGATCGGCCTGCGCCGCGAGCGATTGCTCGACCACATTGCTGCGGCCGGATTGGAGCCGTTGGACTTCGGTCCATACCGGGATTTTGAGCATCGGGTCGACTCATCGATTCGCCGCGACATCGTGGTGGCGATCAAGTCTTGAAGGACGAATCCGCCCACCCCGTCAGGCGAGGACGGATACGAATCGCCTTCCACTCCTAACCGGCATAGCTGTCAGCTTGCTGGCTGAACCTGTGACGCGCCGTCCGGCCTAGCTC
>Ga0081538_10006701_pt1 | contig 10083 bp, 8 predicted proteins | sample TabmetS5T2R1_FD_71022 | JGI IMG/M metagenome (GOLD analysis project Ga0081538, IMG submission 71022) | Tabebuia heterophylla rhizosphere microbial communities from the University of Puerto Rico - S5T2R1 | ecosystem: Host-associated > Plants > Roots > Rhizosphere ... | reverse complement strand
CGGGATCCTCGCCGGCGCGCTGCTCGCCTTCTCCCTCTCCATCGACGACTTCGTGATCACGACCTTCAACTCGGGCACGACGGAGACGTTCCCGCTCTACGTCTGGAGCCAGGCGCAGCGCGGGGTTCCGGCCGAGGTCAACGTCATCGGGACGATGATCTTCGGCATCGCCATCGTCCTGATGCTCGCCAACGTCATCTGGCAGTCCCGCCGCCCAGCGAAAGGAGCTGCATGAGCCTCCCCGCGACCTCCCTCTCCGCCGACGAGCTGCAGCCGGCCGCCCGCGACCACCTGTGGCTGCACTTCACCCGCATGTCCGGCTACAAGGACGGGGAGGTGCCGATCATCGTGCGCGGCGACGGCTGCTACCTCGAGGACGTCAACGGGAAGCGCTACCTGGACGCCCTCGCCGGGCTCTTCGCGGTCAACATCGGCTACGGGTTCGGCGAGGAGGTCGGGGAAGCCGCGGCCGCGCAGCTGCGCGAGCTGCCCTTCTACACGAACTGGAGCTACGCGCACCCGCGGGCGATCGAGCTGGCGGCCGAGGTAGCCTCGGTCGCGCCGGGAGACCTGAACCGTGTCTTCTTCTGCTCCGGCGGCTCCGAGGCGGTCGAGTCGGCCTGGAAGCTCGCGCGCCAGTACTACGCCGCCCGCGGCGAGCGCCGCTGGAAGGCGATCGCGCGGCGGATCGCCTACCACGGGACGACCATGGGCGCGCTCTCGATCAACGGCATCGCGGCTCTGAAGACGCCGTTCGAGCCGCTCGTCCCCGACACGCTGCACGTCCACAACACGAACCGCTACCACCGGCCGCCCGAGGAGACCGAGGCCGAGTTCACCGCCTTCCTGCTCGACGACCTCTCCTCGACGATCGAGCAGGCTGGGCCGGACACGGTCGCGATGGTGATCATGGAGCCCGTGCAGAACGCCGGCGGCGCGTTCACGCCTCCCGAGGGCTACTGGGCCGGCGTGCGCGAGGTCTGCGACCGCCACGGGATCCTCCTCTGCGCGGACGAGGTGATCACCGGGTTCGGCAGGATCGGCGCCTGGTTCGGCTCCGAACGCTACGACATCCGCCCGGACCTGATCACCTCGGCGAAGGGCCTTTCCTCGGCGCACGCGGCGATCGGCGCCCTGATCGCCAGCGACAGGGTCATGGAACCGTTCCTCGAGGACAAGGCGATGTACCTCCACGGCATCACGTTCGGCGGCCACCCCGTCCAGGCGGCGATCGCGCTCAAGAACATCGAGATCATGCGGCGCGAAGGGCTCGTCGAGCACGTCGCGGCCGAGCAGGACGCCTTCCGCGAGACGCTGGCGCAGCTGCTCGACCTCCCGATCGTCGGCGACCTGCGCGGGACGGGCTTCTTCTACGCGCTCGAGCTCGTCAAGGACAAGGAGACCCGCGCGACGTTCTCCGACGCGGAGTGCGAGACGCTGCTCCGCGGCTTCCTCTCGCCGCGCCTCTTCGACGCCGGGCTCATCTGCCGCGCCGACGACCGCGGCGACCCCGTCGTCCAGATCTCGCCGCCGCTCGTCGCCGAGCAGGCCCAGTTCGACGAGATCGTCGGGATCCTGGGCGAGGTGCTCGGGGAAGCCGGCGAGCGCGTCGTCCGCTAGGGCATGCGATGAGGGCCATGGTGCTCGACCGCCCGGGGACGCGCCTCCGGGAGGCCGAGCTGCCCGCTCCCGAGCCGGGCCGCGGACAGGTCGGGGTCGCGGTCGACGCCTGCGGCGTCTGCCGCACCGACCTGCACGTCGTCGACGGAGAGCTGCCCGAGCCGAAGCTTCCGCTCGTCCCGGGGCACCAGGTGGTCGGCCGCGTCGCGTCGACCGGCGGCGAACGCTTCGCCGGCGGCGAGCGCGTGGGCGTGCCTTGGCTCGGCTGGACCTGCGGCGAGTGCCGCTACTGCCTGAGCGGGAGGGAGAATCTCTGCGACCGCGCCCGCTTCACGGGCTACCAGCTCGACGGCGGCTACGCGGAGCTCGTCGCCGCGGACGAGCGCTACTGCTTCCCGGTGCCGGAGGGCTACGACGACCTGCAGGCGGCGCCGCTCCTCTGCGCGGGGCTGATCGGCTACCGGGCCCTCCGTCTTGCCGGTGATCCCGAACGCCTCGGCCTCTACGGCTTCGGCGCGAGCGCGCACATCGTCACGCAGGTCGCGCGCCACCAGGGCCGGCGCGTCTTCGCCTTCACGCGCGCCGGTGATAACGAGTCCCAGGGGTTCGCGCGCGGGCTCGGCGCCGAGTGGGCCGGCGACGCGCTCGGCCCGCCGCCGGAGGAGCTCGACGCGGCGATCATCTTCGCTCCGGTCGGCGACCTCGTGCCCGCGGCGCTCACTGCGGTGGCGAAAGGTGGGACGGTCGTCTGCGCCGGCATCCACATGAGCGACATCCCCTCCTTCCCGTACGAGCTCCTCTGGGGCGAGCGCGTCCTCCGCTCGGTGGCGAACTTGACGCGGCGCGACGGAGAGGAGTTCATGGAGCTCGCCCCGCGTGTCCCCGTGCGCACGGAGATCGAGACCTTCCCGCTCGCCGAGGCGAACGAAGCGCTCGCGCGCCTCCGGGCGGGCCGGGTTCGCGGCGCCGCGGTTCTCCAGGTCCGGGACTAACAGGTTTATTCGATCAGCGTCGATATAGACTGCCGCTGCTGTCAGAACCCATGGGGTACCAGGGGGTGGTTTTCAGGTGAGTGTGTTCAAGGGATTGGCGCTTTGCGTTGTCTTCTCCGCCGTCCTGTTGTTCGGCGTCGGCTGTTCGATCGGGGGGGACGATGACGACGGCGGCGAGGCGGCCGGGGACACCGGTCAGACGGAGGCGACGGGCCAGGAAGGCGGGGCCAGCCTCCTGCAAGAGGTACAGAACCGCGGCACCCTTCGCTGCGGGGTGAACGACGCCGTGCCCGGGTTCGGCTTCATCGGCGAGGCCGGCGAGCCCGAGGGGTTCGACATCGATTTCTGCCGGGTGGTCGCTGCGGCCGTGCTGGGTGACTCGGAGGCCGTCGAGTACACGGTCCTCAGCGCCGAGCAGCGCTTTACCGCGCTCCAGTCCGGAGAGGTCGACGTCCTCATCCGCAACACGACGTGGACGTCGTCGCGCGACGGCACCGAGGGCGCGCGCTTCCTGCACACGACGTTCTACGACCAGCAGCGGATGATGGTGCCGGCGGACAGCGGCGTGCGGTCGCTCGAGGACCTCGACGGGGAGACGATCTGCGTCCTCTCGGGGACGACGACCGAGCTCAACCTCGAGACGGTCTTCCAGGCCCGCGGCATCGACTACGAGCCGCTCGCGGCCGAGGAGACCGAGGTCCTGCAGCCGGCGTTCATCGAGGGCCGCTGCGGGGCGTGGACCTCCGACGCCTCCCAGCTCGCCGGGATCCGATCGAACTGGCCCCAGGGGCAGGGCGGCCCGGAGGCTCTGGTCATCCTCGACGAGATCATGTCCAAGGAGCCGCTCGGCCCCGTGGTCAGGGACGGCGACGACGACTGGGCCGACGCCGTCAACTGGGCCGTGATCTCGACGGTCGCGGCCGAGGAGCTCGGAATCGACTCCACCAACGTCCAGCAAATGCTCGACAGCGAGGATCCGGAAGTCCTCCGGCTCCTGGGCCAGCCGGCGCCTGTGGAGGCCGGGGGTGAGGCCGAGGCATTCGACGCGGGCCTCGGGCTTCCGGCCGACTTCGCCGTCCAGGTGATCGAGCAGGTGGGCAACTACGGCGAGATCTACGAACGGAACGTCGGACCGGACAGTCCGCTCGAGCTCGAGCGCGGTCTCAACGCGCTCTGGACCGACGGCGGCCTCCAGTACGCGCCGCCGTACCGCTAAGCCGATAGCGCTCGGGGCGGCGGCCAAGCCCGCCGCCCCGAGCCCGCCTCAGTGACCACCGCAACGCCGATGCCGACCCGCCGGACGCCGCTGTGGCGGAACGTCCGCGTGCTTCGTTTCGTGCTCCAGGTGGTCTTCCTCGTAGGGGTGGCCGGCCTTCTGCTCTACCTAGTCGACAACGTCGTCGGGAATCTCGAGCGTCTTGGAATTCCCACCGGCTTCGACTACCTCGACCAGCCTGCCGGCTTCGCGATCCCGGATTCGGACTTCAGCTCCGCGCAGAGCCTGGGCGATGCGCTCATCGTCGGCGTCCAGAACACGCTCAAGGTCTCGCTCATCGGCATCGTCCTCGCCACGATCATCGGCGTCCTCGTCGGAGTGGCGCGCCTCTCCTCCAACTGGCTCGTCCGCAAGTCGGCGGCCCTCTACGTCGAGACCTTCCGCAACATCCCGGTGCTCGTCATCATCCTCTTCTGGTACCTCGGCGTCGTCCTGCGGCTTCCACCGATCGGCGAGGCCGTCGAGATCCCGGACCTGCTCGTGATCTCGAACCGCGGCATCGCCATCCCCTGGTTCGACAAGGTCGGCGAAGGCTTCGCGTTCGGGCTCGTCGCCCTCGTCGGGCTCGCCGCGGCGGTCCTCGTCTGGATCTGGCGCACCCGCCGGTTCGACCGGACCGGAGCGCCCCATCGACGCATGCTCTGGGCCGGCGGGGTCCTGCTCGCGATCCTCGCGGTCGGCTTCTTCGCCGCCGGCAGCCCGTGGGCCCTCGAGTTCCCCGAGCGCGGGGAGCGCTCGACGACTGGAGGCTTCCGCCTCAGCCCCGAGTACGCGGCGCTCCTCATCGGCCTCGCGCTCTACACGGCGAGCCACATCGCAGAGATCGTGCGCGGCAGCATCCTCGCCGTCCCGGGCGGCCAGTCCGAGGCCGCCAACGCGGTCGGCCTGTCCGGCTGGCAACGGCTCCGCCACGTCGTCCTTCCCCAGGCGTTCCGGATCTCGGTGCCGCCGATCGCCAACCAGTACTTGAACCTGATGAAGAACTCCTCGCTCGGCATCGCGATCAGCTACTACGAGCTGACGAAGATCACCCGTGTCTCCATCGCCCAGCAGGCGCCGGCGGTGCAGGCAATTCTCTTGCTGATGGGCATCTACCTCCTGATCTCGCTCTCGATCGCGCTCGTGACGAACCTCGTCAACCGACGATTGACCGTGAAAGGGCGGAGGTGATGGCGACCCAGATCGACGTGCTCGAGCCGCTGCCGCTTCCCGAGGGCCCGCCGGAGCGCCGACTGCCGCCGCGTGAGTGGGTCCGGGAGAACCTCTTCGGGAGTGTCTTCGACACCGTCCTGACCGTCCTCTTCGGGCTCTTCCTGGCCTGGGCCGCCTACCGGGTCGGGAAGTTCGTCTTCGTCGACGCGAACTGGGAGATCGTCGAGCGGAACCTCACCACCCTGATGGTCGGCAGCTTCCCGCGCGACCAGCTCTGGCGCCTCTGGGCGGCCCTCTTCGTCCTTGCCGCCTCGCTCGGGTTCGGGGCGGGCGCGATCGGTGCTCAGCGACGGCGCGAGGTCGCCGAGGGACGAGCACAACCCGCACCGAAGGGCGTCGCCGCCCGGCGCCTCGCGCCGGTCGTCCTCCTCGTCGGTGTCCTCCTGTGGTTCTCGGGATCCCTTCGCAACGTCGTCCTCGTGCTCGCCGTCGCAGCGGTGGGAGCGCTCTTCAATCTCGTCGGCCGAAGGGCGCCGCGGCGCCTCGAGCGCTCGGTGCCGCTCCTCGTGCTCGCCGGAGTCCTGCTTGCCTTCCTGCTCGTCGTCGCCTTCGGCGGGGTCAAGTGGAGCGACTGGGGCGGCTTTCTGCTCACCATCTTTCTCGCCGTGGGCGGGATCCTGATGTCGTTCCCCGTTGGCGTGCTCCTCGCGCTCGGCCGGCGGTCGAGCTTGCCCGCGGTGAGGCTCGTGTGCACCGGCTACATCGAGTTCATCCGCGGGGTGCCGCTCGTCGCGCTCATCTTCATGGGCGTCTTCATGATCGGCTTCTTCTTGCCCCAGGGCGTCGAGCGTCCCGACAACATCGTCCGCGTTCTCGTCGCATTCGTCATGTTCACGTCCGCCTACGTGGCCGAGATCGTCAGGGGCGGGCTTCAGTCGGTGCCCGCGGGACAGATCGAGGCGGCGCAGGCGCTCGGGCTCTCCCCGTACCGGACGACCCGGCAGATCGTCCTCCCGCAGGCCTTGCGAAGCGTCATCCCCGCTCTCGTCGGCCAGTTCATCAGCCTCTACAAGGACACGTCGCTCGTCTTCGTCGTCGGCCTGGCCGAGCTGCTCACGATCGCCGAGAACATCACGAAGCAGCCGGACTTCCTCGGGCAGGGCCTGATCGTGGAGACCCTGGTCTTCGCGAGCTTCGTCTACTGGACGGGGTCATACTGGATGTCGCGCGAGAGCCAGCGGCTCGAACGCCGGCTCGGACTGGGGGAACGATGAGCGCAAGCGGAGCGAACGGCAACGTCATGATCCGGCTCGAGGGCGTCTCGAAGTGGTTCGGGGACTTCCAGGCGCTCAAGAACGTCGACCTCGCGATCGGCCGGCAGGAGGTGGTCGTCGTCTGCGGGCCCTCCGGTTCGGGCAAGTCGACGATGATCCGCTGCATCAACCGGCTCGAGACCCACGACCGCGGGCGCATCGTCGTCGACGGCATCGAGCTCTCGGACGACATCCGCAAAATTCAGGAGATTCGACGCGAGATCGGCATGGTCTTCCAGCAGTTCAACCTCTTCCCGCATCTGAGCGTGCTGCAGAACATCACACTCGCCCCGCGGCATGTCCGCCGGCGGCCGCGCAAGGAAGCGGAGGAGAAGGCGATGGCGCTTCTGGAGCGCGTTCGCATCCCGGAGCAGGCGCACAAGTATCCGCTCCAGCTCTCGGGCGGCCAGCAGCAGCGCGCGGCGATCGCGCGCGCGCTCGCGATGGAGCCCAAGATCATGCTCTTCGACGAGCCGACCTCGGCGCTCGACCCGGAGATGATCAAGGAGGTGCTCGACGTCATGACCGAGCTGGCCGAGTCGGGGATGACGATGATCGTCGTCACCCACGAGATGGGATTCGCCCGCGCGGTGGCCCACCGGATGGCCTTCATGGCGGACGGCGAGATCGTCGAAGAGGGCCCTCCCGAGCACTTCTTCACGGCCCCGCGGGAAGACCGGACGAAGGACTTCCTGGGTCAGATCCTCTAACGATCAGTCGCGGAGCGACAAGCGGCTCACCGCCCGCCCGATGCGCCTTCCCTGTGTGAGGCCGTTGTCGATCGCGGCACGGAAGTGAATGCCGCCGTAGAGGCGAGAGACGGCCGCCTCCTCGGCCGCCTCGAGGAAGGAGCCAAACCGGCGGGGCGGGAAGCCGAGGTCGTCGTGCGTGCGGTCGACGAAGTCGTAGCGCCTCCCGAAGAGGTCGGTGAGGACCTGGCAGGCCGCGCCCGACTGAACCGAGTGGCCCGAGGGATACTCGGGGAAGGGCGGCGTGACGAGGAGCGGCAGCCAGTCGGGGTCGAACTGCGCACGCGCGTACGTCACCGGACGGAGCAGGTTGTAGCGGAACTTCTGGAACCAGCAGGCGACGAACGCGTCGGAGACAGCCATTCCGACCCGCGCGTACGTATCGGCCGCCTCGGTCAGGCTCGCATGTTCCTGTCGCAGCACCTGCGTGGCGATGGAGACCGAGTGGCCGGGAGGCGTGGCCGTCACCCCAGGGTCGTCCGACCAGAAGCGGGCAATCGCCTCCTGCTCGCTCGTCAGCGAGTTGACGGTGTCGTAGACCTCCTTGGCCTCGCGCCAGAAGCGTGAGCGCGGCGCTTCCGAGTAGCGAGGATGGTCTCCCGGCGGGAAGGCGGCGCCGTTTCCGATCGCAAAGCAGCGGTTGCCTCCCCAGAAAGGCTGCAGAGCCGACAGGAAGCTGGGCGGCGTCGGCACCCAGAGCCCGGCCCCGACCGGCGGCGTGTAGGGCGGGAAGTTGCGTAGATATCCCTGGTCGCCGCCGTCGCTCCTCGACCAGGCGAAGATCGTGTCGGCCACGTCACGGCCGCGCTGCACGGATCGGTCGAACACGCCCGGCGGAAGAGCGCGCTGGAAGTCGCGCTCGAAGCTCTCCTCCAGCATCGCCGCGGCATTGAGCTCGGCCGGGCCTGCCGTCGGGATCAGGCTCGTGAAGATCGAGGCGAGCGCGGCGTTGGCGGTCGTCGGCCAGTCGTACCCGCGCCCACCGGCCCGCGGAAGCCCGTCTAGGTCGTCGAACAGGTCTTCGAGCGAGCGGTAACCCCGCATCCCCGGGGCGACGGCCTCGTAGAGCGTCATTCCCGCATAGGCGAATGCCCGCGCGGCGACCGGAGGACTGAACCCACCCGCGCTGCGCACGAGGTCGAGCGAGAGGTCGAACCACGCCGTCGGCACGGTCGCGCCGTCCTGGTCGCCGCTTTCGCGGTGCCGTCCTCCGAGCGCCGGGGCGGCGGTGAGCCCGGAGGCGGCGAGGCCGACCGCCGCTCCTCCGAGCCTGGCGACGAAATCGCGCCGTGTCCAAGTGGTCTCGTCGTGCGTCATCACGGTGTGTTTCGCAGCGGAGCGGCTACACGGTTCATCGGCCGACTCGGAGCCGGGCTACCCTTTCCGCATGCGACGCGTCGTCGCGATGGTCTTCCCGCTGGTCGTGGCCGTCGCGGCCTGTGGCGGGGACGACGAGGAGCCTCTTCCGACCGGGGCTGGCGCGCCCGGCTTCGTCTTCGGCGAGAGCGCGGTCGCCGACGGGGAGCCTGTCGACTCCCGCTTCACGTGCGACGGGGACGATGTCTCACCGGAGCTCGCCTGGCAGGGCGTACCGACCGGAAGCGCCGAGCTCGCGGTCGTCATGGACGACCCCGACGCGCCCGGAGGATCGTTCACGCACTGGCTGGTCTACGGCATCGATTCCGGCGAGACCGCCCTCCCCGAGGCTGTGCCCGAGGGTGCCACGGTCGCCGGTCCCCCCTCGCTGCGCCAGGGCGAGAACTCCTTCGGCACGGTCGGCTACGGCGGCCCGTGCCCGCCCGGGGGCGAGACGCACCGCTACGTCTTTCGCCTGTTGGCCCTCGACGAGGAGACCGGTCTCGAGGGCGGGGCGAGCCGCGACGAGCTCCTCGACGCGCTCCAAGGCCACGTTCTCGCCGAAACGTCTCTGACCGCGACCTACGCGCGCTCCTAAAGCAACTCCGCGATCCGGGCAGCCGCCTTCGCGGCGCCGTCGGTCTCGACCGGCAGGTAGTCGACCTCGCGGCCGATCTGCTCGGCGATCGCCTGCGCGATAGCGCTCGGCGTGGCTGTCTCGAAGTCCATCGCCCGGCCGGCGCCGTAGCGCTCGAGCCGGTGCCGCACGTGGAAGTTCTGCTCGAAGTGGTGGCGGAGCGGGAAGTAGAGGAACGGCCGCCGGTTGGCCGTCAGCTCCATCGCTGTCGTGAGGCCGCCCTGGACAACCGCGAGATCGCAGGCGGCGAGGTGGCGGTAGAGGTTGTGGACGTAGGCATGCGCCTCGAGCCCGTCGGCCTCGGGAAACGCCGCGGGATCGATGCGCGGCCCCGCGACGACGATCATCCGGAGCTCGGGCACGAGCTCCTTCGCCTCGGGGAACGCGTCGACGACCCGTCGCAGCAGGTGTCCGCCGACCCCGGAGCCGCCCACGGTGACGATGCAGACGAGCTCTCCCGGCGCGTAGCCGAGCTCGGCGCGCAGCTTCTCCCGGTCGGCGAACGCCGCCGGATCGAAGCCGGACACGTAGCCGGTGAAGTCGAAGTGCTCCTCCGTCCAGTCCCGGACGAGCGGCAGGTCGGCGCCGAACGAGTCGGCGACGACGTCGTCCGAGTTCCCGACGAAGAGCGCGCGGTCGCGGACGCGCGGGAAGCGCGCGATGTGCTCGATCATCTCGGCGTTGTAGTCGGCCGTCAGGAGCGCCTCGCGCTCGCCTCCGTCCTCCATGGGCAGCCAGCCGACGAAGTCGGTCAGCCAGACGTACGCGGCCCGCTTCTCCTCGGGGTTCTCGTGCAGGTAGTAGTCGAGCTCCCACGCCTCGTCGCCGATCCAGAGGTCGTAGCTCTCCTCGCGCACGACGTCGTGGAAGACCATGAAGTTGGCCAGCAGGATCTCGTCCATCCGCCGCCAGGCCTGGAAGCAGTGGAGGTCGTGCTCGGCCGACTCGGACTCCATGTGGCCGGACTCGTTCGCCAGCTCGGCGCTCA
>Ga0081538_10005514_pt2 | contig 10083 bp, 9 predicted proteins | sample TabmetS5T2R1_FD_71022 | JGI IMG/M metagenome (GOLD analysis project Ga0081538, IMG submission 71022) | Tabebuia heterophylla rhizosphere microbial communities from the University of Puerto Rico - S5T2R1 | ecosystem: Host-associated > Plants > Roots > Rhizosphere ... | reverse complement strand
CACGGTCAGCGGCACGATCTCGGGGTCGAAGCGGCCCGAGTCGACCGCCTCGGCCGCCCGCTGGTGGGAGCGGAGGGCGAAGGCGTCCTGGTCCTCGCGGCTGACGCCCCAGCGCTCGGCCACTCGCTCGCCGGTCAGGCCCATGGCCATGTAGTACTCGGGGCGGCCGCGGACGACCTCGGGGTTGGGGGCGAAGGTGGGGGTCGGCGTCGGGGTCGAGGACATGTGCTCGGTCCCGCCGGCGACCAGGGTGGTGGCGAACCCGACCATGATCCGCTCGGCCGCGCTGGCGATCGTCTGCAGGCCGGAGGAGCAGAACCGGTTGACGGTCTGGCCGGGCACGCTGTCGGGCAGGCCGGCCCGCTGGGCGGCGATGCGGGCCACGTTGAGGCCCTGGGTGCCCTCGGTGATGGCGCAGCCCAGCAGCACGTCCTCGACCTCGGCGGGGTCGAGGACGTCGGCCCGCCGCAGGGCCTCGGCGATGGCCGCCCCGGCCATGTCGTCGGGCCGGCTGGTCCGCAGGCTCCCTCGGGGCGCCCGCCCGACCGCGGTCCGGGCGCCCGACACGATCACAGCTTCCTTCACACTGGCTCACTCCTTCGATCACCCGATGGACCACTCGATGCGGTCCCTGGGTTCATCAGGGGGCGAAAAAGCGCCCCCCGAACCCCCCATTGGGCCTGTGCCATGGTGGTTTTGATCCCTTCAATTTCTGACGACCTTGCCGGTCGTCAGGAAGCCCTGGATGCGCTCCATGGTCCTGGGCTCGCGGAGCAGGGCCAGGAACGCGTCCCGCTCCAGGTCGAGGATGCGCTGCTCGCTCACCCACTGGCCGAGCGACAGCTCGCCGCCGCACAGCACCCGGGCCAGGTGGCGGGCGACCACGCCGTCGTGCCCGCTGGCCTGGCCGGCCCACTGCAGGGTCTGCACGCCCAGCTCCAGGGCGGCCAGCGCGGGCAGCCCGGCCGCGTACACCGACGCCTCGCGGGCCGGCGGGGTGTAGGCGTCGGCCAGGTCGAGGACCTCCCGCTTGGCCGCGGCCAGCTGGTGGTCGGCGTCGAGGGTGACCACGTCGTGCTCCTCCAGGAACCCGAGCTCGCGGGCCTCGACCGCCGAGGTGGCCACCTTGGCCAGGCCGATGGTCTCGAACACCCGCTGGACGAACGGCAGCGCCGGGGCGTCGGGGGCGGCCCGCATGGCCGGTGACACGATCCGGCGCAGCAGCTCCTTGCAGCCGCCGCCGGCCGGGATGACGCCCACGCCCACCTCGACCAGCCCGATGTAGGTCTCGAGGGTGGCCACCACCCGGTCGGCGGCCAGGACGATCTCGGCCCCGCCGCCCAGCGTCTGGCCGTGGGGCGCGGCCACCACCGGCCGGGGCGCGAAGCGGAAGCCCATCAGCACGTCCTGGAGGCCCTTGACGGCCTCGGCCACCTGGTCGTGGAGCCCCTGGTAGGCGGCCATGCCGACCTCGCCCAGGTTGGCCCCGACGCAGAAGTTGCGGGCCTGGCTGGCGATCACCATCCCGGCCCAGCGGCCGCTCTCCAGCTCCTGGAGGGCTCGGGCCCCGAGCTCGACCACGGCGGCGTCGATGGCGCTGGCCGGGGCGTGCAGCTCGAAGCAGAGCACCCCGTCGCCCAGGTCGACCAGGCTGGCCGAGCCGTTGCCGGCGACCTCGGCCCCGCCGGCCTTGCGGGCCTCCAGGTCGATCGCCTCCGGGTCGGCCGGGACCGGCTCGTAGCCCCGGGTCAGCGGGCTGTAGACCTGGCCGTCGCGGTAGAAGGACCGGTGCCCGGCGGCCAGCATCTCCCGGACCCAGGCCGGGACCTCGACGCCGAGGGCTTCCATCTGGGCCACCCCGTCGGCCACCCCGATGGCGTCCCAGGCCCGGAACGGCCCCAGCTGGTACCCGAAGCCCCACTCGACGGCGTGGTCGACCTCGACCAGCGAGTCGGCGATCTCCGGCACCCGGCGGGCGGCGTAGGCCAGCGACGGCAGCAGGGTGTCGCGCAGGTAGCGGGCGTCCCGGTCCTCGTCCGCCCTGGCCAGCAGGAACCGCAGCCGGTCGCCGAGGTCGTCGTGGTCGCGGGCCGCGGCCACGATCGGCAGGTCCGGCTTGGCGGCCGGCCGGTACTCCAGGCTGTCCAGGTCGAGCACGTCGAACACCGTCTGGCCGTCGCGCTTGCCGCGGCGGTAGAAGCCGCCGCCGGTCTTGTTGCCGAGCTTGCCTGCCTGGAGCATCCGCCGCAGCGGCTCGGGGGCCGGCAGCACCTCGCGGCTCTCGTCCTCCGGGGCCAGCTCGTACAGGTTGCCGGCCACGTCGACCATGATGTCCAGCCCGACCTGGTCGAACAGCCGGAAGGTGGCCGTCTTGGGCCGGCCCACCAGCGGCCCGGTGAGGGCGTCGACCTCCTCGATCGAGTAGCCGTGCTCCAGGGCGTAGCGGACGTCGTGCATGCCGGCGAAGCTGCCCAGGCGGTTGGCGATGAAGTTGGGGGTGTCCTTGGCCACCACCGCGCCCTTGCCCAGCACCCGCTCCACGAACGCCCGCATGCCCTCCAGCACCTCGGGGTCGGTGTCGGCGGTGGGGATGAGCTCGACCAGCTTGAGGTAGCGGGGCGGGTTGAAGAAATGGGTGCCGAGGAAGCGGCGCCGCAGGTCCTCCGAGCGCCCCTCGGCCACGCTGGCCAGCGGCAGTCCGGAGGTGTTGGAGCTGACCACCGCCCCCGGGGCGGCCACCTTCTCGATCCTGGCCAGCAGCTCCTGCTTGGGCTCCAGCCGCTCGACGATGGCCTCGACCACCCAGTCGGCCTCCCCGACCCGCTCGAAGTCCTCCTCGAAGGTCCCCAGGCGGATACGCTCGGCCAGCCGGGGGCTGGCCAGGGCGGCCGGGCGGGCGGCCAGCATGCGCTCGAAGCCGCCCTGGACCGCCTCCCGGTCCAGGTCGAGCAGGTCGACGGTCAGGCCGGCGTTGGCGGCGTGCGCGGCGATGGCGGCCCCCATGGTGCCGGCGCCGAGCACGGCCACGGAACGGATGTCGTGGGTCAAGGACGCACCTCCAGGTTGGGCGGCCTTCCGAGGGTACTGTTGAAACCGGCATCTGTGGACGGAGGACTCCCGAATGAGCGAGCGCGGCGCCGCCTCGACCGACTTCTACCGCATCGACGACCTCCTGACCGACGCCGAGCGCGAGGTCCGCGACCGCGTCCGGGCCTTCTGCGACAAGGAGGTCACGCCGGTCATCAACGACTACTGGGAGCGGGCCGAGTTCCCCTTCGAGCTGGTCCCCAAGCTGGCCGCCCTGAACCTGGCCGGCGGCACCATCACCGGCTACGGCTGCCCGGGGCTCAGCACCGTGGCCACCGGCCTGGTCGGCATGGAGCTGGGCCGGGGCGACGGCAGCATCTGCACCTTCTTCGGGGTCCACTCCGGGCTGGCCATGACCTCGATCAACCTGCTCGGCTCCGAGGAGCAGAAGCGGCGCTGGCTGCCGGCGATGGCCCGGCTGGAGAAGATCGGCGCCTTCGGGCTGACCGAGCCCGACCACGGCTCGGACGCGGTCGCCCTGGAGACCCGGGCCCGCCGCGACGGCGACCACTGGGTGCTCGACGGGGCCAAGCGCTGGATCGGCAACGCCTCCTTCGCCGACCTGGTGATCGTCTGGGCCCGCGACGACGACGGCAAGGTGGGCGGGTTCGTGGTCGAGAAGGGCACCCCCGGGTACGCGGCCAGCGTGATGTCGGGCAAGACGGCCAAGCGGGCCGTCTGGCAGGCCGAGATCACCCTGGACGGGGTCCGGGTCCCCACCGGTAACCGCCTCGAGCACTCGCGCGGGTTCGCCGACACGGCCCGGGTGCTGACCGCCACCCGCTCCGGGGTGGCCTGGGAGGCGGCCGGCCACGCCCTGGCCGCCTACGAGGCCGCCCTCGCCTACGTGCGCGACCGGGAGCAGTTCGGCGCCCCCCTGGCCAGCTTCCAGCTCGTCCAGTACCGGCTGGCCAAGATGCTGGCCGAGGTCACCACCATGCAGCTCCTCTGCCTGCGCCTGGCCCAGCTCACCGACAGCGGCCAGATGACCGCCGGCATGGCCTCGCTGGCCAAGATGAACAACGCCGCCAAGGCCCGCCAGGTGGTGGCCGACGCCCGCGACGTCCTCGGCGGCAACGGCATCCTGCTCGAGAACCACGTCGCCCGCCACCACGCCGACATGGAGGCCGTCTACACCTACGAGGGCACCGACGCCATCCAGAGCCTGATCGTCGGGCGAGAGATCACCGGCGAGAGCGCCTTCACGAGCCGCTGAGCCGCCGGCCCCACTCCCTGACGACCTCCAGCATGGCCAGGGTGGCCGCCGCCTGGTCGCCGCGGCGGACGGCCGCGACCACCAGCCGGCTCACCCCGGCGCCGGCCAGGGGCCGCATGGCCAGGTCGTCGCGGGCCACGGTCAGGGCCAGCCGCGGCAGCAGGGTGATCCCGGCCCCGGCGGCCACCATCCCCTGGGTGGCGTTGTAGTCGTCGGTCGGGAAGGCGACGGCGACCCGGGGCTCGAACCCGGCGGCGTGGCAGGCCCGCAGGATGGTGTCGCGGTCCGAGCAGGCGGGCCCGCCGCCCAGGACCCACGGCTCGCCGGCCAGGTCGGCAAGGGCCAGGGCCCGCCGGCGGGCCAGCGGGTGCCCGCCGGGCAGCACGACCAGCATCGGGTCCTCGAGCAGCCGGTGGGTCTCGACCAGCTCGGAGGGCGGCTGGTCGACCGGCTGGGCCAGCAGGGCCAGGTCGGTCCGCCCGGCGCGCACCCCGTCGACGGCCTCGTCGGTCGCCTCGACCAGCGAGAGCTCGACCTGGACCTCCGGGTGGCCGGCCCGGAAGGCGGCGACGGCGGCCGGCAGCAGCGCGGCGGCCGCGCTGGCGAAGGTCGACACCCGGACCCGGCCGCCCCGCAGCCCGGCGATCGCCGCCAGCTCGGCGTCGGCGGCGGCCAGCTCGGCCAGGATGGCGTCGGCCCGGCGGACCAGCGCCTGGCCGGCGTCGGTCAGGCGGACGCCGCGGCCGTGCCGCTCGACCAGCCGGGTCCCGGCCTCGCGCTCCAGGGCGGCGATCTGCTGAGAGACGGCCGACTGGCTGTAGGCGAGCGCCTCGGCGGCGGCCGAGAACGAGCCCCGCAGCGAGACCTCGCGGAGCACCCGCAGCCGGCGCACGTCGAGCATAAGCACCACTTATCGATCGGGTCAGGAACCGTCATGTGAGCTGATGGCGTTGGCTGGATACCCATCTGTCATGACTTCCACACCGACCTCGACCCGGACCGTCCGCGACTGGCGGCTGTGGCTCGCCCTGGCCACCGTCTACCTGGTCTGGGGCTCGACCTACCTGGCGATCAGGGTGATGGTGGAGACGATCCCGCCGCTGCTCGGCTCCGGGGTCCGGTTCCTGGTCGCCGGGGCCGTCCTCTACCCGTTCCTGCTGGCCCGCCGGGGCTGGGCCGGGGTCCGGGTGCCGGCCCGGCAGGTCGGGGCCAGCGCCCTGGTCGGCCTCCTGTTCCTGGCCGGCGGGACCGGCCTGGTCACCGTGGCCGAGCGGGACGTCCCCTCGGGGCTGGCGGCCGTGCTGGTCGCGGCCATGCCGCTGGTCGTGGTGCTGCTGCGCCGGCTGGCCGGCGAGCGCGTCCCCCGCGCCACCGCCCTCGGGGTCGCGGCCGGGTTCGCCGGCGTCGGCGTGCTCGTGCTGCCCGGCAACCCGGCGCCCGAGGCCGGCTGGCTCGGCCTGGTCCTCATCCTGGTGGCCAACGTGTCGATGGCGGTGGCGTCGTTCGCCTCCAGCCGGCTGCCCGTCCCCGGCGACACCCTGGTCGCCACCGCGCTGGAGCTGCTGGCCGCAGGGGCCGCGCTCTGCCTCGGCGGCCTCCTCGCCGGCGAGGCCGCCCATCTGGAGCTGCAGCGCCTCTCGGGCGCGTCCCTGGCCGCGCTCGCCTACCTGGTCGTGGCCGGCTCCCTGGTCGCCTACACCGCCTACGTCTGGCTGCTGGCCAACGCCCCCGTCTCCCAGGCCACCACCCACACCCACGTCAACCCGGTGGTCGCCGTCGCCCTCGGCTGGCTGATCCTCCACGAGCGCGTCACCCTGGCCACCCTGGCCGGGGCCGCCCTGATCGTCGGCTCGGTGGCCGTGGTCGTGCGCCACGAGTCGGCCACCGTCGAGGCCGAGGAGGAGTCCGAGACCGTTCCGTGATGGATCGGGGTCGCAACGGTGACCGGCACCATGCCGGTTCGTTACCTACGGCGGCGAGACTACGCCCTGTCGATGCGCCGCAACCGACAGGCGGCGAGGGCGACACGGGCTGGGGGGTTCGTGTCGGGGCAGCAGGAGGGGGACAATGCAGCTCAAGGAACTCACCGTCTGGTGGCAGCAGCGCAGGATCGCCCGGGAGGGTCGTGCCGCATTCGAGTCGGCCGCCACCCGCGAGCTCTACGAGGCCCTCGACGAGGCCTCGATGCTGGCACCGAGGCGCTGACGCGCAACGACCCTGACGGCCCGGGCGATCGCCCGGGCCGTTCGGTTGTGCTGTGGCAGAGTGACCCCATGGCACACGAGCACCGTCACAGCGCCGCCGCCGACCACCGGGGCCGGCTGGCGGTGGTGCTCGCGATCACCGTGACCGTGCTCGTGGTCGAGGTCGCCGGGGCCGCCCTCAGCGGCAGCCTGGCCCTGCTCGCCGACGCCGGGCACGTGCTGGCCGACGGCGCCGGGATCGCACTGGCCCTGCTGGCGATCCGGTTCGCGGCCCGCCCGGCCACCCCGCAGCGGACCTTCGGCTACTACCGGCTGGAGATCCTGGCCGCGGTGGTCAACGCCGTGCTGCTGTTCGGCGTGGCCGGGTTCGTGCTGGTCGAGGCGTGGCGGCGCCTGGCCGACCCGCCCGAGGTGGCCAGCGGGCTGATGCTGGCCGTGGCCGCCGCCGGGCTGGTGGCCAACGCCGTGTCGCTGTGGCTGCTCCACGGCGGCCAGCGCCACAGCCTGAACCTGCGCGGCGCCTACCTGGAGGTCTGGGGCGACCTGCTCGGGTCGGTGGCGGTCCTGGCCGCCGCCGCCGTGATCGCCGTCACCGGCTTCCAGGCCGCCGACCCGATCGCCTCGGCCCTGATCGGCGTGGCCATCCTGCCCCGGACCTGGCGGCTGCTCCGCGAGGCGGTGGACGTCCTGCTCGAGGCCACGCCCAAGGGAGTCGACATGGACGAGGTCCGCCGCCACCTGCTCGAGACCCCGGGCGTGGCCGACGTCCACGACCTCCACGCCTGGACCATCACCTCCGGCCTGCCGGTGCTCTCGGCGCACGTGGTCCTGGAGCGGAACGCCGACGCCGGCCGGGTCCTCGACGGGCTCGGCGAGTGCCTGGCCGGCCACTTCGACATCGAGCACTCCACCTTCCAGCTCGAGCAGCCCGAGCACCGCGGCCACGAAGGAGCCACCCACCGGTGACCACCATGCCCACCCGCCGCCTGGGCGGCCTCCAGGTCGGCGCCGTCGGGCTCGGCGAGATGCCGATGTCGCTGGCCGGCCGGCCCGACGAGGACCGCTCCATCCGCACCATCCACGCCGCCCTCGACGCCGGCGTGACCCTGATCGACACCGCCGACGCCTACTGCCGCGACAGCACCGAGGTCGGCCACGGCGAGCGCCTGGTCAGGAAGGCCCTGGACGCCTGGCCGGGCGACCGCGACCGGGTGCTGGTGGCGACCAAGGGCGGCCACACCCGGCCCGGAGGCGACTGGGCCCTGGACGGGCGGCCGGAGCACCTGCGCCAGGCGTGCGAGGCCAGCCTGCGCGCCCTCGGGGTCGACGCCATCGGCCTCTACCAGTTCCACCGGCCCGACCCCAAGGTCCCGTTCCTCGAGTCGGTCGGGGCCATGGCCGAGCTCAAGGCGGCCGGCAAGGTCCGGCTGGTCGGCCTCTCCAACGTCAGCGTCGACCAGATCAGGCAGGCCCGCCAGGTCGTCGACGTGGCCAGCGTCCAGAACGAGTTCTCGCCCCGCTTCCGCCGCTCCGAGGGCGAGCTGGCCTTCTGCGCCGCCGAGCGGATCGCCTTCCTGCCCTGGAGCCCGCTCGGCGGGATCGGGCGGGGCCGCGACCTGGGCGGCCGCCACGCCGCCTTCGCCGAGGTCGCCGCCGACCACGGCGTCTCGCCCCAGCAGGTCGCCCTGGCCTGGGAGCTGGCCAAGGCGCCGGTGGTCATCCCCATCCCCGGGGCCAGCCGTCCCGAGAGCATCACCGACAGCGCCGCCGCGGCCACCCTGCGCCTGAGCGCCGGCGACCTGGCCCGCCTGGACCGGATATGAGACGGGGGAGCCGGCCGGCTCCCCCGTTCGGATGGTCGTGGCGGCTAGGTGTGGACCACGGCGATGCGCTCGTGCTCGGTGGTGCCGCCCCGGCCGCTGGCCAGGATGAGCAGGTGGCCGGAGAAGGGCTCGTCCGGGTAGCGCCAGGAGATCCCCCAGTGATCGCCGTCGGCGTTGGCGGTCGAGTCGACCCCGAGCAGCCTGGCGTGGGCCCGCCCGTCGGTCCCGCTGGGCACCAGCAGGGCCCGGACCTCTCCGGCGAAGACGGCCTCGACGTGGATGCCGAGGGTCCCCGACCCGGTGAGGGTCACGAGCCTGGCCGAGCCGACCGCGGGCGGGTTGGTGATGACGCCGAGGATCCGCGGCCTGTGGTCGCTGTTGACGAACCGGACACGGACGGCGGAGGCCTCGATGATCCCGGGGCCGGCGCCGGTGTCGCCGCTGAAGACGACCCAGCCGGCGTCGACGCCGGGGGTCGGGGTGGCGAACCGGATCTGGCCGACGAACGGCGACAGCTCGGACCCGCCGCCGTTCACGAAGCCCTTGCCGAGGACGCGGTCGGGCCCGCGCCGGTCCTGGGTGACGGTGACGTGCACGGTGCCCTCATAGGAGACGGACTGGCCGCTCACGGAGAGCGGGGACTGGATGCGGGCGAAGGGCAGCGGCTGGGCGACCTCGATGTCGGCGGCCTTGGCCCCGGTGGGGACCCAGCCGTTGGTGTAGCGGTGGAGCTGCACCAGCGTGGTCACCCGGTCGAACAGGCGCCCGCCCTCGCCGGCCTTCGGGTGGAGGCCGACCTCGGCGGTCGCCGACCCGGTCCTGCGGTAGGACGCGGCCACCGGGTCGCGCATGCCGAGCTCGCGCAGGAACGTGACCGCGGCGGCCTTGGCCGCCTGCTGGTCGCGGTCGTCAGGACGCTTGGGCGGGGTGGTGGTGTCGCTGCCGGGGCCGTTGTCCTTGCTGGCCACGACGTCGGTGGGGATGGTGGTGGTCGGGGTGGCGACGGCGACGGGCTGGGCGGGGTTGTCCCGGCCGACCACGAAGGCGGTGCCGACCCCGAGCGCGACGGCGAGCACGCCGGCGCCGGCGATGAGGCGGATGTGGGCTGGACGCATTGCTGACCCCCCGGTCGACGCTCCTCTCTGGAGCGGTCGAGTACCAGGTTCGCTCGATCCGGTCACGAAACCCGATCGGCGCCGTCTCGGACGTATCCCCGATCGATCTCCGGCCGGTCTCGGTTCGGGACGTGGTCCGTTACCCGCCGACCGTGACCCGGCCGCGCATGCCGGGATGGATGGCGCAGCGGTAGGCGAAGGTGCCGGCGGCCGGGAAGACGTGCGAGAACTCGTCGCCCTCGTCCAGCTCGCCGGAGCGGAACGCTCCCTTGACGGCGGTGACGGTGTGGGTCACGCCGGGGTCCTGGTGCTCCCAGGTGACCCGCTGGCCGGCCTTGGCCCGGACGGTCGCCGGGGTGAACGCGAAGTTCACGATCCGGACGTCGCCGGCGGCGGCGCCACGGCCGTTCGAGCTGGCGGGCGCGGACAGGGTCGCGGAGGCGGCGGGTCGGGCGGCTTCCGGGTTCTCGCCGCCGCCGTCGCCGCCGCAGCCGGCGGCCAGCGCGGCTCCGGCGGCCACCATGACAAGGATCGTGCGGGCGCGGCGCAGGGACGGACCTCCTGGGACGGCGGGTCGTCTTGAGAACCGCGCTGGTGCGCCGGCGGTTCCCGTTTGCCAATCCGGCGGGTCAAGGAGC
>Ga0081538_10006700_pt1 | contig 10087 bp, 11 predicted proteins | sample TabmetS5T2R1_FD_71022 | JGI IMG/M metagenome (GOLD analysis project Ga0081538, IMG submission 71022) | Tabebuia heterophylla rhizosphere microbial communities from the University of Puerto Rico - S5T2R1 | ecosystem: Host-associated > Plants > Roots > Rhizosphere ... | reverse complement strand
CCTGCTCCCGCGTCCGGGCGGCGACCGCCACGCGGGCGCCCGCGCGGGTCAGCTCGAGGGCGATGCCCCGGCCGATCCCGCGCCCGCCGCCCGTGACGAGCGCTACCTGCCCGGCGAGCTCCGCGTCGGGGGCCATCCTGCCGGGATCCTACGCTGCCAAAGGTGAGTCACGAGGACGAGAAGCGCCTCGCGGCCGAGGCTGCCGCCGGGCTAGTCGAGGACGGCATGGTCGTCGGGCTCGGCACCGGCACCACGGTGGCGTACTTCCTCCCGGCGCTCGCGCGGCGGGAGCTGCAGCTCCGCTGCGTGGCCACCTCGCTCCAGACCGAGACGCGGGCGCGCGAGCTCGGGCTTCGCGTCGAGCCGTTCGACGAGCTCGAGCGGCTGGATCTCGCCGTCGACGGCGCCGACCAGATCGCGCCCGACGGCTGGATCGTGAAGGGCGGCGGGGCCGCGCACACGCGCGAGAAGGTCGTCGCGGCCGCGGCCGAGCGCTTCGTCGTCATCGCCTCCTCCGACAAGCTCGTCGAGGCGATCGGGCCGCCGATCCCGCTGGAGATCCTCGCCTACGGCGTGCGCTCCACGCTCGCCCTCGTCGCCCCGGCCGAGCTTCGGGACCTGCCCCCGAGCCCCGACGGCGGGCTGATCGCCGACTACCGTGGCGACGTCGGCGACCCTTCGGCGCTCGCCGCGCGCCTCGCGGCGATGCCCGGGGTGGTCGAGCACGGCCTCTTCCCGCCGGAGCTCGTCTCGGAGATCCTCGTCGGCCGCGAGGGAGCGCTCGACCGGCTGCAACCCTGAAATACTCCCCGAGTGTCCTTCATCACCCGCGGCTTCCGCGGCCGGCGCGAGCCCGGCGACAGCGGGCGCATCCCGCCCGGGCAGTACGAGACGCACGACTTCCCCGTGCTCTCGGCGGGCCCGACGCCGCACACGCCGCTCGAGAGCTGGAGCTTCACCATCTCCGAGGGCGGCGAGGAGCTCGCGCGCTGGAGCTGGGACGAGTTCCGGGCGCTGCCGAGCGAAACAGTCACGAAGGACATCCACTGCGTCACCAAGTGGTCGAAGCTCGACACCACCTGGGAGGGGGTGTCCGTCGACACGCTCCTGGACGGGATCGAGACCGGCGCGGCGTACGTCACCGCCTGGTGCGACGGGGGGTACACGACGAACCTCCCGCTCGAGGACGTCACGGGCGGCAAGGCGTGGGTCGCGTTCTCGTACGACGGCGAGCCGCTCGACCCCGAGCACGGCGGGCCGGCGCGCCTGCTCGTCCCGCACCTCTACTTCTGGAAGAGCGCCAAGTGGGTCCGCGGGCTGCGACTTATGGACGAGGACGAGCCCGGGTTCTGGGAGAGTCTCGGCTACCACCTGTACGGCGACCCATGGCGGGAGCAGCGGTACTGGGGCGACTGAGCTGGCTCTTGGCGGAGCTCGTCGAGACGGTGCGCGAGACGCCGCGCGTCGTCAGCCTCGTCCTCGACGTTCCCGGCTGGGCCGGTCACCGCCCCGGCCAGCACGTGGACGTCCGCCTGACCGCGGAGGACGGCTACCAGGCCCAGCGCAGCTACTCCCTGGCAGCCCCCGCGGCGGGCGAGCGGCTCGTCATCACCGTCGAGCAGCTCGAGGACGGTGAGGTCTCGCCCTTCCTGGTCGAGGAGCTGCGCCCCGGCGAGCGCTTCGAGCTCCGCGGGCCGATCGGCGGCTACTTCGTCTGGGACGGCGCCGCGGACGGGCCGCTTCAGCTCGTCGCCGGCGGCTCTGGGATCGCCCCGCTCATGGCCATGCTCCGGCACCGCGCCGAGGCGGCGGTGGACGTGCCCGCGACGCTCCTCTACTCGTCGCGCACGCTCGAGGACGTCATCTACCGGGAGGAGCTCGGCCGGCTCGCGGAGGGCGACTCGGCCCTCACCGTCGCGCACACGCTCACGCGGGCGCAGCCCGACGGCTGGGAGGGCTATGCGCGGCGCATCGACGGCGAGATGCTTCGCGAGGTGCTTGGCCCGCCCGATTCGGGCGCGACCACATTCGTCTGCGGCCCGACGCGGTTCGTCGAGGTCGCGGCCGACGGGCTCGTGGGCCTAGGCTACGACCCGAGCCGAGTCAGGACTGAGCGGTTCGGCCCCAGCGGGAGGTGAGTGCTCGTGGAGATGGCCGACATGAAGCTGGACGGCAACGCAATCGGCGGCCTCCTGGGCGAGATCTTCGTCGAGGAGCTGACGATCGCCCGCTCGACGTGCGGCTCGTGCGGCGCGGTCCGAGAGGTGGGCGCGCTCTCCGTGTACGCGCAAGCGCCCGGCGCGGTCGTGCGCTGCCCTGACTGCGACGCCGTGCTCCTGCGGATCGTGCGGAGCGAGAGCCGCATCTGGCTGGAGCTCCAGGGCGTCAGCTGCCTCGAGCTGCGGGCCCCCGGCGTTTGACAGCGCCTCGCACGGGGGTCATGGTGTCGGTTGCAACGAGAGGAGCGGCGATGGCCCGCACAACGTCTTTGCGGCGCGATTGGTCGGGCGCGGGGCGCTGATGGCCCGCGAGCGAGAGCCGCAGCGCACGCTCCGCCTCTTCGTGGCTTACAGGGGCACCGACCTGCGCCTGCTCGACCGGCGAAGCGTCGAGATGATCCCGCCCCCTGCCGACAGCGTCGAGGAGCAGCGCGCGGGTTTCTGGCTCGAGCTCCGGGACGCCAAGGGGCAGACCGTCTACAGCCGGGTGACGCAGAACCCCATCCGCTTCTCGGCCGAGCTGCTCACCGACGACCGTGAGCGTCCGCTCGCCCGAGCAGAGCTCGAGGAGGTGAAGGGCGAGTTCGTCCTGCACGTGCCCGATCTCCCCGAGGCGCAGGTGCTCGTCTTCATGAGCAGCCCTGCCGGACCCGCCGCGCTCGGTGAGACAGCGTCCGAAGTGGCGCGGCTCGACCTCACGCAACCGCCCCGAGAGGAGCCGACGCCCGAGTGAGCACGGCGGACGGAACCGTCGTCGGCACGACGAAGATCGTCGATCGCGGACCGCCGGCGAGCCGCTTCAACCTCGTCCTCCTCTCGGACGGCTACCGCCAGACGGAGCTCGGCCAGTTCGCCGCAGACGCGCAGCAGTTCGTGAACACCCTGTTCGCCACCGCGCCCTTCGACGGGCTCCAGTGCGCGATCAACGTCTACCGGATCGACGTCAGCTCGACGGACAGCGGCGCCGACGACCCCACGGCGTGCGGCGGCACCGGCGCCGCTCCGGCCACGTACTTCGACGCCTCGTTCTGCAACGCGGGCATCCAGCGGCTCCTGCTCGTCAACACGACGACGGTCGTGAACGTGCTCAACGCGGAGGTGCCGCAGTGGCACCAGGCGCTCGTGATCGTGAACAGCCCGATCTGGGGCGGCGCGGGCGGGACGATCGGAACGACCTCGAAGGCGACCGGTTGGGAAGGCATCGCCATCCACGAGATGGGCCACTCGGCCTTCGGCCTGGCGGACGAGTACGAGTACTGGGCGGGCTGCGGCGTGGACACGACCCAGAACACCTACACCGGGCCGGAGCCGACGCAGCCGAACATCACCGCGGACAGCAACCGGGCGACGATCAAGTGGGGCGACCTCGTCGCCGCGTCGACGCCGATGCCGACGACCTCGAACGCGGACTGCACTCAGTGCGATCCGCAGCCGAGCCCGGTGCCGGCGGGCACGGTCGGCGCCTTCGAGGGCGCGGGCTACTTCCACTGCGGTCTCTTCCGGCCCGAGTTCAACTGCATGATGCGGAACCTCACGGGCTTCTGCGCCGTCTGCCGCCGGCATATCACGCAGACGCTCACGCCCTACCTGCCGCGCTGCACGGCGCCGGTCTTCGCCGGCTCTTCCCCGCTCGTGTGCCTGTTCAGGACGATCGTCCTTCTCGTCGTGATCGCGCTCCTCGGCGCTCTCCTGCTCCTCCTGCGTCTGCTCTGCCTCCTGGGAGCGGAGACCGCCTGCCGCCAAGCTGAGTCGCTCGCGTGCCAGATCGCCCAGCTGCGCTTCCGGATCCGCAACTGCCGGAGCGGGAACGCGGATCCCTGCGTCCCGCTCTAGCCCCAAACCTCGATCCGTCGGCAGTGGGTCAGTTTGAATCTGCGGGCACGGGAGCAGGTGCGACCCAATACCTCTGCTTGTGACCGCGGGCCTCAAGTTGGAGCCGGTGCTGCTCTAGGTCATCGCGGTTACCGCGGGCGACGAGAAATCGGTTTCCGTTGTCGTCTTCCCGCCAGAGCTCCCAGATTTCTGGTTCTGCCCGGTGCCCCATGGCCAGCTCGCGCGCTTGTTGCGGTGACGTCCTTCTCCAGCAACGTAGCCCATTACCAGCCCGTCCGTCCGGGTCGTCAGACTTCCGCCTGCGTGTATCTCCGCTCCGTCAAGGTCCGTGGCTTCAAATCGTTCCCGGACCCGGTCGAGGTGCGCCTCGAGCCGGGCGTCGCCGTCGTCGTCGGCCCGAACGGCTCGGGCAAGTCGAACGTCGCGGACGCGATCGTCTGGGCCGCGGGGAGCCTGAGCCCGAGCGAGCTTCGCGCCGAGAAGCCCGACGACGTCCTTTACGCCGGGTCCAAGGAGCGGCCGGCGGCGGACTGGTGCGAGGTCGAGCTCCTCTTCGACAACGAGGCCGGCGACGGTCCGCTGGACGTGGCCGAGCTCTCGGTCGTGCGCCGGCTCCACCGGGGCGGGGAGGGCGAGTATCTCGTCAACCGTGCGCGGGTACGCCGCACCGACGTCGTCGAGCTCCTCGCCGACATCGGGCTCGCGGGCGAGCGCCACTCCATCATCGGGCAGGGGCGCGTCGAGGAGATCCTCGTCTCCAAGCCCGAGGAGCGGCGCGCGCTCGTCGAGGAGGCGGCCGGCCTGGGCAAGTTCAAGCGCCGCCGGCACCGCGCGGAGCTCAAGCTGGCGCGCGTCCAGGTGCAGGTCGAGCGGGCGCGCGACCTCGAGGACGAGGTGCGCAAGCGCCTCCGTCCGCTCGCGCTCCAGGCGAGCGCAGCCGAGCGTGCCGAGAAGCTGGGTGTCGAGATCGAGGGCCTGCGCGCCCGGCTCGCCGCCGCCGAGCTCGAGCAGATCGAGCGGCGCCTCGCCGAGGTCGAGGAGCGCCTGACCGAGGCGACGCACGAGAGGCGCCGGCGGGACGAGCGGCTGGAGGGGGTGCTGAGCGAGCGGCGCCGCGCGGAGGACGGGCTTGCCGAGGCCGCCGGGAGGCACGAGCAGGCGACCGCAGCTCTCTACCGGCTCCGGAGCGCGGTCGAGCGGCTGGAGCTCCGCCGGGAGCGGGCCGAGGAGACGGCGGCGGCGCTGCGGGCGGACGCGAACCGCCCTCGCCTGCCGGCAGCGCCTAAGCCTCCAAGCTGGGAGCGCGCCCTGGCGGCCGCGGGGGCCTGGGCGCCGGAGCGCGTCGACCTGGCCGAGGCGGTCGCCAGACTCGAGCGGGCGCACGCCGAGCGGCGTGACGCCCTGGTGGCGCTCTCGGGCGGGGAGAGCTGGTTCGCGGCCGACTCGGCTGCGACCGTTCCCGAGCCGGAGCCGTCCCGACGGGAGGACGTCCTGCGCGCGCTGGCCGAGCTCGCGGACCGCGCGGCGGCGGTGCTCGCGGCCGCGGCGGCGCGGGCGGTGCGCCTGGAGCCGCCGCTCAAGGCGCGCGTGGACGCCGGCGGGAGCCGGGCGGGCGAGCTCGGCGAGGAGCTCCGGCGGCTGGGCGGGCTGGAGTCTGAGCTGCGGCGGGCTGCCTCCGAGGCGGCCGAGCGGGTGTCGGCGGTGGGAATCGAGCGGGCCCGGCTCGAGGCGGAGCGCGAGGAGGTCCTGCGCCGGCTGCCGGACGACGCCGAGGCCGAGGCGCTGACGGACGAGGAGGCGGAGGAGCTCCGGACGCAGCTGGCCCGCCTCGAGCGCCGGCGCGAGGCGCTCGGCCAGGTGAACCCGCTCGCCGCCGAGGAGCATGCTCGGGAGAAGGCGAGGCTCGAGGAGCTGAGCGTGCAGCGCGAGGACCTCGAGCGCTCGCTGGGCGAGCTTGAGGGGTTCCGCGACGAGCTCGCCGAGACGGTCGAGCGCCGCTTCGAGGAGACGCTCGGCGAGGTCGAACGGCACTTCGAGGAGGTCGCGGCGACGCTCTTCCCGGGCGGTCGCGGTCGCCTGCTCCGCGTCGAGGACGAGGACGGGGGCGAACCGGGGATCGAGCTCGAGCTGCAGCCGGCGGGGAAGCGGGTGACGCGGCTCTCGCTCCTCTCCGGCGGCGAGAAGGCGCTCGGCGCGATCTCGTTCCTCTTCGCCCTCTTCCTCGCGCGGCCGTGCCCGTTCTACCTCCTCGACGAGGTCGAGGCTGCGCTCGACGACGCGAACATCGGCCGCTTCACCGACCTGCTGCGGCGCTTCTCCGACCGGGCGCAGTTCATCGTCGTCACCCATCAGAAGAGGACGATCGAGGCCGCGGATATCCTCTACGGCGTGACCATGGGCGCCGACGGGATCTCGCAGATCGTCTCGAAGCGGCTGGCGGCGGTGCCGGAGGCCGAGGCGCTCAGCGCCTAATGTCGCGCAGCTGGGCGGAGTTCCTCGGGGACCCCGAGGAGGCTCCCGCAGAGGAGGAGGAGAAGCGGCGCGGGTGGTTCGGGCGCCTGCGCGAGTCGTTCGCCGCAAGCCGGCAGGCGCTCACCCGCGAGCTCCTCTTCGACCCGGGCGACGAGGAGGCGTGGGAGCGGATCGAGGAGGCGCTGATCGCCGCCGACTGCGGCGTCGCGGCCACCGTCGAGATCGTCAGGCGGCTCGAGGACCGGGAGCCCGGGAGCCAGGCCGAGCTCGTCGAGGGCCTGGAGGAGGTGGTCGCCGACCTTGTCACCGTCGACGGACAGGAGCGGCTCGAGCTCGACGGCCCGCCCACGGTCGTGCTCGTCGTCGGCGTCAACGGCACCGGCAAGACGACCACGATCGGGAAGCTCGCCTTCCGGCTCAAGGAGTCGGGACGCTCCGTCGTGCTAGCCGCCGCGGACACGTTCAGAGCCGCGGCGGAGGAGCAGCTGGAGATCTGGGCCGGCCGCGCCGGCGCCGACTTCGTGGGCTCCCAGCGCGGGGCCGATCCGGCGGCGGTCGCCTTCGACGCGATCTCGGCCGCCGAGGCGCGTGGACGCGACGTCGTCGTGGTCGACACGGCGGGACGCCTGCACACGCAGACGAACCTGATGGAGGAGCTCGGCAAGGTCCGGCGCGTGATCTCGGGGCGGCTGGAGGGCGCGCCGCACGAGACGCTGCTCGTTCTCGACGCGACGACGGGCCAGAACGGCCTGCGGCAGGCGAAGCTCTTCGACGAGGCGGTCGGCGTCACCGGGGTCGCCTTGACGAAGCTGGACGGCACGGCCAAGGGCGGCGTCGCCATCGCCGTTACCCACGAGCTGGGCCTCCCGGTGAAGCTGATCGGCGTCGGGGAGACGCTCGACGACCTGCAGCCGTTCGACCCGCGCGACTTCGCGCGCGCGCTCGTGCGCGGCGACTAGCGTCGGGGCGCGCGCTTGTCGCGCGTTTCCGGCACCTTTCCGGCGCGCTTCCGCGCGCCACCCGCGCGGATTTCGGCGCTACGCTCGAAGCGGGGGGCGCCCGGCCGATGCCGGCGCGCCCGCCGGGGACCTGGCCCGAGCAGCCCCCGCGGCGTCCCTAGCGCTCCACCCCGAAAGCGATGTCCACGGTCGTGCGGAAGACCGTGATCTCGTCGTTCTCGACGACCGCGCTCATCTCGATCACGTGCGCGCCGTGGATGTCGCGCACCGTCTGGGCCGCCTCCCTCACGGCGACGCGCGTCGCGTCCGCGAAGCTCTCCTCCGACTGGCCGATGACCCGGATCACCTTGGCGATGTTCGCCATCTCGCTGCCTCCTTCGGAGCTGGGGTGGAAAAGCACACGGCTACACTTCCCGCCGGCCCATGTTTGACACGCTTTCGGACAAGCTGCAAGGCGCTCTCGGCGACCTCAGGAGCCGCGGCGTCCTCACCGAGGAGGATCTCTCCCGCGCGATGCGCGAGATCCGGCTCGCGCTCCTCGAGGCCGACGTCAACTTCAAGGTGGTGAAGGACTTCGTCGCGCGCGTGCGCGAGCGCGCCGCGGGCGCCGCGGTGACGAAGAGCCTCTCGCCCGGCCAGGAGGTCGTGCGCATCGTCCACGAGGAGCTCACGGAGCTGATGGGCTCGGGCGGGTCGAAGCTCGCCTTCTCGGGGCGGCCGCCGACGGTGATCCTCCTCGCCGGCCTCCAGGGCTCGGGGAAGACGACCGCCGCCGCCAAGCTCGCGCTCCTCCTACGCAAGCACGAGAACCGCTCGCCGGCGCTCGTGGCGGCAGACCTGCAGCGCCCGGCGGCGATCGACCAGCTGGAGCAGCTCGGCAAGCAGATCCAGATCCCGGTCTACCTCGACCGTTCCACGAAGGACGCGGTGGCCGTCGCGCGGCACGGCGTCGAGCAGGCGCAGGCGCAGGGGCGCGACGTGGTCATCGTCGACACGGCCGGCCGCCTCCAGATCGACGAGCCCCTGATGGAGGAGCTCGGGGCCGTCCGCAAGGCGGTCAAGCCGCACAACGTGCTCCTCGTGCTCGACGCGATGACCGGCCAGGAGGCCGTCGCGGTCGCGGAGGCCTTCCACGAGCGCGTCGAGTTCGACGGCGTCGTCCTCACGAAGCTCGATGGCGACGCGCGGGGCGGCGCCGCGCTCTCGGTCAAGGCGGTCACGGGCAAGCCGATCAAGCTCGCGTCGACTGGCGAGAAGCTCGACCAGCTCGAGTACTTCCATCCCGACCGCATGGCGTCGCGGATCCTCGGCATGGGCGACGTGCTCACGCTCATCGAGCGCGCCGAGCAGGCCGCCGAGGTGGACGAGCAGGAGGAGATGGAACGCCGGCTGCGCGCGGGGCAGTTCACGTTCGACGACTTCCTCCAGAGCTACCGGATGATGCGGAAGATGGGCCCGCTCAAGTCGATCGTGGGCATGATCCCCGGCCTCGGGAAGCAGCTCCAGGGCGTCGACGTCGACGACCGCGAGCTCGGCCGTGTCGAGGCGATCGTGCTCTCGATGACCGCCGACGAGCGGCGCCGCCCAGAGATCATCAACGGCTCGCGCCGCGCGCGGATCGCGCAGGGAAGCGGGACGACGGTGCAGCAGGTGAACCAGCTCCTCACCGCCCGCAAGCAGATGGCGAAGATGGTGAAGCAGATGGGCAAGGGCAAGATGCCCAACATCCAGTCGATCGCGGCGGCCCAGAGGCGCCGCTAGAGAAAGGACCGAATGGCAACTCGCATCAGGCTGACCCGCGTTGGGTCGAAGAAGAACCCGATCTACCGAGTCGTCGTCGCCGACGCGCGCTCGCCGCGCGACGGCCGCTTCATCGAGATCGTGGGCCGCTACAACCCCCAGACGGAGCCGTCGACGATCTCGCTCGACGCCGACAGGATCCAGGAGTGGATCGGCAAGGGCGCTCAGCCGAGCGACGCGGTCAAGCGCCTGATGAAGGCGCAAGGGATCTAGACCAGTGCCCCTCCGAGCAATGCGCGCCTGCCTCTGCCCCGCGATCACGCGGCGCGAGAGCCCACCCTCGCCCTTACCAAGGCTTCTAGCCTTGGCTGCGGACGAGTGCGGACTCTCGCTTGGTGCTCGCGACGCAGAAGCAAGACAGCATCACTCGAAGGGGCACTGATGGCCTCCGTCGCCCACGCTCACGACGAGCACCCGCCCGCCGCGCACCGAAGCTCGCGCGTGGACGCGCGCCTGCTCGGCATGTACCTCTTCATCGCCTCGGAGACGATGCTCTTCGGCTCGTTCTTCAGCGCCTACTTCTTCGCCCGCGTGGTGGTCGGCGGGGAGGGCGGCTGGCCTCCGGACGGGTACGAGCTCCCCGTCTACCTGGCGTTCATGAACACGATCATCCTGGTGACCTCGAGCTTCTCGATGCACTGGGCGCTCCAGTCGATCAAGCGCAACAACCGCTCGGGCCTGATCGCGGGGCTCACGCTCACCTTCCTGCTCGGGCTCACGTTCCTGCTCATCCAGGCGCGGGAGTACACGCGGATCGGCTTCGGCCCCTCCGACAACGCCTTCGCCTCGACGTTCTTCGGGTTG
>Ga0081538_10006699_pt1 | contig 10089 bp, 11 predicted proteins | sample TabmetS5T2R1_FD_71022 | JGI IMG/M metagenome (GOLD analysis project Ga0081538, IMG submission 71022) | Tabebuia heterophylla rhizosphere microbial communities from the University of Puerto Rico - S5T2R1 | ecosystem: Host-associated > Plants > Roots > Rhizosphere ... | reverse complement strand
GAACTCCTGCTCGTCGGAGAACCGGAAGATCGGTGGTCCAACAGGGATGTCCGGCGGCGAGCCGGCTCCCGCCTCCGCCACCGCGTCGACGAGCACGCCCAGAAAGCGCGCCTGCGCCGGAAGGTCCCAGACGGTAAGCGCGACGCGGCCGTCGGCGTCCAAGACGCGCGCGAACTCGGCCGCCGCTCGCTCCGGTCGGCCGAGGTGCAGCAGCACGAAGTTCGCCACGACCGCGTCGAATGACGCGTCCGGAAACGGGAGGGCCTCAGCATTGCCGAAGCGGAAGTCAAGCTGCGGTTGGAGCCGCCGTGCGAGCGAGATCATCCCCTCTGCGACGTCGACTCCGATCACCGAGGCGCCGCGTTCGGCAGCTGCGGTGGCCACGTAGCCGGGTCCCGAGGCCACGTCCAATACGCGCGCGCCGCGATCGACCGCAGCGGCGTCGAGCAGAGGACCGACGAGCCGCGTCGTGATCGACCCGAAAAAATCCTGGTAGCCGGAGACCTGTTTCTCCCAGCCCGCTGCCTCGAATGCGTTGAAGGCGTCGGCGTCTACCGGCGGTCCACTCATTGCAGGGCGATCGTACGCATCGCTGCAAGCTCAGCGGTTGAGCACCTCGCGATGCGCGACATGCGGGCGTCTCGGTTGACATGGGCCAGAGACCTTGCGGCGGCGGTCCCCCCGGCTCACCGCACGCCGAGGAGGCGCTGCGCGTTTCCCGCGTAAACGGCGGCCAGCTCGGCCTCTGACAGCCCGGCAGCGCCGAGGTCCGCGATTGTGGCGTCGATGGCGTCGGGCGGTCCCAGCGGCGTATCGGTGCCGAACAGCACGTGCTCCGGGCCGAAGAACTCGATGACGCAGCGCACTGCGTGGGAAGCTCCGAAGAGCGCCGTATCCGCGTAGAAGCGGTGGAAGTAGTCCAGCAGCGGCAGCGGGAGGCTTTCCTTCGTCTGCCGGTATCCCGGGCCCATCGCGAGCCGCGCCGAGAAGTGCGGCACCATGCCGCCACCGTGGTGCGCGATCACCCGGAGCCGCGGGTGCCGGTCCATCTGACCGGAGTAGACAAGCCGCGAGAGCGCAGCCGCCGTCTCGTACGGCCAGCCCAGCGACCACCAGATCCCGAAGTCGGACTCGCGCTCGGTCGCGTAGTCGGGCCACGCGGCATTGCGTGTCGGGTGCAGCCAGACCGTCCGGTCGAGCGCCTCCATCCGCGCGAGAATCGAGTCGAAGCGGGGGTCGTCCAGCGGTGCGCCGCGAACGTTGGTGAACACCTGGACGCCGAGCGCGCCGAGCTCCCCGACCGCATGGTCGATCTCCATCAGAGACGCGTCGACGTCACCCAGCGGCAGTGCGGCCGCGAATCCCGCGAACCGCTCGGGGAAGCGCTGCACCAGGTGGGCCATCTCGTCGTTGGCGCGCCGCGCCAGCTCGGAGGCGGCCTGCGGCGGGTCCACCTCCTCCAGCGGAGGGACGGCCAGCACGAGGACCTGCGCGTAATCGCCGTGCCGATCCATCATCCGGAGGCGCGCGTCGAGGTCGCTGATGACCGGTGCGAAGCGAAAGACACCTTCCTGGTAGTACCGCAGCTGCGCCGGCCTCATCGTCGAGGCGAGGTGGCGCTCCAGGTGCTCCAGATACCCAGCCGGCAGGATGTGGGCGAAGGCGTCGATTTTCCGCATCGATCCATTCTGGCCAGCCACAGGGCAGTAGCGAGCGAGGGTGGCCCTGGGCCGTCCTGCCCGCCCTGCGAAGACGGGGACCGGCTGTGATCACGTAGCCTCCCCGCGGTGTCGACCGACAATGACCTCGAGCGGCTCTCGTCAAAAGAGCTCTACGACCTGGCGGTCAGCCACGCGCGTCGTCACGCGGACGTGCGGTTCTTCTGGGACCTGTTGAAGGTGCTGCCGGCAGCGGAGGCGTCAGCCGGGAAGCTGGATGAGGCGGAGGCCGATTTGTCGTCGACGATCGCACACGTCGACGACATCACCGATGCCGGCACGGGCGAGGTCGCCGAGCTGCTGCGTCCCTTCTACCTGGATTACCTGAAGCGCCACGACGTCCAAGCGCCCTGAGGCGCGCCCCGGCTAGAGCCACACAGGGTTTGTCCATGCGCGGCTGCCGTCATCCGCCGTCACGGTGAGGCGCCAGTAGGGCGATCTGAGCTTCGCGAGGTCCAGTACGGCCTCGGTTACGTGCGGGTCGCCCTCGGCGACGTCCGAGCGCCAGCCATTGACTCCGGTGAGCGCGACCGCCCTCGCCGGACTGGTGCGAACGTGCACACGGTCGGCGTCCACATCGACATCCTCGATCCGCGGGCCTTGCGTGGAGTAATAGGCACCCGTCCGCAGGGCGTGCAGGAGCGCGTCCGGATCGAGCCGCTCGGCACGCACTTCGACCCACGCCCGGAAGCGATCCCGCTCATGGAGCCAATGCGCATCGTCCCCGACGGTGACGTGCAGGCGATGGCCGCGCGCGAGCAGCGCGTCGACCGCGTAGCGTCCTTCGGCTTGATCCGGCCACGTGTGCGCGGCGTTGACGTTGTAGGTCTCGACCGCGTGCAGGTGGTGCACGGGCAGGCGATCGAAGTCGAGGAAGTTCGTGAGCCCGGGATGCAGCAGGACGTTGTACGCGCCGCGTCGCCGTCTCTGGCGCCAGCGCAGCCCCGCCTTGGCGGGTCAGAGTTGTCAGTACACCTGACATCATGCTACTGTGCCCGCTGATGTCAGAGCACCTGACAACCCGGGCGGAGCCGGTCCCCGCACCGGAGGGAAATCTCGGCTACCTGTTCCGCCTCGCACACCAGCGCTTCCGCGCGCTGCTGGAGGACGCGCTGGAGCCCCTTGGCCTGTCCGCGCAGGAGTACGGGATCCTGAGCCTGTTCGCGGCGAGACGCGAGCTCTCGACCTCCGAACTCGCGCGGATCTCGCAGGTGACCAGGCAGACGATGCACACGTCCATCCTCAGCCTCGAGGCCGCCGGCCTGCTTCAGCGCACAGCGAAGAATCGGAGGGTCGTGCTCGTGCGCCCGACGAAGCGCGGCAGCATGGTCCTGGAGGCGGCAACGCGCCGGGTGCGCGTGGTGGAGCGCGCCGCGCTCGAAGGCCTCAGCCGGGAGGAGGAGCAGACGGTGCGGGCGTGGCTGGCCGACTTGGCTGCCATGAGCCCGAGCCCTCGGAACGCCACGACCCAGCGACAGGAGGTTTCATGAACCAGCAGGTGCCCGCTCTCGGCAGGCTCGAGCGGCAGCTCCAGGAAGCCGAGCAGCACTTGTTCGCCGCCATCGGGGCGGACGTGGAGGAGTTCTCCATCGAGCTCTCGCAGACCCGACTCCGCGTGCGAGTGCTCTCGCACGGGCAGGGCCCGCCGGTGGTCCTGCTCCACGGCGTGGCGGTCAGCGCCGCGATCTGGGCGCCACTGTTCACCGAGCTCGGTCGGTTCCGGCTGCTCGCGGTGGACCTTCCGGGTCACGGCCTGTCCGACCCGACTACGTTCCGGCGCGGACATGTGCGCGAGCACGCCGGCCGGTTGATCGACGACATCCTCGACGCACTCGGGCTCGACCAGGTGCCGGTGATCGGCCACTCCCTCGGCGGCATGTTCGCGCTGTGGCACATGGCCGCCGGTTCCGAGAGGATCTCCAAGCTGGTCGCGGTCGGCCAGCCTGCCGTCGCGCTCCCGGGCGTGCGGGTGCGTATGCCACTCTCGCTTTTGACCGTCCGCGGCCTGGGGTCGGCTGTTCTTCGGTCGCCCGGCCCCCGCGCGGTGTACCGACGCATGCTCGCTCAAGGCATGGGGTCTGCCGACATCGCAGGCGCACCCGACTGGCTGATCGAAGCGCTACGCCTCTCCGCACGCCGCCCCGAGAACGCCCGGACGGTTGCGTCGCTGATGCATGCCATCGACCGGTTCCGCCGCCCACGACCCGAGAGCGTTCCAACAAGCGCGGAGCTGGCCGCGATCAGGACACCCACGCTCTTCATCCTGGGATCGGGCGACCCGTACCTGTCCGTCGAGCGTGCCCGCCCGTCGATCCAGCAGATTCCAGGCGCCAAGCTCCATGAAGTGCCCGCAGGACACGCGCCCTGGCTCGCCGACGCCGAAGGCGTCGCGGCGCTCGCGAGCGACCACATAGCGGTTCAGCGACACGAGACCACCGTTTAGTGAACGCGTCGATCCGCGTAGCTTTGCCTGCGTGGCGCAGGACAGCCGCGTCGGGATCGTCGCCAACCCGGCCTCGGGCCGGGACATCCGCCGACTGGTGGCCGGCGCGTCGGTGTTCGGCAATGCCGACAAGGCCGGCATCGTGCTGCGGGTTATGGCCGGCCTCGGGGCGGCGGGGGTTCGCCGCGCGCTGATGATGCCCGCCTTCGACGGGCTCTCGGCCGCTCTCGAGCGCCAGCTTCATGCGCACGAGAGCGCCGAGCGCCACCACAACGCCGCGCCGTTGCCGGACCTCGAGGTGCTGCCGATGCCGCTCACCGGCACCGCGGCCGACAGTGTGCGGGCGGTGGAGCTCATGCGCGCGGCCGGGGCTTCCGTGATCGTCGTGCTCGGCGGTGACGGAACCCACCGCGTGGTCGCGAAGGCCTGCGGCGACGTGCCGCTGTGCGCACTGTCGACCGGCACCAACAACGCGTTCCCCGAGGTCCGCGAAGGCACCGTTGCCGGGCTGGCCGCCGGGCTCGTGGCCACCGGGCGGGCGGGCGGCGGCGCGCTCCGCCGTGAGCTGGCGCTGGCGGTGGAGCTGGGCGACCGCGAGCCAGAGCTGGCACTTATCGACGTGATCCTCAGCGCGGAGCCTTTCACGGGGGCGCGCGCCCTCTGGCGCGGCTCGGGGGTCAACGAGCTTTTCGTCGCCTGCGCGAACCCGAGCGCGGTTGGCTTTTCCTCGATCGCGGGACTGCTGGAGCCGCTCCCGCGCGCCGCCGGCCGGGGGCTGCACGTGCGCCTAACCGACGACCCGGCGCGGGCCGAGCTCGTCCTGAGGGTGCCGCTGGCGCCCGGGCTGGTCGCCCCCGTCGGCGTCGCCGGCTTCCGCACGCTCGAGCTGGGCGAGGAGGTCGCCGCGGCGCCGGGGTCCGGCTGCGTGGCTTTCGACGGCGAGCGGGAGATCGAGCGCCGGCCGGGTAAGAGAGTGACGGTCCGCCTGGTGCCCGGCCCGCTGACCATCGACGTCGACGCCGTGATGCGTCACGCGGCCCGTGTTGGCGCAACTCGTCTGCGGGAGTAGTCTCGCCCCCCACCGGCAATCGTCAGCAGGAGGAGAGTCGATGTCAACGGTTGCACCCCCTGAGGCCGGGCAGCTCACGAGGGATCAGCTGCTCGAGGCCTACCGGGTGATGCGGACGATCCGCGAGTTCGAGGAGCGGCTGCACACCGAGTTCGCCACGGGCGAGATCCCCGGCTTCGTGCACCTCTACGCCGGCGAGGAGGCCATCGCGGCGGGTGTGTGCGCGCACCTGAGGTCGGACGACTACGTGGCCAGCACCCATCGCGGGCACGGCCACGCGATCGCGAAGGGTTGCGACGTCAAGGCGATGATGGCCGAGATCTACGGCCGCCATACCGGCCTCTGCCACGGCAAGGGCGGCTCGATGCACATCGCCGACCTCGAGAAGGGCATGCTCGGCGCCAACGGCATCGTGGGCGGCGGGCCTCCGCTCGTCTGCGGCGTTGGGCTAACGGCGCGTGTGAAGCAGACGGACCAGGTGGCAGTGTCGTTCACGGGCGACGGCGGGTCGAACCAGGGCACGTTCCTCGAGAGCCTCAACCTGGCGGCCTGCTGGAACCTGCCGTGCGTGTTCGTGATCGAGGACAACGGCTACGCCGAGTCCACCCCGCCGGCCTTCCACCAGGCGGGCGTCGACGTCGCCAAGCGGGCCGACGGCTTCGGCCTACCCGGAGTGGAGGTCGACGGCTTCGACTTCTTCGCCGTCAGCGAGGCCGCCGGTGAGGCCGTGCGGCGCGCTCGTTCCGGCGCGGGGGCGTCGCTCCTCGTGTGCAAGGTGATGCGCTACTACGGCCACTTCGAGGGCGACCAGCAGACCTACCGCGGCCCCGTCGAGGTCGAGGAGCTGCGGGCCAAACGCGACTGCCTCGACGCGTTCGCCCGCCGGGTGACTGAGGCAGGCGTCCTCGAGGAGAGCGACCTCACGGAAATCGACGCGGCCGCGCGGGCGCTACTGGACGAGGCGGTGGAAGAGGCCAAGGCGGGTCCCGACCCCTCCACCGACGAGGTCCTCAGCGACGTCTACGTCAAGTACTGAGCAAGGGGGTCACGATGGCTCGCGAGATCACCTATCAGACGGCTATCAACGAGGCGCTCGCTCAGGAGATGGAGCGCGACCCAACCGTTGTCGTCTTCGGCGAGGACGTCGCGGGCGGCATGGAGGCGCCCGGGGAGGACGACGCCTGGGGCGGCGTGCTCGGGGTGACGAAGGGGCTCTACCACAAGTACCCGGGCCGGGTGCTGGACACGCCGATCTCGGAGTCCGCCTACGTCGGCGCGGCTGCGGGTGCGGCGGCCAGCGGTCTGCGGCCCGTGGCGGAGCTGATGTTCGTCGACTTCATGGGCGTTTGCCTCGACCAGATCTTCAACCAGGCGGCGAAGTTCCGGTACATGTTCGGCGGCAAGGCGAAGACGCCGATGGTCATCCGCACGATGTGGGGAGCCGGGATCCGGGCGGCCTCGCAGCACTCGCAGGCGCTGTACCCGATCTTCACCCACATCCCGGGCCTGAAGGTCGCCCTGCCGGCGACGCCGTACGACGCCAAGGGCCTCCTGATCGCGGCCATCCGCGACGACGACCCGGTCATCTTCTTCGAGCACAAGGTGCTCTACGACACGAAGGGCGACGTGCCCGAGGAGCCCTATGCGCTCCCGTTCGGCGAGGCGAACATCGTGCGAGAGGGCGGCGACGTGACCGTGGTGGCGCTCGGGCGGATGGTGTCGTTCGCGCAGGAGGCGGCCGAGGCGCTCGCGGGCGAGGGCATCGACTGCGAGATCATCGATCCGCGAACGACCTCGCCTCTCGACGAGGACACGATCCTCGAGAGCGTTGAGAACACCGGTCGGCTCGTGGTCGTCGACGAGGCCAGCCCGCGCTGCGGCATGGCCTCCGACATCGCAGCACGCGTGGCACAGGAGGCGTTCGCCGATCTGAAGGCGGCACCGCGAATGGTCACGGCCCCGCACACGCCGGTGCCGTTCAGCCCGGTGCTCGAGGACGCCTACGTGCCGACCGCCGAGTCGATCGCCGCCGCGGTGCGCGAGACGGCCGGTTCGGGCGCTCCCGCTCCCGCATGAGCGACGCCGTCGAGAAGCTCGGAATGCCCAAGTGGGGCCTGTCCATGACGGAGGGCAGGCTGGTGGAGTGGCTCGTCGAGGAGGGTGCCGAGCTGGCCGTGGGCGACGACGTCGCCGAGGTCGAGACCGAGAAGATCAACGGGTTTGTCGAGTCGCCGGCGGCGGGGATCCTCAGGCGCCGGATCGCGGCCGTCGGCGAGGTCATTCCGGTCGGCGGCCTGTTGGGCGTGATCGCGGATGCCTCCGCCCAGGACGCGGACATCGACCGCTTCGTCGAGGAGTTCCAGGCCACCTTCGTGCCAGAGGAGGCGGAGGCGGAAGCCGGCCCGGTCCCGGAGACCATCGAGGTCGCGGCCGGCCGGCTCCGGTTCCTCCGCCAGGGCGAGGACGGCGAGCCGCTCGTGCTGCTCCACGGCTTCGGAGGCGATCTGAACAACTGGCTCTTCACCGCGCCCGCGCTTGCTGAGAAACACGTGGTCTACGCGCTGGATCTCCCGGGGCACGGCGAATCCTCGAAGGACGTCGGCGCCGGCGACCTCGATTTCCTCGTCGGAGCGGTCGAGCAGTTCCTGGAAGCTCAGGACCTCCGGCGCGTGCACCTCGCGGGCCACTCGATGGGAGGGATGGTCGCCGCCAGCATCGCCCTGGCCGCGCCCGAGCGCGTGTCCTCGCTGGCGCTGGTTGCGAGCACCGGCTTGGGCGAGGAGATCAACAGCGACTACATCGACGGGTTCGTGGCCGCGGAGCGGCGGCGCGACCTGAAGCCGGTGCTCGAGCTCCTCTTCGCCGACCCCGGGCTGGTCACCCGCCAGCTCGTCGACGACGTGCTCAAGTACAAGCGCCTCGACGGAGTCGACGAGGCCCTGCGTGTGATTGCCGCCGACGCATACCCGGAAGGGAGGCAGAGCCGGGTGATCGCCGACCGCCTGACCGAGCTGGACGTGCCGCTGCTCGTGGTGTGGGGCCGCGAGGACCGGGTTATCTCCGCCGCGCATGCCGAACGCGCCCCGGATACGGCGCAGGTCCACGTGCTCGACGGCCGGGGGCATTCGCCGCACATGGAGGCAGCGGGCGACGTCAACCGCATCATGGAGGAGTTCCTGGCGGGCGTCGGGGCGCCGGCGAGACCGTGAACGGCTGCGTCGAGCTGCCCGCGGCGACGTACCCACTCGGTGAGCCGGGCGAAGAGCGGGAGGTCACGCTCGAGCGGGTGCTGCTCGGCCGCTGGCCGATCACGAACCGCGACGCCGGGAGGTTCTTCGAGGCCACCGGCAGGGTTGCCGCGCCCGCGCTCGCCGCCAGGCTCGAGGCGCCCGCGCTCGCCGACCATCCCGTGACCGACGTGTCGTTCGACGACGCCGTTTCGTTCTGCCGCTGGGCCAGCCACGAGCTCCGCCGGCCGGTGCGCCTCCCCACCGGCGACGAGTGGGAGGCGGCGGCGCGCGGCCACGACGGGCGCTCCTGGCCCTGGGGCCACACGTTCGACCCTGAGCGCTGCGCCTGCGCCGAGTCCGGCTGGGGCTGGACGGTGCCCGTGAATGCGCACCCGCAGGGCGCCGGCCCGTTCGGCGCCGAGCAGCTGGCCGGCAACGTCTGGGAGTGGGTGGCCGAGCGCGGACCCGACGGCTGGGGTGTGGTGCGCGGAGGATCGTGGCTCGATCACGCTTGGGGCCTGCGGTCCTCACGCACGCTGGCGGCGGACCCACTGCGCGGAACGCCCACCACGGGCTTCCGCATCGCGATCGAACCAAGGAGCGACGCATGACAGAAAGACGCGCGGCCCTCATCGACGCGTTGCGCGACGTCCATGACCCCTGCTGCGCCGATCGCGGCCTCAGCATCGTGGACATGGGCGTCGTGGAGGAGGTGCACGTGGAGGGATCGCACGTGCGCGTGGATCTCGTGCCCACCACGGGCTTGTGCCCGTTCGTGGCCAACATGTCGAGCGCGATCCCCGACCGGCTGCGGCGCCTCCCGGGAGTGGAGACGGTCGACGTGCGGGTCGTATGGGAGCCGGTGTGGACGATGGAGCGGCTCTCCGCGTCGGCCCGCGAGAAGCTCGCCATGCCGCTGGACGAACTGGAGCCCTACCGCGAGCGGCGGCTCGCGCAAACCGAAGGAGCGTGATCGATGGCCTCGCAAGAGCGGAAGGTTCCCGCCTTCGTTTTCGACTGCGTCTGCCACGTGTTCAACTTCGACAAGCGCAACGCGATCGGCCCGCCCGGCGATCTGTTCGACGAGCACCTCTACGCCTTCCATACACACCTCACGCGCGAGGACGAGCGCATCCTGTCGCGCGACGAGTTCTTCCGCGAGTGGAGCGTCGACGAGATCTACGACATGGTCATCGAGGGCTCCGACACCGACATGATCGTCGCCCAGCCGCTGCCGCTCACCGACCTCTTCCACGACGGGCTGAGCGCGTGGGAGAAGTGCGCGGAGATGGCGGCCAAGCACCCCGAGAAGGCGGTGTTCTGGGGCTCGGTCAACCCGCTCGAGGGCAAGAAGGCGCTCGACCTCATGACCCGCCAGGTCGAGGACCACGGGGCCAAGGCGTTCAAGTTCTACAACGTCCGCTACGACTACGGGCAGCCGTTCCCGTGGCGGATGGACGACCCGCGGATCGCCTTCCCGGTGTTCGAGCGCGCGCAGGAGCTCGGCGTGAACCTGATCGGCGTCCACAAGGGCGTGCCGCTCGGCCCGCAGCCGGTCGAGCACACCCGCACGTTCGACATGGACGGCGCCGCGGCCAACTTCCCCGACATCAACTTCGTGATCTTCCA
>Ga0081538_10006698_pt1 | contig 10089 bp, 10 predicted proteins | sample TabmetS5T2R1_FD_71022 | JGI IMG/M metagenome (GOLD analysis project Ga0081538, IMG submission 71022) | Tabebuia heterophylla rhizosphere microbial communities from the University of Puerto Rico - S5T2R1 | ecosystem: Host-associated > Plants > Roots > Rhizosphere ... | reverse complement strand
CGAAGGGCAACGCCTGATGACGCCGCGTCTTGGTCCGGCGCTTGCCGCCGTCATGATCGTCGCTGCCGCCGCGGGGGCGGCCGCGCAGCAGGATGCCACGACCATGTCGAAGGACGGTCACGCGCTCGCGACCTTCGCCGGCGGCTGCTTCTGGTGCATGGAGCCGCCCTACGACAAGCTGGACGGCGTGCTCGCGACGACGTCCGGCTACACCGGCGGCCGCACGGTCGATCCGACCTACAAGGAGGTCTCGGCGGGCGGCACCGGCCATGCCGAAGCGGTCCAGGTCACCTACGATCCGGCCAAGGTGAGCTATGAGCAGCTGCTCGAGGTGTTCTGGCGTAACGTCGATCCGCTGGATGCGGGCGGCCAGTTCTGTGACCGCGGCGATTCCTACCGCACCGGGATCTTCGTCCACGACGAGGAGCAGCGGCGGCTCGCCGAGGCCTCGAAGCAGGCCCTCGTCGACAGCGGGCGCTTCGAGCAGCCGATCGTGACCGAGATCGTCGGGGCCGGCCCGTTCTACCCGGCCGAGGACTACCACCAGGACTACTACGAGAAGAACCCGCTGCGCTACAAGTTCTACCGCTGGAACTGCGGGCGCGACCAGCGTCTGGCGGACGTCTGGGGCGAGCAGTCGACCCACTGACGCGCGCCCCCTGTCGCCCGCGGACCATAGGGGGCGCCCCAATTTTCATGCGAATGCCGGCAGGCCAGGCTCACGGGCCGTCTACTGTGCGAACCCTTGTGGCCTCGTATCAGACGCTGCCCTGCACTTAGCCGCACATGCCGAATTGACAGCGGCGCGAGATGCAACCTAAGTTGCCTCTACGAATGGTTGAACCCGTTTGGAGGAACTCCTTGCATGCGCACGCTGATTGTTCCTACCGTGCTGGTCCTGGCGCTCGCAACGCCTGCGGCTCTGGCACAAGAGGATGAAACCGCGAACAGCACGGGGTGTGGGCTCGGCACGATGGTCTTCGAGGGCCAAAAAGGCGTCGCCCCGCAGGTCCTCGCGGTCACGACCAACGGCACCTCCGGCAACCAGACCTTCGGCATCACCTCCGGCACGCTCGGCTGTACACAGGAAGGCGTCGTGCGGCCGCCGACGAAGGTGCGCATGCTGCTGATGTCCAGCCTGGACAACCTGGCGGTCGACATGGCGCGCGGCGACGGCGAGACGCTGGACTCCCTGGCCAGCCTGCTCGGGATCGAGGATCAGGACAGACCTCGCTTCTTCTCTGCCCTGCAGAACAACTTTGCGCGCATTTTCGCGAACGAGAACGTCACGGCCGAGGAGGTACTGGTTTCGATGAACGCCGTCCTGGCCGAGGACGCGGTCCTCAGTCGCTACGTCGTCGCCTGACTCCTGCTGCGGCAGGTCATCCGGGCGAGGCGCCTGGCCCGCTTCGCCCTCTTCATCCTTTTCGTCGCTGGCCCGGCCGCTCCAGCAACGGCGACTGAGCCGCGCCCCTATCTCGAAGAGCTGATCGGGCGCGCCCGCGCCGAACGACTGGCCGAGCGGCGGGAGTGGCTCGATCTTGGCCACTACCGGCCCGATCTCTTGGGTTCGGGCTCGACCAGCCTGATCGACAGCGCGGCCTTCTTCATTGCCGCAAACGGCAAGGCGGATCCCGCTACCGAACTCGAAGCGACGCTCGCCGCGTTCTTCGCCCCACGATCAGCGGATTCGGCCAGACCGCACGCGCAATGCAGCTTCGTTGCCCGCTATCGTTGGTTGCAAGCCAGGCTGGGTTTGGATCCCGAGCGCCTGCCCGAACAGCATTGCCCGGAATTCGCAGCCTGGCTCGCGACGATCGACGGGGATCGGCTCAGTTTGATCTTCCCGGCGGCGTACATGAACAACCCGTCGTCGATGTTCGGACACACGCTCTTGCGCTTCGACCGCGCGGGGCAGGACGAACGGGCGCGGCTCCTGTCCTACGCGGTGAACTACGGCGCGACGGTGGACGACGACAACGGCCTGTGGTTCGCGATCCACGGCCTCACCGGTGGCTACCCCGGTACCTACTCGGTCATGCCGTATCACCAGCTGGTGCGCAAATACTCGGACTATGAGAATCGCGATATCTGGGAGTACCAGCTGAACCTGACCGCCGCCGAGGTGCGGCGGCTGCTCGAGCACCTGTGGGAGCTCCAGGGCAATTACGCCGACTACTACTTCTTCGACGAGAACTGTTCGTATCAGCTGTTGTTCCTGCTGGACGTCGCTCGTCCGGGCCTCGCGCTGACCGATCGCTTCGGCGTGTACGCGATACCGGTCGACACCGTCCGAACCGTGATCGATCAGCCGGGGCTGCTCGACCGCGCGGTCTTCCGGCCATCGAGCCGGACCCGGATAGAGCGTCGCCTGCGCGCGCTGAGCGAACCCGAGCGGGCGCTGGTCCGCCGGCTCGCGGGCGGGCAGCTCTCAGCGGATGCACCTGAGCTGCAGGTTCTGCAGGCGCCACGGCGCGCGGCGGTGCTCGAGCTGGCCGCCGACTTCGTCACTTATCGACTGCGCACCGGTGAGCAGTCGCGCGACCAGGCAGCGGCCCTGGCTTGGCGTCTGCTCGCCGCGCGCAGTCGAATCGCCGCCCCGGCGAGCCTTCCGGCGGCGCCCGCCCCGGCGGTTCGTCCGGATCAGGGCCACGAGTCGGCGCGCGCGGCGCTCGGCATCGGCGCTCGCGATGGGCGGCTGTTCCAGACGGTCCGCTTGCGCCCGGGCTATCACCGACTCACCGACCCTGAGGCTGGCTACCTTCCGGGCGCAGAGATCGATTTTCTCGACCTCGAGCTGCGCCGCTACGCGGGAGACCCTGCGCCGATCCTCGACTCGCTCACCGCCGTCGACATCCGCTCGCTGTCGCCGCGCAACGAGCTGTTCAGGCCCGTCTCCTGGCGTCTCGGCGGTGGGCTCGAGCGCTTTCGCACGCACGATCGCGACGAGAAGGGCGAGCTGGTCGCCGCGCTCTGGGCGGGCGCGGGCCCCGCCGAGGATCTGGGAGAAGGCGCGCTCGGCAGCGTCATGCTCGAGGCCGAGCTCGGCGCCAGCACCGAGTGTCCCGACCGCTGCTTCGCGGCGCTCGGCCCCGCCTTTACCCTGCTCTGGCCGGCGACCGAGCGCTGGACATTCTTGCTCGATGCCCGCCTGCGGCTGCTCATGCGCGATCATCTCGATCGCGGCTTTGACGTGGGGCTCAGTCAGAGCTACGCGCTCGGTCGCAACTTCGCCCTCGAGCTGGATCTGCTGGTCCAGGATGACGGCGCCGGCGCGCAGGCCGAATGGTCCACCTCGCTGCTCTGGTACTTCTGATCCGCGCCCTCCCCATCCTGACCGGGCTGGCCCTTGCGCTCGGCGGCTGTACGGGGCTGATCTTCCAGCCCATGCGCGAGCTGGTCCTGACGCCCGACCAGATCGGTTTGGACTACCGGGAGGTCGAGTTCGAGGCGGCGGACGGCGTGCGCCTGCACGGGTGGTATCTGCCGGCGCGCGCGCCGCGGCGCGGCAGCATCCTGTTCGCGCACGGCAATGCCCAGAACATCAGCACGCACATCGCGAGCGTGGGCTGGCTGCCGGCCCGGGGCTTCGATGTCCTGCTGTTCGATTATCGCGGCTACGGCCGATCGGGGGGCAGCCCCAGTCTCGCCGGCTTGCACCTCGACTTCGAGGCGGCACTCGAGACCCTGCTCGCCTGGCCGGGGATCGACCCGAATCGGGTAGTCGTGTTCGGCCAGAGCCTGGGCGGGTCACTCGCGATCACCGCGCTCGCGGCTTCGCGCCGGCGCCAGGAGGTGCAGGCGCTGATCGTGGAGGGTGCGTTCACCAGCTACCGGGCGCTGGCCACGGAGAAACTGGCCGGGTTCTGGCTCACTTGGCTCTTCCAGGTGCCGCTCGGTCTGACCATCGACGACCGCTACCGACCGATTGAGATGATCGGCGAGCTGGCGCCTTTGCCGCTCCTGATCGTGCATGGCGAGGACGACCAAGTGGTGCCGCCGGAGCACGGCATCGCGCTGTACGACGCGGCAGGCGCGCCAAAGACACTCTGGCTGGTCCCCGACGCCGGCCACATCGGAGCGTTCGCGACGGCAGCCACGCGTAACGAGTTGGTGGAATATCTGGCCCGAACTCTCCCTAAGGCTGGAAGTCATTGCTGCGCTGCGACGCACGGATCAGGACGCCGCAGGTATTGCCCTACGCGGTTATTCGGCTGACTCGCCCCCCTTGGGACCCCAGAACACGACCCAGGTGGCGAAGTCGTCGGTGAAGTCCTCGAAGCGGTGGATCCAGCCGGCCGGCGCGAAGATCGCATCGCCCGGCCCAAATGACCGGCGCTCGAGCGCCGCTTCGTCCCGGCCGAGCGCGAACGTGCCCGAGCCCGAGACCACGACATAGATCTCGTCCTGCTCGTGCGGCGTCTGCGGATCGCGGCCACGCGGCGCGTAGTAGCGCAGCGTCATCGTACCGTGCCTCATGAGCAGCGCCGAGCGCGCGGCCTCGGGAATCGGTGCCGCGTTCGCTGCGGCGAGCGTCACCAGCCAGTCCTTCATCAGCAGCGTCCTCCCTGGAATCCAGAGTTCCGACTGACTTAACCACCCGCCGCGCGACAGTCTACGACCGCCTCGCCGCCTGGGCCACGGACGCGCGCCGCAAGAGGTCTCGCAACCGCTCCTCAGGCGCGCTCAGACCGTCGGCGCCTGGCGAAAGCCCGGCTCCACCGGGCCGGTCTCGATCTGCTCTGTGAGCTCGCGCACCAGCGCCGCCGGGGGTCCCTCGCGGCAAAGCTCGATTGCGGCGCGCACCGCCGGCTCCGGGCCGGAGAAGACCGCCTCGACCGAACCATCGCGGCGATTGCGCACCCAGCCCGACAGGCCGAGCCGCCGGGCCTGATCGACCGTCCAGCCACGATACCAGACCCCCTGGACCCGTCCTTTGATGCGCACCCGAACCGTGATCGCCTCGCTCATGGCCGGCCAATCGTCTGATTGCTGCGCCCCGAACCGATATAGTCCGGGCGGGATGACCGGGGGAATGTCATTGTGCTCGGGGCGAACGCTCGCCATGCCGGATCAAGGAGCTATCTTGAATACATGGTCAAGCGGCCCCGTTCACGGTGCCGAACGATCGGAATTGCGCGGAAAACGCACCCAGGCTCTTTCACCACTGGCAAGCTTCACGTAAGGTCTGACCGATGATCCGATCCCGATGCCTTGAAACGGTCGGCCTGGCTTTTCTGCTCAGCGTGATCGGCGGTACGGCACTGGCGGACTGTAGCGACTTCGCGACCCCCGGAGTCAACTGGCGGCGCTGCCTGCAGGACGGCCAAGATCTGCGCGGCGCCGATCTGAGCGGTGCGAGCCTCGATGACGCCTCGTTTAAGCGCGCCGATCTGTCCGGCGCCCTGCTCGTCGGTGCCGACGCTAGCGGCGCGAAATTCGTCTCCGCAACCATGCAGGACGTCGACCTGCAACAGGCCCGCCTGATCGGCGCCGATCTAACCAAAGCGAACCTCACCGGCGCGTCGCTGAGACAGGCCGACCTGACCATGGCGCGGCTGTTCCGGGCCGACCTCAGCGAGGCGGATTTGACCGGCGCGCGGCTCGCCGACACCGATCTGCTCAAGGCGGTGCTCGCCGGCGCGACCTGGATCGACGGCAAGACGATCTGCTCCGAGAGCTCGATCGGTCAGTGCCATCCGGTGGGCAGGCAGCCCGAGATCAGCGAAGTAGAGCCGAGCGGCTGACGCCAGCGTTGGCTGCCCCAGGCTAGGAACCTGGAGGCGCTAAGCGCTGGCCTGGGCGCGCCGCGTGGTGCTGTGCGGCTCGAGCGTCAGGCGCGCGAGTGCCGCGATGTGCGTGGCGTTCAGCCCGGCCTCCTCGTACATGCCGACCGGCGTGCCGTGCTCGATGAAGCGATCGGGCAGAACCATGGAGCGCAGGCGCAGGCGGCCGTGGTCCAAAAGCCCGGCTTCGAGCAGGAATTGCTGCACATGCGACCCGAAGCCGCCGATCGACCCCTCCTCGATCGTGATCAGCACCTCATGCTCGACCGCGAGGCGGCGGATCAGCTCCTCATCCAAAGGCTTGGCGAAGCGGGCATCGGCGATCGTGGTCGACAGGCCGCGCGCGGTCAGCTCGTCGCCCGCCTTCAGGCATTCCTGCAGGCGCGCGCCGAACGACAGGAGCGCGATCGGGCCACCCCCTTCGCGTACGATCCGGCCCTTGCCGATCGGCAGCGGCTGGCCGCGCTCGGGCAGCGCGACGCCCGTGCCCTCGCCGCGCGGATAGCGCACCGCTGATGGCCGGTCGTTGATCTGGGCCATGGTCGCGACCATGTGCATCAGCTCGGCCTCGTCGGCTGCGGCCATGATCACGAAGCCGGGCAGGCAGCCGAGGTACGCGACGTCGAAGGCGCCCGCATGGGTCGGCCCGTCGGCGCCAACCAGACCCGCACGGTCCATGGCGAAGCGCACCGGCAGGCTCTGGATCGCGACGTCGTGCACCACCTGATCATAGGCGCGCTGCAGGAAGGTCGAGTAGATCGCGCAGAACGGCTTGTAGCCCTGAGTGGCGAGACCGGCGGCGAACGTGACGCCGTGCTGCTCGGCGATGCCGACGTCGAACGCCCGGTCCGGGAAGTGCTTGGCAAAGGTGCCGACCCCGGTGCCGTCGGGCATGGCCGCAGTGATCGCGACGATCCTGCGATCGGCTTCGGCCTCCTTGATCAGCGCCTTGGCGAACACCGAGGTGTACGAGGGCGCCGCCGCCTGCTTTTTGAACTGGGCGCCGGTCGCGGTGTCGAACTTGACCACGCCGTGGTACTTGTCGGCCGAGTTCTCCGCCGGCGGATACCCGGCGCCCTTGCGCGTGCGCACGTGGATCAGGACGGGTCCGGGCCGCTTGGCATCGCGCACGTTCTTGAGCACTGGCAGCAGGTGGTCGAGATTGTGCCCGTCCAGCGGGCCGATGTAGTAGAAGCCCAGCTCCTCGAACAGCGTGCCGCCGGTCATCATGCCGCGCGCGTACTCCTCGGCCTTCTCGGCCGCCTCGGCGAGCGGACGCGGCACGAACCCGGCCAGTTGCTTCGCGACATGGCGGAAGGTCATGTACGACTGCGACGAGATCACCCGCGACAGATAATCGTGCATGGCGCCGGTCGCGGGTGCGATCGACATGTCGTTGTCGTTGAGGATCACGATCAGGCGCGCGTTCACCGCGCCGGCGTTATTCATCGCCTCGTAGGCCATGCCGGCACTCATCGCGCCATCGCCGATCACCGCCACGACGTGGAAATCGTCGCCCGCCAAATCGCGCGCCATGGCGATGCCGAGCGCGGCCGAGATCGAAGTCGAGCTGTGCGCGGCACCGAATATATCGTGCGGGCTCTCCGAGCGCTTGGTGAAACCCGACAGCCCGCCGGGCTGACGCAGCGTGCGGATGCGCGCGCGCCGACCGGTCAGGATCTTGTGCGGATAAGCCTGATGGCCGACGTCCCAGACGATCTTGTCGCGCGGGGTGTCGAACACGTAGTGCAGCGCAACGGTCAGCTCGACGACGCCGAGACCGGCACCGAGGTGCCCACCCGTCACCGACACTGCATCGATCGTTTCCAGGCGCAGCTCGTCGGCGACCCGGCGCAGCTCCTCGGGCGGCAGGCGCCGCAGTTCGGTAGGATCGTCGATCGTGTCAAGCAGCGGAGTGTCAACCATGTAGTCGGGCTTCCTCCCGGCGCTCGGCCAGTCATCCGACTAGCTCGATCGGCTTATGACAAACTCGAACACGGCTCGCAACACGCCGGTGTCGCAGCCGAGCCGTTCCAGGTGCACGAAGGCACTGTTCCTCAGCTCCGCCAACCGCCCGCGGGACCCCTCGATGCCGAGCAGCGCGACTACGGTCGCCTTGCCGGCGGCGGCGTCGCGCCGCAGGTCCTTGCCCGTGACCGCAGCATCGCCAGTGACGTCCAACAGATCGTCCTGGATCTGGAAGGCGAGCCCGAGATCCGCGGCATAACCGAGCAGCGCCGCGCGCGCGGGTTCCGACCCGCCGCCCAGAATCGCGCCCGCCTCACAGGCGAAGCCGATCAGCGCCCCCGTTTTCAGCCGCTGCAACTCGAGAATCTGCGCGAGGTCGAGCGCCCTGCCCTGGGCCAGGAGATCGATCATCTGGCCGCCACACATGCCGTACGGTCCCGCGGCCGTTGCCAGCCCGGCGACGAGCGCGCAGCGCACGCCGGCATCCGGATGGGTTGCGGGGTCGACGAGCGTCTGGAACGCCAAGCTCTGCAGCGCGTCGCCCGCCAGGATCGCGGTCGCCTCGTCGTACTGACGATGACAGCTCGGCCGGCCGCGCCGGGTCAAGGCATCGTCCATCGCCGGCAGGTCGTCGTGCACCAGGGAATAGCCATGGATCAGCTCGATCGCCGCGCCGACCCGCACCGAGCGGGCGTGCGGCACCCCGAACAGATCGGCGCTGGCAACAGTCAGGAACGGGCGCAGGCGCTTGCCGCCCCCCTGGGTGGCATAGCGCATGGCTTCCTGCAGGCGCGCCTGCGGTCCGTCGATTGCGGGCAGCATTCGATCGAGCGCCGCCTCGACCTCCTCGGCGAGGGCTGCCATCCGCGCGCGCAGGTCGACCATCGGCACGGTCAGGCCAGGTCGGTCGGTTCGGCGCGCACTCGGCCGTCCGGGCCGAGCGCGATCTTCTCGACCCGCAGCTGTGCCTCCCGCAGTTTGCCCTCGCAATGCAGCTTCAGTTGCGTGCCGCGCTCGTAGGCGGTGATCGCAGCGTCCAGGTCCAGCTGGCCGCGCTCGAGGTCCTGGACGATCTTCTCGAGTTCGGCCAGCGCCTGCTCGAAGGACATTGACGCGACGTCGCCCGGCAGCTCTGCGCTCCCGGACTCGGCTTTCTCCTCCGCCGCAGCCTGCGCCGGCAAAGTGCTCCAACTGGGCGTTTCTTCACTCACCTCATCGACCGCCTCTGAGGGTCAGACTTCGCGTAACGCATTCAAATGCGCCAGTGCGCTGTTCGCCAGCGCGCTCAGATCATAGCCGCCTTCGAGCACGGAGACTACACGGCCGCCCGAGTGCTTTCGGGCCAGCTCGACCAGTCGTGCCGTGACCCAGGCGAAGTCGTCCTCGACCAGCTCGAGCATGGCGAGCGGATCGGCGCGATGCGCATCGAAGCCGGCGGACGCCATGATCAGCGCGGGCGCGAACGCATCGATGGCCGGCAGAATGTCGGCCTCGACCACCCGCCGCCAATCCCTGGAGCCGGTGCCGGCCGGCAGCGGCCGGTTGACGATATTGCCGACGCCGGTCTCCTCGCGCGCTCCGGTGCCGGGGTAGAGTGGCCACTGATGGGTTGAGAGATACTGCACGCGCGGCTCGCGCTCGAAGCTGTGCTGGGTGCCGTTGCCGTGATGCACGTCGAAATCGAAGATCGACACGCTCTCGAGGCCGTGCACGTCAAGCGCCTGGCGCGCGCCGACCGCGACGCTGTTGAACAGGCAAAAGCCCATCGCGCGCTCGGCTTCGGCGTGATGGCCGGGCGGGCGCAGCGCGCAGAACACATTGTCGGCCTCGCCGCCGATCACCGCATCGACCGCGGCGACGGCCGCGCCGGCCGCGCGCAGCGCCGCCTCACCCGAGCCCGGCGACATCACGGTGTCCGGGTCGAGACGCACGTATCCTGATGCCGGCTCGGCGTTCAGCACGCCATCGATGTAGCGAGCAGTGTGTACCCGCTCGAGCTGCTCGTGCGTCGCTCGCGGCGGCTCACGCCGCTCGACCCCGACGAGCGTGCCCTTGCGCTCCTCCCGGTCGAGCATGGCCATGATCGCTCGTATGCGTGCGGGCGACTCCGGGTGGCCGGGCCCGGTATCGTGCGCGAGCGAGGATGGGTGCATGTAGAGCAGCGTGGTCATGCCGCGCGCCTCCGGGCCGTGACCGGGCTGTGTAACATCGGGGCGCAGGGCACGTTAAGGCCCAATCGCGGCCGAATCGAACTGAGCGCCCTCGCGCTCCAAGCGGCTGCTGCCCGCAGGCTCGGGCTGCCGCACGAACGCCGACAGGCGCTTCAGTGCTGAAA
>Ga0081538_10006697_pt1 | contig 10090 bp, 7 predicted proteins | sample TabmetS5T2R1_FD_71022 | JGI IMG/M metagenome (GOLD analysis project Ga0081538, IMG submission 71022) | Tabebuia heterophylla rhizosphere microbial communities from the University of Puerto Rico - S5T2R1 | ecosystem: Host-associated > Plants > Roots > Rhizosphere ... | reverse complement strand
TCTTAGCGCCCGGTTCTCCGGAGCCCTCGCCTCCCTTTGCGCACGTCTGAGGGCGGGTTCGCCAGCCTGCTACCCTGAGTCGGAGACCAGACGCACCTGAATATGGTGCGCCAAGTGTCTGTGATCAAGGGGTTGGGCAGGCAGTGCTCCTGGAAGGAGGGATGGAAGTAAAGCTGCCCAACATAGGCAGCGTCACCAGTGGACAGGGCCAGCATATCCTCTTCGCTCACAGGCAGCAAGAAGACGCTAACCACGTACTCCGGTCGGCGTTCGTCCAGAGAGTAGGAATAGTCGAACTTGTTATGACCGGGCACCATACCGCCTGCGGCGGGCGCTTGCCGGGCTATGTAGGGGTCCGTCTTGCCGAGCAAATCCACGCCGGTTCGTCTGGAGAAGTAGAACACGGAACCGGCCGCGGTATCGGCCACCACCGCGTCTGGGGGTGTGTTCTCCTTCAGGTAAAGTCCTATCTGTACGTCCCCTGATTCCGGTGGGCTTGGCGAGAGCAAGGAGGGGTAAGTCCAGACTATGATCGGTACGCTGAGGAGGCACAGCGCGCCGATGGCCAGCCGGTGAACCTTTGGTGTGGGTAGATCTTGAACGGCCACGAACGCGAGTGCCCAGAGGACGGGGATTACCGGGACGAAGAAGCGGTAGCTGGGGAACATGTCTCCCCCGACGTAGACTACGTAGGCGGCGTAGAAGAGGAGGACGCTGCCCAACACGAGGCGCACGCGAGAGCCCGAGAGCCCCACTCCCACGGCGGCCAAGATACACGGGAGGGCATAAGTTCTGGCGAACCCCGAGACATACCTTAAGCCGGCGGCGTACCTGCCGTCCCAGTTCGTCGCCTTGAGGTAGGCGGTGTTGGGTAATGGCTCGCCGTAATACAGGATCCTGAAGGTCTCGCTGGCGATGACCGGCGCAAGAGCCAGAAGGCAGTAGTAGGCGACCTGTTTCCTATCTCGGTTCAATACCAGGGAAGCCCCGCAAACTAGCCCCGATAGAATGACCGCGTCGGCGCGAACCAGACCGAGGGCACCAATGGCGAGATACGTAGCAGCGCGGGGCGTTCCCGAGCGCGACTCCTCGAGCACCCGGCACACGCACAAAACGACCAGGAAACCCAAGAGCGAGGTCTCCATCCCGCTGGTCGCAAAATAGGACGTGTCCGCCCCGAGCACGTACGCCGCAAGCGTCGCCCCGGTGGCCCACGCCCCGCCGCCGAGCAAGCGGACCAGCCACCCGATCAGGGGCACCGTGGCGGCGGCGATAACCACGTTCGCGAGCAGCACCACGAGCGAGGTCTTGGAATCTGGGAGGGGCGTCAGATGGACGAGGGCCATGAAAAGCGTCCACAAGAGGTTCGTGTACCCCTCGACCCTCTCGCCAGCGTTCCACACCAGGCCCAAGCCCTCGGCGAGGTTGCGTCCGTACCTCATTGAGATCATCGCGTCGTCGGCGAGCCACCAGTAGCGCACACCGTCGAGTGTGTCGCTCCTACCCTTGAGCGCCACCGGAAGCATCATGGCTAGTAAGGCCAGGCCAGCAGCGTAACTCAAACCACGGGAGATTCCACCACCGTGGTTTTCCGCCTTTTCACTCCCTGGATGCACGCTCTACTTACCTTGTCCATTCCGGAACGTGAAAGCACGAGTATGTACGTATCGGTCCTGAAGCGCTCGCACCGCGCGGGGAAACTCCTAGCAACCCTAGAACTCTACGCCGAGTATGGTGACAATAAGGCTCAACAGCACCATAGTCATAGCAACAACTCTTTATCTCTCGCGTATTCTACGTGGTCCATAAGATGGCCCTGCTTTGTTCTCTTCCGAAATGGGACTTCTGCTCCGCGAGGACCCCTCGGAGCACATGGTAGTCGAGGCGGGACACAATGTATACGGTAAGGCGTCCTGCAGTCCTCTGGCCCTACTCACCTATTGAGGAGGAAAGGTCTCTTGGAAGTTTCCTGGAGCAGTCCCGGTGAGACAATGCCCTCGAGGTGCAGCGAACGAAGGAGGAAGCGTGGAGGCCGACCGCGAACTAGCGTCGATGGCGCTGTCAAAGACGGGGGTATAGTAGGTGGCAGAGCGCCCAAGACACCATGTGTCCGAATCCCTGTGCGGTACGGTGAAGCCGGACTAGTTCTAACAGGACGTTAGCGCCGCGCGGTGTGCGAAATGAGAACTACTACCAGCAAATACTCGCGCGTCTTTAGCGAAAGTTATTGACAGATAGGCAAAAGTTAGCCTACCATTCGCAATAAGGGAAGGAGAAGATGAGTGATGGCCTCGTAAGCAAAGGAGCGCATCCGCGCTATCCTTTAGTAGAAGATAGGGTTCAGGCCGAGATCATGGCCCGCATCCGGGCCGAGGCGGGGCCGATCTCGAGGGCCCGGTTGACCGGGGCGCTGGGTTCGAGTCGCGGCAAGATAGCGGCCGAGGTCGCACGGCTCATCGAGAAGCGGCTGTTGGCCGAGGAGGGTCTCGCGGAATCCGAAGGAGGGCGACGTTCCTCTCTGCTCGTCATCCCGCCCTCTGCCGGCCTCGTCGCCGCGGTGGACATCGGCGCAACCTCCATAGACGTTGCCTTGACGACGCTCGGGAGTGAGTTGGTTGCCCACCGGGGCGAACCGGGGGATGTAAGAGACGGTCCGCTGCCCATCCTCGATCGGGTGAAGGCCCTCCTGTTGGAGCTACTCGACGAGCAAGCCGCGAGCCCGATGGATGTGCTCGCGATCGGCGTAGGCGTACCCGGTCCTGTCGAGCAGGCGTCTGGCCTGTTGACGGCGCCCCCGATCATGCCTGGCTGGGACCGTTTCCCGATACGCGACTCGTTCGCCGGAGAGTACGCTGCTCCCGTCTTCGTGGATAACGACGTGAACGTGATGGCGCTGGGCGAGCATTGGGGTGGGGTGGCGAAGGGCGTCGACGACATGATCTTCGTCAAGATCGGCACGGGGATAGGCAGCGGGATAATCATCGGCGGCCACCTCCACCGTGGTACCCAGGGTTGCGCCGGGGACTTCGGCCACATCTGCGTGGAACCAGAAGGCCCTCTGTGCTCGTGCGGCAACGCCGGGTGCCTGGAGGCGATGGCGGCGGCCCCGGCGATCGTGCTGCAGGCGGAAAGGTGCGCCAGGGAAGGTGAATCCCCGCTCCTCATGATCCCCTTGCAAGAGAAGGGCGAGCTCAGCATGAAAGATGTCGGGGAGGCCGCGAGGCGTGGTGACTACTGCGCTCTGACGATCATCCGCAAGTCAGGGAGGTTGATCGGCCAGACACTGGCCTCGGCCGTCAACGTGCTCAACCCTTCGATGATCGTGATAGGCGGCGGGGTTTCCCGCGTGGGTAATGCGCTTCTGGCCGAGGTGCGAAGCGCCGTCTACCAACGCTCCCTGCCGCTTGCCACGCGCAACCTACCGATAGTCATGAGCGAACTCGACGACGTAGCAGGCGTCATGGGCGCGAGCGTCATGGCCGCGAGGGAGGTGCTCTCTTTTGCAAGCCGGTAGCGGACTACACCCCCCACCGGGGGTTCAGAGAGGAGAGGAGCGTGAAGCGGCAGAGGCGATGGCTCGAAAGGACGATGGTCAGCGGGGTAGCAAGCGCCAATCTGCGGTGCGCAGGAAGGAGGAAGGGATGTTCGGACCGAGGGTGATGGGCAGGGTCCTGACGCTGGTGGTGTGCGCCATGACGGTGGTATTGGTGGCCGCCTGCGGCGGTGGTAGCCAGGGCGGGGGTGGTGGAGGCGGGGGCGGCGAGGGTCCGTTCACCATCGGGATCTCCAACGGCTTCATCAGCAGCGAGTGGCGGACGCAGATGATCGACGACCTGCAAACGGTCAACGATGAGTACAAGAAGGCGGGGCTCACCGAGGATCTGGTAATAGAGAGCGCGGACACCGATCCGCAGGGCCAGATCCAGCAGATGAGAAACCTCCTCAACCGCGGGGTGGACGCCATCATCGTCAACCCCAACGATGCGACCGCCCTCGACCAGGTGATCGGCCAGGCCGAGCAAGCGGGGATCCCGGTGATCGCGGTCGACCAGGAGATCTCCGCCCCGGGCGTCACGAACGTCGTGATCGACCAGGGCCAATGGGCGAGCATGGGCGCCGAGTGGTTGGTGGAGGAGCTCGGTGGCGAGGGCGACGTGGTGGTGATCAACGGTATCGCCGGTCACCCGGCCAACGAGGCCCGCTACGACGCCGTGAAGGAGGTATTCGCCGAGAACCCGGGCATCGAGGTGGTCCAGGAGGCCAACGCGGACTGGGACCAGGCGACGGCCCAGCAGGAGATGTCGAACATCATCGCTTCGCAGCCGAACATCGACGGCGTCTGGACGCAGGACGGCATGGCGCGCGGCGTCTTGCAGGCCGTTCAGGCCGACAACCCAGCTCAGTACCCGGTGATCTCCGGCGAGGCGCGCTCCGGTTACATGAGGCTGTGGGAAGAGACGCGCCAGCAGAACCCGGACTTCGCCTCCTACGGCCCGATCAACCCGCCAGGCGTCGGCGCTAGCGGCCTGCGGGTGGCGGTGGAACTCTTGCAGGGCAAGGAGATCAAGCAGAGCGAGCTCCAGGGCGAGGCCGGCAATACCCTGTACGTGCCGATCCCCGGGGTCGTGACGAATCAGAACCTGGAGGAGGAGCTCCAGGCGATCGACGTCGAGGGCGAGTACGTGCTCGACGGCATCATCAGCCGCAAACAGGCGCAGGCCTTCTTCGAATAAGAGATGGCTGACGTCTCCCTCTCGGCCCAGCACCTCGTCAAGCGCTACGGCGGTGTGGTCGCGCTTGCGGACGGCAGCCTGGACGTGACGTCCGGCGAGGTGCTGGCCCTGATGGGGGCCAACGGCAGCGGCAAGAGCACGATCGGCAAGATCATCACCGGGGCGGTCGTCCCCGACGGGGGCCGGGTGCTCCTGGACGGCGAGGAGGTAAGCTTCTCTTCGCCCCAGGCGGCCCGCAAGGCGGGTATCTCTGCCGTCTATCAGGAGCTCAGCCTGGTCCCGGACATGACCGTCGCCGAGAACGTGTGGCTCGCCAACGAGCCGGTGGCCCTGGGACGTGTCAGGAGGAAGGAGCGCAAGGAGCGCACCGCGCGCCTGCTCTCCCTCTTCGAGGACGCCCTGGGTCCCTCGGTCGGTCCCGACTCGTTAGTATCTGTCCTCTCGCCCAGCGACCGACAGATCGTGGAGATCCTCAAGGCCTTGAGCCGCGAGCCGCGCATCATGATCCTGGATGAGGCCACCGCGAGCCTGGGGGCGCGACAGGTCGAGCATCTCTTCGAGCTCGTCGGCGGGTGGAAAGCCCAGGGGATGGCCCTCATCTTCATCTCGCACCGCATGGAGGAGATCTTCCAGATAGCCGACAAGGCGACCGTGCTCCGGGGCGGCAAGACCGTCGGCACCGCGGACCTGGAGGAGACGAGCGAGGAGGAGCTGGTAGGGCTCATGATCGAAGGCGGCGGCGCTCCGCGACACGTCGAGAAACCCACGGAAGCCGCCGAGAGAGCCGTGCTGCTGGAGACCGAGGATCTCCGTTCATCGGTGCTGGACGGAGTAAGCCTGAAGCTCGTGGAGGGCGAGATCCTGGGCCTCGGTGGTCTACAAGGACAGGGGCAGCCGGATCTCCTGCTCGCCCTATTCGGGGCCGTAGCGCACTCGGGGACCGTCAGGCTCGCGGGCGAGAACGTCCGCTTCTCCCATCCCCGGCAGGCGATGCGGAAGGGCCTCGCTTTCGTCCCCGGCGACCGGGGCGGCGAGGGGCTTCTGCCGATACGCTCTATACTGGAGAATCTCCTCCTGCCCTCCTGGTCGCGCTACGGAGCATTCCTGAACGTGCGGCGGGCGCGGAAGGACTCCGAGGACGTGTCGGAGGACCTGAGTCTCAAGATGGGCTCGCTGGAGGACCCGGTAAGCTCGCTGAGCGGCGGCAACGCGCAGAAGGTAGTCCTCGGCAAGTGGCTGATGCGGGACCCGAAGGTGCTCCTGCTCGACGACCCGACGAAGGGGGTCGACGTGGGCGCCAAGGGGGAATTCTATAAGATACTCTCCGACCTGCAGGAAAGAGGGGTGGCGATCCTGCTCCACAGCAGCGACGACGAAGAGCTCTTGGGCTTGTGCGACCGGGTGCTCGTGATGCGCGACGGTGTGGTGCGGAGGGAGCTCTCCGGCGGAGATCTGAACAAGTCGGCCCTCGTCTCCGCCAGCGTGGGCTCCTCCGACGGCCCACCTTCCGGCGGAGCGGCATGAGCGCGGCCTCCTTGGGAGGACGGCTACGCCGGGTGGCGCTCAGGCAGTCGTACGCCTTTGCGCTGGTGCTACTCGTGGTGACCGTGGCGGTCAACTACTATCTGCAGCCAAACTTCTTCCAACCCGGATTACTGAGCGGGAATTTGTTGCTCTTCGTGCCGCTCATGCTCGTAGCCGTCGGGCAGACGGTCGTCGTGATCGGGGGCGGCATCGACCTCTCTTTGGGCGCGATCGTCTCGATGGCCAACGTGATCATCGTCACCCTCATGGCCCAAGAGCCCTCTGCGTCCCGGATCCTGCTGGCGCTGGGCGCTGGGCTCGGAGCCGGTATCCTGGCCGGCGCGCTCAACGGCTTCTGCGTAGCCGTGCTGCGCTTCCAGCCCATTGTGACGACCTTCGCGACGAGCTTCGTCTTCTCCGGGCTGGCGCTCTACGTGCTCCCCGAGCCGGGTGGCACCATACCGCCGGGCTTGCAGGGCTTCTACTACACCAACCCCCTTGGTCTGCCGATGGTGCTGTGGGTGGTGATCGTCGTGTTGCTGTTGTGGAACCTTCTGCGGTCCACGCGTTACGGACCGTACCTGTACGCGACGGGTGGGAGGGACCTCTCGGCGTTCGTCAGCGGGGTGCCGGTCTCGTCGGTGCGCTTCCTGTCGTACTGCATCGCGGGGCTGATGGCGGCCCTCGCGGCGCTCGCGCTGGCTCTGAGCACCGGGACGGGGAACCCGATCGGTGGAACGGAACTCATGTTGCAATCCATCGTGGCGGTCGTGCTCGGGGGGACGCGACTTAGCGGCGGGCAGGGCGGGGTGGTCGGCTCGATCATCGGGGTGGTGATCCTGAGCCTCATCCAGAGCATCGTCTCCTTCTCGCCCGCGCCCTCCTCGTGGCAGACCCTGATCAACGGCCTGATCGTGGTGGCGGCACTAGCGGGTCCTGGCCTTTTCGCCCTCCTCAGGCGTGGGGTAAGGACTTGAAGCGGATCGGGCTGAATCCTATCGTCATCGCCCTGATTTTGGCGGTGATCCTGTTCGCGGTGGGCGGGATCGTGCAGCCCGGCTTCGCCTCCTACGGGCAGGCGATGAACATCTTGAGGCTCGCGGCTTTCCTGGGGATAGTGGCGGCAGGGCAGACGCTGGTCATAATCAGCGGCGGCGAAGGGATCGATTTGTCCGTCGGGGCCGTGATAACGCTCGGCGCCATACTCGTCTTCAGGATAGGGGACGGCCAGAACGACCAGGCCCTACTCGCGCTCGCCATCGCGCTCGGCGTGGGGCTCCTTATCGGGGCCACGAACGGGCTCGGGATAACGCTCCTTGGTATCCCGCCGCTGGTGATGACGCTCGGCATGACCGGGGTGGTGCAGGGCCTGATCCTGGTCATAACCGGGGGTAGGGTCGAGGGCGGGGCGGCCCCCGCTCTCACCGGTCTCGTCACCAACCCCCTGATCCTGGGCATCCCGGGCGTGATCTTCCTGTGGCTCCTCTTGGGCGCCCTGATGTGGGCGCTCCTGCGGCGCACCGCCTACGGCCGGAGGCTCTTCGCGATCGGCACCAACCGCGTCACCGCGAAGCTCTCCGGGGTGCGGGTGCCGTCGGTTCTGGTGCTGACGTACGCCCTGAGCGGGATGCTCGCCGCCCTGGGCGGGGTCGTCCTACTCGGCTACACCGAGCAGGTCTTCCTCAATCTCGGAGACCCGTACACCTTGCCTTCGGTGGCCGCCGTGGTCGTGGGGGGAACTCTCCTCGCCGGCGGCGTGGGCAGCTACTTCGGGACGATGGCCGGCGCCCTGGTCCTTACGCTCCTCACCAGTCTGCTCACCGCCCTGGATCTCCCGGAGTCGATGCGCCTGATCGTCTACGGCGCCACCTTGCTCCTCCTGCTCTCCCTCTACGGCCGCCAGAAAGCGCTCAGGCAGTAATGGCCACGCACCAGGCCAAAGGTCCCCTACGAATAGGTCTCCTCGGCAGCGGCTTTATCGCGGGCTTCCACCTCCAGGCGCTCCTCGGCGTGCGCGATACAGAGGTGAGAGGGGTCTTCAGCCCCACCCTCGCCAACCGCGAAGCGTTGGCGAGGAGGGCGAACGAGATGGGTCTCGGGCCGTGCCGGGCTTGCGGCTCGGTAGATGAGCTCCTCGCCTCGGTGGACGCCGTCTGGATCCTGGGCCCAAACGACACCCGCCTCGACCACATGCGCGCCATCGGTCGGGCCGTGGAGGGTGGAGCTCCCCTCCTGGGTGTCGCTTGTGAGAAACCCCTGGGGCGTAACCTCGTGGAGGCCCGCGAGATGCTGCGGCTCGCAGAGGAGGCGAATCTCAACCATGGCTATCTCGAGAACCAGGTCTTCTCAACGGCCGTGCAGCGGGGGAAGGAGGTGATCTGGCGCCGCGGCGTTCCCGCTGCCGGCAGGCCGTACCTCGCCCGCGCCTCCGAGGAGCACAGCGGACCCCACGCCCCCTGGTTCTGGCTCGGCGAAAGGCAAGGCGGGGGCGTTCTCTCGGACATGATGTGTCACAGCGTAGAGGTTGCCCGCTACCTGCTCACCGAGCCCGGCAAGGGACGTGAGAGCCTCGAGCTCAAGAGCGCCAACGCCACGGTCGCCAACCTCAAGTGGACCCGTCCGAGGTACGCCGAGCAGCTGAGGCGGGAGATGGGGTCCGAGATCGACTACGTCAATCATCCGGCCGAGGATTTCGCGCGGGGGACCCTGACCCTGGAGGATGAAGCGGGCGAGAAGGTCATGATAGAGGCCACCACCTCCTGGTCTTACGTGGGTCCGGGGCTGCGCATACAGCTCGAGCTGCTCGGACCCGAGTACGCCATGGAGTTCAGCACCCTCAACTCCGGGCTCAAAGTCTTCCTTTCGCGGAACGTTACCGGATCCCAGGGCGAGGACCTCGTCGAGAAGCAGAGCGCCGAGCAGGGCCTGATGCCGATCCTCGAAGATGAGGCCGCAACCTACGGCTACACCCTCGAAGACCGGCACATGGTCGGGGCGTTTCGCGAGGGTAAGGAGCCGCTGGAGACTTTCCGCGACGGAGTAGCCGTTGTGGAGATGCTCATGGCGCTCTACCGCTCGGCCGAGACCGGCAGTACTGTATATCTGCCCGACGACGAACTCGAAACCTACGTCCCGCCGGTTGCCCGCGGCGAGTACCGTGGTTGACTGCGCGTTCCGGGCCCTCACCGGGAGGTCCCCAATGCGCGCACTATCTCAGTGCGTAACGCCGGTACTGCCTCCGGGAAACCCCGGTATCCGGGAAGCGGGTTGGCGTCTATGATGACCGGCTTGCCGCTCTCGAAGCGAAGATCCACGCCGAACAGGCGCAGATCCAGAGCCTCCCCAACGGCGTGGATCATCTCCTGCGTCCGTCCATCGAGCGCTACGGGATCTATCTCGTCTGCGGCGTAGCTTTCGGGACCAAACGTCTTGAAACCGGCGAACATCCGTTCACCGGCAACGTAGACTTTCACGTCGCCCTCCGCGCCACCGATCCTGCGCTGGATCAGGCGGGTGCCATCGTCCACGACGTACGAGCCTTCAGCATCGAGAGTCGCTTCGGCATCCAGCGCCGCAGGAAACTCGCGATAGAAGGCGACGCCGCGACCGTGCACGCCGCGGGTCGGTTTGGCGACCCATGATCCGCCCGCGCCGGACGGCGGAACCTCGCTGTTGGTCCCCGGCTGGACCAGGAAGGTCTCGGGTACCGGGAGTCCGGCGGCTGCGAGGCGGGCTACCGTCGCGGCCTTGTCGTGGGCGCGTAGGGTATCTCTCGCCCTGTTGAGGAACTTCACTCCCAGCGACTCATCAGCGAGGGCCAGGGAGAGAGAAAG
>Ga0081538_10006696_pt1 | contig 10092 bp, 10 predicted proteins | sample TabmetS5T2R1_FD_71022 | JGI IMG/M metagenome (GOLD analysis project Ga0081538, IMG submission 71022) | Tabebuia heterophylla rhizosphere microbial communities from the University of Puerto Rico - S5T2R1 | ecosystem: Host-associated > Plants > Roots > Rhizosphere ... | reverse complement strand
ATCTTTTTCGGAATCAAGGATAGATTTTCTATATGAAACCTGGCGAAGACGAACAAAAAGCTTTAACCATCCTGGTCATCGAAGACCACCCAGACCAGCGCGACCTCTTGGCAATCGTGCTCCAAAGAGAAGGCTATCGAGTCGTCACGGCTGCGAATGGCGTCGAGGCCATGGAAAAAATTCAAAAAGAACATGTTCAAATCGCCCTGTCGGACATAATGATGCCCAAAATGGATGGATTTGAACTTATCAAGAATATCCGTAGCGACCCGGCTCTCAAAGGTATTTACATGATCTTGATCACCGCCAGAATCCAAGAAGGCGATAGAGTGCGCGGTCTCGACCTCGGCGCCGATGATTACATTACCAAGCCATTTTCCTTTTCCGAGTTGTTAGCTCGAGTTCGCGTAGGTTCCAGAGTCGTACAGTATCAGCAGAATCTTGAATATCAGACTCAGGTTGATCCTTTGACTGGCCTCTTCAACCGTCGGGCATTCGAAAGAAAAATTGAGGAGGAATTCGAGAGAGCAAAGCGCTATAACCATCCTCTTTCACTGTTGTTATTGGACATTGATAATTTCAAAAGTATCAACGACACCTATGGTCATCATGGCGGAGATACCGCGCTTATCAAAATATCGGAAACGCTCCGAGAAAGAACACGGCGAAGTGATTTTCCAGCACGGTACGGTGGAGAAGAATTCGTCTTGATTCTTCCTGAGACGGATCAAGAAAGCGCGCTCCAGGTAGCCAGCAAGATTCATGACGAAATCAGGTCACGCACTTTTGGTACAAATACCAAGCCTTTCGCGCTCACCGTCAGTATCGGTTTAACTTCTACTTCCACGAAACACTACGGGGATTGGCGACAAATGCTCGACGACGCCGATAGAGCCATGTACGTAGCCAAAAATAGCGGCAAGGATCGCGTGGAGGCATGCCTACCTCGGAACAAGAATGGCTTGACTCAAACCTTAGCCCACGCCTGACGAATGTCGCTTCGAAGCATAGCCCTTCTTATCCCGTTCGTCCTCACGCTGGTTGTTGGCGCCTGGATCCTATTTGAGCCAGGTCAAGCAAGCCTCCCCGGCGACCTCAAACGAACCGGCATTCCCGAATCGATGGGCAAACAATTGAGCGGCAAAACTTCGCAGGTGCCTCAAGGCGTTTTGAATAAGATACTGATTCTCAGTAAAAACAAGGAATTGTTGCTTTACGGCTCCATCGCTGTTTTCGGAATTCTGATTATGGGAGTGGCCATCGCGGGTGCCAAATCTACTCCGAAAGACAAGACGACGTCAGCGCTGGAAGTCTTGAAGCAGGAAAAAGAAAAAGCCGAGCATGTCGCCAAGCTCAAATCAGAATTCCTGAATCAAGTTTCGCACGAGCTACGGACCCCGCTGGCCGTTATCATAGGCTATATCGAATGCATAACAGACGGGCTTTACGGCGAGATCGAAGCCAAGCATCAGGAAATCCTTCAGATTGTCGCGAAACAGTCCAGTCACCTCAAAAACATGATTGATCAGATCCTTATTTTCTCGCGCCTAGAGGCAAATAAACAGCCGCTTCGCATTGAAGACTTTCAAGTAAGCAAAGTATTTAATGATCTTCGCGACACCTTCGATTTCTTATGCAAACAGAAAGGTCTTGAAATTCGATGGGAGCTTTCTAAAGAAGTCGACACGCTAAGAACTGACCCCGAACGACTTAAAGAACTAGTTAGCAATCTGCTCCAGAACGCAGTCAAGTATACCGATCGTGGAGTGATCTCGGTCCGCCTCGATCAGATGAACAGCAATGCCGTCCGACTCGATGTATCCGATACAGGAATAGGAATTGCCCACCATCATTTGTCGCACATTTTTGACCCCTTCATGCAAGTTCACAAGACATCCTCTGAGAATTCACGCGGGGGAATCGGCCTGGGCCTTAGCATTGTCAAGAAACATGTAGATCAGTTAAAGGGCACGGTCACTGTGGAGAGCGAGTTAGGAAAAGGTACGACATTCAAAATTTTACTGCCACGCTTGTACGAAGGGCGAAGTTTGGCGAGCCACCGCTTACGAACTTTGATAAAGCTCCCAATCCCACTTACTCGGGCGAAATCGACCTCTCGTGAGTTAAATGAACCAACGAAGATCAACCAAGCCGTAGGTTAGTAAAAGAAATTGCGGGAGGTTTGCAAAACACTGATCGGTAGAATTTCCACCCTTCGGAATGAAAGTGATGCAAAGCAATTTCAGCACAAACATGTCACCATCAACGGATCTCTAAGTCAAAAACACGCTTACGGCGACAGATTAGGATACCTTGAACGGTTGAATCATATCCTTAACTTATGAAAACTACGTGTTTTCCTTACTTTCGTGGAACCATGGCACAGCGCTTGCTGGTTCCACCGTCGACAACTTATGCCAACGGTCAATAAAAGCTGCTGAACAAATACCTTGACAAAGTCATGCGGTCAGGCATGCAGCTTTTTTCTGCTTAGAGTTTAGATAATGAATCAAGCCGTTACTGATTGGTCTGGGAATACTCTTTTCGAACTTCGTGTTCGACAGGCAATTCTGGCGGCCCAACATGGTGTCAAACAAGTAGGCCTGCTGCTCATTGATCTCGGCGGCTTCAACGATCTGGCGATTCAAGATTCTGGTCTAACTCAAGAGTTGGCTGAAAAGATTTGGATCCGTCTGCGGACGGTCCTAAGAGACTCAGATACGATTGTGCGGATGGATAGTGGAGAGTTGGCAGTCTTGCTGCCCTCCGTTGCCGGACCCGAAGACGTCATTTTCGTCGCACGCAAGGTATTGAAAAAATTGGAAGAGCCCTTACTGTCTACAGACATCAAAATTGATGTTCAGCCACGAATTGGAATCGCGCTATTTCCTGAGCACAGTACTAACGCGAACAACTTGGTACAACGAGCTGACAATGCTCTGACCACCGCAAAAAAAACAAGAAATAAGTACGTACTTTACGACCAAGAGCACACAAGTCGCTCCCGCGCTCCGTTGCGCATGAGCGAGCTACGCCAAGCCATCGTAGCCGATCAGCTTTTTTTATTATACCAACCAAAAATAAACCTTAAAACTGGTTTGATCGCCGGCCTGGAGGTTTTAACTCGCTGGCAGCACCCAGAACTTGGTCTTATTCCACCCGATGAATTCATTCCGGTAGCCGAAAGAACCGGCTTGATAATCCCACTCACACTCTGGGTACTACACCAATCGCTTCTCCAATGCCGCGCTTGGAATGATGTAGGAATTGACGTCAGCATTGCCGTCAATCTGTCGATGTGGAACCTGGAAGCTCAAGAGCTTCCAGACCAAATCGCGGGCCTAATAAAGAGCGTCGCAATGCCGCCGGACAGATTGGAACTCGAAATCACTGAGAGTGCGATTATGGGAGATCCTCAGAGAACGATGCGAACCTTAACACTTATTAGGGATCTAGGTGTGCAGTTTACGATTGATGATTTTGGAACTGGATATTCGTCTCTGGCACACCTAAGAAAACTACCCGTAACCGGTATGAAAATTGACAAATCTTTCGTTCAGAATATGGAATCGGATCGGGACAACGCGGTCATCGTAAGATCAATCATCGATCTAGCACATAATTTGGGGCTTAAGGTGACCGCAGAAGGCGTCGAAACCGCCGTGGCCAAGGATATGCTTGTCGGTTTTGACTGCGATGAAGCACAAGGATACTATTATAGCCATCCAGTTCCGGCTCAAAAGATAGTTCAACTTTTTAAAGAACCACTAAGAGTGATCGATTGTCATCGTATGGCACTAGACCTTCCGGCAATAACAAGTAACTCGATCGGAGAAACACGCATTCTCCAGCGCGCCCTGCAGAGGGCATAGGTTGTACATGAAACGAAATGTTGGTCAAAATTGGTTGATGAAAGGAGTTCCAAGTATGAAGCGAAGTATCATGCGTAGCATCTATGCCGGTCTTTTGATTCTCACAGTCTTGGCATTTCCTGCTGTGTTGCGAGCACAACAATCCGCTACCCACCAGGTTGACGGCTTTTCTATTCTAGGCAGTGTACTCCTGTCGGCACTCCACCTCCCGTTGAAACTAGTTACCTGCGTTGGAACGCAAACCGGGGCAGCTGTCGCCTACGCGGCGACTTTTGGAGTCTCTGGAAACTATGATGGCGGTACCAATGGAAAACAAATTGGGGAGGTCGCTCGTCGATCGTGTACGGGTGATTGGATTATTACTCCGGAGCACGTGAGTAAAGATTACCAATAGGTACTTCGCTCTTATTTTGATGACCGGGATTGGCCACCGGTTTTAGGTATGATCCAAGGGTTCTCCAGGTTATGGAGAACCCTTGGATCAGAAATTTCTTTGACCTTGCTTTTGCTCGTGCTGTTGAGAACCGTGTTTGTGAACCCCCGATCTGCTTTGCCCACGTACTTTACACGCCTTTACGTTTTTTGATTTCTTCGATAAGCTGCGGGACAACTTTAAAGACGTCACCGACCACGCCGAAGTCGGAATACTGGAAAATCGGCGCTTCGGGATCCTTATTGATCGAGATGATGAACTTGGAAGTTTTCATTCCGGAAAGGTGCTGCACGGCACCGGAGATACCGCAGGCGATATAGAGATCCGGCTTGACCGTTTTGCCTGTTTGTCCGATTTGCATTGCGTAAGGAACCCAACCCGCGTCCACGGCCGCCCGCGTTGCACCCACCGCGCCCCCGAGCACGTCAGCCAGCTCCTTCAACATCGCGAAGTTTTCTTCACCTTTAAGTCCACGCCCCCCGGAGATGATCGTCTTGGCGCCGTCCAACTGCGGCCCCTCGCGCTTCACCGCCACGCGCTCTCTCATGTGAACGGTGCGAAGCGCTTCTGCAGTAGCGGCCTGGACCTCTTCAACGGACTGGGGTTGTTCGTTAGGGTTGGCTTCGAACGCCTTGGGTCGAACCAGCAAGAGCTTCGTTCCCTGGCTGACCAAAGTGCTGGTGTTTTGATAACTGGCTCCAAGCGCGGGAATCGTGGCTTCCACTGAGCCGTCTTTCAGCACAAAATCACCCACGTCGCTGATGGCGCCGCAATCGAGCCGGGCGCTCAAATTGGCGACGATATCCCGTCCCGTATAGCTGGAAGCGAAGAGCATCGCCGCCGGTTGATGTTTCTGGATCAGCCCGGCCACGGTCTCGGCCGCTGGAAGCGTCAAGTAGTCACGATATACGGGGTCGACGCAGCGATAGATTTTGCTGGCTCCGTACTGAGCCAAAATCTGTGCGGCGTCTTCAGGAGCAGGACCCAGGAGCACCGCCTCGGCTTTGCCCACGGCCGCAGCTTTGGTGAGCATCTCCAGCGTCGTCGGTGTCAATCGCTCGTCGCTCAGCTCGGCGTATACCCAGATTGCGTCCGCCACTCAGATTACCTTGATCTCGGCCAAAAAGTCCGCGATCTGCTTGCCGCCCTCGCCTTCGTCGGTCACGACTTTCCCGGCTTGGCGCTTCGGCGGGCGGCCAATCGTCAAGACCTTTTCTCGCGCGCCTTTCTCACCGACCTGGTCCGCAGGCAACCCCAGATCAGCGGCGGTGTAAACCTTGATCTCTTTTTTCTTGGCGGCCATGATCCCCTTGAGTTGAGGATAACGGGGCTCGTTGATACCGCTGCTCACGGCCACGAGCACCGGCAATGTTGATTCCACGATATCGTAACCGGTTTCACTCTGTCTTTTGATCGTGATCTTGCTTCCATCGAGGGCAATTTCTTTGGCGAAAGTCACCGGCGGAACACCGAGAAAGTGGGCGATCTGGCCGGGGACAATGCCGGAATAACTGTCGCTGCTTTCGGTCGCGCAGATCACCAGATCAAACTCTTGTTTCTTGATAGCTGCAGCCAACAGTTTGGCGGTTCCCAGGGTGTCGGATCCCGCCACGGCGTCATCGAGAATATGGACGGCTGAAGTGGCTCCCATTGCGAGGGCGTTGCGGATACCGATCGTCACGTCGCTAATCCCCATCGTGATCAAGGTCACCGTGCCGCCGTGCTTCTCCGTTAGGCGCAGTCCTTCTTCGACGGCGCTAGCCGCGGCCGGATCCAGCTCGTGGGTGACGCCTTTGCGGATCATGCGCTTGGTGCTGGAATCGATCTCTATGGTGACGGAACTGGCGGGAATAACCTTACCGCAGACGACAATGTTCAAGTCTGATGCTCCTGTAAATGAAAACGCCGGTTTCAAATACAACAAAGGGCGCCGTCAGGATCAAGGCGCCCTCGTCGATACGGAACTTGCCGATTAAAAATCCGCTGGCGACAAGCTTACGACAACCATTCTTTAACGTTGCCCTCCATGACAACGTCCAATATTTCCTTACAGTCCGAAATCGCCTTATCGACGACTTTAGGATCGTCTTTGAGATGGGGCATGGCCGAGTTCACCGCGCCCTTCAGAGCTTGAATAAATTCCTTGAATTGCTGATCTAAGGCGTCCGTGTTGGCTGCAGGTTGCATGGTCTCCCTCGCCCTTTTCGCAGTCTCGAGTTCCGCATCTTGGGTCCCGAGTTCCCGAAACCCGAGCCCGAAACCAGAAACCTTTTATTATGTGTACAGCCGCCCCTTGTTGGGATCGGGGAGCTGCAGGCCCATTTTCAAAATCAGGGCGTCGATCTCGTCTTTGTATTGCTGGCGGGCGACGGCATTAGGGCGCCGTTTCAAGCCCCAAAACATGTAGCGCTCCGAACGGTAGGACTTGCTGTTACCAAACATATCGAGGCCTTTGGGATACCAGTAGTCCACGGCCTTCTGGATTCTTGCCTTCGACTCTCCGCCTTTTGCAGCAAATTCAGCCGTCGCGTTGGTGCCAAAGTCGATGTGTCCCTCTTCTTCTCGGATAATGTCTGGATCCTCGACGACCCGCGCGAGGGGCAGATACGTGGCGCCAATAAACTCTTCAAGTTGAAAACGACCCACGCGGTCAACGAGAAAACCGAAAACAGCAAAATCTTCCCATGTGGTAATGGTCCCGCGAAAAGCTTCAACGTATCGTTCTTGATTAGGCCGGCTGAGCGTGTACGAGACATCGACCCCAATGTCACCGGCCAAACGGGCCATTTTTCTGAAATGGTCCATCTCTTCGGCCGCCGTGCGGGCGACGATAAGCTGATCCAACTTGGTCGGCGCAGTCGGCAAAATATCCTTCACATATAAGTTCGGGCCGCCGATCTCACAGTCTGCTTGAATCGCGAGAACTCGGCGCAGCAGGTCCTGATACTCGGGATCCTGTTTTTCAAAATCTTTAAGCTCTACTTTGTCCGTGAACATCGAGCCCTCCTTTGATTCGAGCTTACGAGAATTTCTTAACAAAACAGCCTAGATAAATCAATAGTGAACAGGCGTTCGTTCGCCTTTACTTGATGTTGCGTGTAAACTAAACTGCCTGTTCGTTACAATGAGGAGTTTCGTGCCGACGACAGAAAGCCTCGCGCTGCTAACGGACCTCTATCAGTTGACTATGGCCCAGAGCTATTTCCAGAGCCAGAAGCTGGGTCCCGCGACTTTTAGTCTTTTCATCCGGTCTTATCCATCAAATCGCGGCTACTTCGTCGCCGCAGGCTTGCAAGATGTTTTAGAGTTCCTCGAACAATTCAAGGTTGACGCTGCCGGCATCGACTATCTCCGTTCGCGGCGGATGTTTACAGACGATTTTCTTGATTTTCTGCGAGGGCTGAAGTTTACGGGCGAAATTTGGGCTATACCGGAGGGCCGCTTCTTCTTCAAAGACGAGCCGGTTATGGAAGTCACCGCACCGATCGTGGAAGCGCAGATTGTCGAGACCTTCATCATCAATCAGATCAACTTCCAGTCGCTCATCGCCACTAAGGCCGCGCGCTGCGTTCATGCGGCCGGTTCCCGTTCCGTCGTTGACTTTTCACTGCGGCGCACCCACGGCATCGACGCCGGGATGAAAGTCGCCCGCTCCAGCTACCTCGCGGGTTTTGCAGGGACCAGCAATGTCCGAGCCGGACAGCGGTATGGCATCCCCCTCGTCGGTACCATGGCTCACTCTTTCGTCTCTAGTTTCGAACGAGAAATCGAGGCCTTTCGGGCATTCGTCCGGAGTTTTCCCAATCATTCGACCTTGCTGATCGATACCTACGACACGCTGGCGGGCGCGCGCAAAGCCCTAAAGGTGGCCAAAGAAATGGCAGCGCAGGGCCTGCATCTTCAAGGCGTTCGCATCGACAGCGGCGATCTGGCGCAATTGGCCGGAGCGGTACGCAAGATCTTCGATGAGGCCGGGCTGAACTATGTAAAGCTAGTCGGCAGCGGCGGACTGGACGAATACGACCTTGCCGAGTTTTCCGACGCGGATATCCCTTATGACAGCTACGGCGTGGGAACCAAAATGGGTGTGTCGGCCGATACTCCGTGGTCAGACATCGCTTACAAGTTAGTGGAGTATGATAACCGGCCAATCGTTAAACTCAGCCCAGGAAAAATTTCCTTACCCGGCAAAAAACAGGTGTTCCGCATATGCGACCCGCAAGGTCGTCGGCTGCAGAAAGATGTTATCACGCTTCGCGACGAAACCGTCGCCGACGCCGAGGCGTTATTAAAGAAAGTGATGAGCGAAGGAAAGGTTATCGAACCCCTTCCATCTCTGGAAGAGAGCCGATCTTTTTTCTCCTCTGAGTTTGCCAGACTGCCCGAAGCCATCAAAGCGATCCGAAATCCGACGTATTATCGCGTCGAACACAGTGCAAAACTGCAGAACCTTTGTGCCGCAGTCGGAAAACGCATCCGTCGCTCCCAGAATTCTTGAGGAAGGGTTAAAAACAAATCAAAACAGGCTAGAACCGCACTACCGCTGCGCCCCAGGCAAAGCCCGCGCCAAAAGCATTCAAAAGCACGACGTCACCCTTGTGAATACGGCCTTTCCGTCTGGCTTCGTCGAGAGCAACCGGAATCGACGCGGCAGAAGTGTTGCCATACTTATCTACGTTGACCACGACCTTGTCCATAGAAATTCCCAGACGGTCGGCGAGAGCAACGATAATCCTGCGATTGGCTTGATGCGGAATGACCAATGAAACTTGTTCAATTTTTACTGCCGCTTCGTCAAGCGCCTGGCGGCTGATCTCTTCCATGGCGCGAACGGCAACCTTAAAGACCTCCTTCCCGTTCATAGTGATCGTATGCTCGTTATTCTTCACGGTTTCTGGCCGCGCAGGCTTCAGCGATCCGCCCGCCGGCACATAGAGTGTTTTCGTGTAGGATCCATCCGTGCGTAGCTTCGTACTGAGAATCCCCCCATGACCATTTTCGGACACCCCCAGGACCACTGCACCCGCACCGTCCCCGAACAAAATACAAGTCGTACGATCTTGCCAGTTGAGCAACCGACTCAGCACGTCGGACCCGACCACGAGGGCGTTACTAATCTGTCCGGTCCGGATAAAAGAGTCCGCCACCGATAGCGCATTAAGAAAACCCGAGCACGCCGCATTCACGTCGAAGGAGAAAGCCTTGCGCGCTCCCAGCATATCTTCTAGAACGCACGCCGAGCTCGGCATGAGATAGTCCGCCGTGCAAGTTGCCATCACGATGGCGTTCAGCTCTTTAGCGTCCATCCGCGCATCATCGAGCGCTCTCCGGGCAGCGTGCAGGGCCATGTCCGCATTGCCTTTTCCCTCTTCCAGAACCCGCCGTTGCTTGATGCCGGTCCGTACGGTGATCCACTCGTCGCTGGTATCGACAATCCTCTCCAGGTCTTGGTTGGTGACAATTTTGGCTGGTAGTTCAGACCCCGTGCCGAGGATCACGCTTCGCCGTTGCGCTCCGCTCATTCATTCCCCCTGAAAATCACACACGCATTGGTCCCGCCAAAGCCGAATGAGTTGGACAGCGCTACGTTGATATTCGCCCGGCGGGTCTGGTTCGGCACGTAATCGAGATCGCACTCGGGATCGGGATTCTCGTAGTTAACGGTCGGCGGGATCATGCCGTAATGCAGCGCCAGTACCGAGTAGATGCCTTCCACAGCGCCGGCGGCACCCAGCATGTGCCCGGTCATCGACTTGGTCGAGCTCACAGCGAGTTTGAAGGCCTGTT
>Ga0081538_10006695_pt1 | contig 10093 bp, 9 predicted proteins | sample TabmetS5T2R1_FD_71022 | JGI IMG/M metagenome (GOLD analysis project Ga0081538, IMG submission 71022) | Tabebuia heterophylla rhizosphere microbial communities from the University of Puerto Rico - S5T2R1 | ecosystem: Host-associated > Plants > Roots > Rhizosphere ... | reverse complement strand
TCTTTTATTCTGACGAGCGTGGCGTTGAGGGTGGCGCCGAAGAGGATCGTCAGGGAGGAGATGTATAGGTAGAGGAGCAGGATGATGACGGTGCCTATCGAGCCGTAGGTCTTGTTGTAGGTATTGAAGTCGCTGCTCAGATACAGGTTGAAGGCGACGCTAGCCAGTACCCAGAGCAGGATGCCAACGACGCCGCCGGGTGTGATCCAGCGGAACGGCTGGTTCGCGTCAGGGGCGAAGTAGAACAGGAGGGCTACTGTCACGACCATGAACAAGAGCGCCGCAGGCCAACGCACTATGTTCCAGACGAACATGAACTCGTCGCCAAGGGTAAGTACCTCGGCGAGCGTCCTACCTATGGAGGGGCCCGCGACGAGGAGCAGTACTCCGATCAGTATGAGTGCCGAGAGGCCAAGCGTCATAAGGATGGCGATCCCCCTGACCTTCCAGAACGGTCGCGTCTCCTGAACGTCGTAGGCACGGTTGAGGGCGTTCATGAGGGCCGCGAAGGCTCCCGAGGCGGCCCAGATCGTTCCAAGGATGCCGACGGATAAGAGGCCTGGCGCCGTGTCCTCGTTACGGAGCGTGTTCTCGGTGTAGGTCTGGATCAGGCCGAAGACCTGCGCCGGTAGGAGCCGCTTTAGATACTCGAAGAGCTCCGTGACGAACTGCGGGCTCGCACTCGAGAAAGCGTCGAGAATTGCAACGCAAAACAGTATGAAAGGGAAGATAGCAAGGATCAGGTAGAAGGCGAGCTGCGCGGCGAGACCGAGCGCGTCGTCGCGCATGAACTCCTTTATGGTCGCCTTGAGCGTCTCGTAGCGGAGAAGGTCCCTAAGATCGCCGAAGAAGTTACCTAACGACCCACGCGCAGGCCGTTGGGCTACCTCCCTGAGCTTTGTCTCGGCCGTGTCTGATGCCATCGGGACATACCTCCCTTCTCGAAACCAGCCATATTTTAACCGTCATCCCCATTGTGGACGGCGAAGAAGCTAATCCGGTAAGCCCGGCCGGTCGTATAAATCTCTGTATGGAAGGGTTGGTATCGGAGAGTGCCGCATGTCTCGCGCCGGACTACAGGCGCGGATGGGATATCATCTGCTCCGTATGGCGCGAGGCTGGAGAGTCCGATCTCGCAGGCAGTCGAGGAAGGCTCTGGATGGACCGTGTAGAAGACGAGGTTCTGGTGCGGAGGGTTGCATCCGGGGACGAACGCGCCCTCTCTGGACTCTACGACCGCTACGCCGGGCTGGTCTACGGGACGGGGTTGCGTTACCTGGGCGACAGGGAGACTGCTGAGGAACTGGTTCAGGACGTCTTTACCTCGGTGTGGAAGAACGCGGCTGGCTTCGACCCCACACGGGCCAGCTTCGCCACGTGGGTGTACCGCATCACCCGCAACCGGGCGACGGACCTGATCCGGCGCCGCAGGGCGCGTGTCGGGACCGTCTACGGCGAACCGCTCTTCGAGACAGGAGAGACAGATCCTTCCGGCGAGCTCTCTCGGAACTTCGACGTGGCCGCCGCGCTCTCGCGGCTCACCGCGGTCCATAGGGAGGTGCTCGTCCTCGCTTACTTCCACGGCTTATCGCAGCGTGAGATCTCCGACCGCACCGCTACGCCGCTGGGTACTGTAAAGAGCCGCACCACGGCGGCGCTGCGCTCCCTACGTGAGACTATGAGGTTCGACGAGGATCGGTGGTCGGCCGATGAGTGAGCATCCTGACACAAGGGATCTCCTCGGCCCGTACGTGATGGGCGCCCTCGAACCGTACGAGGAGCGGAGGGTAGAGGATCACCTGCAAGGATGCGCGAGTTGCAGGGAAGAGGCGCAAGAGCTGCGACCGGCCCACGAACGCCTCGCCGACCTTGCGTACAGCACCGAGGCGCCGCCGGAGGATCTGAAAGCCAGGCTCGTGGCAGGGATGCCGCGGCGTGGAGCCAGCCGACGCGTCCCGACCCGGGTGGCTGCGGCCGCCGCTGCCTTCTGCGTGCTCGCGGTGCTCGGGGCGATCACTATCCCTGACTTCTTCGGAGACCGGGCCATGGCCTTGGCGAACCTGAGCCCCACCGGCCGCGCCCCCGGTGCTGGCGGCGAAGTGAGCATCCGGGGCACCGGCGAGAACATGGAGATGCGCATCGAAGTGTGGGGACTGCCACCTTGCAAGAGCGAGCATTACTACGAGCTGTGGCTCGTCGAGGGCGATGAACGGGTGAGCGCAGGTAGTTTTGCGGTCGGACAGAGCGGCCGGGTCGACGTAAGGATGAACGCACCGAACTTCGCTGCTTCTTACCCCAGAGTGGGCGTAACTGCAGAGAACGACAAAGATCCCCGCGCCAGCGACGCGAAGATGCTATCAGGCGAGTTGCACGAACTTTGAAGACAACCTAGCGTACCTTACTCCCTTCCTGCAGCAGGGGGAGCACGAAAGACATGCGTGTCCCCTATCCCAATAGGCTGTGGACCTCGATTCGACCACCGTGGGCTTCGGCTATGGTCTGCGCTATCGAGAGACCGAGGCCGCTGCCTGGCTCCTCTACTTCGACCAGCCTGTAGAAGCGTTCGAAGATGTGTGGGAGTTCGGATTCCGGTATGCCTGGACCTCGATCTTCGACGTCGACGCGCAACTCCCCCTCGGAGCAGACGGAACAGAGGGTTACGCGTTGTCCTTCCGGATCGTACTTCACCGCGTTGTCCACGAGGGCCAGGATCGCCTGTTCCACCCGCGCAGGGTCCACCCTGACCAAGCCTTTCGTGTTCGAGGAGCTGCTGGCGCGAGGGCGCGCGCTCACCCGCCGCTTGGGCCAGGCCGAGTCCGCGTTGATACACACCGACGGCCTCACAATAGACCTCCGCTCGCGCCACGCCTGGCGCGGAGACGAGAAGATAGAGCTTACTAGCAGGGAGTTCGCACTGCTTGAGTACTTTATGCGCCACGGCGGGCAGGTCCTCTCCAGGCAGCAGATACTCTCTGCTATCTGGGACTACGACTTCGAACCCGCCTCCAACGTTGTCGACGTGTAAGTGCGCCACCTCCGAAACAAAGTCGATCCTCCCGACGGGCCGTCCCTGATCCAGACCGTCCGCGGTGCTGGTTACCGCTTCAACGCAGCGTCAAACCCTTAGCTATTCCTCGCGTCTACCAGAAAACTTCAAGATGAAAGAAATTTCATCTTCGTTTAATCGTGATTTCACACATAGTGTATACAATCTTGCCATGTGGGCTGCGGGCAGTGATCAACATTCCGAACATCGTATCACCGCTGCCTGTGGTCGACCATTACGGGGTCCGGGCGTGGGCGATTCCTCCTTTCCCTACTTTTTCCCATCGCATCTTCGCCCCCCGGGCTCCCATCCGGAGGTTGCGCACTTCTGCAAATCTATCCGTTGAAGGTAGTAGGAAGGTTGGTGTTCTCACGGTTCCTGTGTGGGCTGCGGGGTTCGTGGCACCCCGTTTCCCTGGCAGTGAGGTGCGTGTGATCCTACCCATAGATGGGAACGGGTACTTTGCTGACGATAGAAACGTCGAAGGGCTAGGGACCGCGCCACCAGAGCCATCCGCTGGTTGACCAACCTCGCTCCAGACAATCTCATCTGGCTATCTTCCCGCCCGTACGTATACTCCTCTGTATGAGGCTCATCATCGCCGAAAAGCCGTCCGTCGGTCGGGACATAGCGAGCGCCTTGGGGAGGCATCGGAAAGATAAAGGATCTCTGGTCGGCCAAGGCTGGACCGTTACCTGGGCGCTTGGGCACCTGGCTGAGCTGGCGCCGCCTGATGCTTACGGCGAGGAGTACAAGAAGTGGCGTCTGGAGAGCCTGCCGATCCTGCCAGGACGCTTCAAGGTCAGGGTGAACCACAAGACCCGCGAACAGTTCAACGTGGTAAAGGGTTTGATGAGGAGCCCTTCCGTGAAGGAGGTTGTAAACGCCTGCGACGCGGGGAGAGAAGGAGAGCTCATCTTCGCCTACCTGTATGGCCTCTCAGGTTGCAAGAAGCGTGTGCTACGGCTCTGGATCTCCTCCCTCACCCACGAGGCGATCCTGGACGGTTTCGACGCTTTGCGCCAGGGCGCTGTGATGAGACCCCTAGAAGATGCGGCCCGCAGCCGAGGGGAGGCCGACTGGATCGTCGGCATGAACGCCACCCGCGCTTACTCGGTCCGCTTTGGAGGCCGTGGAAACGTACTCTCTGTGGGCCGTGTCCAGACCCCGACCCTGAAGCTTCTAGTGGATCGTGAGAAAGAGATACAAGACTTCGAGCCCGAGAAGTTCTGGACCGTCCACGCCCGCTTCGCGCGGGACGAGAGTACTTACGACGGCGTCTGGTTCAAGAATAAACAGAACCGCCTGAGCGAGAGAGAGGCCGCAGACCGGGTAGCGGAGAAAGTGCGTGGCGGGACCGGGACCGTCCGCAAGGCGCAGAAGAAGACGGCGACCGAGAAGCCGCCGCTCCTGTATGACCTGACCGAGCTGCAGCGCAATGCCAACGCCCGCTACGGCTTTACGGCCGAGCGCACGTTGCGGGCTGCTCAGGCGCTCTACGAGGAGAGAAAGCTGATCACCTACCCGCGCACCTCGAGCCGCTACCTCTCCAAGGACATGGTGAGCGGCCTCAAAAAGCGGGTCGAGGCCGCAGGAGCGCTCCCCGACCTTGCGCCTTTTGCGGAGAAGCTACTTGGAGAACAGAGACTCCCGATCAGCAAGCGCCTCGTGGACGACTCCAAGGTTACCGACCACCATGCCATCGTCCCTACGGACAAGGAGTCTTCGGGCGGGTTGCCGCCAGATGAGGCGAAGATCTACGACCTGGTGGCAAGGCGCTTTCTGGCAGTATTCTTTCCCGCGGCCCGATTCGAGAATACGACCGTCGTGACCGAGGTCCGAAATGAGACGTTCCTTTCTCGTGGGCGCGTCGTGCTGGAAGCGGGGTGGAGGTCGCTCTACCCAGGAGGGCGGAAAGAGAAAGAGCCGCCCGTGTTGCCGCCTATCGAGGTGGGGCAGGAGTGGGCTGTGGCGAAGGTCGGTGTCAAGGAGGGGGAGACCAAGCCACCTCCGCGCTACTCGGAGTCTGCTTTGCTAGGTGCTATGGAGACGGCGGGGAAGCTCGTCGAGGACGAGGAGCTCAGGCAACAGATGAAGGACTCGGGCCTCGGCACTCCGGCCACCAGGGCCGCCACCATAGAGCGGCTAATAAAGGTGGGTTACGTCGAGCGCGAGAAGAAGGCGCTCGTCCCTACGGAGAAGGGAAGGTCGCTTATCGGGCTCCTCGGGGAGAGCCCGCTAACATCAGCCGAACTTACGGCGCGGTGGGAGGAGAGACTCGCGAGGATGGAGAAAGGCGCGGAGCGCCGTCCCGACTTTATGGCCGACATTACCGGCTTCACTACAAAGCTCGTCGAAGAGGTGCGCGGGATGGAGGGGGAGAGACTGACCGCTCTATCCTACAGCCGCGAATCGCTCGGAGCCTGCCCCAAGTGTGGGGCTCCCGTCGTCGAGACGAAGAAGGCCTACGGTTGCTCGGCGTGGAAGCGGGCCGGCTGCGACTTCGCGATCTGGAAACAGGTCTCCGGAAAGCGCCTCAGTGTAAGCCAGGCCAAACAGCTCCTCACAAGGGGACGCACTGCACGCATGAAAGGTTTCAAGAGCAAGGCGGGCAAGCCCTACGCCGCCGCGCTCAAGCTCGACGGCGAACACAAAGTACGGCTGGAATTCGATAGCAGCCGTAAATAGAGTCTCACTTCGTCAATGCGATAACTGTTTCTTCTGAGTTGTGCGCTACACTCTCGCGGGTATGAAAACTATCATCGTCGGGGCCGGGTTAGCCGGCCTTACTTGCGCAAAGGTACTCAGAGAACGCGGAGCCGAGGTCGCCTCAGTTCGAGGCGTCGGACGCGGCGGCCGGAGCATGCTCTCCGGAGAGCAGGCTGCCAGGGCGGTGATCGCGTGAGCGCCAACGGCACTCCGGCGCTCAAGATAGAAAACCTTACGAAGACCTACTCTAACGGTTTTCTGGCCCTTGACGGGGTCTCGCTCGAGGTGGAGGCCGGGAAGTTCTTCGGATTGCTAGGGCCAAACGGTGCAGGAAAGACGACGCTCATAAATGGCGTGGTCAGCCTTGCCAGACCTGATTCAGGCTCGGTCGAGGTCTTCGGGAAAGATGCCTATCGGGAGTTTCGGGAGGCGCGGCGGATGATCGGGGTCTCCCCCCAGGAAGTGAACCTGGACAAGTTCCTGACGGTCGAGGAGACTTTGCTTTTCCACGCCGGATACTACGGTGTTTCCAGGAAGAAGGCCCGAGAGAGGGCCGAGGAGCTTCTAGAGCGGTTCGGGCTCGCACAGAAGCGAGGACAAAGGACGAACACGCTCTCGGGCGGGATGAAGCGGCGCGTGCTGTTCGCCAGGGCGCTCATGCACGACCCGAAGGTGCTGTTTCTGGACGAGCCGACGGCGGGCGTAGACGTGGAGTTGCGATATAAGCTGTGGGGCTACATAAGGGAGCTGAACCGTGGAGGGATGACAATCCTGCTGACGACGCACTATCTGGAGGAGGCCGAAGCGTTGTGCGAGGAGATCGCGCTCATAAGTGGGGGTAACATCACAGCACAGGGCAGCAGCGAAGATCTCAAGGAGCGCTACGAGGCCAAAAACGTCGAGGAAGTCTACATGAAGGTGATAGGCCATGATCTTCACGGATAGGACTTTCCAGACCCTACTCTCGCGCGAGATACTGCGCTTTACGCGAGTTTGGATGCAGACGATAGTCCCACAGCTCTTAACTTCGCTCCTCTATCTCGTGGTCTTCGGGATCGCGCTCGGCGGCCGAATAAAGCAGATCGAGGGAATCCCTTACCTCGATTACATATTGCCTGGCATAGCCCTGATGAGCCTTATAACGAACTCGCAGATGAACTCATCCTGGTCGGTCTTCGACGCCAAGCGCGAGCGCTACATAGACGAGGTGCTCATCAGCCCGATGAGCGACCTGCAGATCGCGCTCGCCTACTCTTTGGGCGGTATGCTGCGCGGGTTGGTGATGGGGGCCGGGGTCTTCGTCGTCGGGGTGCCTTTCGTCGGCGTGCAGATCAAACATCCTCTGATGCTCGTGGTCATCGGGCTTCTCGCCTCCTTCGCGTTCTCCTCTTTGGGCACCGTGGTCGGCGCCCTGGCGACGAGGGTAGAGCACATCTCGCTCATTACTAGCGTCATTGTCCAGCCGCTCGCGTTCCTCGGCGGGGTGTTCTACTCCGTCGGGATGTTGCCCGGCGTGCTCAAGGTGGTGACGTTCTTCAACCCGATCTTCTACACCGTCGACGCAGCCCGCTACGTGACACTCGGCGTCTCCGATCTGAACCCTTACCCGACCCTGGGTATGGTCTGCCTCATAGCCGCCATCTGCTTTGGGGGAGCCTGGTGGGCCATAAGCCGTGGCCCGAATCTCAGGTACTGAAACGGCCCTAGTACGGGAGGTGCAACGGTACCTTCGTGCGGCCTATGCTCTCAGCTTCGGGAACACTTCTGTGGACAGGCGTTCGGGCGTCTCCCGGTCCACGCCGTATTCGGGGGCTTCCTCTCGTAGCCAGTAGAAGATGAACTCGTCTATCCCGACCTCACGGTACCGCCCGACGAAGTCTTGAAAGACATCGTTGGAATCGAAGGGTGTCCCGGACACAAACGGCCACGCCAGCAGGGAGCGGGTGATCTCGGCGGGATCACGATCAATACTCGTCGAGTAACGCGTTCCGCTGGCGGGTGACTTCGAGGGCTTCCTTGGCCGACTGGCCTGGATCGGTCAGGACGGCGTAGCCTATGTTGAGAGCCGGATGATACGGTGAGGAGCGGTGGACGAATCTCGCACAACGGGGCCGAAGCGGCGCATTCCTATTCTGGCCCTGCTCGGAGCCAACACGGTCTCCGAGACCGGGAACGTCCTGGCGTTCGTGGCGATTCCGTGGTTCGTCTTGCAGACTACGGGCAGCGCCGCCAAGACAGGCCTGACCGGGGGAGCTTTCTTGCTCGCGGCCGTCGTGGCTGGCGTCGTCGGCGGGCCGGTCATAGACCGCATGGGCTTCAAGCGGACGAGCATCGTCGCCGATATTGCAAGTGCGGTAACGGTAGCGCTGATACCTTTACTCTACTACACCATCGGACTGGCCTTCTGGCAGCTCCTCGTACTGGTCTTTCTCGGCGGTTTCCTCGACGCACCCGGTCACACGGCCCGCCAGAGTCTTGTTCCCGACCTCGCCGGGAGGGCTAGAATGCGGATCGAACGGGCTAATTCGATTTTCCAGGGTATCCAGTATGCCTCTTTCTTGCTGGGTCCGCCGCTTGCGGGGGTTCTGATAGCCCTGTTCACGTCGGGCAATGTGCTGTGGATAGACGCGGCGACATTCGTCGTCTCGGCGGCCCTGGTCGCCGCGCTGGTTCCTTCGGTCGCCCCGCGGCCCGGCACGGCCGCTGCTGAGCTCCGACGTGCTGGTAGGTATCTCGCCGAACTCAGGGAGGGCACAACGTTCATCCGCCGCGACCGGCTCGTCTTCTGGATGTTCGGCATAGGGATCGTCGCCAACTTCCTCATCCTGCCTCTTTTCGCTGTGGTCTTGCCCGTCTACGCAAAGCAGACGTATGGTAGCGTGGTAAATCTCGGGTTGATGCTCGGGGGTTTCGGCGGCGGCGCACTGGCCGGTACCGTGTTCTATGGGGCCGTGGGCCATCTCCTGCCGCGCCGGGCGACGCTCGTGTCGGCAATCGTGGCCGTGGGTCTACCGTTCTGGGTACTTGTCGCGACCCCCACGCTCGGGGTCACCATGGGGGCACTCTTCGTCACGGGTTTCGCCCTTGGCCCGCCGAATCCGCTGACTTACAGCGTATTGCAAGAGCGCACCCCGCCGCGGATGCTCGGCCGGGTACTCGGCGCCGGCGTATCGCTCTCTATGGTGGCAGTACCGCTAGGGATGGTGCTGTGCGGATACTCACTAGAGATCGCCGGCCTACGCCTGACTCTTGCAGGCATCTCCGCCTGCTATCTGGCGGTCGGGCTTCTTTCGTCGCTCAGCCCAGCCCTGCACGAGTTGGACAAGTCTCAGAACTAACCGGCATTCACAAACTACAGCGTGGAAAGTGTGTCCGCCGAAGTTCGCCTGGAAAATGTTCCAAATATCACTCATTTGAGTGATGCGCTCCTCGTTACAGGAGGCTAAGCTACTTTCCCGAAGTGGAGAGGAGTATGCCACCCCGGTGAAGGAGGCGATGGCAATGCGGGCCATACAGGAGGGAGAGGCCACGATGCGTGCGGTGCTGTGCGCCTCTGTGTGCAACTGCCGCCACACCCTCAGGGCCTATGGTGACGAGGGGCTTGTCGAGGTAGCCCTCGAGCATCTGAGACGCAATCATCCTGCTGCACCCCTCGGAGAGGAGCGGGTCAGGCGGATCGTCCTCAGCTGCGCTTACGACATCGAGTACGCAAGGGTGTAGGCAGGGGCCTCGAACGAGATTGGAATATCGGTCCCGAGCTCTATCCTGGAGCCGCAGGGGGATATCTTTCCGCCGGCATAGAAGGGGTCCGCGTCGAACCTCGTGTTGGCGCGCTTCTGCGACCTTGGCATCTGGTCACACCGCCTACCTGCTCACCATCAACCGCCGGGTCTCCTCGATGACCGCGTCGCCGACGGCTCCCGGTTCGGCATGGACGGGACATCCGAAGTCGACCCTGGCGTCCACGTTGCGCAGGGCAGGGACGAGCATCTGTAGCGTGGCGGCGAGCCACTCCCGGTCGCGCCTGCGGCGCCGCAGGTGGATCAAGGGGTTACGCAAGGCCGAAGGTGAGATCACACCGCTGACCACAACGGGGACGACCTCGAGTCCTGGAATCAGGCGAGCGAAGAGGTCGGCGCTTGAGGACCAGCGGTCCAGGGCTTCGACGGCGCCTGGCAAGACCGCGGGGTCGGGCTCGATCCTGCCCCCTGGAAACGTGAGTACGGCGCCGCCGCCCCGCAGGTGCCTGGCTGCCGCCCGCACGACCCCCGGGCGTCCCGCAGAGGTCTCAGCGACGGTCAGAAGGTAGCGTGAAGTATTCGGGAGGGCTTCGAGGAA
>Ga0081538_10006694_pt1 | contig 10096 bp, 7 predicted proteins | sample TabmetS5T2R1_FD_71022 | JGI IMG/M metagenome (GOLD analysis project Ga0081538, IMG submission 71022) | Tabebuia heterophylla rhizosphere microbial communities from the University of Puerto Rico - S5T2R1 | ecosystem: Host-associated > Plants > Roots > Rhizosphere ... | reverse complement strand
AGCTGCCCGTCACCACCTTCTCCTCGCGCGGGAGCGCGGGCGCCGGGAGGTCGGCGGTGGCGCCCAGGGGCGGGATGCCCACGGAGACGACCGTTCCACCACGCCTGACCACGTCGTAGGCCTGCGCGACGACGCCCGGGGCTCCTGCCGTGTCGAAGGCGTAGTCGGCGCCCCGGCCGTCCGTGAGCTCGCGCGCGAGCTCGCCGACATCCTCGCTGACCGGATCAGCGGCGTGGGTCGCACCGAGCGCGAGGGCGGTCTCCCGCTTGAAGGCGACCGGATCGGCCGCGACGATCGCCCGTGCGCCGGCGAGCTTGCAGCCCAGGATCGCCGAGAGGCCGACGCCGCCCGCGCCGTAGACCACCGCAGTACTACCCGGCTCGACCCGGGCGCGCAGGACCGCCGCGCCGAAACCGGTCATCACTGCGCACCCGACGAGCGCCGCGACCTGCAGCGATGCGTCCTTCCGGATGGGGACGCAGCAGGTCTCGGGCACGACGCAGTGCTCGGCGAAGGTAGAGAGGTACGAGTAGTGGTAGAGGGGGGCTCCGTTCTGCGAGAGGGCGAGCGTGCCGCCGGGGAGCGTCCCGTCGAACATGTCGGCCATGGCCACGTCGCAGAGGACGCCGCGGCCCTGGGTGCAGTAGAAGCACTCGCCGCAGAAGGGAAGCCACGAGAGGATGACGTGGTCACCCTCCTCGACCGCCGATACGTCGGGGCCGACCGCCTCGACCACTCCCGCCCCCTCGTGGCCGAGCACGACCGGGAGCGGGTTCGGGGTCTCGCCGGTGATCACGTTCCAGTCGCTGTGGCAGACGCCGCTCGCCGCAAGCGTCACTGTCACCTCGCCGGAGCCCGGCTCTGCGAGCTCGACGTCCTCGACGGTCAACGGCCGGTTGAGCTCCCTCAGGACGGCTGCGCGCATGCGGGCGATTGTAAGAGTTCCCCAACATTCTGTTGGGAGCTCTGGGCTCTCCAGGAGATACGCTCGGCACGATGCGCATGCAGGCCGCCGTCCTCTGGGAGCCGGGCCGCCCGGTCGACGTCCGTGAGGTCGAGCTCGCGTCCCCGAGGCAGGGCGAGGTGCTCGTCCAGATGGCGGCGTGCGGGGTGTGCGCAAGCGACTTGCACGTGGTCGATGGCGCGATTCCCGAGCCTTTGCCGCTCGTTCTGGGTCACGAAGCGGCCGGTGTCGTCGTCGAGACGGGCGCCGGAGTCGAGAGGCTGCGGGCAGGCGACCACGTGGTCCTCGCCCTCCTGCCCTCCTGCGGCGCGTGCGAGAGCTGCCGGAGGGGCAGGCCGAGCCTGTGCGAGGTCGGAGGGCGCATGGCGGCGACGGGGACGCTCGCGGACGGCACCTCACGGCTCTCGGCGGACGGCGCGATGCTGCACCACTTCAACTCCGTCTCCGCCTTCGCCGAGTATGCGGTCGTCCCCGAATCCGTTGCCGTGGCGATCCGGCGGGACGTAGCCCTCGACGTCGCGGCGCTGATCGGCTGCGCCGCGCTGACCGGCTGGGGAGCGGTGACGAGGGTCGCCCGGGTCGAGAAGGGCGCGAGCGTCGCGGTCTGGGGCTGCGGCGGCGTCGGCCTCTCGACCATCCAGGCCGCCCGCCTCGCCGGCGCCGACGCGATCGTCGCCGTGGACACGCGCCCGGAAAAACTCGAGCTGGCCACGCGGGTCGGCGCGACGGCGACGGTCGAACCGCGGCCGAGCGCCGACACCGGCCGCCGCGTCCGCCACGCCACGAAGGGGGGCGCCGACTACGCCTTCGAAGCAATCGGGCGCCCCGAGACGATCCGCGAGGCCTGGGAAGCGGTGCGTCCCGGCGGGACTGCCGTCGTGCTCGGCATCCCGCCGAAGGGATCGACGGTCACGATCGACACCTGGGGCTTCATCAGCGAAAAGTCTCTCAAGGGTTGCTTTCTCGGCTCGGCCCGGATCGAGGAGGACGTGCCGACGCTCGTCGATCGTTACGCGGCCGGCGACCTGCGCCTCGACGAGCTCGTCAGCGACCGGATCGGCCTCGCCGGGCTCCCGGCGGCGTTCGACAAGCTCCGCGCGGGTGATGCCCTGCGTCAGCTCGTCGTCTTCGGCTGAGCGAGGGCGCGCGGCGGTGGCGGCTCCGCCTGGAGGCGGCGAAGCTCCTCCACGGGGATGTGGCAGCGCATGAAGTGACCGGGCTCGACCTCGGCCAGCGGCGGCTCCTGCTCCTCGCAGATCGCACCCAGGTAGCGCGGACAGCGCGTGTGGAAGACGCAGCCGTTGGGCGGATCGGCCGCGCTCGGAATCTCGCCCTCGAGCTTGATCCGCGGGCGCTCCTCGCCCTCCAAGGTCGGAACAGCCGAGAGCAGGGCCTCCGTGTACGGGTGGTGGGGGGCGTTGAACACCGCCTCCGCCGCGCCGACTTCCTGCAGGCGACCGAGATAGAGGACGGCGATCCGGTCGGAGAGGTAGCGGACGACTCCGAGGTCGTGGGAGATGAAGAGGTACGTGACGCCTTCGGCTTCCTGCAGGTCTGCGAGAAGGTTGAGGATCGCGGCTTGGACGGAGACGTCGAGCGCGGACGTCGGCTCGTCGCAGACGACGACCCTCGGCTCTCCGGCGAACGCGCGGCCGATGGCGACGCGCTGTTTGAGGCCGCCCGAGAGCTGGACGGGGCGGGCGCTCAGCAGGCGCTCGTCGAAGCGCACCGAGGACGCGATCTCGCGGAGGCGCTCCTCCCGCTTCTCGCCCCGAACGCCCACCAGCTTCGTGAGCGCGCGGCCGATGATGCGCCTGACGGAGGAGCGGCGGTTCAGGGCCGAGTCGGGATTCTGGAACACCGTCTGGAGCGCGCGCACCTGCTCGGGCGTCCGCTTGACGATTCGGGGCGCCAGCCGCTCGCCGGCCAACTCGACGGTCGAGCCGTCGTCGGGCGCGGTCAGGCCGAGGAGCACGCGTGCGAGCGTCGTCTTGCCACACCCCGACTCGCCGACGAGGCCCACCGTCTCGCCGGCGCCGATAGCGAGGTCGACGTTGACGAGCGCGCGGACCTGGTTTCCCTCGTGGCTGAAGGTCTTGCTCGCGTGCTCCAGCCTCACGACAGGCATGCCGTCCGAGCTGCGGGAAGCCATAACCGGAGTAGGGCTCGTCGCGCGCGGAAGCTCCGCGGCCTTGTCGTGGAAGTGGCAGCGGCTGAAGTGCCCGCCCCCGATCGGGTGGAAGGGCGGCTCGTCGGTGTGGCAGATCTCCTTCGCCAGGCCGCAGCGGTCGGCGAAGACGCATCCGGGCAGGGGCGCTCCGAGCTGCGGCAAGTAGCCGGGGATCGTGTCCAGGCGGTCGCGGTCCTTGCGGAGACCGCCTTTGGGAATGCAGCGGAGGAGCCCCACCGTGTAGGGGTGGCGCGGCTCGGCGAAGACCGTCTCGGCGCCGCCTTCCTCCACGAGCCGCCCGGCATAGAGCACGCCGACGCGCTCGCACATCCTGCGGATCACCCCGAGGTTGTGGCTGATGAAGAGCACGCTCGTCCCGAACTCTTGGCGCAACGCGGCGACGAGGTCGAGAACCTCGGCTTCGACCGTCGCGTCGAGCCCGGTTGTCGGCTCGTCGAGGATCAGGAGAGTGGGGGCCGAGGCAAGTGCCATCGCGATCACGACGCGCTGCTGCGTGCCGCCCGAGAGCTGGTGAGGATAGCGTCGCATCACGCCGGCTGGATCGGAGATCTGGACCTTCCGCAGGATCTCGCGCGCCCTGGCGAATGCCTCGTCCTTCGCGACGCCCATCAGCTGGAAGACCTCCGCGATCTGGTGGCCGACCCGGATCGACGGGTTGAGCGCGGCCCCGGGATCTTGGTAGACCATCGACAGGGTGGACGCCCGCAGGCGTCGCACCTCCGCCTCGCCCATGCCGAGGAGGTCGGCGCCGTCCGCGCGGATCGAGCCGGACACCACCCTGCCGTTCCGCGCCAGGTAGCGCATGACCGCGAAGGCGGCGGTGGTCTTGCCGCACCCCGACTCGCCGACGAGCCCGTACGACTCGCCCTTCTCGATCGTGAACGAGAGCCCACGGAGAACCGGGCGGTCGATCCCCCGGACCCGATAGACGACCTCGAGATCCTGGAGTTGGAGTGCGGGCTCGCTCGTCGTCATCGCTCGAACGTCTGCGCGATCGCGTCCGCGATCAGGTTGATGGCGACGATCAGCGACGCGATCGCCAGCGAGGCGAAGAGGACCGCCCACCAGACGCCGGCGCTGATGAACGGATAGTGCTCGGAGATGTCGGTGCCCCAGTCGGGAATCGACGGGTCCGCGCCGAAGCCGAGGAAGGCGAGCGTCGCGATCGTGAAGATGGCATAGCCGAGCCTGACGGTGAACTCGACGATGATCGGGCCCGTCACGTTGGGGAGGATCTCGGCGACCATGATGTATGGGCCTCGCTCGTTCCGGAGCCGCGCGGCCTGCACGTAGTCGAGCTCCCGCTCGCTGAGCACCGCGGCCCGCACCGTCTTGGTGATGATCATGCCGAAGACGAGCGCGATCACGAGGATGATCGTGATCCGCGTCGGCCCGAGCGCGACGATGGCGAGGAGCGCCGTGATGATCACCGGCACGGAGAGGAGCGCATCGACCAGGCGCATGCTCGCCTCGTCGGCGAAGCCTCGGTAATAGCCGGTGGCGAGTCCGATCGCCGTGCCCAGGATCGTTCCGAGCAGCGTTGCGAGCGGCGCCATGATCAGGATCTCGCGCGCCCCGACGATCACGCGCGAGAGGACGTCCCGGCCGAGCCTGTCGGTGCCGAAGAGGTGGTCGCCGGAGGGCGGCGCCAGCTTGTTCAGGATGTCATCGGCCTGTGGGTTCTGGGGTGCGATCTGTGTCCCGAATATGGCGCAGACGACCCAGAAGCCGAGGATCACGAGGCCGATGACGAAGGTCGGCGAGCGGAAGAGCAGGCGGAGGCGCTCCCGCCGGGCGATCTTCGCTTCGTCCCGGGTCGGAATGAGGATCGGTGCGCCGGGTTCCTCGATGACGGTCATTCGGCCCTCGAGTAGCGGATTCGCGGGTTGAGGAGCGAGTACATGAGATCGGCGAGCAGCATCGCGACGAGGAACACGATTCCGACGACGAGGACGCCGGCCTCCAGGAGCGGCAGGTCCTTCTGCCTCGAAGCGGTGACGATCAGCCTGCCCATGCCCGGATAGTTGAAGAGCGTCTCGACGACGACGAGGCCGCCGATCAGATAGCCGGTCTGGGTCGCGACGACCGCGATCGTGGGCAGGAGCGAGTTCCGCAGCACGTGGCGCTGGATCACCGTCCTGCGGGGGAGGCCCTTGAGCACCGCGGTCCGCGTGTAGTCGGCGTCGAGCGCCTCGATCGTCCCCGCACGCGTGATCCGGGCGATGTACCCGAAAAGGAGGATGACGAGCACGAAGGCGGGGAGGAGGAGGTACTTGATCTGCGTGAAGAACCCGCTTCCCGGCGGCGCGTTCGCGCTCACCGGCAGGATCTCGAGCCAGAGGCCGAAGACGAGAATGAGGACAATCCCGGTCACGAACTCGGGGAGGACGGCGAGCGAGAGGCCCCCGATCGTGATCACCCGGTCGGTGAGCCGATCACGGCGAAGCGCTGCGACGACACCGCCGAGGATCGCGAGCGGGACGACGAGGACGAAGGCGAGCGCGGCGAGCTTGAACGAGTTCACGAGCGCGTCCCCGATCAGCTCCCCGACGGGGACGCCCAGCGCGAGCGACTCGCCGAGGTCGCCGGTCAGGAGGCCCGAGATCCAGTCCCAGTACTGCGTCAGCAGAGGCTGGTCGGTACCGAGCTCCTCGTTGAGCGCGTCCACCGCCGCCTGATCCGCGAACGGGCCCAGGATCCGGCGCGCGACGTTTCCCGGCAGGACCTGCGCGCCGAAGAAGACGAGCACGCTCAGCAGGAAGAGCGTGATCGCCGCCAGACCGAGCCGCTTGAGCAGGAACCGTCCCATGCTCTCTCCTACGTAAGACTAAGGCGGCCGGAGCTCGAAGGCACCGGCCGCCTGTCGTTCAGCGTCCGGTCAGGCGGTGAACCCCGCCCTGGAGAGATCGAACTGGCCCGTCGCCGCTGAGATCGCGTTCTGGAGGTTCGGCTTCGCGGCGCTGAGGAAGTTGTAGAAGTAAGGGAGTATGACCGGCGTCTCTTCGAGCAACAACTCCTGGATCTGCTTCGCGGCGGCTTTCTGGGAGTCGACGTCGAGCGCCGCGACGTACTGCGCGATCAACTGGTCAGCCTGTGGGTTCTTGAAGTGGGCCGCGTTCCAGGTGCCCTCGCTTGTATAGACCGACGAGAGGTAGACATTCGGCACCGGCCGGTGACCGTAGTCGGTGATGCCCATCACGGAGTCGAGCCAGGTCGACTTGCCGAAGACCCCGTCGCCGTAGTACGTGGCGGCGTCGGTGATCTTGAGGCTCACCGTCACCCCGATCTCCTGCGCGTAGTTCTTCACCAGCTGTGCGAGATCCGGGATCTCGAAGCCGTCCCAGGTGTCGAGCTGGACCTCGAAGCCCTCCATGCCCGCGTCAGCGAGGAGCTGCCTGGCCTGGTCGAGGTCCTGCTCGCGCTGCGCGACGGTAGTGTCGGTGGACGGATAGAGCGGTGCGAACGGGCTGTCGTTGCCGATCTCGGCGCGCCCTTCCCACAACCCGTCGACGAGAGCGGCCCGGTCGATCGAGAGAGCGATCGCCTGCCGCACCCGCGCGTCGGTGAACGGCTCCTTGTCGGTGCGCATGTGCAGCTGGCGGTGAGTGGCCGTGCTGATCGCGATCACCTGGGTGTTCGGGTCCTCGAGCAGCGCCCGGCCGCCGGCGACGGAGAAGTGCTCGACGAAGTCGACCTCGTCTCCCTGGAAGGCGACCACCATCGGCCCTTCCTCGGCGTAGAACTTGACGTCGATCGTTTCAGGGTTCGCCGGCTCGCCCCAGTACGCGTCGTTGCGGACGAAGGTCGCGCCGACCTGCGGGCTGAAGTTCTGGAGCTTGAACGGCCCGGTGCCCTCGAAGGTCTGGCCCCAGTCGGCGGGGTCGAGGTCGGCGGGGATGATGATCGCGTTGTAGTTCGCCGAGCTGACGAGCGTCGGGAAGTTTCCGTTCGGCGCGTCGAGGTTGAAGACGACGGTCGCGTCGTCGGGCGCCTCGGTGTTCCCGGGGGAGAGGACGCCGCCGAGCGCCGACTGGGCGTTCACCGAACCTCCGTCGGGGTTGATCAGCTTCTCGAAGGTCTCGACGACGTCGTTCGCCGTCAGCGTCGCGCCGTTGTGGAACGTGACGCCCTGCCGGATCGTGAATGTCCAGGCCGACCCGTCCTCGTTCGGCTCCCAGCTCTCCGCGATCCTCGGCTGCAGCTCGAGGTTCTCGTCGGAGAAGGAGAGGTACTCGCCGGTGGCGCCGAGCATGCCGGCGCCTCCCTCGTCCTGCACGAGGAGCGGGTTCGGCTCGGTCGTGGGCTGGATGAGGGCGACGCGGATCGTGCCGCCCGGCTGGACATCGCCCGTCGCCGTCGTTTCTGTCCCGCCGGTGCCCGTCGCCGCGCCGTCGTCGTCGTCTCCGCCGCAGGCGGCGGCGATGAACGAGAGCAGCGGCAGCGACATGCCCACCACCGTCCCGCGGCGGACGAGCTCTCGCCTCGTGATCTTCCCGAGGACGTACTCGTCGATCAGGTGGTTCTCGAGCTTGGAGCGCTCGCGGCGCACCTCGTCGACCCGGTGCTGCGTCTCATCCATTTCCCTCTCCTTGAGTCCGGCGGATAACCGCCCGCTTATAGCTCATCCCTACGATACGGTCAATCACGTCCGCGGCGGGTTGTTTCGGGGGTCTCGCGCACGTCGACAGGATCGCTCGTATAGACGGCTCTCCCGGGCGGAAGTTGGCCGAGTCGATCGAGCAGGAACGAGACGAAAGCGGGGACGTCGACGTCGACCGCGACCCGCGCGTTCGGCTCCGGCAGGTCCGTCCGGCGCCTCGTGTCGACGACGGTGCGGCCGCGGCAGAGCCCCTGCGAGGCGTCGACCTCGACGCGACGGGCGACCGTCCTCACCAGCTCGGGCCGGACGACGTGCGCCACCGCGAGCGCGTCGTGGACGGGACATCCGCCGAGCCGGTAGGCCTCGTCGTAGTAGCAGCCGTAGAAGTCCAGCATCGCCGCCACCGCTTTGCAGATCCGGCCGCCGCGACGCAGCAGATCCGCATGCTCGGGCGTGAGCACCGCCCTGTTCGTGACGTCGAGGCCGACCATGGTGACGTCGAGACCACTCGAGAAGACCCGGGCGGCAGCCTCCGGGTCGACCCAGACGTTGAACTCCGCAGACGCGGTCTGATTGCCCTCGGCGATCGCTCCGCCCATGAGCACGATCCGCCCGAGCGCGGCGGCGGCATCGACGTGCTCGTCGAGGAGCCTGGCGACGTTCGTCAGCGGGCCGGTGGACACCAGCGTGACCGGGGTGTCGGAGGCGACGATTCGCCCGGCGAGGAAGTCAGTGGCCTCTTGCTCGAGCGGCCGCGCCCTCGGCGGTGGGAGGTCGGGCCCATCGAGCCCGGTCTCGCCGTGTGCGTCCGCGGCGACGACGAGCTTCCCGGCGAGCGGCCGGTCGGCGCCGGCGGCCACGGGGACGTCGCCGCGCCCCGCGAGCTCGAGCACACGAATCGCGTTGGCGGTGACCTTGTCGAGCGTCTGGTTTCCGGCCACGGTGCTGACGCCGAGGAGCTCGAGCTCCGGGCTCGCGATGGCGAGGAGGAGGGCGATCGCATCGTCCTGCCCGGGGTCGCAGTCGAGAAGGACCGGGATCACGCCAGGAGCTCCTCCGGGAGGTCCAGGTCTACCGCGCTTCCCCGCGCTGCGCTGGCGAGCAGAGCATCCGTCGTGAAGGTGGTGATGACGGACGCGGCCAGGGTGGGAATCGGTGGAGTCTCTCCGCGAGCCGCCGCGGCGAAGCCGTCCAGCTCGAGCCGGTAGGCGTCGACGACGGGAACGGGGTAGCGCGTCTCCTCGAACACGTCCCAGCCGACGCTCCGAGCCTGCACCACCTCGGTCGGATGGTCGATCCGCCAGGCGATCGGCAGCCGGACATGGCCGCGACTCCCGTTGATCCTGAGCTCGTGGTTGACGTCGCTCCGGAGCGAGCTCTCGATCATGCCGACTCTCCCGTTCGCGTACTCGACGAGCCCGAAGAGCCGCACGACCGTGGCGTAGCGACTGCTCGTACTCGTCACAGCCTGGGCGCGGCGCGGCACGCTCTCCGCGAAGCGGTTGCAGGCATCGACGCAGTAGCAGGCGACGTCGTACGGCACGCCGCCGCCGCACTCTGCCCGCTGCCGCCAGTCTCGCTTCGGATCGTCGGGGTCGCTTTCCTCCGGATCGAACAGGCTGAAGGCGGCATGGACGCTGTCCACCCGGCCGACCGCGCCCGCCGCGAGCAAGTCGTCGATTTTCGCGATCGCCGGATGGCGCCGGTACATGAACCCCTCCATGACCAGCGCGCCGGCCTCGGTCGCCGCGGACCAGATCTCCATCGCCTCGGAGGCGTTCAGGGCGAGTGCCTTCTCGCAGAGGATCGCGCGCACGCCAGCATCCAGGCAGCCCAGCACCTGCTCGCGGTGGAGGTTCGGCCAGGTGGCGAGGACGACGCCGTCGAGGTCGTGCCGGCCCAACATCGAGCGGTAATCGGGGTACGCCCGCTCACAGTCGTGCCGCTCCGCCCATTCCTCGGCGGCATCGAACCGGTTGTCGGCGCAGGCGACGATCGTCACCTCGGAGGAGCCCGCCGCTCCGCGGGCGTGGCGTTCCGCGATGCTGCCGCAGCCGACGATCCCGAGCCGAAACGGCACGTTTAGGCCCCCTTCAGGTGATCCTGCGTGTATTGCCTGACGGGGCACTAGGCCAGCGTCCGCGTCCGGATGAGCTCACGCACCGGCTCGAGATCCGGCTGGAGCGTGTCGCCCTCGGCGAGGAACGGGACGACCTCCCGGACTCGGGCGTGGGCCGCGGCGGTGCCGGTCCCGAGCCGTTCGGGGCGGCGAAGGTCGACCGCCTGCGCCCCTATTACGAGCTCGATCGCGACCACCGACTCGCCGAGCGAGACCATTTCC
>Ga0081538_10006693_pt1 | contig 10097 bp, 6 predicted proteins | sample TabmetS5T2R1_FD_71022 | JGI IMG/M metagenome (GOLD analysis project Ga0081538, IMG submission 71022) | Tabebuia heterophylla rhizosphere microbial communities from the University of Puerto Rico - S5T2R1 | ecosystem: Host-associated > Plants > Roots > Rhizosphere ... | reverse complement strand
AATGGATCGAGCGTCAGCCCCTTGACTACCATTTGTAACACGGCTCAGTCCTCCCCTCCGCGGACACTTCGGTCGGTGCAGACCTTGCCTTCAAGGCTGTGGATCCCTCCCTTCTCGATGCACACTGTCACGAGGGAGCCAGTCAAGGACGGATGACCAACGAAGTTCACGGGACGGTTTTGTCGCGTGCGGCCGGTGAGCTGCACGCTCCCTTTTTTACTAGGCCCCTCCACTAACACTTCTTCGCATCGTCCAATCCGAGCCCGATTGCGGCGAAGCTGAATCGCCTCCTGGACCTCGAGCAATGCGTTGAAGCGCTCGCTTTTCACGGCATCGGGAACCTGATCGTCAAACGTTGCCGCGCGTGTTCCAGGACGTGGCGAGTATTTGAACAGGTACATCGAATCGAATTCGATGGCTTCGACGAGTTCAACAGTCTGCGCGAAATCGCTGTCTGACTCTCCGGGAAAGCCGACGATCAAGTCAGTCGAGATGGCGACATCGGGCACCAGAGTGCGCAAGCGGTCAACTTGGGCCAAATAGTCGTCACGAGTGTACCCACGGTGCATACGTTTAAGAATGACACTCGATCCAGATTGGACCGGCAGATGAATGTATTCACACACCTTGTCCAGAATGCCTACCGCCTTCATGAGTTTTTCCGAGAAGTCGCGAGGATGGGAGGTGATGAAGCGAATGCGCTCGATACCATCGAGGGGCTGGAGCATTTCCAGGAGGTCGGCGAGATCTTTCCCCTCAGGAGAACGTTTACCGTAGGAATCGATATTCTGACCGAGCAGCGTGACCTCTTTAAAACCTTGCTCCGCGAGTGCTTGCACCTCGTGTACAATCGCCGTCGCCGGACGACTCTGTTCCCGCCCCCGAGTGTATGGAACGACACAAAACGTACAAAACTTATCGCACCCCTGCATCACGGTCACCCACGCCTGATAGGGGTTGTCGCGATGAATCGGAAAGAGTTGTTCGTCCCACAGGGGGTTATCGGCGAGATCGCTGAGTTGGTGGCGACGAGCCTGGACTTGCGTCAGGAGTGAGGGAAGTTTGGGGATGTTTTGTGGTCCAAACACCAGATCGACGTGCGGCACACGTTGGAGGATGTGCTCCCCTTCTTGCTGAGCCACACAGCCGCAGACGCCGATGATGAGATTCGGGTTGTCGCGTTTGAGCCACTTCAGCTGGCCAAGCTGACTGTACACCTTTTGCTCGGCCTTGTCGCGAATACTACAGGTGTTCAGCAGAATCAGGTCCGCACCGTGCGTCTGGCTCGTGATCTCATAGCCGAGACCGACGAGGATGCCCGCCATGCGCTCTGACTCATACTTATTCATCTGGCAGCCATAGGTGATAACTGCCGCGCGTTTCGGCTCCATGTGTGGCCTGTTGAGTGACTCGCCCAAGGTCGCCAAAATCGAGAAGATCCGCGACGGTCGCGGCATTCACAGCGCTTAAATATAGCGAAGCGGTTGGGGGTTGTCAAGGGAAGCGGCGTGGTGACGTGGGCACTTAGGCGGGGAGGAAGCGATGTTCTGTTTGGATCAAACGGACGGTGGCGGTATGACACCGGATAGCTAGGGAATGGGTGGTCGCCCCTTTACCGGACAGCCGGACCCCCTTGAGGACGTCGCCGTCGGTAATCCCGGTGGCCACGAAGAGCGCGTCGTGGCCAGGTACCAGGTCGTCGATGGAGAGGATCTGATGCACATCGCGCAGCCCGAGCCGCTGTACTTTGCCGCGCTCGGCTTCGCTGCGGGTGAGGAAGCGGCCTTGCATATCGCCGTTCATCCCTTTCAACGCGGCAGCGGCCAGCAGTCCTTGGGGCGCGCCACCAATGCCCATCAACACATCGATGCCGGAATCCTTCACCGCCGCTGCAATGGCTGCAGACAGGTCGCCATCGCCGATCAAGCGCAGCTTCGCGCCGGCTTCACGGATCTCTTTGATGAGCCGCTCGTGCCGGGGGCGGTCGAGCACCACAACCGTCAAGTCTTCCACATAGCATTGCAGGGCTTCGGCGATGCGCTGCAGGTTTTCGGTGGGTGACCGGCTGAGGTCGATCGCGCCTTTAGCCTTTGGTCCAACAGCGATTTTCTCCATGTACACATCGGGGGTGGCAAGAAAGCCCCCAGGCTCAGTAATCGCCATTACTGAGATCGAGTTCGGGCGGCCGGAGGCACAGATGTTTGTGCCTTCGAGGGCGTCAAGCGCCACATCTGAGACCGACTCCGCGCCGTCGCCAAGAATTTCTCCACTCGCCAAGCAGGACACCTGGCCTGGCTCCCCCTCGCCGACGGCTATGCGGCAACGCAGGGGACCTCGACTGAGAAGATCATGCATCGTCGTCACCGCGGCTTTCTGTGCCGCCGCTTCATCCCCACGCCCCATCAGGCGGGCCGAAGCCAGGGCCGTTGCCTCGGTGACTCGAACGAACTCGAGGTCCAAGTTATGTGCCCACATCGTCACGCTCCTTACATGAGGGGTTGATCGCTGCAGAACGACATGCCAAACGCCGGGAAATCTGCGCGCTCTCACCAGGGTGGAAGTAGACCGAAGCTTATCTTAGTCTATGCCTCAGAGAGATTCAAGGAGCGAATCCCACAACCGGCGACAAAACCCTTGACAGGGATGATAGGTCATGTTAGCCTGGGGCCACCTGGCTTGCCGTCCACTCCAATTTTCTCGGGTATGCGGGTGAGCCGTGAATCATCGACCATCGGCGTGCCAATTGCCCCAAGAATCCCAGCTACGGGGAAGCGCTTCCAGCCTCAGTGCCTACGCCTCGCCGCTTGTTCCCCGGTGTCCCGTTCAAGGCGGCCGGCTGCATTGCACCCCGTAGACTTGCCTTCGGGGGCAAGGCCAGGCATACTGACTGCCATGGACCTGCTGTTAGAGGGCAAATGATGTCTGTCTTGGCGTGCGGAGGCTCCTGGGTAGACCGCCTCCAGAACGTCTCATGACGAGGAAGGCGTGCAAGCGATGCTAAGTTGGCTTCTTCCAAAAATCATCCCCAGCAAAAACGAGCGCGAGTTGCGGCGGATTCGTCCACTGGCTGAGCGCATTAATCAGCTTGAGGCGGCGGTCGTGCCTCTCTCCGATGCCGAGCTGCGCGCCAAGACGGCGGCGCTGCGAGAGCGCCTCGAGCACGGGGAGATGCTCGACGAGTTGCTTCCAGAAGCCTTCGCAGTGGGCCGTGAGGCCGCCAAACGCGTGCTGCACATGCGCCATTTCGATGTCCAGCTCATCGGCGGAATTGTCTTGCACGAAGGGAAGATCGCTGAGATGGCGACTGGTGAGGGCAAGACGCTTGTGGCGACCTTACCCGCCTACTTGAATGCCCTCACCGGCCGAGGCGTCCATGTCGTCACCGTCAATGACTACCTAGCCCGGCGTGACACGGAGTGGATGGGCCCTCTCTATCGGATGCTCGGGTTGACGGTGGGGACGATTCAGCATGATATGGACGATGCCGCCCGCAAGCAGGCCTACCAAGCGGACATCGTCTATGGCACCAATAATGAGTTCGGCTTCGATTATCTCCGCGACCACATGAAGTTTGCCCTAGACGACTGTGTGCAACGGGAGCTGCATTATGCCATCGTTGATGAGGTGGATAGCATCCTGATCGACGAAGCCCGCACGCCGTTGATCATCTCCGGACCCGCGGAGCAATCGACGGAATTATACTACCGCATCGACCGCATCATCCCACGGCTCAAGAAAGAGGCCGACTACACGATCGACGAAAAGGCGCGGTCGGTGATCTTAACTGAAGAGGGTGTCCAGCACGTCGAGGATCTGTTGCACGTGGAGAACCTCTATGATCCGCATAATATCGAGATTCTCCACCATGTCACGCAAGCCCTACGGGCGCACACGCTGTTCAAGAAGGACGTGGATTACGTCGTGAAGAGTGGCGAAGTCATCATCGTCGACGAATTCACCGGGCGCCTCATGCCTGGCCGGCGCTGGAGCGACGGCCTGCATCAAGCCGTCGAAGCCAAGGAAAAAGTAAAGATCGCCAACGAAAATCAGACGTTGGCGACGATCACCTTTCAGAATTACTTCCGCATGTATACGAAACTCGCGGGCATGACCGGCACTGCCGATACCGAGGCCCAGGAGTTCCACACTATCTATAACCTCGACGTCATGGTCATCCCAACCAATCGCGCGCTCATCCGCCATAATTACCCCGACGTGGTCTACCGCACGGAGGAGGAGAAATTCAAGGCGGTGGTGGACGAGATCGAGGACCTCTATGCCATCGGTCGTCCAGTCCTGGTCGGTACTATCTCCATTGAGAAATCGGAACGCCTCAGCCGACTGCTGCGCCACCGTGGCATTCCCCATAATGTCCTGAATGCGAAGCAGCACGAGCGCGAGGCGGAGATCGTGGCCCAGGCTGGACGCTATAAGGCGGTAACCATTGCCACCAACATGGCCGGGCGTGGGACCGATATCCTTTTGGGTGGCAATGCCGAATTTCGCACGCGCGAGGAACTCCGCCAGCATGACTTGGATCCCGCCAACGTGTCCGCCGACGAGTGGCAGGCGGTGTACGAAGAGATCAAAGCTGAAACCGACAGAGAACGCGACTTGGTGTTGAAGGCGGGAGACCTCGGCGGCCTGCATATCATCGGCACGGAGCGCCATGAGAGCCGGCGCATCGACAATCAGCTCCGCGGCCGCGCCGGGCGGCAGGGGGATCCGGGCTCCTCCCGTTTTTACCTGTCTCTGGAAGACGACCTCCTGCGGATCTTCGGGTCGGATCGGCTGTCGTCCATCATGGGCAAATTGGGGATGGTCGAGGGCGAGCCCATTGAACACCGCATGATCACCAAAGCCATCGAAGGGGCGCAGCGGAAAGTCGAAGCTCACAACTTCGAGATCCGCAAGCACCTCCTCGAATACGACGATGTGATGAACAAACAGCGCGAGGTGATCTACGAGCTGCGCAACCAAGTTCTGGGCGCCGATCAGCTCAAAGACACATTCCTGGAGATGCTGGAGGAAGTCGTCGAAGACCTTGTCGCGGAACAGCTCAGCGCCGATCTCCATCCGGAAGAATGGGACCTCACCGCCCTCCAGGAAGCCATCAAGCGGCAATTCGGTGTGGATGTCAACGTGCAGGAATTCCCCCGCGCGGGGGCCGATTTGACCTCCTTGCGTGAGTTCGTCTTCGAGCGCCTGCGTCGGAGCTATGATCAGAAAGAGGCGCAGATGGGCGAGCCCATGCTGCGCCACCTCGAAAAGGTGATCATGCTGCAGCTCATCGATACCCGCTGGAAGGATCACCTCCTGGCCATGGATCACCTGAAGGAGGGCATCGGCCTGCGCGGCTATGCCCAGAAGAACCCCCTGAACGAATACAAGCGGGAAGCGTTTGAGATTTTCTCGGCGATGATGAGCCTCATCAAGACCGAGATCACAGCATACTTGTTTAAGATCCAGGCAGGCAAACCTGAGGAAGCGGTCCCGAAGGCGGAAAGGCGTAGGCCCCGTTACATCGAACACCGGGGCGGCGGGCCGGCGAGCAACGGCGAAGGCAAACCTGCCCCAGTGCGCCGCGAAGGGCGGAAGATCGGCCGTAACGAACCATGCCCCTGTGGTAGCGGCAAAAAATACAAGCGCTGCTGTGGCGCGGCGTGATGCGCCTATTTGTGAGCATACACCACCTTCCAGAGATCGAGTTTATTGAGCTGGTATTTCGAGTCAACGGCCAGATGGGCACGCGCCACTAAGTCCTCCAGGTCGACATCGGAGTGCCAACCCAGGCGTGTACAGAGCGGCGAAACCCACTCCTCGAATTTGGCGACGACGCGATTTTGGCTCTGGAAGTGATTGATAATCACGATGCGCCCGTCGGGCTTGGTCACACGTTTCATTTCGGAGATGACCCGCACCGGATCGGGGACCACGCTGATCACAAACGCCGCCACCACGTAATCAAAGGCATTATCCCTGAAGGCCAGACGTGAGGCATCCATCTCCATGAGGCGTACGGTCGTCAGGCCATACTTGCGCACCTTCTTCCAGGCCTTCTTGAGCATGTCGCCAGACAGATCAATTCCCACAACCTGACAATGACGTGGATAGAGTGGCAGGGAAAGGCCGGTGCCAACCCCAACGTCCAGGACGCGGGCGTGGCGGCCGATGTTGAGTGAATTGACCACATGCTGGTGTCGCGGCGTGAAAAACCACTTGAAGATGTAATCGTAGACATTGGAATAACCGGCATAAATTCGTTTGATATCTTCGAGATCCATCCGCCTCCCTCCTGCCTGCGTCTCGAGCGAATCCCAGCAGCAATGCGATCATGCCATCGACGATGACGTGCCCCATCCACCATGAGCTTTGCACCGTGTGTCTTGGCCTCCGTGCCGATCTTTCCGTGGCGCTTACTGTATATTTTTCACATCGATCAGTGTGGCCTCGATCGATCCCACCTTGATGGCGGTCCGCATGCGTATCGGCAGTCGGCGGTCGTCGTCGGTCACCCAAATCAGCACGTCTCCCTTCTGGCGGAGGATCTCCTCAAACCGCATCAGGGGCCGTACCACAAGCGCATCCACAGGCCCCCAATAAGCCTCGACCTTCTCCCGACGCAGGATCTGGACCTCGACGTCATACGTCTTGCCGTTGGCGAAGGTGTGTAGATGGATCGATTGCCCCACACGTAAGGGAAGGGTACGGAGCATATAAAAGCTCGATAATGAATCATGAACCCCCACGGGGACCTTCACTTCCTGCGGGGCCTCCTGATTTTTCGTGTGGATTGCCACCCCACGCTGCTGGTCGAAGGTGACCGTATGCTGCACGACCCGCGAGCCTTCGTGCTGATCGAGACGGAAATACCACGGATGCAGCTCACGCACGTCTACAAATGTCTCACCCATGTCGCGCACGTAATAAAATAACGAAAAGAACGGTGAAGATTCGGCCAATGAGCGAATATGGTAGACGTCGTGGCCGTCTCGGGTGACCTGGCCGCTGACCGCCATACTGGCACTGCCGGCGAGGAGCCCCATCCAGCGTACCTCGAAGATCAATTCTTCCCCCACAAAAAACGGCAGAGCCGCCGAGCGCGACTCGGACTTCAAAGAAGCCACTGTTGGGGGAGTAGGGGGATCAGTGGCGAAGGCTGTGGCGGGGGTGAGGAAGAGGAGAAATAACAGGTGATAACCACACAAGGACAGCTGCATTCTGCGCGGATTCAAGACGCAATGCACCTCACTTTCGTCGTTCTGGGTCAGGATCGACGAGGCCGGAGGCACCATAGCAAATCACACCTGAATTTGCAACCTGATTCTTGGGGCGGGGACGCGCGCATTGGCCTGATCTCAAGAGCGATGGTCATCGGTGCAGAGGTCATGGTTCACGGCGCTTTTGTGCTGAGCAGCATCGGCAGTGATATAGGTGGTGCGAGATTTTACTTGACAGTCTGAATGAAGAGTGATTAGATTTCTCAAAGTAAGATAAATTATCATAATTTACCATCTTTTCGTGAAATATGTCATGTTTGGTAGTCGGTCGTGTTGATAGTGCCGCTCTCGTACTGAGCCCGTCTGATTTCAACCGACCCACAGCCCAGCAGGATGTGCCCGCTGATCGGGGGGATCGACCATGGAGACCTATCGGGAGCGCAAACAAAGTGTCTATCGCCTCTATGCCAAGTCGTCTGCTGACAATCGACGCCTCATGCCTGGCGACCAGGCTTTGACCGCTCGCATGACGTTCGTCGCCGATGCGCTCAGCGGGGTTAGCGCTATCCTCGATCTTGGCTGTGGGACGGGGGATTTGCTCCGCACCCTCGGGACCTTGCTCGGCGAAGAGGCCTGTTGTGTGGGCATCGATCTGAGTCGGGAGATGCTCGCCGTGGCGCAAGCCAAGATCGCTGATTGCCCGCACACCTATGCCATCCAGACCGACGTGACCCAGACGCTCCCCTTTGCCGATGAGACCTTTGATCTGGTGGCTAGTCTTAACTTATTGCAGGAGGTCTCTGCCCCGACACTCGTGTTGGAGGAAGTGTATCGAATTCTCAAGCCAGGTGGCTCTTTTCGCGGCGTCGCTGCCTGCTATGCGGGAGATAACCCGGCGGAAATGGTCCACCAGGCCATTGCCCGGCGGCACACCTGGTATTTCCTCCCCGCTGAGGAGATGCAGGCTCTGTTCCAGCGCGTGTTCCACTCCGGCACCGCTCATTTCGAGTTAGTTCCGCATGTCAGTCGCACGCAGGCCGCCGGCTTGCCCACCTTTAGCCTCTTCGCAGAGATGATCCAGAGGGTCCGTGCACTTGGCCATAATCCGGAAGACATACGCATGGGGGCCCTTTTTCTCGAGGGCAAGAAAGGGTGAGAATCGAACTGTGCGACGGAGATTGCAACCACAGATGTACATGGATGCACACAGATCACCAGGTGTATCTGTGTGCATCCGCGGTTACCCTTAGCTCTCGATCCGCAGCCCGTCACTACTCCACTCACCGCAGCCTCCGATGCTGCGGCCGATCTTGCGCCGCACCTCATCCAGGCTGAGGCGGAAGTAGACCGGCCGATTATGGGCGCAGGCGTGGAGTTGGGCGGATTTTCCCCAATCGCGCAGCAGCCGTTGTTGCTCTGTCGGGGACAACGTGGTACCGGCCGTCACCGCAGCTAGGCAGGCGAGCATCTGCGGCAGCGTTTCGTCGCGCCGCGCCGCACCATTATCTCGCAATCGCTGCACGAGCCGCCGACAGACGGACTCAGCCTGGCTTGCCGGGATCACCTCAGGAATGGTGCGGATGGCCATTGCCCCCGGCCCGAATTGATCGAAGGTGAAACCGCACGCTTCGAGCGGCTGTCGGTGGTCTTCTAAGAGCTGCAGTTCGCGGGACGCCAACACTAACACCTGCGGGGCCATGAGCGGGCGTCGCGGGGGCGCGCTGCGGGCCATGGCCTCCAGGAGTTGGTCGTACAGGATGCGCTCGTGTGCGGCGTGCTGGTCGACCACGTACAGATGCCCCTGGGCCGCCGCTAAAATAAAGGTGTTCTCGACCTGCCCGACCGTCTGAAAGGTCTCACCGCCCTCGGCTCCGAGCGACGGGGTATACCGCTCCTCATTCTCGGCCACGCCCGGACCCCGGACGCTGTCCCGAGTGACCGCTCGGGACAGCGCGCTCAACACCAGATCGTACACGCCTTCCTCATCGCGAAAGCGCACCTCGCGCTTGGCCGGATGCACATTGATATCCACCAACTCCGGAGCGATTTCGACGAACAGCAGCAGCATCCCGGTCCCACCGAGGGCGGCATGCGCGGCGCGATACAGGCTGGCACTGCGGACGGATCGACGGTTCACGAAGAGTCGGTACGAACGCCGGCCTGCCACACTGTCGCGCCGGAAACTCCCCCACACCCGCCCGCTCAACCCCTCGCCATCGAAGGCCTCCAACTGGGCCACTACGTCCTGTCCATAAAGGGCTAGGACGCGGTCGCGGTCACTGGACGCGGTGAGTTCGAACAGGGGCCTCCCGTCGCAGTTCAGCGCCCAGCCGAGCTCAGGAAAGGCGATCGCGAAGGTAGTAAACACCCCGATGATGTGGGAGAGCTCCACCCGCAGCGAGCGCAGAAACTTCCGGCGTGCGGGGGTATTGAAGAACAGATCGCGCACCTCGACGCGCGTCCCGACAGGCGCGCCGGCCTCCTCGATGCCGCCCGGGAGGCCCCCCTCCACGCGGGCACAGGTGCCGAGTGCGGCGCCATGCAGGCGGGTCAGCAGTTCCACCCGAGACACCGCGGCAATGCTGGGCAATGCCTCACCTCTGAAACCAAAGGTCCGCACCGACTCGATATCGCGTGGCTCGCGGATTTTACTGGTGGCGAAGCGTTCAAAGGCGAGCGGCACATCCTCGGGCGCCATTCCCGCGCCATCGTCAGTGACACAGATCAATTGGCGGCCGGCGTGTTCCACCGCCACGCCGATGTGCTGCGCCCCGGCATCGAGGGCGTTCTCGATCAGTTCTTTGACCACACTAGCCGGGCGCTCGATGACCTCGCCGGCGGCGATCTGCTGCCGGAGGTGGGGTGGAAGGATGTGGA
>Ga0081538_10006692_pt1 | contig 10097 bp, 12 predicted proteins | sample TabmetS5T2R1_FD_71022 | JGI IMG/M metagenome (GOLD analysis project Ga0081538, IMG submission 71022) | Tabebuia heterophylla rhizosphere microbial communities from the University of Puerto Rico - S5T2R1 | ecosystem: Host-associated > Plants > Roots > Rhizosphere ... | reverse complement strand
CGGCGCCGGTCGCTGAGGCGCGTGCCTATGTAGGCCGCGGCGCGGCGCGAGGCCGCGCGCGAGGTGCTTCTGAGTTTCGCCCGCTACGACAGTCTGCTCGGCGTGGCCCGAGACGCGAGCTTCCTCCACAAGGGGGGCGCTCGGCATGTTCGCCCGCCGCGGCCGGCAGCGGCTGAGTAGATCGACCGGCTCATCGGGGGCTGTCTGTCGCTATCGCCTGCGGGTCACCCGCTCGCAGCCGCGCGTCCGGTCGCGCCGGTCGATGCGGGCGACGTCTCTGCCGCCCGGGCCACAGTTGACGGTCTCGCGCCTGCCGTTAGCGCTGTCGATGCGGTCGTTGCCGCCGCCGCCCGAGAGCCTGTTCCTACCCCGGTTGCCGGCCATCGTGTCGTTGCCGGCCCCTCCGGACATCCTGTCGTTGCCAGCGCCTCCGGACATCCTGTCGCGGCCACCGCTCCCGTCCAGTCTGTCGGCGCCGGAGCTGCCGTCCACCCTGTCGTTGCCAGCGCCGCCCGACGTTACGTCGTTGCCGGTACCGCCCAGGATCCGGTCCCTGCCAGCGCTTCCGTCGAGCCTGTCGGCAGCGGCGTTGCCCTCGACCGTGTCGTTCCCGGCGCCACCGACGACCAGGTCCATTCCGAGTGCGCCCGTGAGGGCATCATTTCCGGCGTCTCCGCGGACCTGGTCGTTCCCGGCCTCGCCGCTGATCCTGTCGGCGCCCGCCCCGCCGGTCGAGACGTCGTTGTCCTCGCCAGCGGCCATTACGTCGTCGCCGTCGTCGCCGGCAAGCTGGTCGCGTCCGGCGTCTGCGGTCAGCTTGTCGAGGTCGGTGCCCCCGCTGAGGCAGTCGTCCCCGAGTAGGCCCAGCAGGATGTCGGTGCCGCCGAGGCCGTTGAGCCTGTCACCCGCGTTGGTCCCGGTGAGCACCTCGTCCCTGTCGGTGCCGTTCTGGACGTTTGCGCAGGCACCAGGCAGGAGGACCGGCCGGTTGACGGTCTCACAGTCGGCCGGCACGACGTCGACGTTGTCGACGTTCGCCGTATCGTTCCCTGAACCGCACCGGATCGCGTCCGAGGCGCCGTCCTGGGCGTTGATCGTGTCATCCCCGCCATCTCCGCTCAGCACGTCCAGGTTCGTCCCGCCGGTGATGACGTCGTTGTCGCCGAAGCCACGGAGCGCGTTGGATGACGCGTTACCGGTGAGCGTGTCCGGACCGGAGTCGCCTTGGACGTCCTCGACGTCGCCCCTGACGTCGTTCGTGGTGCCCGCGCTGCAGTCGGTGTCGTTCGTCTGGTCGTCGAGGCTGACGTTCGACGGAACCGCGACGACCAGCGGAAAAGCTGCCGGCGCCGAGCAGCTTCTGAACTGGTCGAAGCCGGGGCCGCCCGCGTAGCTGTCGTTGCCCGCTTCGGCCCCGAACTCATCGTCGTCGGCCCCGCCGTCGAGGTGGTCGTCGCCATCGCCGCCAAAGAACAAGTCGTCGCCGGCGTCGCCGAACAGCTGGTCGTTGCCGATCCCGCCTCCGACAGGGTCGTTGCCGTCGCCACCGCGGACGACGTCCTCCCCGGCGCCTCCATTGAGGCCGAGAAAGAGGAAGTCGTCGCCCGAGTCGCCGAAGATCTGGTCATTGCCAGCTCCGCCTTGGGCGTCGTCCTCGCCCTCGCCACCGCGCAGGACGTCCGCGCCGCCGCCTCCTTCGAGGGAGTCGTTACCCGGTCCGCCGAACATCTCGGCGGGGATCGAGTCGCCGACGGAGGCAGAGTCGTCAATGTCCGCGAGGTCGGTCACGAATCGCGAACCAGGGCAATAAGCCTCATTCACTGTGGCGCCAGGCGTGCACAAGCCGGCCGCTGTGACCGACAAGGCGAATTCCGCGACGCACCACTGTCCGACCGGGGCGACGCAGCCGAAAGAGCCGGAACCCGCGACGGATACACCGTTCTGCTCTCCCGGGTTGGCTGTGTACGTGATCGTCGTGCCATCACTCGAAGCCGTGCCGGCCAGAGCACCGGCTGGTGGCGCGATACACAGCACGCCGACCGCGCACACTGCAATGAGCAATCGTCGACTCACGTGTGGTCTACCTCCCCATGACGTCCCCCTCCGGAGGTAGTCGGTCGGGTGCAGGAGCGCGCCAGCCGTCTCGTGCGAGCGCAACGGTCGAAACTCGAACTGAAGCTGGAGCATCTGCGAGCCGCCTGCCGCGGCGTACCGATGACTCTACGCCGGCCCCAGAGCGTTGTCCACGGCGTTTGCATGGCGCTCACCGGCGCCGGTTAACGGATCACAGCTGAGCCGCTCCCTGGCTATGGACCGCGGCTGCGGCAAGCAGTTCGTCTCGGGAGGTCAGCTTGACCCGCGGGCGCTGCTCGTTCCGCCCGAGCTCGAGCTCGTGCGCGTCGATGGCGCGCCAGCCTTCGGCCGTGACCAGGTCCGGCTTGCGCTTGATGAGCAGCGCGTCGATCCGCTCACGGCCGGGGTTCGGTGGCTGCGGCAGGAGTCCCGTCTTCAGGTCATCGGCGAGGCTGCTGATCGTCTCTTCGGCGTCGCGCTTGTTGGTGCCCAGGATCCCGGTTGGGCCTCGCTTGATCCATCCCACCGCGTAGACGCCCGGGAGCGGCTCGCCGGCCCCTGTGAGCACGCGGCCACGTTCGTTGGGGAGCACGAAGTGGCGCTCGTCGAACGGCACGTCGGGGAGTGGGACCGCCCGGTAGCCGACTGAGCGCAGCACAAGCCCACAGTCGATCGTCTCGGGGTCGCCGTCCATTGGCTCAGCCCTCAGGGAGCCGTCGCTCGCCCGCGCGATCTCGTTGGCGCGGATGTCGATTGCCTCGACTCTGTCGCTTCCTCGGATCTCTACGGGGGAGCGGAGGAAGCGCAGCTCGATCCGCCGCGGGGCGTCGGGGCGGGCGGGCCTGGCCGCGAATTCGCGCAGCAGCTCCACGTTCTTGCGTGCGGTGAACGTGCCGCTCTCGGCGAGCCACTGCCGCGATGCCGGGTCGAGTTCGACGTGGTTCGGGTCGACACGTATGTCGACGCCGTCGAGGCGTCCCAGCTCGCGCAGCTCGGCGCTGGTGAACGCCGCTTGCGCGGGGCCGCGCCGGCCGAGGACGATCACCTCCTCGATCTGGCTGGCGCGCAGCGCCTCGAGCGCGTGGTCGGCCACGTCCGTGCGCTCCAGCTCCCGGGCGCTGAGCATGAGCATGCGCGTCACGTCAGCCGCCACGTTGCCGTTGCCGATTACGACCGCTCGCTTCGCGGAGAGGTCGAATTCGACGTCGCGGTAGTCCGGGTGGCCGTTGTACCAGGCCACGAACTCGGTGGCCGGCCAGCTCCCCGGCAGATCCTCCCCGCGAATCCCGAGCGACTTGTCGGTCTGCGCGCCGGTGGCGTAGACCACGGCCGTGTAGTGGCGCATGAGCTCCGCGTGCGAGATGTCCGTGCCGACCTCGACGTTGGCCAGCAGGCGGCAGCCGCGCCCGAGCGTCTGCCGGTCGAAGGTGTCCTGCAAGCGCTTGATCTCCTGGTGGTCGGGGGCCACCCCGCCGCGCAGCAGCCCCCACGGCGTGGCCAGCCGCTCGAACAGATCGATCTCCGCGTGGCCACGCGCGCGCAACAGGCACGCGGCGGCGAACGCCCCGGCCGGCCCGGCCCCGACGATCGCCACCCGTTCGAGCGGCCGGACCATCAGGCCGCGGTGCGCTCGGCGGTCGTCTGCCCAGCGAAGAACTCGGCGTTGAGCTCCAGCGCATACTCGAACTTCGGCGGGACCTCGAAGTCGGCAAAGATCGCGTCGACCGGACAGGCCTCCACGCACGCGTCGCAGTCGATGCAGAGCGCGGGGTCGATGTAAAGCTGCTCCGCGGCCTCGAAGTCAGGGTCCCCCGGCTTCGGGTGGATGCAGTCGACTGGGCAGACCTCGATGCAGGAGTCGTCCTTGATGCAGCTGCCGGCGATCACGTACGTCATGACACCCGACAGGCTACAAACCTAGGAAACTTGGCCGCCTTTTCGACAAATGCTGAGGCCGCGCGGGCGCGTGTCGCCAAGCTCGACTGGTGGCACGCCATCGAGGTGGCGCCGGGCGTGGTTACGCCCGGCGGCTGGGACCTGCGGCCCACGGCGGAGCGACTGCCGTGGCCGGCGTCGCTCGACGGCATGCGTTGCCTGGACGTGGGGACGATGGACGGCTTCTGGGCGTTCGAGCTCGAGCGCCGGGGCGCGGGCGAGGTCGTCGCGAGCGACGTTCTCGACGCGAACCGGCTCGACCACTCCGTGGCCGACCGCATCCGCGGCCAGCGGCACCGCCGCCCGTCCGAGCGGAACTTCAGGCTTGCCGCGGAGCTACTCGGGTCGCGCAGCGAGCTGCGCGACCTCAGCGTCTACGAGCTCGATCCGGCCGAGGTCGGCGAGTTCGACCTCGTCCTGATGGGCTACGTGCTGCAGATGTTGCGCGATCCCCTTCGCGGCCTGGAGGCGGTGCGACGTGTCTGCCGCGGGCACCTGATCCTGCTGGACACGGTGAGCCGGCCGCTCGAGCTGATCCCCGCTCCGCTCGCGCGGCTCGACGCGCGCCGCGACGGCAGCGAGTGGTTCGTCTTCAACCGGCGCGGCCTCCGTAAGGCGCTGGAGCTCGCCGGTTGGGTCGTCGAGGAGACCACGCCGCTGCTCCGCGACCGGCCGGGCCCGGGAGTCGGCCGCCGCGAGCTCATGCTGCGCCGCCCGATGCACGCCCTCGGCCTCCGGGGGCGCAGTGCGGCCATTTGGGCGCGACCGATGGAGTAGTCGACCCGCCTTATGGGGCCGACGGCGGCCTCGCGTACGCGTCGGGGTCTCCAGCGAAGCGCCCGGCGCACTCGAGCGAGCAGAACCTGTACACGGTCCCGCGGTGTCGGAGGCTCCCGACCGCCTGGCTTTCGTCGACCAGCATGCGACACACGGGGTCGAGGTGTCGTGTGTCGCTGCGCTCGTCCGCCGGAACCGCGGCGAAGAGCTCGACTGGCTCGGCGATGTTTCGAACTCGGTGCTCCCCACGGGGCTCGAGCCGGACGGATGTCAGCTCCGCGACATGGTCACGCACGGCGCCCGTGACGAGCACCTCGCCGCCGGCAGCGAGCGCCGCTACGCGCGCGGCGAGATTGACCGTGGCGCCGAACCAGTCGCCGGCGCGGGCGAGCGCTGGGCCGTGGTGCATTCCGACGCGAACGGCGGGGAAGCCGTGACCGGAGATGACGTCGTTCGCCGCGGCCAGTCCCAGCTGGAGCGCCTGCGACGGGTCGCCGTGGCGGACCATGACGGCATCGCCGATCGTCTTCACCACTTCGCCGCCGGAGGCATCCGCGATTCCTGAGAGCTCGCGGCAGAACGAGATGGCGAGCTCGGTGGCGTCGGCATCGCCGTGCGCCTCGGTGAGCGCCGTGTAGCCGGCGATATCGGCGAAGAGGAACGTTCCCAGCTCGGCACGCTCGGAGCTCACCCGGACCAAGTTACCGGCCCGTGTGAGGTGCGTCACGCAGCGACGTGTCGGGGTTGACGTAGGGCGTCACGGCGCCTACAGTCGCGCCCTGTTCAGATACCCCCTAGGGGTATTCACCCGCAACAGAGGAGATGCGATGACAACCGCTCGAACCCTCATCGACCGCCCCGCCGCTCGCTTCGCCCGCCACTACGCCGAGATGCTCGCCGCGATGGTGGTCGGCATGATGGCGCTCGGCATGCCGATCGACATGGCCCTCAGCGGCGCCGGTGTCGAGCTCGCGGACGAGGCGCCTGCAGCGCTTCTACTCGGCATGGGAGTCACGATGACCGTGCCGATGGTCGCCTGGATGCGCTACCGCGGCCACGGCTGGCCCGCCTCCAACGAGATGGCCGCGTCGATGCTGATCCCGACGCTGGGCGTGATCGCGCTGCTCGCGGCCGGCCTCGTCGAGGACACCGGCACGCTGCTCGTGATCGAGCACCTCGTGATGCTTCCCGCCATGCTCGCCGTGATGCTGCTGCGCTGGGACGAGTACACGCACGCCCACTAGGCGGCGACCCCGCCGACCGCGGCGGCCGCCCCGGCGACCGCCGCGGCCCGGCCCAGGCGCCGGTGGCGGGCGAGGAATACAAGCGGCGCGAGCAGCGCGCGCTGGAGGCGGACGCTCAGCAGCGGGGCGTGGGCCTCCTGGTCGTACTTGCGTGCGAGCGAGGCGAGGTCGAGCAGGTTCCGCGGCATACCGCGCCGGTTCATCCGCCCCGCCTGCGCCATCGCGACGACGTCGGCGAACATGTCCTCCATCGCGAGCGCCGGGCGAACCTCGACGCGCATCTGCGCCTCGCCCTCACCAGCATTGGCGAATGAGTGCGCGACGCCCGGCTCGACCTCCACGACGTCGCCGGGCTTCGCCTCGAGCTTGCGGCGCCCCACACGGAAGGCCACGCGACCGCCGACCACCTCGAAGCGCTCGGTCTGGATTGGGTGGACGTGAGGGATCGGCACCGCGCCGCCTGGACGCAGGCCGAAGTCGAAGGCGAGCAGCTCGCCGTCGGTGCTGGCGGCGGTGTGCGTGAAGGTGAAGCGCTCACCGGTAACGGGGTTCTCAACTGTTTGGCCTGGGGAGATCATGTGGTCAGTAAACGCCGCTTCCGCAAGACTTTCCATAGCTCACAGCATCGATTCCATACGCGAGCGTCTACACTCGGCCCATGGACGCTGTTGCCGGACTGCTGGATGGACCTAGGGCGCGCGGGGCCTTCCTACTGCGCACCCAGCTCGACCCGCCGTGGTCGATGCGGATCGAGGACGAGGCACCGCTGTGCCTGATCGCGATCACGCGAGGGGAGGCGTGGTTACTGCCCGAGGACGACGAGGGGCTGCTGCTCGGACCCGGCGATGTCGCGGTAATCCGCGGACCGGACCCGTATACGGTCGCCGACGACCAGTCGACGCCCCCTCAGGTGGTGATCCGCCCCGGTCAGAGATGCGAGACGCCGGACGGGCACGAGGTACAGCTGATGTCGTTCATGGGTGTCCGGACCTGGGGCAACAGCCCTGTCGGCTCGACCGTGATGCTCACCGGCACCTACGAGCTCGAGAGCGAGGTGAGCCGGCGACTGCTGGGGGCGCTCCCTCCGCTGCTTGTGCTGCCGCGCGATGCGTGGGAGTCCCCTCTCGTCGGGCTGCTCGCCGAGGAGATCGTGAAGGACGATCCAGGGCAGGAGGCCGTGCTCGACCGGCTCCTCGATCTGCTGCTGATCGCTGCTCTGCGCGCCTGGTTCGCACGGCCCGACGCGGAGGCGCCGGGCTGGTACCGCGCGTACGGCGATCCCGTGGTGGGCAAGGCACTGCGGCTTATCCATGACGACCCTGCGCATGGATGGACGGTCGCTGAGCTGGCCGCAGAGGCGGGCATCTCGCGGGCGGCCCTCGCCCGACGCTTCACCGAGCTGGTCGGCGAGCCCCCGATGAAGTTCCTCACCGACTGGCGACTCTCACTCGCCGCCGACCTGCTGCTCGAGCCGGAGGCGACGATCGGCTCGGTCGCCCACCAGGTCGGCTACGGGAGCCCGTTTGCGCTCAGCACCGCCTTCAAGCGGGTGCGCGGCATCAGTCCTCAGCAGTACAAGCTGGCTGCACTGGCAAGCTGAGCGACCGCTCAGACGGGCACGGCGGAGCGCAGCGGCGGGAACTCGTCGAGCAGGTCCTCTGCCTCGACCTGGAACATCTCGATGGGCTCGGGGAGACCGCGAAAGCGCCAGCTGCCCAGGTCCTTCAGCCCGACTCCGTCGGGCAGCGAGTCGTGGATCGCACCGCGCACAGCGTTGGACATCACGATCTGCCCGCCGTGCGCCGCGAAGCAGATGCGGGCCGCTGCGTGGACCGAGAGGCCTACATAGCCGGTTTCGGTCAGCGACGGGCGCCCGCGGTGCAGGCCCACCCGCAGGCGCACTTCCGTCCCGCCGGGGCCGCCGCCCTCTCGCATGGCGCGTTGTATGCCGAGCGCACCGTCGAGCGCCGCCGAGGCGAGCTCGAAGACGGCGAAGATGTCGTCGCCGGTCGCCGACACCTGGCGGCCGCCGGCCCGCCGAACGGCTGTGCGCACCCTGCGCCGGACCTCGGCGAGCACGGCCGCGTAGCGGTCGCCGAGCCGTGCCAGCAGCTGCGTCGAGCGTTCGATGTCCGTCAGCAGGAAGGTGACGGTGCCCTTCGGCAGCTTGCGCTGGGGTTCCAGCTGCGAGCTGATGAAGCCGATCGGCACGATGCCGTGCTTCTGAGCCGCCCTCAGCAGCCGGCTGCGTGCCCGATCACGCGCGTCGTCGTCCTCGAACGCCACCTGGCCGAAGCGCGCGAGGGCGTTGCGGACGTGCGAGGCGTCGTGGATCGGGAGGCGGCGCTTGCCGTGCGAGTCGATGTAGGCGAAGGCGCTGTCGGGCAGCTGCGCGCGTTGCTTCGCGGTAAGGGTTGCCACGTCCGCATGATTGCAACCGGCGCGGCGCGCGACCGCTACGCGATCTTGATGTACGTCAGATCGAAGTCGATCTCCCAGTTCTCGCCGTCGTGGGCGATCTCCCAGCGACCGTCGATCCTCTGGCCGTCGTCGCTGAAGGTGCCGCTGAAGCGCTGCGAGAAGTCCTCGCCATCGCGCCACAGCTTCCAGACACCGTCCTCGAGACTCATCGAATACACGCGCGCGACCCCGCGGGAGTCGAAGTAGTGCTGCACGATGTTCTCGCCCGACTGACCGGGGCCGATGAGCGCGATCCCGTCGGGAGCCTCGGGAAAATCGATCGTCCAGCGCTGGATCAGGTACGCGTCGGCGAGCCACTCGAAGCTCACGCGCGCCTCGCCCTCCCACGGTGGACCGCCCGGAGGCCCTGCCTCCATCTTCCATTCGCCGACTAGCGCGTCGAGTCCCTTCATGCGGCGGTTTTACCCGCCGGCGCGGAGGTTTGAGCTTTTCGTCGCCAGGGATATATGTGAGTGAGTCACACAACTAAGGAGGCGGCGATGACCAGGCACGCCGACGGGACGTTCAAGGTCGAGGACTGGCAGGAGCAGGACTACCGCTCGCTTGGCGACGGCCGCAAGCTGTCGCGCGCGAGCGTCAAGCAGGCCATCAGCGGCGACATCGAGGGACGCGGAAGCGTCGAGTGGCTGATGTGTTACCGGCCCGACAAGACCGCCGACTTCGTCGGCCTGCAGCAGGTCGACGGCAAGCTGGGCGGCCGCAGCGGAAGCTTCGTGCTGCGGACGAGCGGCAGCTTCGACGGCGAGGTCGCGCAAGGGGAGCTCACGGTCGTACCAGGCTCCGGCACCGGCGAGCTCGACGGCATCGACGGGCGTGGCGAGTTCAAGGCACCGCTCGGCTCCGAGGCGTACGTGAGCCTCGACTACGACCTCGGATGAGCGGGCTCGACCGCGCCGGCAACCTGCTCGGCGCGCTGTCCCTGTCCGTCGCCGACCGCACCGCGGAGGCGGTCGGCGACGCGGCAGGCCAGTCGGAGACGGCGGCGATCGCTCTGTCGGCGCTCGATCAGTTCCTCGGTGAGCCGTCGCTCGACCGGATCCGGCGCGTGCTCGGCCTCACCCCCTCGGGCGCGGTGCGGCTCGTGGACCGGCTCGAGCAGGCCGGCCAGGTCACACGCAAACCGAGCAGCGAAGACGCCCGCTCGGTCACCGTGCGCCTGACCCCGAAGGGGCGACGGGCGGCTCGGCGCGTCGCGCGGGCGCGCGGTGAGGTCCTCAACGACGCGCTCGCGACGCTCAGTGCCGATGAGCGCGAGCGCTTCGAAGACCTCCTCGCGCGCGTGATACCGAGCATGATGCGCGGACCCGGCGCCACCCGCTGGCTGTGCCGGCTCTGTGACATGGAGGCCTGTGGCCGCGACGAGGGCCGCTGCCCCACCGCGAACGCCGCTCGCGCGCGCTGGGGCTCGTAGGCTGTCGCCGTTGGCGCACGTCTACGTGACAGGTCACCGCAATCCGGACGCCGACTCGATTGCCGCGGCGATCGGCTACGCCGAGCTCAAGAACCGGCTCATGGACGGCGAGACCTACAAGCCCGTGCGTCTGGGCGAGCCGAACGCGCAGACGTCCTGGCTGATCGAGCGGAGCG
>Ga0081538_10006691_pt1 | contig 10098 bp, 9 predicted proteins | sample TabmetS5T2R1_FD_71022 | JGI IMG/M metagenome (GOLD analysis project Ga0081538, IMG submission 71022) | Tabebuia heterophylla rhizosphere microbial communities from the University of Puerto Rico - S5T2R1 | ecosystem: Host-associated > Plants > Roots > Rhizosphere ... | reverse complement strand
GCGCGCCGACGGGGCCGCTGGCGGTGGGGGCGGGGGCGGTCTGGGTGGGCAACGGGCAGGCCACGGTGACCGCGCGGGTCGACCCGGTGCGCCTGCGGGTGACCGCCCGGTTCGGCGGCTATGTGGTGGCGGTGGCCCACGGGATGCTGTGGTCGTACTGCTGCCGGCGCGGGTACAAGCCCATGGGGTTTAGCCGCATCGATGCCCGCACGCTGGGTTCCCGCCCGCCGCTGGTCCTCACCGACGCCTCGGGCCGACGCCACCCGGTCGGGCGGTTCGCCGTCGGCGGCGGCGCCGCGTGGACCCAGGCGCCCGAAGAGGAGCGGCTGTGGCGGGTGCCGCTGGCGGGCGGCCCGGCCCGCGCCGTCCGGGTGCCCGGCATCGGGTACGGGTTGGCCGCGGACGCCGGCGCGGTGTGGGTGCTGTCGGGGTCCGGCGACCCTGGCGACCAGAGCGACCGGACCGGCCGGCTGTGGCGCCTGGACCCGCGCACCGGCACGGTCACCGCCACCACGCCGCTCCCCGACCTGGCCGCGAACCTGGCGGTCGGGCCCGTCCTGGGCGATGACGCGGTCTGGCTGGCCGGGCCCCACACGCGGCTGGAGCGTGGTGGCGGCATCCTGCTGCGGGTCGATCCCGCCTCCGGCCGGGTGACCGGCTCGTTGCGGAGTCCGCTGGGATTCGCCCAGGACGTGCTCGCCGCCGGTCCTCACGGGGCCTGGGTGGGCACGGCGGTGCCCGAGCTTCTTCACCTGGTGCCGGCGTAGTGCTTGGGCACCCGGCATGGTTCTATCGCGCGAAGCGCACCGCTCGGCGCGGCCGCTCCACTCTCCCGAGGGGGCCGGCTGGGCTGCTGGGCTACGTGCGGCAGGCGGTGTCGGAGTCCACCTGGCGGCCGCCGACATAGAGATGGACGGTGTTGGTCCCGGCGACCCGGTCGGTGGTGAAGGTGATCCTGGTCTTGGCTGGCACGGTGCCCAACCGTAGCTGCCGGACGCCTTGGACCTCGGCGTTGTAGTCGACCGGGAACCGGTTGGGGTTGCGCACCCGCCAGGCCAGCGTCGCTGCCGTCGGGCTGGCGCACACCGGGGTCAGCTCCAGCCTTGGTGTTGCAGTCGGTGGAGACGGTGAGGACATGGGCTGGCTGGCCGGTGGCGACTGGAAGCTCTCGGCGGCGCCGATGGCCACGCTGGTTCCCGGCGCGAGCCGATGGTTCCAGGCCAGCACCGCGCGGCCGTGGTGGCTGAACTCTTCCCGGATGCCCTCGTGAGGCAGCTCGATGCTCAGCGGTGGGTCAAAGGCGCGCAGTGGCACCGGCTGGTTGAGCACCAAGTCGCCGGCTGGGGTCGACCCGGTGGACGGTGGGGTGACGGCCTGGATAGTGACCATGGTGTCCGCCGGTGGTTCATAGCCGCCGGCTTGGTCGTGCTCGGCGTAGCGGGCCACCTCGAAGGACACATAGTCGGGGCAGACCTCGACGAAGTTGAACGCCTCGGAGCGAACACCGCCCGCTCAAACGGGGCGAAGGCTGATGCCTGGACGGCCAGCAGCAGGCCCATGGTGAGGAGCGCGACCAGGGCCGTTCTTCGGATGCTGTCCATCGGTGCCTCCATGGCGAGTCTTCGCGATGTGCTGGGTTGCGGACCTGGAGCCAGCGCTACTTCTTGGGCTCCGTGACGACCACGGCGTCACGGACGACTATGCCGTCGTCGCCGTGTTCTCTTGAGAGGCAGCGCATCCACAGATCGTAGGTGCCGGCCTTGGCGGTCCGGGGGACCGTCAGCAGCGTTGAATAGCGCCCATCCTTGTCGATCAGGACCGACGCGCGAATGCCCAGGGGGTCGATCGAAACCTCCCCTTGCCGGATGGGGTCGCAGCCCCGCCCGCGGACGTGCAGTTGCTCACCTGGAGCAACCTTCCGTGGTCTGAAGGTAATAGTCAGCGGCCCCAAGCTCCCGGGACGGTGGGTCGTTGCTGGAGAGCTTGGTCGGCCATACGGCTTGGGCGTATCGACGTCGAGGAGACCTCGACCCAGCGGGTTCAAAAGTAGGCCGACGACCACGACGCTGAACAGCCCCACGCCGGCCACTCTTGCGACCACGCGCCGACGGCGACGGCGAGCCCGCCAAACCGTCACGGCGACACCCGGAGGCTGGGCGAGCTCGCCAACCTCCTCAGCCAATGCCGCCAACCGGTCCTTGAGCCTATCCATGGCCGCTCCGCGGCCTCTCGATCTCGACGTCGAGCTGCGCGGCAAGCGCGCTCCGGGCGCGAGCCAGCCGCGACTTCACCGTCCCCACCGGCACCGACAGCTGGCTGGCGACCTCCCGCACCGGCACATCCAACAGGTAGTGCAGCACGACCACTTGGCGCTGTCGTCGTGGCAGGGTGGCCAACGCGGCCGCCACCGCCAGCCCATCCACCGAGATGGGAGGAACCACCGCAGCCGCCTCGGAATCCAGTTGTGCCAGCACGGCCAGCCGTCGCCGGACCCGGCGACGGCTGTCGGTGGCCAGGTTGATGGCCACCCGCCGGACCCACTGTTCCGGTACGTCGTACTCCCGCAGCCGCTGCCAGCGACCAGCCGCCCGCGTGAAGGCCTCCTGCACCACCTCCTCGGCCTCGTGCAGGTCCCCGGTGACGAGAAAGAGCTGGCCGACTAGGCGGCCAAACGTGCTGGTGTACAGCTCCTCGAACTCCCCGGCCATGGGCGCCTTCCGTCGGGCCGCCGTTCATTGTCTACACGCGGAGCGGTACTTGGTGGTTCCCTCAGGACGGGCCGTTCCTCCTCGACGAAGACGGCCGGAGTGGCGCGGCTTCCGACCATGAGCCGCTGGCGATCTGATCGCACGTCCACATCTCTTCCGATCGCGGCCCGGCCAGACATCTATTGGCAGGGATGGAACCAGGTGCCGGAGCCCAGCGTGCTGTCTTCAGGGCAGCGTCCACGGCGTCCCTGGCTCCAACCGGGAACGGGACGGCGAACCCGCATGGAGGGAGCAGCGCATGCGACTTGGACGAACGGCGTTGGCGCACATCGCGGTGGTTGCGTTGCTGGCCGGGTCGCTGGTGGCCGTGATCCCCGCCCCAGCTCAGGCGGCCGCCTGACACCGCGCAAGTGCGCCGACCCGATCATCTCCGGCGACGGAGTCCGCCGGCTGGATGTGTGCGCACGAGGCTGGGTGCACGAGAGCAACTCCCTCACGCGCGGGGTGGTGGAGATGCACACCTACGAGCAGGTGGCCAATGGCGGTTGGGTCGACTCCCGCTCGCAGAGCATCACCCTGGAGTTTGCGAGTCACGATTGCTGTGGGACCGATGACTGGCCGGCTGGCAATTGGGACCCACTCCTCGATTGGGGCCAGCAGCCCGGGGGCAACTGCCGCGTCAATGGTCCGGGCGGAACTGTGGGCTGCTCGGTGCCGAACACCGTCAGGGTCACGTTCTATGGCCCAGCGATCGCCACGCGAGGCTTCGACGCACACGTGACGTTGGTGTATCGAGTGTCGTGGCGTGATGATCGCGGCGTAGCCCGTCCTGGAGTTCTAGTCAAAGACCCAAACAGGGCCACGGCGCCGCTGGTGTCGCCGCCCTGGTATGCCTAGCACCCACTGCAGGAAGGTCTGAGCGGCTGGCATTGCGATCACCCTACGTGGTGATACGGCCAGCATTGGATTGCCGCCGAAGGCGGCGCGGACCACAGGTCCGCCAGAAGCGCGGCCGCGCCGATGGATCAATCGCGCGAAGCGCCACCGCTCGCACGGCCGCTCCACTCCCCGAGGAGGGCCATGCGCTCGCGGGCGCTTTCGACCCGGCACTCAAGAGTTGGCGCCTCTCAACAAGCCGTCGGGGCCAAGGGATTGCCACAGAGCAAGCAAGGCTAAAGGTTCAAGCCGCTGACCTGCGCGTTTGCGTCCCTGGCAGGACTCGAACCTGCAACCTACGGATTAGAAGTCGACCCACGGCCGTCTACGACGTCTCCCCGAGTGCTGTCCTCGCTGCTCAGGTCGGGTCCGCCATCCAGGTGTGTGGTCCTGTCGCGCTAGGTCGAGCCTGGAGGAATGACCGGCGGAATGACCAAGGCCGTGCTTCTCCCAGCTGCTCTCGGCGGAGCATGCTTGCTAGGCTCCACCGATGTCAGCTATCCCCGTGCCGATGACGATTCTGCAGGCATTGGCAGACGAGACTCTCCGCCGGCTGGAACTGGCGCAACAGATCGAGCATCCCGGTGAGAGCGGCAGTTGCATGGCACCAGGCCGGTGAGGCTTCCACACCCGACGGGCTGCGGGGTCGCCCTAGAGGGAGATCAGAGCCACCAGGAAGAGGGCGAACGCCGCCCAGGTCGTCGCTAATTGGATCCAGTTGATCGTGAAGTAGCGCTGGCGTGTTGCCTCCCAGTCCGCTGGCAGCGCCTCGGCGTCCCCGGCCAGGATCATCTTGTAGGTCGGTGTCTTCCACACATTGGAGACGACGAGGACCCCGACGACCCAGACGCCCAGGCCGATCGCGGTGAGCACGAACGAGGTGGAGCCGGGATCGTCCCAGAGGAGCACCAGCGCGACGATCGCCGCGATGGTCGTCCCGCCCGACCAGGCATAGTTGAACACCTTGCCCAAGCCGTTGTCCGCGTAGCGAAGGAACCTCTCCATGAAGGTCCGGAACTCCGGGCCGGTCATCGCTGCCTGCATGGGACGGATGATCATGCACAGCCCTCCCAGGAAGCCTGCCGCGAGCCCCGAGAAGAAGCTAGACGCTGCGAGTGCCCATTCCTCGGCCGTCATTGGTTACCTCCTTGTCTGGTGACCGTCTGGTCGTCAGCTTGGCGGCGTGGCGGGCGGGGCGCGTCCACCAAAGGGTGGAGAGCAGAGGTGGAACCCGTGGCCGGGGTCAGTCGAGCAGCCGCAGCGCGCGGGTGCGGGCCACTGCCTGGGTGCGGCTGTAGACGACCAGCTTGCTGTACGCATAGATGAGGCGGGTCTTGACCGTGCTCTGCTTCACGACCAGCTCGGCTGCGATCCCGGCGTTGGAGCGTCTGGCCGCCAGCAGCCGCAGCACCTCCAGCTCCCGCTCGGTCAACGACTCGACCAGCGCCGCCACCTGCTCCCTCTCCAGGCGCAGCCCCATGCCCGCGCCCAGCAACGCGGCCGCCTCCTCGACGCTGACGCCCAGATCGGCGCCCGCACCTCGGAGAGCTGGTGGAGGGCGCGCAGCCGTGGCAGGGGCAGCCGGGGGGTCCTCGCGGCTGGCGATCACCAGATGCAGCGCCGGTGGCAGGTGCTCGAGCAGGAAGGCGACCGCGTCGTGCACGGCCTGGGCGCGCACGAGGTGTAGTCGTCCAGGACCAGGACACCGGGGGCGCAGGGCAGCCAGATCGTTGACCAGGCCGGTGACCAGAACGAGAACGACCGGGTGGGATCGTCAGCCAGCCAGGCGAACCAGGCCGGCGAGTCGACGGCCAGCCCGGCCTCCCCACCGGCTGCGGCTCCCTGGAGCTGTCCGTCCGCCACCGAGGGGATCTGCGTCATCCCCTGCCCGTCCCGATCCGGCGCCTGACATACCCACGTACCCAACAACACGCTGATGGTCGAGGGTCTTACCAGCAGGGCAGGACTGGCAGGCGGCCGAGTTCATGGAGAGTCTGTTGGCGCCGGCTGCTAGACCTGGACCTGGACGCCCGCTCGGTCCTTGCGCTGTCCGATCACCGCCGACCCTCCGGTCATGCCGTTCTCACAGCCAAAGAATGACCAGCCTGAGCGGGACCGTCACAAGGACCAGCGCTTCAGGCCGCTGTCCTGCACCTTTGCGCCCCTGGCAGGACTCGAACCTGCAACCTACGGATTAGACGTCGACCCGCCACCGCCCACGCCGTCTCGAAGAGTGCCGTTCTCGCGGTTACGTCGGCTACGCCGTCCAGCTGATACGACTTGGTCGTGCGCTGTTGTGCCTGGCGGAATGACCGACGGAATGACCAGCGCCTCTGGGCCGGCACATCCGTGCCCCGCTTTGCAAGGGGGTGTCCAAGCTAGACAGGGCATGGCTCCTGCAGGTCGCCGATGCCTATGCTCGGCGATCGGCGGCGTGACGTCGGGGCCAGTTCACCCGTTGCGGGTGATGCCCATGGGCACCCATCGCCGCACACTGCGACGGAGATGCGAGTACTGGTGCTTGGTGGCGGACCCGCTGGGGCCACGGCGGCGCTGCAGGCCCGGGAGCTTGGCGCCGAGGTGACCCTGGTCGAGGCCAAGTGGGTGGGTGGGACCAGCCTGAACGAGGGCCCGGCACCGGTCCGCATCCTGGCCCGGGCCGCTCGGCTGCTGCGTGACACCCAGTCCTGGGACCGGTTCGGCCTGCGGGGCGTCGCCCCGCAGGTGGACATCGCCGCCGCCCTCGCCAACGCCAACCGGGTCGCCAGCTACGCGCATGAGCAGCGGCGACTGGCCGACGTCGTCCGCGGCCAGGGGATCGAGCTGGTCGAGGAGGCCGGGCCGGCCCGGTTCGTTGACCCCCACACGGTACGGATCCCCGACGGGCGCGCCTTCGGCGGCGACGCCGTCATCGTCGCGGTCGGCGGCCACGCCGGTCGGCTGCCGATTCCCGGTGCCGAGCTGGCGCTGACCTATGAGGACGTTCGCGGCCTCACCACGCTGCCGGCGTCGGTCGCGGTGGTCGGCGGGGCCGACACTGGCTGCCAGCTGGCCTCGATCCTGGCCGACTTCGGCGCCCAGGTGACCCTGGTCGAAGCCTCGCCCCGCCTGGTCCCGCACGCCGACCAGGACGTCTCGGCCGCGCTGGCCGATGCCTTCCGCCGCCGCGGTATCACCGTGCTGACCGCCACGCTGGTCGAACGGCTCGACCCCGCCTCGGCGGGCGTCGCCCTGCAGTATCGCTCCGGCAGCGAGCAGGCCCGGCTCGAGGTCGAGGCGGTGTTCTTTGCCGTCGGCTGGCCCGGCAACGCCGACGCCCTCGGCGCCGACGCCGTGGGCATCACCACCTCCCGCGGGTACGTCCAGGTCGGCGCGGATCTGCGCAGCAGCCTGCCCCACGTGCTGGCCGCCGGGGACGTCAATGGCATCAGCATGCTGGTGCCCAGCGCCCGCCACGAGGGCCGCATCGCCGCCGAGAACGCGGTGCTTGGGACCCGCCGGCAGTTCACCCACGAGATCGTCCCCACCGGCAGCTTCACCGATCCCGAGTACGGCAGCGTGGGGCTGACCGAGGCCCAGGCCCGGGAGCGCTATGACTGCGCGGTCGCCGTGGTCCGCTATGACGACCTGGTTCGCCCGCTCGTGGACGCGCGCCCGGAGGGGTTCTGCAAGCTGATCGTGGAGCGCCACCGCCGCTACCTGCTGGGCGCGCACGTGGTTGGCGAGTACTCGGCCGAGGTGATCCAGATGGCCGCCGCCTGCATGGCGGCCAACCTGCGGGTCGAACAGGTCGCCGAGCTCCAGCCTGCCTTTCCGACCTTCACCGAAGCGGTCACCATGGCCGCAGCACAGATCGTGCGGCAGCTGGGGGTGGCTGCCTGGGCGCCGACCCTGAGTGAGCTGCGGCCGGCCAGGGTGACCCCCAATGCCTAGCCGGATTGCGCGCTGTGGTGTAAGGAGGTGGTGATGCGGGCAGTGACGGTGGTCCCCGGTAGCGCCGGATCAGCCAAGCTCGACGAGGTCCCGGAGCCCGCCGCCGACCTCGGATCGGTGGTCGTTGAGGCGTTGGCGGTCGGTGTCTGCGGGACCGATGCCGAGATCGCCAGCGGCAGCTACGGGTGGCCCCCGCCCGGCGAGGAGCAGCTGATTCTCGGCCACGAATCCTTGGGCCGGGTGCTGGACCCGGGACCCACCGAATTGGCGGTCGGCGACCATGTGGTGGGCATTGTCCGCCGACCCGATCCGATGCCCTGCCCGAACTGCGCCGTGGGTGAGTGGGACATGTGCTCCAACGGCCGCTACACCGAGCGTGGCATCAAGCAGGTCCACGGCTTCATGGCCGAGCGCTGGCGGATCGAACCGGAGTACGTGGTCCGGGTCGACAAGCGCCTGGGGGTCCTGGGGGTCATGCTGGAGCCCACGACCGTGGTCACCAAGGCCTGGCAGCAGATCCTGGCCATCGGCCAGCGAACCTTCTGGGACCCCCAGACCGTGCTGGTGGTTGGGGCGGGCCCGATCGGGCTGCTGGCCGCCTTGATCGGGGTGCACCTGGGCAGGGAGGTCCATGTGCTCGACCGGGTCACGACCGGCCCCAAGCCGGCGCTGGTCGAACAGCTGGGGGCCGTCTACCACGCCGGCACGGTGGCCGAGCTGGGATTGCACCCCGATATCGTGGTCGAGTGCACGGGGGTGGTTCCGCTCATCGTCCAGGCGGCGGACGCGGTGGCACCGGGCGGCATTGTGTGTCTCACCGGCATTGGTTCGCCGGAGGCGCCAGCGGCCGGCACGGCCATGGGGCTTGCGAATGATGCGGTGCTCAAGAACGTGGTGGTCTTCGGCTCGGTGAACGCCAACCGCCGCCACTATTGGCGGGCGGCCACGGTCCTGGCCCGAGCCGACCGGTCCTGGCTGGAACAGCTCATCACCCGCCGCGTCCGGCCCGACGAGGTCGACCAGGCCCTGGCCAGGGCACCCGACGACATCAAGGTCGTCATGGAGTTCGCCCAGCCATGACCGACGCCAGCGGGCAGCTGCCAGCCCAGCCGCGCCGCGACCTTCCAAGCCAGCATCCCGGCAGCCCCCCAAAGTCGGCAGCTTCCGAGATCCGGTCGACCCCGGTCCCGGTCTCGGCCACCATCGGGCTGCTGACCGAGGGGCCGCGCTGGCATGCCGAACGCGGCGAGCTGCTGTGGGTCGACATCCTCGGCCACACCCTGCACCGAGGTCGACCCGGCCCCGGCGGCGCCCTGGAGCCGGTGGCGACCATCACCATTGACCGGCCGGTGGGGGCGGTCGCGCCGGCGATCGGCGGCGGCTATGTGCTGGCCGCCGGCACCGGGTTCCTCTATGTCGACGCCGCCGGAAGAGTCGAGGAGCTGGCGCAACCAGAAGCCGGCCGTACCGATGTGCGGATGAACGACGGGGCCTGCGACCCGCAGGGCCGCTTCTGGGCCGGCACCATGGCCTACGACGAAGCACCCGGGGCCGGTGTGCTGTACCGGCTGGAGCTGGACGGCACCTGTACCACCGTGCTGACCGGCCTGACCATCTCCAACGGCATCGGCTGGAGCCCTGACGGCGCCGCCATGTACCTGGCCGACAGCGGAACCGGCCTCATCGAGGCCTTCGCCTTCGACGGCGCGACCGGCGAGCTCAGCCGGCGTCGCACCCTGGTCCGCATCCAGCAGCCAGGTGCGGTCCCCGACGGGCTCACCGTCGACCAGCAAGGGGGCATCTGGGTGGCGCTGTGGGGCGGCGGCGCGGTCCAGCGCTATAGCGCCGACGGGTCGCTGCTGGCCACAGTCAGCCTGCCCGTCGATCAGCCGACATCCTGCGCCTTCGGGGGAGCTGAACTTGCCACGCTGTTCGTCACCACCGCCCGGGCCGGGCTGGATGAGGCCGCCCTTGACCGCCAGCCCCACGCCGGCCACCTGTTCCGGTTCGACGGCCTCGGCGTGACGGGCATGCCATGCGCGCCGTACCGGGGACGCATCGAATCGGCGGCGACCCATGGCTGACAGCCCCATGGCGGCGCAGCCGCGCACTGGTTTTCTAATTGCGCGAAGGCGCGCCCGGCCCGTAGGGCTGGCTGAATCGTCCATCTCCATAGTCTTGCTCGTCGCGAGGCCGACGAGGAGGCCCATCGACGGGGGACCAGCGGAATGACCAAGGCTCCCGTCGCCATGGGCTGCTGCGCGTGCGTCAGTGCGCTCAGCGCAGCGTTCGAAAGAATGCTGTGAGGTCGCTGCCCAACAGCTCGGGCTCCTCGTGGGCGGCGAAGTGGCCGCCGCGCGGCATGGCCGTGTACCGGGTGAGGTTGTAGGTGCGCTCAGCCCAGCTGCGGGGAGGCCGGCTGAGGTCATGGGGGAAGACCGCCAGGGCCGTCGGCACGCTCACCGCCTCCACCGGCTCCCGCATGCCCCGGGCGTGTTCGTAGTAGGGCCGAAATGACGTC